>Ga0213881_10000751_pt1 | contig 17986 bp, 12 predicted proteins | sample BarmaccoBMER_R08_FD_160104 | JGI IMG/M metagenome (GOLD analysis project Ga0213881, IMG submission 160104) | Barbacenia macrantha exposed rock microbial communities from rupestrian grasslands, the National Park of Serra do Cipo, Brazil - ER_R08 ... | reverse complement strand
ACTAACAGTTGAAGCGCGGCGCCCATGCCGCCGATGTCCGCTGCGGCTTCGATCGTGTTGCCGATGAGTACGCCGACGAGCGTGATGTAAAGCAGCCAGCGCGGGTAAATGTCGCGCATGACGCCGAAAAGCCCTTTGCCGCAGACCTGGCCCAGCTTCGAGGAAAGGTAAACGACCGCCACCATCATCGGGAATGTGACGGGTGCGGTCCAGAGGAACGAGGGGCCGAGTGTTGCGCCCGCGCTGGCGTAAGTGCCGATGGCGGATGGATCGTCGTCCGCGGCGCCGGTGATCAGTCCGAGGCCAAGCGCGCGCAGGAGCGGGCGGCGGTGCTGGCGAGGCCGATCAGGCGCGCGGGCAGGCTTTGCGTTTGTGGGCGCCGAGGTAGTCACCTGAGGACTTCGCACTCCCGCAGGTAAGTGGTTTCCACACGCGCATCGTTATGCCGTTACGTTTTGTAAGTGCATGGAACTGGTTGACGCAGTGCTGGGCCGCCCGCTGGCGACGACGGAGCAGCATGGGCAAAAAATTGGGCCCTTCGCCGGAGTACCGGTACTCGGGCTGGACGGACTCGCTTCGGCCGCGTACGGGCCGGAGGCAGCGCTGGCTGTACTCATCCCCGTGGGCGTGGCAGGTCTGGCCTACATGTGGCCGATCATCGGTGCGATTCTGCTTTTGCTGGCGGCGCTGTACTTTTCCTACCGGCAGACCATCGAGGCGTATCCGAACGGCGGCGGGTCGTACACAGTTGCCCGGCAAAATCTCGGCACGAACCTGGGCCTGCTCGCAGCCGCATCGCTGCTGCTCGATTACATTCTGAACGTCGCGGTGGCGATTTCCGCCGGCATTGCCGCGCTCGTTTCAGCGGTGCCCCTGCTTTATCCGTACATGCTCTGGCTTTGCCTCGGCACGCTGCTCGTCATCACCCTGGTGAATCTTCGTGGCATCCGTGAATCAAGCCTCGCCTTCGGCGTTCCCACTTACCTTTTCGTCCTCACGCTGCTCGGCGTGGTTGCCGTCGGCTTGTACCGTACTCTGGTGAACGGCGGACACGCTGCGCCTGTGGTCGCTCCGCCCGCGGTTCCCGCTGCGGTCACCAGCGCGAGCATTTGGCTGCTGCTGCGTTCGTTCGCCAGCGGCTGCACCGCCATGACCGGCGTGGAGGCAGTAAGCAATGGCGTGCCCCTTTTTTCTAAGCCGACGGTGCAGAACGCGCAACGCACGCTCACGCTCATCGTAGTTATTCTCGCCCTGCTGCTCGGCGGTGTGGCGACACTCTCCCACGGCTATTACATCGCCGCCATGGACGAGGAAAAGCCGGGTTACCAAAGTGTGCTTTCGCAGTTGATCGCAGCCGTCGCAGGGCGCGGGATTGTCTATCACGTCACCATCGGCAGCGTGATCGCTGTACTCATGCTGTCGGCCAACACCAGCTTCGCCGATTTTCCCCGGCTTTGCCGGTTGCTTGCGGAAGACGGTTTCCTTCCCGCCGCCTTCGCCAACCTCGGCCGCCGCCTCGTTTACTCCATCGGCATCAGCATTCTCGCTATTATCTCGGCGCTGATCCTTATCGGTTTCGGGGGAATTACGGACCGGCTGATCCCGTTGTTTGCCGTCGGCGCGTTCAGCGCGTTTACCCTTTCACAGGCTGGGATGGTGATGCACTGGCACCGCAGCAGTGTGCGCAAACATCGCCTCACGAAAATCACCGTGAACGCGATCGGCGCGATCACCACCGGGCTCGCCTTGCTGATCATCATCGCGGCGAAATTCATCGAGGGCGCCTGGGTCACGCTGATCATCGTCCCCGGCATGGTGGCGATTTTCAAAGTTGTCGGGCGGCACTACCGGCGGATGGCGCGCGAAGTCGCCGATAGCGAGCCGCTGAAAACCGGCAAAGTACGGCCGTTGGCTGTGATCGTGCCGATTGACGGCTGGAACAAGGTGACGGAACGCGCGTTGCGTTTCGCCCTGGACATCTCGTCCGATATCACCGCGGTGCACGTGACGAGCAAGAGCGATGACAAGCGGCTGCGTAAACGCTGGTGTGAGATGGTGGAAGAACCGGCGCGCGCGGCGAAGTACGAGCCGCCCCGCCTGGAGATTATCCAGTCTCCCTACCGGCAACTTTTTCAGCCGATTCTCGATTTCGTGGACAAGATAAAGCAGGAAAAACCGGGCCGGCTGATCGCAGTGGTAGTGCCCGAAGTAGTGCAGCCGCGCTGGTGGGAATACCTGCTGCATAATCACCGCGCCATGGGACTCAAGGCTGCGCTTTTCCTGAAGGGCGACGAGCGCACGGTAGTGATTAACACGCCGTGGTACATGCGCGACGTCTAGCGCGTCGAAGTCTGGGAGCGGGCGAAAAGTGGAGAAAGCGATCACGTTCGATCTGCCGGTCGCAGTTTTTCCTAGCCAGCAGCGCCCCACCTTTTCTATCGTCCCGCTTTTAAATGATTCAGCGTGATTATCTCGTCATCGGGGGTGGAATTGGCGGCGCCAGCGCGTGCGAAGCCGTCCGGCAACATGATAAACGCGGCACCCTCATGCTCATTGCCGCGGAGGCGTTTGCGCCGTACAAGCGCTGGCTGCTCTCGAAGGGGTTCCTGCGCGACAAAAACGCCGCCCCGAACAAGCTCACGCAGGTAAACGAGCAGTGGTTCTCAACGCACAAAGTGGACGCGCGTTTCGCCACCGTGGTCACGCAATTGAATATCGATCGCCGGCTGGCCGTACTCGGCAATGGCGAAACGATAGAGTTTAACAAAGCTTGTCTCGCCATGGGCAGCCGCCCCGTGCGCCCACCGGTGGCCGGCGTGGGGCTCGGCAATGTGATTTACCTCCGTACTTTGCGCGACGCCTTCGCGCTTCGCGAGATGGCCGAGCACGAAAAGAACATCATGATCGTCGGCGGCGGTTTGCTCGCATGCGAGACGGCGGCAAGCCTGCGCCAGATGAAGCTCAAGGTCAGCATGATGCATCGCCACGCGAGCCTGCTCAATCGCTATCTTGACCCGGATACAGGCGCGTGGTTGACCAGTTACTTCGCGAAAAACGGCGTGAACCTGCTCATGGGGGAGAGCCTGAATGGCTTCGAAGGCAAAACGGTGCTGAGGAATATCCAGACGAAAAGCGGGAGCCGCGTCGCGGCCGGGCTGGCAGTCGTCGCCTGTGGCGCCGAACCGAATCTCACACTCGTGCGCAACACCCCGCTCTCAGGCCCATACGGCTCGCCCGTGACCGAATACCTGGAGACGGAAGAGAAGGGGATCTACGCAATCGGCGATCTCGCATTTTATCCAGATCGTCTCATGGGCGGAATGCGCCGGCAGACACACTGGGAAAACGCGCGCGACCAGGGACTCGTCGCCGGGGCCAACATGACCGGCAAGAAACGCATCCGCTACGAGCAACTGCCGTACTTTTGGACCGAGATGTTCGATTTGCGCCTCGATTTCGTCGGCGACTTTTCGCTACCGGCCACGCGCGTGGAAATGAACGGCACGCACGCGAAAAAGAAGTTCACCACGCGGTACTGGCAGGGTGAGCGGCTGCGAGGGATTTTGGTGTCGGGGGGAACGCCGAAAGAGATTGAGGGCGCGAAAGCGGAGCTGCGAGAGAAACTGGGCAAGTAAACTGCTATGGGAATTATGGAAAAACAAACTCCCTGCCCTTGCCGTGTTTACTTTCGCTCTATTCGCCTTTGCCTGTCTCTCCGTCTTCGCTTCAGTCTTCTGGGCCTGCGCCAAGGAAACTGAGTATGCTCGACCAGGACGACCTGAAGTGGATCGCGAAGACGTCCACTGAGTTAAACACCACCCTCCAGCAAATCGCCCGTTACGCCGAGATGGCGCAGCGCAATCGCGGCGACCAGGATTACGTGCAAATGCTGGCGGATCGCGTTCAGGTCGCGAGCAAATCGGCGCAGGCGTTGTTTGATCGCGTCAGTTCCACCCTGGGCGAGACAGCGGAACCTAAAACACCGGGCGCTTCGCTATCGAAACCACCGGAAAATGCCGCGCCCGAAATTCCCGCCGACATCCCGGTCAAGAATCCGCACGGCGCGCGCGAGTACATCCTCATGATTGACGACGAGCCGGAGATCGCCGAGTTGGCGGCGGAAATGCTGGCCGAGGAAGGGTACAAGGTCATGATCGCCAAAGACGGGTTTGAAGCGCTAAAGATCTTCCAGCGCGTGAACCGGCAGATCGCCCTCGTGATTCTCGACTATTTCCTGCCGGTGATGGACGGCGACGCTGTGTTCGAGGAGTTAAAAGCGCTGAACCCGAACGTAAACGTGGTACTCAGCAGCGGTTTCGCCGAGCAAAATAAAATCGGCGCCATGCTCGCGCAGGGGTTGCGCGGTTTCATTCCCAAGCCATACACCCGCGCGAAACTGCTCGAGCAGGTGCGCTCGACCATCGACGCGTCACGCCGGCCGATCCGGTAATCGTCATCCCGAGCAGAGCGAGCGAAGTCGAGGGATCCCGCGGAAATCACCTTTAAGCTGACGCGACGGCATTCATCGACTTCGCTCGGGATGACAACGCGTTAGTGGCATCAATTTAGCTCATTAATGCGTGTCCTCATGGCCCGCATCGATGCCTTTTTTAAGTTGATGGCGGAGCAGAAAGCTTCCGACCTTCATCTCTCGACGAGTAATCCGCCGATGCTGCGCATCAACGGCGACCTCGTGCGCGTGGATTATCCGCCGCTGCAAAATGACGAGCTCAAGGCCATGGTTTACGAGATTGCTCCCGAAGGAAAGATCAAGACCTTCGAGGAACAGCTTGATGTCGATTTCGGCTACGAAGTACCGGGTATTGCGCGCTATCGCGCAAATTTTTTCCAGCAAAAGTACGGCATCTCGGCTGTGTTCCGGCTCATTCCGTCGAACGTACTCACGGTCGATGACCTCGGGCTGCCCCCTGTACTCAAGAAATTTCCGCTCTTAAAGAAGGGGCTCATTCTCGTCACCGGCCCGACTGGTTCCGGCAAATCGACTACGCTCGCGGCGATGATGGATTACGCGAATCTCCAGCGGCACGATCACATCATCACGGTCGAGGACCCGATCGAGTTCGTGCATCGCAGCCAGAACTGTCTCGTGCAACATCGCGAAGTGGGTGTGCACACACGATCGTTTGCAAACGCGTTGCGCGGCGCGCTGCGCGAAGACCCGGACATTCTGCTCGTCGGCGAAATGCGCGACCATGAGACGATCGAGCTCGCGCTCACGGCGGCCGCGACCGGTCACCTGGTTTTTGGAACGCTGCACACCTCCAGCGCATCGAAGGCGGTTGATCGCGTGATCGATGTTTTTCCGACGAATCAGCAAAACCAGATTCGCGCCACGCTGGCCGAGTCGCTCAAGGGCGTGATCGCGCAAAATCTTTTCAAGCGCATCGACAAACCGGGTCGGCTGGCCGCGCTGGAAATCCTGGTTGTGGACATGGCAATCGCAAACCTGGTACGCGAAGCCAAGACGCACCAGATTCCCGGCATGATCCAGGTCGGCAAAAAGAAAGGCAACCAGCCGCTCGATGACGCCATCATGGATCACCTGCGCAGCGCGCGAATTTCGCCCGAAGAAGCTTACGACAAGGCAATCGATAAAAAGAAATTCCGGCCGTTTCTGAAAAAACCGCCGGAAGACTGGACCGAAGAATAGAGATGCGCCTTCCTGACTTGGACAAGATTTTGCGCGGCATGCTCGCGAGCCACAGCGGGAAGGGAATTTCCGATTTGAACTTCTCCGTGGGACATCCGCTGCAAGTGGAAGACTTTGGCGAGCTGAAGCCGGTGTACTTCGACCCGAAAATCGAAGCGCTGACACCTTACCAAACCGAGCAGTTGGCCCTTTGCCTCATGCAAAATAATCAGCGGCTGATGTACGATTACCTCACCGGCGGCTCGTGTGATTGCAGCTATTCGCTCGATGATAACGCCCGTTTCCGCGTGAACATCTTCCGGCAGCGGGGCAATTTTTCCATCGTGTTGCGGCGGCTGGAAGGAAACATCCCCACGTTTGAGTCGCTTCAGCTTCCGCCTGTCTTTAAGGAAATCGCGAAGGAAAAAACCGGATTGATTCTCGTGACGGGTGCGACTGGCAGCGGCAAAACGACGACGCTTGCCGCTATTCTCAACGAAATTAACGAGACGCAGCCGGTACACGTCGTCACCCTGGAAGATCCGATCGAGTTTGTGCACCCGACGCGCAAGGCGACGTTCAATCAGCGCGAGCTCGGGCAGGATTTCAACAATTACCCAAATGGATTACGCGCTGCTTTGCGGCAGGCGCCGAAGGTGATTCTCGTGGGCGAAATGCGCGATCGCGCCACAGTGGAAGTCGCGCTCATGGCCGCGGAAACGGGTCACCTTGTACTCAGCACCTTGCACACGGTGGATGCAGGCCAATCGATCAATCGCATCCTTGGCTTGTTCTCGTTAGGTGAAGAGCAGCAATTGCGCATCCGGCTTTCCGATGTGCTGCGTTACGTGATCAGCCAGCGGCTGGCGCCGAGAACCGAAGGTGGCCGCCAATTGATCACGGAGATCATCGGCAACAATTTGCGCACCAAGGAAGCGATCGCGCTGGGCGAAGGCGAGCACCGCAGTTTCTACGAGATCATCGAAGCCAGCTCGCAGCTCGGCTGGATGACGTTCGACCAGTCGATCCTTTCCGCCTACGAGAACGGGCTGATCAGCGAAGAAACGGCCCGCATTTACGCGTCGAAGAAGGGGCGCATCACCCGTGGCATCGATCTCATCAAGAAAACGCGGGGCGCAGAGTTTGAGCTCGATTCCGGGCTGCGGCTGGACATTCCGACGAACGCCTTTCAATGAACATCGAGTCAGAACACGATCTGGGCTTCGACACCGGTGACAACACCGCGCTCGTCTGCGTGGACCATCAGCAATTGCAAAAAATGGTGGCGCCGCAGCTCATCGACATGAATTTCAAAGTACACCTCGGACTGCACGAGGACGACGTGCTGCTGAAGTTGCGCACCTACGCCTACGACGTGGTGGTAATTTACGAAAATTTCAAGGGCTCCACGCCGGCCACGAACCCGATTCTGAATGAGATGAAACGCCGGCCGGGCGCACAACGGCGCGAGCATTTCGTCGTACTGCTCACGCACCGTTTCACGACAAATGACGCGATGAGCGCGTTTGTGCAAAGCGTAGACCTCGTACTCAACGTCGCCGATCTCGCCAATCTCAAACCCGTGCTGCGCCGCGGGATGGCGCAACATCGTGAAATCTACCAAGCATTTCACTCGACGTTGAAAAGCGTTCAGGCAATCTAGTCACTCACCGCGTCCAGCCGCATGGCGGGGCGCGAAGAATTTTCGCACGGGCATGAACATCACACGATGGGTGAATTTTACCTGGGACCTGGCAACAACCGAGCTGCCTGAGCTGGCCGTGCCGCGGCATTACCGCATTGCGCTCGCCGGCGCTGAAGACCAGGAAAACTTGCAGCGGGTCATCAACAAATCTCTCGCGCTCGACCCGAGCTGGAACTGCACCTTGCACCATGTGAGCGCGATGGTGACAAACTCGATCACGCGCGCGCTTGCCTTGGAAACCACAGTGCGCCTCGTGCTGCGGCATGGTACTCGCATCATCGGCGGCACGCTGCTGGCCGCGGACGTTACTGCCCCCGAGCACCTCGTGCCCGGCCCGTGCGTACTCATGGAATATCGCAACCGCGGACTTGGAACGCTGCTGCTGAATGCGGCGTTGCGCGAGTTGCGCGAGGCCGGTCTGCCGCGCGCCTGCGCGGTCACGCGCGAAGGATCGCCCGTCGCACGTTTCGTTTACCCGAAATTCGGCGGCAATTCGTCACCGGTCGCGCCATTGATGGCTGCGTGATCATCCTATGTAGCGGCGGTCTATGACCGTCGCCGACTTTGCGACGCACTTGTCATTCTGAGCAGAGCGCCAGCGGAGTCGAAGAATCTCTGAGTCTGAGAAGTACCCGAATGTTTCGGCGGTTATAAGCCGCCGCTACAAAACGAAAAAATACCGCTCAGTACTCAGGCGGCGAATAAGTGTTAAACGTCACCACGTCGGCCGAAGATTTGTTGGTGAATTTGTGTTTCGTTCCCGCGGGAATCACAATTACGTCGCCTTTGCGCATCGTCTTTGTCTTGCCGCCGATTTCGCCTTCCACTTCGCCCTCGAGTACCAGCAGCACCTGATCACTATTCTTATGGCCTTCCGGTTTGCTGCCGGAAGATCTGCCCGGCGCAAGCGTCATCATTGCAGTTTGGGTGCGCTCGGTTGTTTGCAGTACTTCAAACCAATCAGTCGCATCGTGGATGCTGGAGATGTTCATTCTCGATGTTTCTCCTCCGGAATGACCGAGCCACGCGCGTCGATCCCTTGCGCGAGATCGACATGAAACGTCTGCTTCATTTTCGTCTGCCCGAACACCAGCTGCGCGGTGTAATCGCCGCTCGCCATCAGCTTCTTTGGATCGTCTCCGCCATATTTCGTCAACACATCTTCCGTCGGCCGCAGGTCCCAGTTAACGCGCGTGAATCCCGCCACGCCGGGAGCCTTTAAGTTTGCGACCGGAATGCCCGCCGCATTGGTGATCGCGATCTTGATGTCATCGCCGGTAAATTCCCGTAACCAGACCGTGAAAAGCGCGCCTTCGGCCGGATTCGCGCCTCGGTACACGCCTTTGCCGTTCCAATCGGAAAACCCGATCGGCATGTAATATCCGGTCGCGGGTCTGACGGTGAAAAGATAAGCCGGGTTCGCCGCGATCTCCGGTGTCAGCTCGCGGAACGGGCGCGCGTCATCGAGTACGTAAAGGCTGCGCCCGTGCGTGGCGATAACGAGATCGCCCGTGCGCGGATGAATCTGGATGTCGTCCACCCGCACGTGCGGCAAGTCGCCAATGCGCACCCAGTGCGTCCCCTGATCGAACGACGCGAACAAGCCGAAATGCGTTCCGGCGTAAAGGAGCTTCGGGTTGACCGGGTCTTCCCGAATCACTTCCACGGGCGAATTTGCCGACAGGTCGCCGGTCACGCCAGTCCAGGTTTTTCCACCGTCAGCCGTGCGCACAATCATGGGGCGATCGTCACCCGCGCGGTAAGCGTTCGCCGCGACGTAAGCGACGTTTGGGTCCTGCGCGCCCGGCTCGATTCGCACGATCCACTGGTTGCGGATCGGTTCCGGCAAATTTTGGGTCAGCTCATTCCAGTGCGCGCCATCGTTGTCCGTCAGCCAGAGCCGGCCATCATCTGTCCCGGCCCAAAGCATGCCCGCGCGCACAGGCGATTCAGCGAGAGAGTACACCACGCCGTAATTTTCCGCTCCGCTGCCCACACGGTCTGTTTTGCCGGGCTCATTCCTCGTCAGATCAGGACTGATGACCTGATAGCGTTCCGCCCGGTCGGTCAGCCGGTAAACGAAATTGCCGCCGAGATACATCACGCCCGGTTTGTGGCGGCTCATGATCAGCGGGGAATTCCAGTGAAAACGTGTGGCCGCTGCTCCTTCGGCCGGCTCAGGCTTCAGATGACGGAGCTCGCCCGTGCGCATGTTAAAACGATGCACCGTGCCATCTTGGTTATCGCCATAGAGCACGTCGTGATCAGTCGGATCGAAGAGTACGTAGAATCCGTCCGCACCGGTGAACGGCGTCCAGTCGCAATTCCGGATGCCTTCCTTGCTCAACACCGCGCTTGGCCCGACCCAGTTCGAATTATCCTGTAATCCGCCCGCGATGCGGTAAACCGGTCGGGAATCATCCAAAGAAATCCGGTAGTACTCGCCGGCGGCGATCCGGTTCAAATGCTCCCACCCTTTGCCCGCCGCGTAGCTCTGGTAAACGCCACCGTCATTGCCCACGAGCAGGCGCTCAGAAATTGGCGGCTTCTTCTCGTTTGCCGCGAGTTGCCCTTGCGCCTTCTCGCCCGCAGCCACGCGCTCTTCCGTCCTCTCACTCCGAGTGGCGCGCAGCGGAGTCGATGAATCCCGGGCGGCAGACTCGCGGTGCGGTGACGGCGATGGCTTGGGCGCGGGCGCGCTGCCGTTTTGAATGGCGAGCGCGTGCATGTCGGGATGCAGCTTCTCGGAAAGATCTTCGCGGAAGGTCTTGCCGCCGTCATCAGACACGAGCAGCGCGAACCCGAGCACGTAAACCCGCTGATCATTCGCCGGATCGATCCGGATCTGGCTGAAGTAAAACGGCCGCGGATCGATGTCGCTCACGCGCGTCCATGTTTCTCCCGCATCTTCCGAGCGGAAAACACCGCCTCGTTTGCTGTGGATATCGTCAAATGCGCTCGTGCCTCCTTCGTCGCTTTGCACGACAGCCATGACGATCTTCGGGTTCGCAGGCGTCACCGCCAGCCCGATTTTCCCGGTGAGCGTCGGCAGACCGTTGGCGCATTTCTTCCATGTGCCGCCGCCATTCGTACTTTTGAAAATGCCGCCCGCGTCCTGCCCATTTGTCGCTGCTGGGCCATAGGTGAAACTCCAGGGTGTGCGCTGCCGCGCGTACATCGCGGCGTAAATCACCTGCGCATTATCGGGCGCCATCGCCACATCTACGCAGCCGGTGCGCGCATTTTGCGGCGCCGGCGCGCTTAGTACCGCTTTCCACGTCTTGCCGCCATCGGTCGTTTTGAAAAGACCCCGCTCGCCGCCGTCGGCCCAGAGGTTTCCCAGAGCCGCGACGTAAGCGGTCTCGGGCGATTTCGGATCCACAACTACGCGCCCGATCGAGCGACTGTTATCAAGGCCGACGTGCTGCCATGTACTTCCGCCGTCGGTCGAGCGGTAAACGCCATTGCCCCATTCCGCGGAATTGCGATCGGTCGGCTCGCCCGTCCCGACCCAGACCACATCATCGTCGCTCGGCGCGATGGCGATCGCGCCGATGGACATGACCGGCTGCTTGTCAAAAACCGGATCGAACGTCACGCCATTGTCGCTCGTCTTGAACAATCCGCCTGTAGCAAAGCCGACGAAAAATACCGCCGGATTCCGCGGGTCGATCGCGATATCAGAAACCCGGCCGCCCATCGCCGCCGGCCCGATGGAACGCGCTTTCAAATTCTTGAACAAAACGTCGCTCAATTCAGGTGGCGTCGCTTGCGGCGGAGGCGATGTCGTTGCGCCGGAAGGCGACGTTTCTGGCGCGGTACTCGGTGATGCTTCGGGAGCGCCCGGGCGCGCGCCGGCGAGAGAAGGCGAGGGGACTTGCGCCGGGGAAAGTACGACGCTGGCGAGTACCAGGAACAGAGCGGTCATCGTTTTCATGTACTTAGACTTCGCAAATGAGCGGCATCGCTGCCGTGAGAGCGAACGGAAGTGGCGAACAATTCCGCTGCCGTCCTGGGTCGAGCGACTCCCGCGGAACTGACCTGTGTGTTTCGGGGACGCAGGGATCCTCGCGCCTCAGCTTCTGAGTACGTGCTTGCGCGCTCGATTTCCCCGACTTCCCTCGTCCTGGGATGCTCCGTTTTTATCATTGGCAGGTCTGGCGCTACATCGCGCAGCATCGCGCTCTGGCGTTGCTCAACGTCCTTTCGGTCGCGTGCGGCGTGGCCGTTTTCCTCGCCATCCAACTGGCCAACCGCAGCGCGACCGCCGCGTTCGCCGCGACTATCGACCTCATCGCAGGCAAAGCTCAGCTCGAGGTCACCGCGCCGGCCAACGATCTGCCGGAGGATTTACTGCCGCGGGTGCAACAAACCGCCGGTATTTCCGCCGTCACACCGCTTGTGCGTGGCCTCGTTACGCTGCCCGATTTTCCCGGAGAATACCTCGACGTTCTTGGCGTCGATGTCTTCACGAACACGCCGTTTCGCACCTTCGAGCTGACGAATTTCAACGCGCGCGATTTCGATCTCGAAGCGTGGCTCGGCCGAGGCGATTCGATTGCCCTTTCGCAAGCTTTCGTGGCGCGGCACGGCTTGCAACGCGGTCAGCCACTGCGCCTCCAGGTAAACGGACGCGAGCAGATTATGCGGATCGCGTTTGTACTCCAGCCCTCCGAGATGCGGGAGGGCGATGAGCACGTCGCCGCCATGGACATCGGATGGGCGCAGGAGCTTTTCGGGATGCGCGGCCGATTGAGCCAGATTCAGTTGCAGATCGCTCCGGGAGCAAATCGCCGCCAAGTACAGGAGCGTTTGCGCGCGACTTTGCCGGCGAACATCGAGGTCGCCCCGCCCTCGCGCCGCAATGAACAAATCGACAAGCTGCTCGGAAGTTTTCGCCTCAACCTGACGGCAATGAGTCTCGTCTCGCTCTTTGTCGGCGCGTTCCTCATTTTCAACACCATCTCGGCGTCGGTCATCCGGCGCCGCCGCGAGATCGGCATTCTGCGTGCGCTCGGCACCTCGCGCTGGCAGGTCGGCGCACTCTTTCTCGGCGAAGCGATGACCGCGGGAATTGCAGGAACGCTGCTCGGCCTCATTCTTGGTACATGGCTCACGCGCGCGCTCATCGGCGGCGTATCGGAGACAATCTCGTCGCTTTATGTACTCGTGAACGTCCGCTCGGTGACGATGAATCCGGCCGATTATCTCGCAGCCTCGGCACTGGGCCTGACCTGCGCGTTTCTCGCCGCATTTTTTCCGGCGCGTGCCGCGGCGTTCATGCCGCCCGTGGCCGCGCTTCATCCCGAGGTGCATTCGGACGAAAACAAAAGCGCCTCGAGCGCGTGGCTGGCTTGTGGGATTCTGATGCTTGGGGCGGGAGTTACCGCCGGCTTCATTGCCCTGCGGAGCGGACCGGCATGGATCAGTTTCCTCTCAGCGCTTTTTTGCCTCAGCGGCGCTTCCTGTTTTTCTCCCTGGCTTGTCAGCGGCCTTGCGCTGGCCGGTCACGGGCTTTCTCCGGCGCGCCTCGCACCGCGCCTGGCAGCGCTGAATTTCCGCCGCGCGCTTTTCCGTAATTCGGTGACAGTGGCGGCGCTCGGTTGCGCCCTGGCCATGGCAGTGGGCGTGAGCGTGATGATTTTCTCCTTCCGCCAAACCGTCACCGCCTGGATTGAGCAGACGCTCGTGGCTGACGTTTTCATCACGCCCGCCGCGAACGAGATTGCAGGCCCATCGTCATTTCTCCCCGCTGACGCGCTCGCATTTCTGGAACAAAACCCTGCTGTTTCTGCCGTCGATACTTTTCGTTACGTCGAGCTGCCTTTCCGCGGCGGCCGAATGGCGCTCGCCGCAATTCGCGCAGCCGGCCCGCGCGATTTCCTGTTCGTTAACGGTAATCGCGCTGCCCAAATGGCGCGGTTCCGCAACCAGCCCTGCGTCATCGTTTCCGAAAGCTTCGCCCGTCATTACCACCTGAAACCAGGCGATCAGCTTCCGCTCGCGACGCCTGACGGTACTCGCTCGCTCCCCATCGCCGCAGTTTTTTATGACTACACGCGCGATGACGGCGTCGTGTACTTAAGCGACAAAACTTTTCGGAATCTCTTCCACGATGATCGCGTCCACAGCGCAGGCGTTTACCTCAAACCGGGCGCTGACCTGGACGCCCTCGCGGCTGCGTTCCGGCAGAAATTTGGTACTCGGGGAGAATTCGCCATCTATTCGAACCGCGCGTTGCGTCGCCGCATTTTCGAAGTGTTCGATCAAACGTTTGCCGTCACCTACGTGTTGCGCGCGATCGCGATCATCGTCGCGCTGGCCGGCATTTTTCTGTCGTTCAGCACGCTTATACTCGAGCGTTCGCGCACGTTTGCCATCATGCGCGCGATCGGCATGTCGCGGCGGCAGCTGGGCGGAGCAATGCTGTGGGAATCTGTGTTCGTCGGCGTGGGCGCAAACGTACTCGGTTTATGTGCCGGAATGATGCTCGCGCTGGTACTTACGGTCGTGGTGAACCCTGCTTTTTTCGGGTGGACGGTGCATCTCGCGTTGCCCTGGACCATGCTCGCGCTCACGCCGGTCTGGATTATTCCCGCGGCAATGCTGGCCGCGATTATCCCGGCGCTTCGCGCCACGCGTCTTCAGCTTGCCCAAAGCTTGCGCACGGAATGAGAGCGCAAATTGTGCTCGCCTTCATTGCGTTCAGCGCGTGTCTGGGGCAGGAGTGGCGGCTGGCACTGCCCGGCTGGGCATACGCGTTCCCGCGCGATCATCACGCGCACCCCGATTTCAAAACCGAGTGGTGGTACTTCACCGGCAACTTGTTCGATGAGAACGGCCGCCGCTTTGGTTACGAGCTGACGTTCTTCCGCCACGGCATCATTCCTCCGGCGCAACGCGCTGCCAACCGGTCCCGCTTTATCGTCGATGACCTGAAGTTCGCGCATTTCACGGTCACTGACGCGAGCAGTCGCCGATTTCATTTCGAGCAAAAAACCAGCCGCGGCGCATTCGGCGAAGCTGGGTTTGACCGCGGCGATGAGCTGGCGTGGATCGATAAGTGGTCGCTGCGCATGGGCGAGAACGGCGAGTTCCATCTCGAAGCGGCGATGAACCGCGGCCGAATTGATTTGGCGCTCACGCCAGCGAAACCGCCGGTCATTCATGGCGAGAACGGAATCAGCGCCAAGGCTGCGGGCGAAGGGCACGCTTCGCACTATTACTCGATGACGCGGCTAACGACTGTCGGTACTCTGACGATGGATGGGAAATCGTTGAACGTGACCGGCTCAAGCTGGTTCGACCATGAATGGGCGACTAATCAGCTTGCGCCGCATCAGCTCGGCTGGAACTGGCTGTGCGTTCAGTTCAACGACAATACGGAGCTGATGTTGTATCAAATGAGACGCGATGATGGCTCAATTGATCCAATATCGAGCGGGACCTTTGTTGCAGCGGATGGCAGCGCCACGCACCTCCGCAACGACGATTTTTCCATGATGCCACTTTCAACTTGGAAGAGCAGCAAAACCGGCGCGAATTATCCCGTGCAGTGGCGAGTACAGGTTCCGTCACGCAGCATTGATATTATGATCAATCCCGTACTCAGGGACCAGGAGCTTGCGTTTGCGCCGCTCACGTACTGGGAAGGCGCGGTGGACGTTTCCGGTACGCGCAGCGGTGTCGGGTATCTGGAGCTCACCGGTTACGCCGGCGCTCTTTCAGCGCTGAACCGCTGATCTCGTGCTCCCGCCGGAGCGCGATTTGGCAACGCTCAATTACGCGCCCGAGCAAGAGTTGCGGCTCTACGTTGCGGTTGCCGGTCCGGGGCCGATGCCAGGCTTTGTCTGCTTCGAGGTGATCTCGCGCGCCAGCGTGGTTTTGCTGCCGCCGCGGGCACGCGTCCACCAGAGTACGATCGGCGACGCGATGAAGATGGATGAGTACGTGCCGACGACGACGCCAATGATGATGGCTAACGAGAAATCGCGCAGCACCGCCCCGCCGAAGAGGAACAAACACAAAATCGGAATCAGCGTGACCGTGCTGGTCAGGATCGTGCGCGAAAGCGTCTGGTTAATGCTCTCGTTCATGATCTGCTCAATGGAGCCTTTGCGTCCGCTGGCCAGGCCTTCGCGGATTCGATCGTAAACGACGATGGTGTCGTTGATCGAATAACCGGCGATGGTGAGTACCGCGCCCACCATCGTGAGCGTCAGTTCACGATGCAGCAGGGAAAACATCCCCACCGTGATGAGTACATCGTGCAGTAGCGCGACGATCGCGCCCACGGCAAACGCCAGCTCGAAACGTAGCGTGACGAAAATCAGGATACCGAGAATGCCGAGGCCGAGCGCGAGCAGCGAGCTGCGCGCCAGCTCGCCGCCAACGAGCGCGCCGACGCGGTCCGAGCCTTCCACTTTGAAATGCGCGTTCGGCATGGAGGCGAGTACCTGTTTTTCCACCATGTCGCCGGTCTTCAAGGCCGTGCGAATGGTGATGTAATTTTTGCCCCCTTGCGCCGATTCCTGGATTGACTCATCCGCCAGGCCGATCTGCGCCAGCGCACCGCGCACCTGCCCGACATCAATCGTTTGCGGCGAGCTGAGCGTCACCAGATCACCGCCGCGAAAATCGACGCCGAAATTCTTGTCGCCGCGCATATAAAATGAAGTCGCGCCGGCGATGATGAGCGCGAGCGAGCACATGCAGGCGAGAAATCCTTTGCCGAGGAAATTGATGTTGTGCGACGAGATCAGGTGGAGCATCGAAATCTTCTTCACGCGTCCGCTGTCCACGAACCACTCGAGTACATTGCGCCCGACGATGAGCGCGGTGAAAAGCGAGGCGAGAATGCCGAGGGTGAGCGAAATGGCGAAGCCCTTCACCGGGCCGCTGGCTTTCCAGAAAAGAATCACGGCCGTGATCAGCGTGGTGACGTTCGCATCGAAGATGGACGAGAACGCCTTCTCGTACGCGGCCCGCACCGCGACCTTGAGCGATTTTCCCAGCGCCATTTCTTCGCGCAACCGTTCGTAAACGAGTACGCTCGCATCGACGGCCAGGCCGATGGTCAGGATAATCCCGGCGATTCCCGGTAGCGTGAGTACGAAGCGGAACATCGTCAGCGCGCCCATGAGCAGGATGATGTTAATGAGCAGCGCGAGGCAGGCGATCAGCCCCACCAGCCGGTAATAAATTGCTACGCAGACCAGCGTAATGGCGAGCCCGACGAGCCCGGCGAGAACACTGGCCCGAATGGAATCAGCGCCGAGCGTGGGCGAGACGCTGCGCTCTTCCTCGATACTTACCGGCACTTGCAATGGATTCTCCAGCACGCTCGCCAGACCGCGCGCTTCTTTCTCGGTGAATGAACCAGTGATCTGCGCGTTCCCGCCGTAAATCGCGTCCCGGATGACCGGCGCGGATTGGATGATGCCGTCGAGTACGATGGCGAAACGGTGCCCTTTAAATTGTTCCGTGATTTGGCCGAACTTCTTTGCGCCTTCACCGTCGAAATTGAGCTGCACCGTCCAGCCTTCGTTGCCGAAGTACGCGTTCGAGCTGCTGACGTGGTCGCCGCCCAGATCAGCTTTCTTTTTCACCAGCAGCTTCTCGTCAATCGGCGGCTTGTTTGGATCGGAGTCGGCATGCTTGTAGTCCTCGACCCGGTACTCGGGCGGAATGACGGCTTTGCTCTGCTGGATTTGCTGCAAACGTTCGCCGTTGTCGGGATAAACCAGCCGGAACTCGAGCTTGGCTACGCGCGAAAGCTGATCACGCGCCTCCTGGATCTTGGCGGTATCAAGCCCTGGAATTTGCACTAGGATTCTGTCCTTCCCGACGGGGCTGATGATCGGCTCGCCGCCGCCAAAGTAATCCACGCGTTTGCGGATCACTTCGACTGCCTGGTCGAGCATGCCGGGCGTGATCGGCTTGTCGGTCTGCTGAAGGCGAATAAGGAACGAAGTACCGCCTTTGATGTCCAGGCCGAGCGCGATTTTCTTCTCCGGCGGCCAGATCGTCGCGATGCTGAAAGCGACGAGCAACGCCATGAGCAAAGTGGCGAGCAGGCGTTTACGAACGCCGTAATCAGTGGCGAAATACCACCCGAAGAGAACGAGCAGCACCAAGCCAATGAAAAAGGTGAATCCGGGGCTCATCGGATTTTCGATTTTCGATTTTCGATTTTCGATTGATCTGTCATTCCGAGCGAGGGCCGAGGGAATTCTAAGTCTTGTTTGATTCCGCTGCTTTCACATTTGTTACCGCGGCTTTGTCCATCTCGATCTTCACGTTATCGGCGACTTTTACGATCACGGTCGATTCTTTGACGTTGGCGATTCGCCCGTGAATACCGGAGCTAGTTACGACATCATCGCCCGTCTTGAGCGCGCTGATCAGCCGCTGTTGTTCCTTTTGCCGGCGCTGCTGTGGCCGGATCATGATGAAGTACATGATCACGATGAGGAAAATGAACGGGACAAAATTGAGCAAGCCGCCGCCCGGGCTGGAAGGCGGCGCGGAAGCCTGCGCAAGAATTAGGGCGAGCATGGAATAAAGCGGCGTCCAATTGAATCCAACGACGCAGTCATTGCAACAACAGGCAAACGCGGCCGCGCGTACTC
>Ga0213881_10000750_pt1 | contig 18005 bp, 11 predicted proteins | sample BarmaccoBMER_R08_FD_160104 | JGI IMG/M metagenome (GOLD analysis project Ga0213881, IMG submission 160104) | Barbacenia macrantha exposed rock microbial communities from rupestrian grasslands, the National Park of Serra do Cipo, Brazil - ER_R08 ... | reverse complement strand
CCTGCTTGGCTAGGTGTTTTGACAACTGCATTTAATGCAACTGCCTCTTCAGGAACGACAGCATGAGGTAGTGGTGTCCGAACATTGTTCCCACTAAAAACTTTTCCACTATCGTCTACCCAGTGGTAAGAAAAATCTGTTGGAGAAGCTCCTGTAGGAGACCATAAAAAGTTGCTTGTATTTTTTACGAAGACTGGTAGTTCTATAGTGACATCAGGTTCAACAAGTGTTGGAGGTTCTAAAACGTTAATTTCTTGAGAAAAGATTTTTGGTAACGGTAGCTGAAGTGTGTAGGATGTAAAACTTCCCACAGGGCTGATGTTTCTAGCTATCGAGTACTCAGATAGCACTTCATCAGACAATTTTAGAGAACTGGGAGATATCATGCATAAGTGCCCCTTCTCTCCTTCTCCTAACCAGTAGGCAACCTGAGCTGTATCCATTGACTGCATCATATCGCCGCTGTATTCTGGTGGAGCTTTACCACTATAACCATTGATAACTGGAACATTAGCTCCAATACCAGCCCACATAGCAGTCAGCTGGTCGATCACAAATGGTACTTGAGGATTTAATAACACATATGCAACATTACAGTCTTTCTGCATCAGTGTTTGGATATCTGCTACTTCCCTTAAGTACGGTGCTTTTTCATAGCTAGGCGAACCTAAAACAATTTGTTCGGCTATGCCTAAAATCAAAAGTAAACTCACTAAGGCAGAGCTTAATCTTCTTCTAACGATCGCTGTACGTAATAGGGAATCGAAACTCACTATTACAGCGATTAACAGATAGAAATAAGCAACCGTCCAGACTCTCGTTACCGATCTAATTGCTTTAGCTCCAGGTACAACTTCATAGACTATCCTCCAGAGTGACAGTCCAGATGGTAAGCGTAGCGAAAGGATGAAAAGTATGACAAAGACTATTAAGCAAGCTTGAATCAGCAAAAATCTTTCCACTGTGAGCAGCTTTTTGAACCGGAGTAAGGTTAGTAAAGAAAATCCAGTGAGTAAGATTATGCTGATACCAGCAAAGAGATGGTGTTCTGGTACTGCGGGCAAACCCTCAGAGAGCCGAGATAGTAGAGGTGACCAAAGACCGATACCTTCTGGAACTGAGAACCAGGAAGCTAATCTTGGAAGCATAGTATCTATCTCTGAGTAAGACCTTGCCCCTATAACTCGCATGATTTCTACATAGGGGAACAAAGTCAGGCTCATTAAGCCTAGCCAGACTAAAACAATTGCGATCGCTGCTTTATAGCGACTACGACAATATCTAATTAATCTAGTTCGAGCTGATAAATCTAAAATGTAAACTATGCCAAAAAAGATGATTGAGCTAAATAGCCAGAACCATCCTAAGTATATTCCTGCCAATACTTGCAGATATGTTAGCAACAATAGTAAAGCAAGCCGCTTGCTAGTTGGGTACTTGACAAATTCCCATCCGACTAGAAATGCTAAAGGAGTAAAGAACTGAGGCAGGAGCTGGGCATGACTGAGCTGACCGATTCTAGGCATGCTAAAAGCGAATAGAAAAGCCCCGAATGCGCTGAGCAAGTGGCTTACTCGATAGTGCCGCAGCAGGACAACAAAGCTAGCGAAACACAGTATAGCGGCGGCGATCACCCATAGCTGAAACGCTGTTGTTGGCGGTAAAAATGTCCTAAATCCCCAATAGATCGGGGCGGAACCGAACAAATTATCTGAGAGGGCTAGGACATTTTTGAAAGGGTAGAAAAATGCTGGTGACCATAACTCGCCAATATAGTTTCTATTAGAAAGAAGTTGAAATGAATGTTCCAGAAAATAATTATTTACCCGAGTATCTCCTGGGTCAGTTTGCATGCGCTCGAAACCAGATAGCAGCGTCGGGTTGAATAAGTTAAATACTCCTATCCCGCAAACAACTAAGTAAAGAGAAATTCGAGAAAAATCTGTAAGAGTGATTTTTCTAAAAGAGAAGGAGAAAATATTTTTATCTTTAGTATTTTTCATGCACTCCTCTACTCTCTTATGACAATAAGTTGTATTTCAAAATACATATAATTGCTCTAAATCCATCTTTCAAGCTAATTTTTTTCCTTCTTTGTAAGTACGTTCATAGTAAGATATACTTACCTCAAAAATACGACATCCCATTTTTGCAACTTTTGCGGTTATTTCAGGTTCAAAGCCAAATCTATTCTCTTGAATTTTAATAGATTGAATAACTTCGCGCTTAAAAGCTTTATAGCAAGTTTCCATATCAGTAAGATTAATATTGGTCAGCATGTTGGAAAGGGTTGTGAGAAATAGGTTTCCTAGCATGTGCCAATAGTAGACAACTCTATGCGGGTTGCCGCCACAAAAGCGCGATCCAAATACGACATCAGCTTTACCTTTAAGAATAGGCTCAATGAGTAGAGGATACTCATTAGGGTCGTACTCAAGATCGACGTCTTGAACAACTACAATGTCTCCAGTTGCGGCTGCAAATCCTGTACTTAAAGCAGCTCTCTTGCCTCGATTCTTTTGATGATAAAAAACCTTATCTACCTGAGATTCTATTTTTGATCTTAAGAGTTCTCTTGTCCCATCAGTTGAACGGTCATCAACCACAATGATTTCTATATCTTTAACAGGAGACGCTTTAACAGCTTCAATAACTTTACAAATCGTTCCTAGTTCATTAAAGCAAGGTATCACAACAGTCAGTTTCATCTCACCTTCACACACCTAATTCTCCATTAAAGCTAATTTGAAGCGGATTACTTGAGTAGTCAATCAATTAAACGAAAATAATGTACAGCCACACCTAATTCTCTGCTATCACCATTATGATAAACTTTTGCAGGACACCAAGTTTGGCTACTGATATTTATTTGACCACTCCAATTTTGGGATGGCACTCTGTATATACCTTTGCTAGAGTGCTTATCCAATCGAAAGCTATGAGTTGAATGACCATCGCCCAGTTTCACATCCAAATCAAGAGGTGCGTAATTACTCAAACAAAACTCGATCCACTTTACATTAACGTCCTTTTGGCAAGTTATAACTGAGTGAGCACCTGTAAAGCGCTGTTTTAAACTTGAATCTGCCTCTGGTGGTGCCCAAGTTTTACATTCATCGGGTGGCAGAGTAATTTCACTCAACTCATAGTACATATGACTTTTTCTAGCTATGATTACGTCAGCTAGAGGACTAGCATCAGAGCTATATCGCTTAGGTGTCCAACCAAGTAGCAATAGCGTTTTCATAAAGTAGGATGTGTTAAATCCCAGTTCAAGCCAGCCAAACTTGCGGATAGACCAAACTGACATTCCCTCCAATCGCACTCCCCACTGATATGGGAAATCTGCAACTGGTTCTGCTGCAAAAGCAACCAAACCTTGATCGTCAATTAAATCGTGTAGATTTTTTAGCAACTTTAAATGATTTGAACAATGATGAAAGCACGAAAAGAATACTGCAGCATTATACTTAGTAGTGGAGCTAAACTCCAGCATATCTCCTTTAACGAAGTTGACTTTTTTCAATACCTTTTCTGTTCGGTATTTAATCAAATCAATAAAAGACTGTTCGCTGTCTACCGCAGTTACTTTATAATCCATCTGGGCAAAGTGTAAAGTTGTATTTCCCCATCCAGGACCAAATTCTACAATATGAGAACCAGGAGCTAAATTCATGATTTTAATAACAAACCCTTCGGCAATCAGATGATCTCCTACAGTCGTTGGGCTTTTTGTACAGTAAGGATATGGGTTATTTTTCAATCTCTCAAAATCGAAATCCACATGTTCATTCTCAACCGCATACTGTTTTTTACCTGATATATCCAAATATAACTTCATCTGAGTATCGTAATACTCTTGGGAGTATGGATCTGATGGAAGACTACTACTATCTACTGCATAGCAAAACTCAGATAGTGCTTGCCTAAGTTGATCGTCCGAGATTTTGGCTTGCTCATCGGCTGCAGCAATTTCTCTGTCTAACGCTTCCAAGGTACTAATATATCTCACTGGCTTATCCTTGTTGTCAAGAACAGAACCATCCAATTTTATTTCTTCAGACTTAGGTAAAATCTTTTCGTCAATCATCGTAACTAACTTACTTTTGTTATCAGCAGTAAACTCTTTTATGATCTTTTTTAAAGATACAGGTAAAATCTTTTTGATGACGATTACGAAATTATCCATGATTTATTTATGCTGAATTAGCAACTCCTCAGTAAACTCAAGTATTCACTTTCTATCTTTGACCATACATAATTTGCTTTTACAAAAGCTTTGCCCTGCACCCCCAACTGCTTTCTAACTGGCTCATCCATCTTCTCTAAAGCCACCTGAAACTCATCTCTATTGGTGTACCACAGCCCGCCTTGTGCCCTGCGACATTGCCCTACTAGAACTTCACACTTGCCATTGACTAATACAGGTTTACCTACTGTCCAAGCTTCTAACAGTACCATAGAAAGACTTTCATAGGGAGATGGCATCACTAGTAAGTCACAAGCAGCTAAAGCATCCCACTTAGTCTGCTCATCTACAAAACCTAATGACACAATATCTGGATGCTGAGGAATTGGCATCATTGGCTTACCCAACAACACTAATTTCCTCGAACCAAAATCCTGTTGCAAGCGCGACTCCATATAGTGGCGAAACAATTCTTCACATCCTTTAGATGGATCGATCCTGCCAATATATAGCAAAAATGGTTCATGGATGTTGTATCGCTGTCGAAAGCTTTCCGCACTATAGACGGCTGGTGGCTCTACCGCTATCCCTGCAACAGGTCCCTTTAAGTTAGCTTTAGGGAAGCGCAACTTAAGAAAATTCCTTTCTTCTAACGTATTAAATATAAAGCCGCGCGGCTTCGCAAACAGGGAATCCCACATGCTCATGTAAATTGGCCATTCATCGTGAGCTAAGGGAGCTAAAAATGCCTTGTCTTGAACAATCGGTAATGTCAAGTACGTAGTTGCGTACAGATAGGTAAAAAATATAAAAGCATCGTACTCATGCTTATGTTTCTTTACATATGTAATGAGTTCAGGAGAGTATGGACCTTGAGCGTACATCCATGCTTCTTGTTCCTCAATAGATGCTTCTCTTAAGCGAGAAAAGAGCTTATCAGATAAAATATTAAAGGTTTTTAAATTCCGCTGTTTTGCAACACGGAAGCGTCGAATTTTAACACCAGCAATCTCTACAATTCCAGGTGGATAATAATTCTGCCAAGTTAAATAATCAAATGCACAGGTTGTTAATATCTCTGTACTCCAGTACTGAGACATTCGCTCTGAAACTTTGAGACAGTGAGCTTCTGCACCACCATTAACCTCTAATCCACATCTTTGAACTACGAAAGCTACTCGTTGTTTCATATGTGTAAAATTTGATTTAGTCTAAGTAATTCCTAAGTTATTAGAATTTGTGTAGTAATCTTTGAGAGCGGATGGCGGAGTGGAGACAATACGGTTTACGATAGCTCTGCTACGAGCTTTATCAGTGTTTTTAGAAAAAACGTAATACATCTTTCTACCTATCGCCGTTTTTTCCATATAGTCATCATATTTCTTATGCAATACTTTCTCTATCTCCACTTCACGACGAAATCCATGCTGTTCAAACTGCTGTACCCACCAGGATGAACTAGCCCAAATTAAATGTCCGTGAATTGGATATCCGTCTGGATCAACAGGAAGTTGAGTAAAAATCTTGCCCTGAAGGCTGTCCTGCTCCCACTGCTTAATATAAAGAGGAAAAACAGTACCAAAAATAGGATCAGTATCAAATACAGGAATGTTACAAAATAGATAGCTACCATCGCTTAATACTTGCTCAATTTTAGCAATGTAGTTATTCAGTTTGTTAGGGTTTAAGTGTTCAAAAATATCTAAACCAAAAACAAAATCGTATTGTCCTGATAACTGAATATTTAATATATCCCCCTTATGAATGTTGTTTTTAATCTCAGGAAAGGCTTTTGATATAGCCATCTGACTAATTTCAACTCCCTCACAGTTCACATTTAATTCGTGAAGGCACTTTAGTATCGTACCATTCGCGCAGCCTATTTCTAAAGCTCGCTCTGGATTGAATGTCGATACGATTTCAGCCATGACTCTCTTATCAAGATTAATATTAAAACCCCATACCCCTGGTTTCTCATAGTAGCCATGTTCTACAATCATTGATTCCAACCAATCAAAGTCTTCGTCAGACTTTGCATGAAAGATTAAAACTTTATCTTCCTGTGAAAGATGCTCGACTAATTCATAACTTGGTGGTCTCAATTCTCTTAAGCTTTGAACTAAGTTATTTTCTCTTAAAACCTTATTGACAAACTCATCTGATTTAACGAGATCTATCAAAACAGAAGTTCTGCTGTGTCCAGATTCTAAAAGTCTTAGGTAATTGTTAAGACCGCTTTCATCTATATCTCGACCGAGTATTTCTCGATAAGCCTCTTCTAAAAATTCTTTATTTGAAGGAAATGAGCTATTTTCTCTTAAAACTTTATTGGCAAACTCGTCTGATTTAACTAACTCTAGTAGAACCTCAGTTCTGCTATATCCAGCTTTTAAATGTCTTGTAAAGCTATTGAGACCCTCTCGATCTATATCCCGACCAAGTATTTCTCGATAAGCCTCCTCTAAAAACTTTTTGTCGGAATCAACTGTCAAGCCTATTCTATTCGCTGTTCTCTTAACTGAATTTACTGATGTGTTATCTATCTTATCTAAAGTTTCCTTCTTGCTTTTGTCACCTAAATTGATTAAAGGTTGACTCTTTAGAAAATTATCAGAATGGTATGATTCCAGTTGATCGCCAGGATAACTTCTATATAAGAAATCAGGTCTTTTCTCACGGGCTCTTCTAGTGTTTAATGCTTTAACAAAAATATATTGTCCTAAATCCAGTTCTCGCTTTTTTAAAAAGGGCTCTAACTGGACGGCTGAATAATGCTTGCTAGAGTCATTATGATACACATCGGCAGTAAAAATCGTACCAGTTGAAAAGCCAATATAATTAAGTAGTAAATCTAATTCATGTTTGTTATACTCCCGATTATGTCTGCCATACGGACCATAGCCGGAGTAAGGATCATAAATGTTAATACCTCCAATCATCTTAGTGACGTTCTCTAGTCTGTTAACATTTGGTGTAGTAAGAACTAGTACTCCATTTGGCTTTAATACTCTTTTTATCTCTTTCAAGACAGAAACGGGATCTATAATCAGATGCTCTATAATTTCGCAAAACAGAACAATGTCAAATTCTGCATCATTAAAAGGGAACTGCTCTCCTTCTATGTTGAAGTGATGAGATTCAAGCTTAGCTAATAAAGGCTCTCCAGATTTAAAATCTTTGTATGTAACCTCTTGCGTAAGTCGCTCTTCAAAGTGAGGACTAAAATAATTAGCTAAAGTTAGCTCCAGTTGGGTAAACTGCCGCAACAGCATAGTGGTGAAGTATGGATTTGAACCTAGTTCGAGACACTTTCCTGTTAAATCTCGTACTAGTCCATATGTGTAGACAAATCTCCTAAAGTCCTGTTCGCAATAATTAGCCATCTCCTGGGGAGGAGCATCTGCAATTAGGACGGATTTTAAAAAAGCTCTTAGCTCACTTTCAGAAACGCCCTTTGGTAAAGGTAATTCTGGAGTGAGAGGAAACAAAGCATTGGGTTGTGGCTCTAAAGCGTTCTTGACTTTCCGATTCATCATTTTACCTGTTAGAAATTTACAATCTACATTGATGTAAGCTATGACTCCATCTTGGAAATCACTCGTCTTAATTGCTTCATCACCACTGTAGGTAAGAAACTCTCTCGCCTTTTTCGCTCTCGCTCTATAACTTTCAAACGTAAATCTTTATCCTTTACCAGCAGTTTGGCAAGAGCTGCTACTTTAAGAAGATCGTCTTTACTGGTAAACATTATTCCAGCGTCGGCTAAAGTTTCTGGTACAGCGCTACTCTTATAGGCAAGCACAGGAATATCGAACCACATTGATTCGACCAATGGTACACAAAAACCTTCATGTTCGCTCATTGACCAGAACAAGTGAGCAGTTCGATAAAAAGCTAGTAACTGTGAATCGTTAACTTGTCCTGTAACCAGAACATGCCCAGTTAAGCCTAGTTTTCGAGTTGTATTGACAATACTAGACCAGTAGGGGTCGTTGGTTTCATGACTACCCGCAATAATTAGACGGGCGTTGCTATCCATCGTCAGGTAATGAGCAAAAGCCTCCACAAGGTGATCTTGTCGCTTGTTGGGAGATATACGACCAACAAAAAGGAGGTTAGATTTACCATCTTGTAATTGCTTTATCCATGAAGCATCTGCAGCAATGTCCCACTTTCTCGGATCTATAGTGATAGGTAATACCTCTGGTTGATAGAATCCAGATGCAGCAAGTTCGGCAGCGTTATAAGCTGAATCGCCGACTGATATTGAGAAGGGCGTAGCTAGCAGATTCAGTTCAGAGCGACCTTTTTCGAGAATTTTGGCAAACTCGGGTCGGTAAGGCTGAAAAAACTCTGCTGGTGTGATGTTATGGTAGATGAGGCATTTAGGACCTGAATGTTTAATTGCGTGTTCTGTCAGTTCAGAGCCAATCGAGTGGTGATAGAATAACCCCGCTTGACGATCGATAATATTTGGCTGAAAGACTTTTGCCTCTTGAGTTAAGCGTTCATCTATATATCTCACAAAAATCTCTGATTTGTAACCCCAACTACGTAAGTAATTTCTGATTGTCAGTGCATGATTAGAAATAGCATCACCGTAAGAAAGATTAGGTAATAGTTGATGTATTTCTTTGAGTTTTGTTTCTGATTGTGGTTCAGGAAAAATTCTGACTTCTTCTACCGATAGTTCCAGTGCTGCTTCGTAGCGTTCAATGACCCTATCCCAGATTGCATTTGCTTCAGCATATCCTTGACCGTTAAAGCCATACTGTGCTAATTTAACTTCTTCAATACCATCTATTGTGGAGAAGAGCTCTTGCCACTCAGCTTTTGTTCCTGCTACCCACCCTCCTTGTGCCTGTTCAACAGCAATGGCAGTAGCTAAGCAATCCTTATGGGCAGCAACAGGTTTTCCATACAACCAAGCCTCCATCATGACACGAGAATAACTTTCATTACGACTTGGTTGAAAGAGGGCTAAGCAATGAGCTAACAATGCTTCTTTCTCGTTTTCTTCTACTAAACCCAAATCGAATACACCTGGTATAGCACCATTAAAAGATAGGCTTCCAGGACCAGCTAGAACAAGCTTTAGATCTGTATCTGGATGCTTATACTTAAAATCTGCATATACATCTACTAATAAATTTGTATTCTTTCCAGGATCGCGACGACCTAGGCAAAGGATAAATCGCTCTTGCTTAACTCTGAAATCTCGTATTTTTTCTATTTGATTAATTGCTTCATTGCCACATCGACTGATTTCCACACCAGCACCAACTACTGTGCTTTTTGGAATAATTCCTGGTCCATATAGCTGTTTAGCCAACTGAGCTTCGCCATCGCTAATGAATAATAAACCTTTAGCTGTGTGAAAAATATTGGCTACTCTAGGTAAATACGCATATACTTCATTATGTAGACAAGGTAGTAAAAAAGCTTTGCTGGCAACAAGCGGTAAACCATTTAGAATTGGACCATAAAGATAAGGGATAAAAATAAACGCATGATATTTTTCTTGCTGATTTTCCAGATAGCTAAGCAAATCAGCAGAATTAATATTTTCGGAGCTGAATATAGCCTCGTCTTCTAATGAAATAGGATTTACTCCAACTTTTAATGTAGAAGCAGGCAAGCTCAGCATCAAACCATTAATACGATCAAAATTGTGTTGCTTTCGTTCATCCACCGGGAAGCGCACAATTTTGAGATTTTGCTCTTGCACCGTTCCGGCTGGCAAATGGTTGAGAGCCCAATCTTCATGAAATGAGCGACAACATGTTGTTAATACCTCAACGGGATATCCTCGATTCGCTAGACGTGTTGCGACTTGCCATGCGTGTTGTTCTGCTCCTCCCTTTAAATCCTTACCATACCAAGGGGTAACAATAGCTATTGGTTTCATAGTTTATGTCCAACTACTGCATAATCACGCGCACCGAAAAACCAATTATGAAGGACTTGCGAGCCCATGTCTTCTTGAGTAAAAGGACTCGCCTCCGCTGGATGTAAGTAAAGTATTTCCACATTTGATAATCCTATATATCTTAAAAGGAATTGAATCGTCTCCGGAAAAATTGGATGACGGTGTGTTGGATCTGAATAAAAGTTACAAGCACCTACTACTAAATTTTTTGGATTTGGTGTCTCAAAAATGCTCAATCCGCCTGGTTTAAGTACTCTTACTGTCTCACCTAAAAGTTTTATTAGTACTGTAAAAGATAAATGTTCAACAATATGAAAACCAGTTATTACACCTAGACTAGCATCAGGTAGGGTTTGAAGATAAGAAATCGCGTCTCCCTCAATGACTTCGAGTTTTCTTGCTTGGCATTGTTCTACCATACTCCTATTTATGTCTAGACCACGAGCTGTATATCCAGATTCATGCAGCAACTCTAGCCACTCTCCACGTCCACATCCTAGATCTAGGATGGGTAAGTCTTGTGTATTCACTTTTACTTTTTCAATCAAAGGCAAGTATGCTGTCAACCTATCTATAATTTCTGCACGGCTGCCACGAAATTGCTCTTCAAAAGCCGCGTAAAAAGCATCTAGCAAATGCGATTCTTCATTCACAAGTGTCTGAAGCTGTTCCTGGTCAAAAGGTTCTGGTAGACGTTGACGGGCTTCCTCAAGAAAAAGGGTAATAAGTCGTTTCTGCTGTGCTAAGTCATTCTTGAGATAGCTATCATCTCTTAGATGAAGCTCATCCATAGTTTTCATCCGCTCGTCGGTAGCCGTTAGATGGTGGTCTATTGTTGCAACTCGCTCGTCGGTAGCCGTTAGATGGTGGTCTATTGTTGCAACTCGCTCGTCGGTAGCTATTAGATGGTGATCTATCGCTACTGCCCGCTCGTCGGTAGCCGTTAGATGGTGATCTATCGCTACTGCCCGCTCGTCGGTAGCCGTTAGATGGTGATCTATTGTTGCAACTCGCTGGTCAGTAGCTGTTAAATGGTGGTCTATTGTTACTATGCGCTCGTTAGTAGCCGTTAGATGGTCGTCTAGCACTACAACTCGCTCATCGATAGCCGTTAGATGGTCGTCTAACACTGCAACTCTCTCATCGGTGGTCACTAGACGATCGTTCATGTCTGTCACCTGCACCAGTGTGGCAGCCAGGTGTTCGCCCATCAAGCTAACCTGAGTTTGAAGAGCAGCTACTTGCTCAATTAACCTACGGTTTAGAGTTAGAGAGTCCTTTGCTGCTTGGATTAAAGGTAAATTAACGACTCGTTGCTTTTTAAATAGGAACCCATACAGCTTTAAGCCAAATCTCTGTAGCGGCTTACTGATACTGAATGGAAAACGATTAAACTTTTCTGGAAATTTTGTGGGTAGCTGAGCATTCATCTCAGCATCATTCAGCAAATATTCTATATTTTTAAAATCTACTTCATTTATAGTACTTACACTTGTAGTACCTATGTTAAAGTTGAAATTACTGTTGATATTTTTGGGTGTGAAGTTTTTTTGACGTTTAGCAACTTCTTCTAAGACACTCTGCATTAATTTATCAACGTCAATTTCAGGATTGTTTGCCTCAATCATACTATCTCCTGTTAGTTAGAAAATGCCCAGATTCCTACTTAGATATGGAAGTAAAACACATTACTAGAAAACTTAGGGGCACCTTTTTTGCTCAGTAACCAAGCTTCTTGAAAAAGAAGATAAAGTTACAGCTCTACGTCATATAGGCTAGGGTATACAATACCTTTCATAACAATTAACGCTACAATTAAGGCTTCCTAACAAACAAGTAGACATTATCGCGTTCATAGTTTAGCTTAAATTGTTGCGTTTTCTGAATTTGGTTCACTAGATCAAAGGCGTACTTTTTAGTATCAGGCCAAGGATGACGTAAATTTAGTAACACGTAACTCATCTTAGGTAAATCATCAGCTGCTACATCAGAAGAGATTTGCTTTATAAGTGGTCGGTGAGTTACCTGAGGTGCGTATTGGTTGTCTGTTAAAACACCTCCTTTAGTCTGAATTTGCTCGATTGCATCCTCTGTTGCTTTCCATGTATCAAGGGTCTTTAGATAAGAATGAAAATCACCATACTTCGCTAGTATTAGGAAAGCGAGTATCGACCATAATACTATTGTTCGTCCACTGCGCAACCATCCTTGACCTGCAGCTAGGCTAGAAATCACAGCCACTATGAGAAAAGGCTCTATAGGTAAGGAGTATTGCGTTGTCAATGACAATTGGCCTGGATCGGTAGAGAGAATGTTCAGGGCTAGCGTAGGAACTGCACCCATTAGAGGTGCTAGATGCCGTAATGAAAGCCCCCAGATAACTGGTGATATCAGCAAAAGCAAGTATTCAAAAGTTTTCAGGGAAATAATTTGCCCCAGTATTAGCCATGGCTTAAGTACTAGATTTCTGGCAATCTCTGGAAAAGAGTTTCCTAAGTAGCTATACCGCGAGATATGTCGACCTATTGTTACGACATCATTACCAAAATATGGAATAATCGCTTGCGTAGAAATGATAAACCAGGCAACACCTGCAAATAAGGCGATCGCGCCACATAAACGTTTCCTTTCACATATAAGTAGCCAAATCCCCATTGCCGCTACAGTCAACGACAATACTTCTTTACAAGCCATCACAATGGCGATGGCCAAACAGAACCAACCAGTTTGTCCCAGTCGTGCTGACAAAATTGCCCAGAGCAGCGCGGGTAAAGCAATTACCTCTGGATGGAAATCAAACAAATTGATATTAAAAACCACTGGATACAGGAGGTACGCTGCTGCCACCGCTATTGCTTGCCCCTGTTTCAGCCCTGCGTGACGAGATAAACTCCAGGTTGGCAAAGCTCCTATTGCTAAAGCTACTGCTTGTACAGCTAACAACCAGTGGACATCTGGATAAATTTTGTAAAGTATGCTAAGAGGATAAAGAATTACAGCTGCATGGTCAGCAAGAACGTGGAAACCCATCAAAGAAGAAAAAGCTGGTAGTCCTTGGCTCATCAGGTAAACAGCCTGATCGAATATCCCTAAATCCCAAGCTGTTGAGTGAAAGAGTGCATGTTTTGCACTGCTATAGGTAAACAGAATTAGGGCACTAATACCGATCATTATGTAAACAGAGCTGATATCGGGGCTGACGTTAGGCAATCTTTTGTTCATTTTTCTTTACCCCCTCTATTTCAAGATCTTTTAGTCGATATGCATTGAGCAAATAATAGAGTATGTTAACTACAAAACCACATTGTAGGCGTCAGATAGTTTTTTTATGTAATTATCCATACTAAATAATTTGACTCTCTCCCTGCCAGCTTCTGAGAGTTTTGCTCCCACTTGTGGATCATTAATCATCTTTTCTATTTTCTCTTTGATGTCAGTAACATCGTAAGGATTAACATAGAGCGCAGCGTCTCCGCATACTTCTGGTAAAGATGCGGCGTTGGACGTAATAACTGGACAGTTAAAACTCATGGCTTCCAAAGGTGGCAACCCAAATCCTTCATATAAGGACGGAAAAACTAGACAAAGCGCTCCTTGATAAAAGTATCCCAAATCATTATTTGACACATATTCTAGAAATTTGACTTTGGCTGCAAAGCGTTTATCAAAAGTAGAATTTAATTTTCCAATCTCGCCTTTCCATAACCAGCCCTTCTTGCCAACAATTATGAGCTGCATGTCTGTATCCAGTTCTGCATAAGCATCTATCAATCTTCCTAAATTTTTCTTTGGTTCTATAGCTCCAACAAATAGAATGTATTTTTTAAATTTGATTTCATATTTTTTTAAAAAAGCCTTGACTCTTTCTTCTTCAAGTAATGGCTTTAGTAGTACGGGTTGATAAGTTACATGAACTTTATCTGAAGTAATGTCAAAAATATTTAAGATATCCCTTTTTGAGTTCTCTGACACGGTGATGATAATACTTGAATCTTTTATACTGTCTTTAACCAGAGTATAAAATGCTTTTTTATCATCTAACGTTGTGTAGGGAAGTCTTAGTGGTATCAAATCATGAATTGTTGTAATCTTTTTTGCTCTCCTAATTTTTATAGGGAGCGGACAGGTCGAATGCCATATATCTATCTGGTAAGGAGTAGTAATCTTTATTTGTTTTCCAAAAAATTTATATAAAGTATTAGCTGATAAATAACATGATGAAAGATTAAGGATTTCTGATGAACTGAGCAATTCGTCACTGAATTCAGTTTGAAGAACCTGTCTGCCAGCTTTTATCTTTGTGGGTTGGTTAAACAAACCAATGCTTGTCTTGGCCAAGGTTCTAATCAAATCAATCTTACTAAGCTTTCTATTATTGGGATTGTCGAATAATAAAACTTCGTTTAAAATCGAATCGTTACTGTTACTGCCACTACGACTAAATAATATATTTACATCTGCTTCTAGTAGATTTAAAGCTTGAACTAAACTCTTGCTATAAGTTTTGATTCCTGTACCAGTTGGCAGTTCTAAATTATATCCATCGACTAGAACATTGATTCCTTTTAAACTCATTAGCGATTCGCCTGATTCATTACATCTTAATACACTCTAGTTAGACTGACTCAAGATATCGCTGAATTGCTGTTTCTGTATCACCTATAAACCTAACCTTGCCTTTATCTAACCAGATAACTTTGTCACAAGATTGCATAATGAAACTAAGTTCATGAGACACAACTAAAACCGTTGAATTTGCTTCCCAAAACTTATCAATTCGCTGCTTACATTTATTTTTAAAGCTCTGATCTCCCACAGATAAAACTTCATCTAAAATCAGAATATCCGGTTGTACATCTGTAGCGATCGCAAATCCTAACCTTGCCACCATCCCTGAAGATAATGCCTTAACAGGCAACACCGCATACTCCTGTAGCTCGGCAAACTCCAAAATCGAATCGACTCTGCCTCGCATCTGGTCCCGTGAGAACCCCAACAATACCCCATAAAGTAAAATATTATCTATCACTGAAATTTCTGGATCGAACCCTGCCCCTAGTTCAATCAGTGGCGCAATTTTCCCCCGTACCCGCACCAAGCCCTTCGTCGGTCGCAAAATGCCACAAATTACCTTCAGGAGTGTTGACTTTCCGGCTCCATTCGCGCCAATAATTCCCACCTTGTTTCCCGCTTCTACAACCAGCGCGATTTGGTCCAGGACCAACTTTCTGGCTGGTTGGCGATACTTACCCTCGACAACGGACAACACAGTTCTTTTCAGATCGTATGAAAATTCCTCCTGTGTTCGCCGCCAGAGCGAAACCTGATCTAGGCGAATAACTTCCACTTATAGTAAATCCATAAACTGAGTACGCCACACTTGAAAACAAGTCAATCCAAGTGTGAAAATGATCAAACCACTGAGCAATGCTTCCCCAATTAAACTTAAGCTAGGTGCCCTTCCAGATAGAGCAATTTGTCGCAAACTCTCAATAATCGGCAGTAACGGATTCAAGAACAAAAAAGGCTGCACCCGAGTCGGCACAATTGCTGTTGGATAGAATATAGGAGTACCAAACAAGAGGGCAAATACGACTAACTCATAAAAGTAGGACAAATCTCTAAAAAATACGTATAACGCACTTACCAGAAATCCCACCCCGATACAAACTAGAATCAGAGCCAGCAATGGTATTGTCAGGGCTAGGGCATTGATGAATCTTCCAGAAGTCAGCAATGTGACAGTCATCAGTAATGGCAGCACGCTAACCGTTAACTGAAATACATTTGCTGTAATCATCGATACTGGAAACACACTTACTGGCAATTGAATCTTGTTCAAAAGTGCCCCATTACTCACTACACTTGGTAATGCTTGGGATGTTGAAGCCGAGAAAAAATTCATCACAACTACGCCTGTAAACGCTGCTAGCGCATAGTTGAGATACGAGTGTCCGTAATACGGCGTAAACGCTGCTCCAAAGACTGCCGTATACAACCCCGTCATAGTCAGTGGATTTAACAACGACCAACCGATACCTAGTAACGATCCCCGATAGCGCACCTTCAGGTTTCGCGTCACCAGAACATTCAGCAACTCCCAGTAGCGCTGCACTTGCGACAGGCTAGCGTCAGATTTTAGAGAGCGCGGCACTTGCAACAAGCGAACGCCAGATCTTAGAGAAAGCTTCATCCTCAAACACCCCGAAAACACCAGAAGCAATTTATCCAGGTATTCTACCCTATGCAATTGCTGCCGCTCCAAGAACACTCCCCCAATTTCCAACGGAGACTGAGTATTGTCAAGCCCTAGTGGTTGATGTCTTATGTCCAACAGATTTGAGATAGCTATGCTCTCGTTCGAAGGTTCCGCTACACTGATTCATGTTAATTGCAGCGTGATTTGGAATGGAAATCGGACAGCAAGTCAAAGTCTACCGTCTAAGGGATAGGGTATCGCCAGCACTGGTCAAACGGCTGGGACAAGTTGGCACCATTAAGGGATTCAAAATGACAGATGGTAGCGGCGTTGGCGTGGTAGTACAGTTCAGTGACAATTTTGCCACTTGGTTTTTTGAAGATGAACTCAAGGGAGCGCCGGATTAGAACTCTGGCTGCTTTCCTGGCAGCTCAAAGTTCAGCTGTAGTAGAACTTTGGCTGCGCTCTTGAGCGCTCTTCTCAAAACCATGCAGTAGAGATTAACAAGGTATCTCTCCTTAGCCTGTTGGGGGTACTTAACCAAACATGGCAAGATCGCTCTAGGTAATTAAAACCGCTGAGGAAATCAATTAATGGCCCTAATATTGACATTTTTGGGCAAAGGCGGCACGGGTCGTACGACCATTGCGACTGCTGCGGCTAGACAATTAGCAAGCTTAGGGAAGCGGGTGCTACTAGCTGGGCAAGATACTAGTCCAGCCTTCAAACTGTTGGTAGGCACAACCTCTTCCTCCCCTGACCCTCAAGAACTAGCTCCGAACCTCCAAGTTGTGCAGTTCCAAGCATCCGCGCTTCTGGAACGGAGTTGGGAAGACGTGAAAAAACTGGAGGTACAATACCTCCGCACGCCAATCCTCAAGGAAGTTTATGGTCAGGAGCTGAGCGTATTGCCAGGAATGGACAGCGCTTTAATACTTAACGCCATCCGCGAGTACGACGCTAGCGGCGAATACGACGTTATTGTCTACGATGGCACTGGCGACATGTCCACATTACGGTTGTTGGGGATGGCAGAAAGCCTGAGCTGGTATATGCGTCGATTTGGCAAGGTGCTGGCAGATTCCGATCTCGGTAAAACGGTTTCGCCCTTCATCCAGCCCGTTGTGAGTACCATCTTCAACGTCAGCTGGACTGGGGATAACTTGACTCAACCGACTAGTAAAGTTACCAATTTACTTGAGCAGGGTCAAGCCGCGCTGGCTGATCCTAACCGGGTTGCAGCCTACCTCGTGACCACTGATGCCCCGCCTGCTATTGCTACTGCCCGTTATCTCTGGGGCACAGCTCAGCAAGTCGGGCTAACAGTGGGTGGTGTCATTCTCAATCAACAATCGGTTGTGAATGACACAGTGCTAGCTGAGTTTTCTCCTCTGTCAGTCAGTAGCCTTCCCAGTTGTCCAAATGGTGACTGGCAACCCCTGATAGCTGCTCTGCCAGATTTCACACAAACAGCACAAGCTCCTAAACCGATTGAGATTGATGTTCCAGCCCATCAAGTGCGCCTATTCCTGCCTGGATTTGACAAGAATCAGGTTAAGCTGACTCAGTCTGGTCCAGAAGTTACTGTAGAAGCAGGAGATCAGCGACGGAATATCTCCCTCCCTCCCGCTTTTAATGGCAGAGCCATAAAAGGTGCGAAGTTCCAAAACAGTTATTTAACGATATCG
>Ga0213881_10000749_pt1 | contig 18020 bp, 17 predicted proteins | sample BarmaccoBMER_R08_FD_160104 | JGI IMG/M metagenome (GOLD analysis project Ga0213881, IMG submission 160104) | Barbacenia macrantha exposed rock microbial communities from rupestrian grasslands, the National Park of Serra do Cipo, Brazil - ER_R08 ... | reverse complement strand
GATGGCATCACGTAGATCTTCTTTAATAATCAGTTGTAAATGGTTGTTGGGGCAATTGCCATTTTGGCTATAGCGCAGTCGCAGCGCCATGTCATAAACGCGATCGCCACTAACAATCAAAGTTCCGCCCTGCTCAACTAACTTTTCTGTATCTACATCCCAAATCCAGGATACGTCAGTGCCATCGGGTATCCGGTCGTTTAACACCAAAAGCGTTGTCTGTCCAGATACTTGCTGGACAGCACGAATTGTTTCATTCATGCCAACTGGATTTTTCGATAACAGAATTCGGACTTGCTTACCGCTGACTTTTAGCTCTTCTGCCCGTCCAAAAGCTGCATGAAAGTTAGCAATAGTGTCACGGATGCTGGCTTCATCTACACCTAACTGTTGGGCAGCGAGTATGGCTGCCAAGGTGTTGTATTTGTTGTACAGCCCAATCAAAATCTGAGGCCAATTGCAGCTATCGAGTGCCAATTTACCTTTGCTAAAGCCGCAGCTAGGACAGTGGAAATCTCCTAGGTGTGAGAGATAGACACCTTGATATATCAATGCATGACCACAATTGGGACAGTAGATAGAATCGACAGCATGGGGAATTTCATCCAGATATTGCTCTGGTTCGTTTAGCCCGAAGAATAACACCTGTTGAGGTAGATGTTGACCGAGGTAGGATAAGGTAGGGTCATCAGCATTCGGAATCACAATAGTTTCTAGAGGGAGGGTTGCGATCGCCTCTCTCCAGCGTTGGTTAATTATGTCTACCTCTCCATATCTGTCGAGCTGATCCCGAAATAGGTTCAAGCAGAGGATAATCTTGGGTTGAAGGGACGACAGAACCTTCGGTAGCACATTCTCATCCACTTCTAAAATCGCGTAATCAACTGTCAAATGACCAAACAGATTGGTATTTTCAAGCAGAGCCGTAGTTAAGCCATTCAACAAATTAGCTCCTGTTGCATTGTGAGCAACCCTGTAGCCCTTTCGCTCCAGCATTGTGCGTAAGAGCAGCGAAGTCGTGGTTTTACCATTTGTCCCGGCTATCAGAATCATGCCCTGGACTACCTGAGAGCTGAGTTTTTCCAGCAGTTGGGGCTGAATTCGGCTCGCAATTTCGCCTGGTAGAACACTAGCCGCGCCTAAGCGCAGTATGCGAACCAGAGACGTTACTGTCTTGGCAACCGATACCGCTAAGCCAAGTCTCAGTTTGTTTAGCAATTGGTTTTTCACGTTTCCTACGTATCCTTATCCTTGCTTGGACATTAGGCTACTACATCATGAGTTTCAAGAGACATCTTAAGATGACTATGGGAAATATACTCTGTAGGCATAAAATGTACAAGTTTTAGACTAAGCTTAGACTTAGTTGCAGCAATAATTATGGTAAAGCTTAAGAAGCTAGTGAGTTATGGATAACCTCTTTGCCAATTGGTTAAATAGTTGGTTTTTTAGTGTTTTGAATGAATATCTTTTAAGAAAGAATATAGCTTTACAGGAGATTTAGAATGACCGCATTTATCAACAATGAACGGATGACCACGATTTCAAAAAATCTGGATATTGTTACTTTGATCAATGTTTTTACTGTTGAACCCGAAAATCAGCAGCGTTTGACGGAACTGTGGGTGTCAATTACCGAAGATGTGATGTGTAAACAGTTAGGCTTCATCTCAGCAAATTTTCATAAAAGTCTAGACGGAAAACATGGAGCAAACTATGCTCAGTGGAGTAGTGTAGAAAGTATAGAAAGCATGCTTAAGAGTGTAAAAATCAACGAGCGATATCAATATCTGCATGCTGAAGTCTTAAAGATTGCCAAAATGAGTCCGGTACTCTACGAAGTTTGCTACACAAAAACTCTATAGTCCCGCGTCTCATCAGATAAATCACGTTGGCTCTCATGCTCCCATCTCATTCTGGGTAGGGAGTGGCATATCCAGAGGTTAGCTTCAAGAAATTTTGCTCGATTTTCCGTAATTTTACGCAAGAAACTCTAAGTCACACTTTCTACTATGGATGTCATAGGTTCTTTTAAATCATAGAGTTATTGGTCAAAGGTAAGAGGTAGTGGGAACGAAGAGTGAGTTCTAACAGAGTGTAAAAGACTAGTGCCAGAAGACCAAAAATTTTAGGCAGAGATTGATGAATGACTTTTTATTCTCAAGCCAGTTCATTCCGCACGGACATTGCTATCTCTGGCAACCAAGACTAGTTGGGCTGCACATTCTGGCGGACGTGCTCATAGCACTGGCCTATTATTCCATTCCGCTGATGTTGGTCTATTTTGTGCGGCAGAGACAAGATCTCCCTTTCAAACAGATGTTCTTGTTGTTTGGAGGCTTTATCATCGCTTGTGGCACGACTCATGTGATGAACATTTGGACGCTATGGCACCCTACCTATTGGTTATCAGGCTTATTGAAAGCTCTCACGGCTGTGATCTCAGTAGCAACGGCGGTAGAACTAGCACCACTGATTCCTAAAGCACTGGCTCTGCCAAGCCCCACTCAATTAGAAGCAGCCAACCAGGAATTGGCGTTCCGAATTCAAGAACACAAGCGAACAGAGGAGGCTCTACGCCATTTAAAGGAGGAATTGGAACTCCGGATTGCCGAAAGAACCAGTGAGCTGAGTATTGCTAATTCTACTTTGAAGGGACAAATCCATGAGCGTGAGCAGGCTGAGGAAAAACTGAAAAGGACTGCTGCAGCTGCAGCTGCGAGTGAAGAGCAATTTCGGGCTACGTTCAATCAGGCTGCTGTCGGCATTGCTCAGGTAAACTTAGAGGGAAAGTGGCTATTGGTCAATCAAAAACTTTGCGACATTGTTGGTTATTCGCAAAAAGAGCTAGAAGCGCGAACTTTTCAAGACATTACTCACCCTAACGACCTCGAAGCTGACCTTGAGAATGTTCATCAACTGTTGGCAGGCAAAATCCAGACTTACTCGATGGAAAAGCGCTATATCCGGAAAGACGGCTCCTATGTCTGGATTAATTTAACCGTGGCGCTCGTGCGCGAACCTTCGCTGCAGCCGCAGCAGCCAGGAAAGCCGCAATATTTCATTTCTGTGGTTGAAGACATCAGCGAGCGCAAGCAGGCAGAGAAAAAACTACGCCAAAGTGTGCAGCGCTACCGTTTCCTAGCGGAGAAGCTGAGCTGCGAAATCAACGAGCGCATACACGTTGAGGAGCGACTTCAAGCATCGCTCGCAGCTACAGCTGCAGCAGCACAAGAAAAAGAACTCTTGCTTAAGGAAGTGCACCATCGGGTTAAGAATAATTTACAGGTTGTATCGGGACTCCTTTATCTCCAATCCCGTTACGTTAATGATCTACCTACTTTGACAGTGCTGAAAGAGAGCCGCGATCGCATTCAATCAATGGCGCTCATCCACGAAAAACTCTATAGCTCCAAAAATTTCGACAAAATTGACTTTAGAGATTACATTCAGAGCCTTGTCCAAGTCATATGCATTTCCCAGAGCGTTAATACAAATTTGATTAGCTTTAAGGTTGATGTTGAACCGCTTTACTTAGATATCAACACAGCAATTCACTGTGGCTTAATTATTAATGAACTTGTTTCAAATTCTCTCAAACACGCTTTTCCATCGGGTCTGTCTGGTGAGATTACAGTTCAATTTTACGCGACCAAGGAGAGGAATTTTGAACTGATTGTCCGTGATAATGGTATTGGGTTTACGCAAAAGCCTGATTTCCAACAGCAAAAGTCTTTGGGGCTTTGCCTCGTTCATGCTCTGGCTACTGAACAACTTGAAGGGACACTCGAACTCAAGAAAGGCAAAGCGGCGATCGCCGCTTTGCCTGAATCGAATTCTGGCATTGTGTTTGGTAGCCTAGATGTTGCTTCCGGGTCCATTGGCGGTCCGGGAGCTGACTTTAGGATTTGCTTTGGCGTTTAGGAGGTTAACCTCCATCAAGGAAGGTGCGATGTGTCAGCTGCAAAGATTCTTGTTGTAGAAGATGAGGTGATTACCTCCACAGCGATTAAAGAACAACTGAATCAACTTGGGTACACCGTGGTTGACAAAGTAGCTTCAGGAAGTGCAGCGATTAAGAGTGTTGCCAAAAGCTCTCCCGACTTGGTGCTAATGGATATCACCCTAAAAAAGGGTGACATAGATGGAGTCACAGCTGCTGCCCGCATCCGGGAGGAGTTCAAAATTCCGGTGGTGTATCTCACCGCGCACTCTGACGAAGCCACCCTGGACAGAGCTAAGGTGACGGAAGCCTTCGGTTATATTATTAAGCCGTTTGCTGATCGAGATTTGCGGATTGCCATTGAAATGGCGCTTAACAAGCATCGAGCGGAACAACTGGTCGAAGAGGCAACAGCCCAAAAGTTGGCCGAGCATGAGCGAACAGAGGCTCAAATTAAAGCATCGCTCCAGGAAAAAGAAGTCCTCTTGAAAGAAGTTCATCACCGCGTTAAAAACAACTTTCAGATAATTTCCAGTCTCTTAAGCCTACAGTCAAATTCTATCCAAGACGAACGATGCCGGGAGGTATTCAAAATCAGCCAAAATCGAATTGAATCAATGGCGCTTGTTCATGAAAAGCTGTATTTATCCGAAAACTTGGCACAAATAGACTTTGCTGACTACATCAAAGGACTTGTAGCTGATTTAATGTCTTCGTACCAGGTTGATTCAGATACCATTGATATTCGGGTAATTGCCGAGCGGGCTTTCTTGAGCCTTGGGACAGCAATTGCTTGTGGCTTGATTATCAATGAACTCGTATTGAATGCATTTAAATATGGCTTCCCTGAAGGTAGATCGGGTGAAGTCTACATCAACTTTTGTTCAGAGGATGACGGCAAATTTAGCCTTGCTATCAGTGACAATGGTATCGGTTTTCCCCAAGACTTAGACTTTAAGCATACAGAGTCTCTAGGACTACAACTGGTCAATGCGTTAACTGCGCAACTGGGAGGAACTATCGAGCTTAACAGAGATAAGGGAACAGAGTATAAGATTACATTTACGGAAATGCCTCGCGAAGGGGTCGTGCCCTACTGAAACCCATGCTCTGGTTGAGCTGGCAAGAAAGCAGCAGCCGGAGTAGAACTCCGGCGCTCCCTTTAAGTGAAAAAGCTAGCAGACTTTTTGTCAAAGCGATAAGTATATTTGCCTAAAATTTTCTAGGTAGTTAGTGGCAAGCATGGACAACGAGAAACCATCCCTTACATTGCTGAAGGGCAGGTCGTTCAACTTTAGCAAGTTAATCAAACTGATACCTACAGCACTAAATGCCTGAAAAGTCTGTCAGCATTAGCGTTGCTAAATTTACAGTTAAAAAATTTAATTTGTTCTCTAATTAGGTCTATCCTGACTTGTCAATATTTTGTTGGGGGTAAAAACTAGACAGAATAAGAGTGTTAGGGCAAATATGGCTGCGACTAGTGCTTTGCTTGATCACAAAACCCCACTGTGCGAAATTTGCATCCTATGTTGTTGTCCTTGCCGAAAATCTGTATGGTAAGAGTATTAATTTTTCTACCGCTGTTCTCAAGAAGTACGAGCTGAATCTTTGTTGCCATAACCATTTAGTCATTGTGGTGTTTGGATGCCATTAAGGAAAAAGCGATGCCTGTGCCTCTTGCTCTATCTCTCAATAGCCAGAATCTACCATACCCCGATCCCATCCATCCCATCATCGTTCACTTCGTGATTGCAATGGTGCTGTTTGCCTTCTTCTGCGACGTGGTGGGCTACTTCACACGCAAACACCATTTGTTTGAGGTCAGTTTCTGGAACATGTTTGTCGCGTCAGTCTGTATCTTCCTAGCCGTCATCTTTGGTCAGTTTGAAGCTGGTCTAGCAGACCCTTACGAAGCAGCACAGTCAACCCTGAATTCACACACACTCACTGGCTGGTCGCTATCTGCCATCGTCGTTGCCATCACGACCTGGCGGTTTATCATTCGTAACCGTGACCCACTGAAAGTCCCTCCGGCTTACTTGGGTGTAGCCACGTTTCTTGTCTGCCTGGTGTGTTTCCAAGTGTTTTTGGGGAGTCAGTTGGTGTGGGTCTACGGGCTACATGTAGAGCCAGTCATGGAGGCAACAAAGAAGGGGGTCTTGTGATGAACCTACAGATTGAACAGTTGGGGGTGAAGCTAGGTGCCAACGGACTACCCTACGGGATTCCAATCCATCCAAATTTAGTGCATCTGACGTTAGGTTTATTTATTATCGCTATTGCCTTTGATGTGGCAGGAATGTTGTTTCCCTTGGAACAACCAATCCTCAAATTTTTAGTGCTCACGGCTGTCCGTCGAGGCTTCTTTGATGTGGGCTGGTATAACCTGCTAGCTAGTGCGGTCGTTACTTTTTTCACTGTTGCCGCAGGCTTTTTTGAAATCATGCTAGCCGATCCGCCAACTGATGTGAAAAGTGCTTGGGGACTGGGAGCAAGTCCGACAATGCTGATGCATGGACTAGGTGGGGTCTTGCTCTTAACCCTCATTGTTGTCATGACTGTATGGCGAGGGTTTCAGCGCTATCATTGGCGTCGGGACGAAGACAAGCAGGTGCATTGGAGCTATCTAGTAGCAGGGGTGGCAATCCTGGGACTTTTGTTTCTTCAAGGGACATTAGGAGCGCAACTAGGAGATGAGTTTGGGGTGCACACAACCGCTGCTAACTTGCTGCGGCAGGGGAAAAATCCTAATGAGCTGCTCAGGTAACTGATGGGGTGATAGGGAGAAAAGAATGTCGTTATGAAGAAAATTCTAAATACGCTGATACTCGCTGTGTTCGTGATTGTAAGTATCCTCGTCAGCTATTGGCTGGGACAGCAGGCATACTCCTGGATGCCCGCTCAAGGAACAGCTGAAGCAAAACGGGTTGATGGCTTATTTAGCTTTCTAGTGACGTTAGGAACATTTATTTTTTTGGGGATCGTTGGTCTCATAATGTATTCGATTCTCACTTGTCGAGCAAGTGAGGGAGACTTCAGCGATGCTCGTCCCGATCGAGGCAATCCGAAGTTGGAAGCTTTATGGACAGGGATTCCAATTCTGTTGGTGTTGTGGATTGCGGCTCAAAACTTCAGCATTTATCAGCAAATTGATATCCAAGGTCTGACACCAATCGTGCATTTGCACATACCTTCTGCAACCGAACCTGCTGATGCCGCAACGATTGTTAACAACAATGCCAAACCTGTATCTGAACAGATTGAAGTTGTGGCGAAGCAGTGGTCTTGGACTTTCCGCTATCCTGCCAGGAATGTCACTAGTACTGAATTACACCTGCCAGTCAATCAAAGCGCTAGTCTAGCAATGCGTTCAGAGGATGTCATCCACGGATTCTATGTGCCTGAGTTTCGCCTCAAGCAAGATATCATTCCCAACCGCATCATTACCTTTACAGTCACGCCACTGCGCGAAGGCAAGTATCGGTTACATGATTCCCACTTCAGTGGTACCTACTTCGCCACCATGACAGCAGATGTGTACATTGAGTCTCCCGAAGCTTATACCCAATGGCTTGCCCAAGCTGCCGCCCGTAAGCCAGCTCCAGCCAAGAATCAGGCGGTTGCTGAATACGCTCGGCGGCAAGAGTATGGTTTTAAAAGCAATTGGCCTAGTGTTGCGCCTGCCAAACCTCCCATTGTGAATTATTCCAGCTGAGGCAGAAAATTAATGACCAATAACCCGATTGAAGGTATTGCTAGCGCTCACGAGTCCGAACACATTGAGCAAGAGACAGGTTGGCAGCGCTACTTCTTTAGTACTGACCATAAGGTCATTGGTATCCAATACCTGGTCACCACTTTCATTTTCTTCCTGATCGCTGGCTTGTTCTCTATGGTCATGCGTGGTGAACTGGTGACTCCAGAATCGGATATTGTCGATCGCCCCCTTTACAATGGTTTATTCACCATGCACGGCACGATGATGATCTTCCTGTGGATTATCCCAACCCAGGTAGGTTTAGCTAACTACCTAGTGCCGCTGATGATTGGAGCACGAGACATGGCTTTTCCACTGCTTAACGAAATTGCCTACTGGATAATTCCCTTTGCAGGTCTTTTGCTGTTATCAAGTTTCTTACTGCCTTCTGGCACTGCACAGGCTGGATGGTGGTCCTACCCGCCAGTCAGCCTCCAGAATCCGTCTGGTCATGTCTTTAACGGGGAACTCTTCTGGATTCTTGGTATAGCCCTCTTAGGTATTTCATCAATCATGGGAGGAGTCAACTTCGTCACGACTATTGTCAAGATGCGGGCACCTGGGATGACATATTTCCGCATGCCCATCTTCGTGTGGACGGTTCTAAGTGCCCAGTTGCTGCAACTATTTTGTTTGCCTGCTCTTACTGGCGCGGCGATCCTGCTGTTTTTAGAACTGACTTTGGGGGCACCCCTATTCAATCCCTTTAAGGAAGGCAGCCCAATCCTTTACCAGCATCTGTTCTGGTTCTACTCCCATCCGGCGGTTTACGTCATGGTACTACCTGCCTTCGGCGTCTTTTCTGAGGTCATCCCCGCCTTTTCCCGCAAACCTTTGTTTGGCTATCGTTCGGTGGCGCTTGCCTCATTCGGTATTGCGATAGTCAGTACCCTTGTCTGGGTACACCACATGTTTGCCAGTGGTACACCCGGTTGGATGCGGATGCTTTTCATGCTCACTACAATGCTGGTTGCCGTGCCTACTGGCGTGAAGGTGTTTGCCTGGGCTGCCACCATCTGGAACGGCAAGCTGCACCTACAGACACCGATGCTGTTTGCCTTAGCTGGTGTTGTAATGTTTGTCTTTGCTGGTATTACTGGCGTCATGCTTGGCTCGACAGCATTTGATCTGCATGTTAACAACACCTACTTTGTAGTCGGGCACTTCCACTACGTTGTTTACAACACCATCACAATGGCGATCTTCGCCGCAATTTATTACTGGTTCCCCAAAATCACTGGGCGGATGTATGCTGAGGGCTGGGGTAAACTCCACTTCTGGCTAACCTTTATTGGTGCCAACCTCACCTTTTTCCCCATGCACCCGTTGGGCTTACAGGGTATGGTACGCCGTATCTCCTCCTATGACCCGCAGTACCAGTCATGGAACATCGTCGCCAGTATTGGGTCATTCTTGCTGGGAATGGCGACATTGCCCTTCATCATTAATATGGTAGGCTCCACTCTTCAGGGCAGGAAGGTTTCAGACAATCCCTGGCACGCAACCGGACTGGAGTGGACAACCTCCTCGCCTCCCCCTGTAGAGAATTTTGAGGAAATTCCAGTCGTTACCTCAGCCCCTTACGGTTATGGTAAGTCAAAAGCTCCTAGTCCGGGAGCTACTGATCGGGAGTGAAGTTAGCTATGGAAAGTCCTATTCATCCAAATCACTTACAGCAACCCCTACCTCAACCGGATGGTAGCGCACATATTGAGGATGAGCGGAGTAAGGTGATGTTCGGCTTCACCATATTCCTGCTTTCGGAGAGTATAATCTTCGTCAGTTTTTTCGTCACCCTCATCGCTCTAAAATTAACAGCTCACCAGTGGCTTCCCCCTGGTGTTTCGGGACCAGAAATAACTACACCTGTTATTATCAATACGGTGGTACTGCTTTCGAGTAGCATCGTGATCTATTTCGCAGAACGTGCCTTAGAGCGCAACCATCTCGGCAAATTTCGCCTGCTGTGGCTAACCACGTCAGCGATGGGAGCCTACTTCCTAGTTGGTGAGATTAAAGAGTGGCTTGGTCTTAATTTTGGAGTGAGTACAGGACTGGTCGGCGCAACGTTCTACTTGCTGACAGGCTTTCACGGTTTGCACGTCACCGCTGGGATTATCCTACAGATGATCATGCTTGCTCGCTCCTTCATTCCAGGTAACTACAATCACGGACGTTATGGTGTGAGTGCAGTCTCCTTGTTCTGGCACTTCGTTGACGCAATCTGGATTTTCGTATTTTCACTTCTCTACCTTTGGCAGGCAACGTGAAATGCTGACAACACATCACATTTCACCTTGACCAGAAACCTAGTGTCGCCAACGCTTGCTCTAGCTCTACTGTCTCCTTGGCTACAACTACTCTTTTCAACGCCATGAGACTCACAAGCAGCGCTCGAAATTTCTTACCATATTGAATCACAAGCACTCGTTGGCTTGAGAAATTGCATTTAGCTATCATTTCCTGAACTTCAATTGGATGCTTCTCTTCCTCTGCTTTGAACCGCAATGACAACCCATAACCAGTGTGAACTCGATTTGTGAGGTCAGCGTAGATAGCACCTGCTTCTGGGTGTTCATCTGTCATACACTCTAAAGCAAGGAGAAAGCTCATAGTTTGAGCATCAAGTTCTGGTGCGTTGGTAGTGAGCTGGTCCATAGTCCTACTTCTAAATCAAACTAGGAGGCTGAACAGTGGCGTAAGCTAAATCTAATATGGATACTCTATAGCATTAGTCAGAAAATTTCTGGTATAAATCAAAACCATTATTCATGATACTGCTTGTAAGGAAGCCCATGCTCACGCATTGTAGATGACTCAGCTAGCTGCTACGATGCGCCAATAACAGACTCTTGACCAATCGATCTCTGCTATACGCTTAGTAGATACAAAGCGGTTGATCGCTGGTCGTTGCAATGTGTCTGAGGATAGAAGTCATTGCTATAGCTAGACACGTAGGATGCCCTTGAGCCTGGATAAATATGTATTGTATTTATCGCTTAGGTTCAAGGAGTGAAGTCACTTTGAATTACTATGCCCATGCAGGAGGATTTTTAGATGCAGCGAATTTTTGCAACCATGAAGCAAGCTCTTGGCAATAGCTTGTTAATTCTGGGTATACTCAGTTTCAGCATTGTGTCAAGTCTATTGATATTCTTCGCCACGCCAAGCTTGGCAGCACCAGTGTCAACTGAGGGTCAGAAGCTGATTCAGCAGGAAAAGCTGGATAGAAACAGTCAAAAGGCTGCTGAAGACCGCTCATACTCCTATGAAGAGCAGTTAGAAGCAGCTAAAGATCCCGATAAGGTTTACGAAAAGAATGTCAAAGCTTATAAAGATTCTCATCCAGGTGAGAACTTAGTTGAGGAAGCAACAGAAGGAGCGCAAAAACTGATTAAAAATGCCACAAAATAATTAATCGGTTGTATCACTGAGCAGCAGTGCGCTAGAGCAATTTGGTAAGAATCAGTGCTAGACCAAAAAGCTAGATCTGCTGCTCAACCCAACTGCTTAAAGCCCTACATGAACGCAAATCGGACAGCCCAGATTACCCAAATTATAGAGAAGCGCCACCCTCTCGGTCAAAAAATTGGCAACGTAGAGGCAAACTTGATGTCGCTCAACTTAGCTCTACACAATTTAGAAAAACACCGCGATCGCCTACTAACTCTGGTTGATGAATCAAATATCACTACTCAGCTAAAAGAAATTAATTTTGATACAAACTATATAGATATTTTGACTGGGTTGGAAACGTTAGCCAAGCTCAAGGTTCGTTACTCGCGCAATACCCTCAATATTGGAGTGGTCGGACGGGCACGGCAAGGCAAAAGTCGCCTATTGCAAAGCTTAACGGGACTGACTGCGGCAGAGATCCCTGATGGGGATCGGCAACATTGCACAGGTGTTCGTAGTACTATTCATCATCATGCAACTGGAGAAACTTATGCCGAAGTCTGGTTTCACTCAGAAAACTCATTTTTAGAGGAAGTGCTAGGACCGTATTACGAAAAGCTCCGTTTGGGAGTCAAGCCAATCACGCTGGAAGAGTTTGCTCACAAGCCACCGCCTCCTTTACCTCAAGACTTACCTGGGGCTGCCGAGCCTGGGGCGATGTACGAACATCTGGGTAGATATCACAAATTTGTAGCAAAGTATCGCCATTTGCTTACAGTAACCTCACCCTACCGAATTACTAAGAATCAAATTCGCGAATATGTGGCTCAGGATACTGCCGATGGTCAACGAGTCTTCTTCAATTACCTGGCAGTGCGAGAAGTCAAGATTTTCTGCAATTTTCCCAACACTGATGTTGGACAAATTGCTCTAGTGGATATGCCTGGTTTAGGAGATACAGGGGTAGGCGACGCAGAACGACTCGTGAAAACCTTGGGGCAGGAGGTTGATGCTGTGCTGTTCGTGCGGATGCCCAAGTCGTCGGGTGACTACTGGGCTGATGTGGACGTGAGATTGTATGACACTGCTCGCTCAGCCCTGGTTGAACTCCCCCTGAATTTGTGGTCTTTTATAGTGCTCAACCGCACCGATGCCAACTCCAAAAATGGGGACAACTTGCACAATTGCCAAGACTTGGCAGACACTATTGCCGAAAAACACTTGCAGGTTTTTGGGTATGCGATCGCGAATTGTGCTGATGTAGAGACAGCCAACACCAAAATTCTCGATCGAGTCCTGGACTATCTAGCGACCAACATTACGACTCTCGATCAGCAATACGCCTCTACCTGTCAGGATCGCTTGCTGCGGATACAGAGCCAGGTTGATGCTGAGTTAGAAAAAGCACGGCATGCCTTAGGTCATGCAACGCAGCGCGAGCGCACATTTCCACTCTTCTTGCAGCTATTTGGTCAACTGTGGAACGATCTCACAAGTGGGCTGGAGGGATTGCTCAGGGAACTCAAAGAGGAACGGAATGCTCAAGATCTTGACTTCAAAGCACAAGTTCATGCCGCTATCCAAGCTTGTCGTAGAGATCCTGGGATTCCGTCGATTAGCCAAATCGAAAGTCGGCGTGATCGCTGCGGTGGCTACCCTAACGCATATTACGAGTACCTGAACGAGATTCGCGCCCACCTGTCACAGCATTTTCTCTCCTTAGACGACGGACTAAAGCAAGCAATCGAGCGGGTGAAATCTCAGGTGGCAGAAATTTTGGTAACATGCGGACGTCTGGGGGGACTGACAGAGGCTAGTGGTGCCCAATTCCTTGAAGTGATCGCATCACAACTACCGACACAACTACACAAACTGCATCTGGGGTTTCAAATTCTATCTAGCTTCGACCTATCATATCGCGGACTGATCCAGCACCGGATACGTAAGCATCTGGATGGACTTACACCAGATGAAACCACCCTGCAACTCTCTAAATCTCCTTCAGCTCAAGAGATTTTAGATAATCTCAAGACACTTTATGCCGAAGCTGTTTATGGCTGTGAAACTGCATTAGAAGATTTGCTGTCTGAACCCAGCCAAGCTGCGTTTGCAATTGTAGAGGAGTTTGTTGACCGCGTCCTTCGGGCAGAAGGTGTAGAAACAGAGTGGCGTATTTTCTTAGAGGAAGTAAGAGCAGAAGTTTGGCCAAAAGAATTTGAGCAACTAGGCGAACGGACGCGAATCCGGCAGGAATGGCTAAATTCTGTGGAACAGGTAGCAGCAGCAAATCAGCCAGACTTAATGCGATTTCTTACTGACGGGCATGTTCGATGAACTGAAGAGTAATCTCAAGCCAGTCAGACTGAATAAAGTGAGCTGGAACATCGTTATCTCGCCACATCTGGTAAAAATGTGTGGCAATCAGGGAATCTTCATGTAAATTTGCCTCTCTAAGGTTGATATTTGGTTTTATTAACATTAGATGAATCTACAATGACAAGTACAAAACAATCATGGTTTTAGATTATGTCAGATTCTATCTATGCAAAACAAGAGTGGGAGCAATCGCTACTGTCTAGTTTTTTAGACATGGTGCAAGCTCGTGATGGTGATTTTACAGTACTTGAACGGCTTGCAAAAGCGAGCAATGATAGTGAAAGTTTCCAATTAATGGTTAAACGGCTCTCTCAACATCCTCAAGGAAAGAAAGCCTTTGAAGAGCGTTTTAGCTTGGGTAATATTAATTTAGAACAACTGAGAGAATTATCAGATAATACGTTGGGTCATGTTTATGCAGAGCATATGATTCAAAATCAGCTAAAACCTCTGCAAGCATCACCTGCCGAGAGCGATCATCATTTTGTAGCAACCCATATCACAGAAACTCACGACATTTGGCATGTTGTCACAGGAAGCAAGACAGACATTTTAGGAGAAATTCAGCTAGAAGCATTCTATGTGGCGCAATTGGAGATATCACGCTTCTGGTTAGCATTACTTGCTAAAAATTTACTGAAGTCTGTTGTATATGATATCGAAGTTTCAACTCAGTACATGGAATCACTTACGAAAGGATGGCTGATGGGGAAAAAAGCTAAACCATTATTTGGAATTAATTGGAATACTTTATGGGAAACTTCAATAGAACAGGTGCGTGTTTCTTTAAATGTGGATACTTGAGCAGACTCATGCTTAAAAGGCGTCATACCAGAATGCTGGAATTCTACGCTAGCCTAGGAGTACCAGAGTTTTGGCGGTTCAACGGCAAGGTATGGCGGATTTATCAGCTTCAGGAAGGGGTTTATGTGGAAGTCGAAGTTAGCCTCACATTTCCCCAAGTGCCAAAAGAGCAGCCGTACAGATTTCTGGAGCAGGCAAAAGAGGATGAGATTGCTGCTATGCAGTCATGATGAGCCTGGTGGCAAAACTGAAATTAGAGAACGGTACCTGGATGCATGAACTTAAGATAACGATGCTTGGACCCAGTGGCGTAGGCAAAACCAGTCTATTGACCGCTGTGTACGAGCAGTTCGAGAGCAATATTGGTCGCACTAATCTGCAACTTACACCTGACTTAGAAAGCTCAGCCCTGCTGCAAGAGCGTCTAGCAGAACTGAAAAGCCTGCCTGATAGTTTAGAGACGAAGGGGTGGATTGCTTATACTCAGGAAGAAAGATCTTTCTTATTTGAATTAGGCAAGAAAGCTGCTACACCCTCTCTTTTAATCCACTTTAAAGACTATCCGGGAGAATGGCACGAATCTAAGAGAGAAAAGTCTCGTGAAGAAAAAGAGAGGATTGAAAGTTTTATTAAAGAATCAGTCGCCGTTATTATTGCCATTGATACACCTGCGCTGATGGAAAAAAATGGTCAGTGGCATGATGAAACTAACAAACCGCAGCAGATAACTAATTTGTTTCAAAGAGTTTATCGAGAGCTGGATTCACCACGACTTGTCATCTTTGCGCCTGTTAGGTGTGAAAAGTACTTGCAAAGCGAAGAATCTGTATTTGAACTGTTACGACGAGTTCAGGATGGTTACACTAGTCTATTCAACCTCTTAAGTTCAGATGAGTTGTTACCTCAAGTGGCTGTAGTCGTCACCCCTGTTCAGACAGTAGGCTGTATGGTTTTCTCTCGAATTGAGATTCATGATGGGAAACCACTGTTCATTTTTAGGAAAACTCGTCATGATGCCCAATACAGTCCCAAAGATAGCGAACAGCCACTCCGCTACCTGTTACGGTTCTTATTGAGACTCCATCTCGAACGGCAAAATTGGGGATTTTTCAATTTTATCCGCTCCTGGTTAGGTCTTGATTCTCACCTCAAAAATGCCATCACCGAATTTGCCAAGGGTTGCAAAACGAGTGGTGGTTTTGCTGTGTTGCAGGGTGAAAAATGGCTAGATATCGGAGCTTGAGTTTGCTATGGAAATCTACGTTCAGAGCCGCGGTTTTTCTCAGGAGCAAGGAGTTTCCTGGCTACCTGAAGAACCATCGCTCCTCAGAAAGTATCGAGTTAAAGATCTGATTCAGAGTGAAGTCCCAACGGTAGTTTTGGCACGGTATGATAGTAGATTGCTTTTACTTGTTACCGGGCTAGAGTCAAGTAGAACAGATTTCCGTGATCGCAAAATCCGTAACTCTGTAATGTGGGTAGGGGAAAACTCGAATGAACCAGTTTTACGATCGCTAGCTGCCAGTGCCTTGCGCGGTTGTCTAAGAAAAGAAATTGACCAAGCCATAGAATTTGGCGGCGAAGATGGGTTTAAAGTTCGATGGAGCGCGATCACTCAATTAGCATTGAATAGCAAAGCTGAGAATCACACACCTGATGAAAGGCGAATCTTAGCACCTAACTCTTTAGAGCAAGTCAGAAAACTTGCTATAGAAATTGAGCAGTACCGCTTGCCATCATGGAATAATTGTCCGTTGGTAGTTGTAACAGGAATTAAGGCAAAATCCGCTTTAGAGTCAGCAAATGTCTGGCGAGGTTTATCGAGCCTTGTAGATCGAGAATTCATCTATCCTCCACTGAAATCGGCTGGACTTCATTCAAGGCAAACAGATAAGAAGCAAAAGGAGGAAAAACCTCTGGCTCTGATTATGCTAATAGTTGTCATCGCTGGAATGGTCTTACTTGGTATTTTGTCCTAGTCATTAATAGTCATTAGTCAGAGAATTTAGCGACAGCTGATCATCGTCCAGCCCTCAGAATTTGCTCGGCGGTCAATTGCAAATCGGGGAAGGCGCGAGAAACAACCGCATCACTTCCCCGAAAATCTCTTGCTTGATAAGCGCCACCTTCTAGCTTCAGGACCGTCACCAGCGTTCGCTCCGGGTCAACTCGCCAAAACTCAGGAATACCTCGCACAGCATACTCGCGCGGCTTCTCCACATAATCGCGATCGTAATTCTCGCTGCCCGGATTCCCTGGTGAAACGACCTCGACGACTAAATCTGGGACGGGCATCTCTGCGGTAATCAAATCACTTTTCAACCCTTCTAATGCGTCCGCGCACTCAGGAGACAGCACGACGAAATCCGGCTGTCGCGCCGTGACTTCTTGACTACTGACAGCAATTTGTACCCCAATGGTCAAAAGCGTCGATGAAATGCCCAATCGAATAAATACCTCGAACAGAAATGAAGCGATTTTGTGATTCAGTCTGCTTTCTGGCGGCAATTCAACTAACTCCCCATTCACCAACTCGTAACGGGTATCAGTTCCGTCGTCATAGTCGAGGTATTCTTCAAGCGATCTGAATCGTGGCTTGATTTGGGTCATGGCAATCGCTCCTACCCGGCTCCTTCATTATGGCGCCATCCTGCTAACTTGCTAAAACACAGTTTCGTCACAGTTGAGGTGTGAAGTCTCCACAAATAACTCCATCAGCCTCTAACCAATAATCTGTTCTAAAAGTGTCGAAATTTGCTCGGCTCGATTCATAATCATGAAATGCCCCCCCTTCTCAACTGTGAAGTGGGGTTTAACAAAGCGAATTGAGAAGATGCGATCACTCAGACCATGAATATGATGGAGATTTTCAGGGATAGTCTCATTTTTCCAGGTGACAACTTTGTGAGTTGCCCATTTAATGAAGCGAGCGTTGGTATCCAGCAGAATTGCTTTTAGTAACTGACGTTCGGCAATAGTCTCTAGACTGAAGAACCAGTAGGCAAGCCAATAGCTCATCCAGAGTAAACTTTTGAAGGGGAACACCCGCTGGATAGGGAACCACCGCAGCATCTTAAAGTAGGGGGGAATTTCACCCCGATTTTTGGCGCTAGAGATTACAATGACCTTTTCGACTTCAAGTTGCTTAGCGATCTCAACGGCAATGATGCCGCCAAACGATAGTCCAACAATAATTGGACGACTGGAGCTAATTTGAGCTGTTAATCGTTTAGCATATTGTTCAATTGGCTCGCCTCGCTCTGGCTCTAGCCAACGGATATGAACTGGCTGATATCCTTTAAATTTCAGCAGTTGGAATACTCGCTCATCTGCACCTAACCCACTGATAAGATAGATATCCTTCAGCTTCTTCTCAAGCTGTTCAAGCTCTTGGAGCTGCTGAATTGCTGACTCGATCTCCTGTTCAACTGCTTGGGATGATTCTAGTGTTGATTCCACCATTGCAACAACCGTACTAGTTGACTAGTCTGATGATATCAGCTTGGTCAATGACGATCGCGTAACATCACTACCATATCAAGGACTGGTGTGGATATGTTTGCTTCTCCTAACATTTGATGAATCTGGCCACGATGATGTGTCTGATGATTAAATAGATGAGTGAGACATTGCCATAGGGGTTGACAGTACTGCTGACCTGTTGAGTTGGAGTAAGACAAATCTGAAAGGATCGCCTCCAGTGGTAAATCTTTGATGTAAGCAATAATTCGCTCATCTTCA
>Ga0213881_10000748_pt1 | contig 18023 bp, 13 predicted proteins | sample BarmaccoBMER_R08_FD_160104 | JGI IMG/M metagenome (GOLD analysis project Ga0213881, IMG submission 160104) | Barbacenia macrantha exposed rock microbial communities from rupestrian grasslands, the National Park of Serra do Cipo, Brazil - ER_R08 ... | reverse complement strand
ACGCACTCGCAGAATCCGTTAACGGTCTCTACAAGACCGAGCTCATCAACCGTAAAGGTCCCTGGCGCACACGTGACGACGTCGAGCTCGCGACATTCGAATGGGTGGACTGGTACAACAATCGGCGTATCCACAGCTCCTGTCACAACATGCCACCGGTGGAGTACGAAGCCGCCTTCCATCGAAAGAACGAACCTGCTAACATGGTCAAAGTGTAAGCAACCCGGTCTCTATTGTAACCGGAACGGTTCAATGGCCTTAAAATATGCACAAGTGTTGGAAATCGCGGATATCACGAAACTCTCAGCACGTATATACTTTTATAATCGACTGCCAGCGTCGTCACGCTGGAAACAGAGGTTTCCTACCGAAGATGCAGTTATCGAGCATCTCGGTATCCGCTCTCATCGACCGACCAGAAGCCTACTGGAGCATAGCTGGTCAAGCGTAGTTTCCACGTCACCGTTCTTCAAGGGGTGGACGATGTGGAGGTCCCGCTATCTAGAACACCGATTGCCGCACAGTGGCCCAAGATTCAAGCTGTATGTGAGCCCCCAGTGCGAAGCTGTGCGGGAAACATTTCAGAGCACAGTTGAAATACTATCAGAGTCCTCGGCTGCGCAGTTTAAGGTCGGCAATGACATTTATGGTCTCTTACGCCCCGACAAGATTGTTGCTTATTTTTCGAGCTTGCAGGATCTGGAGGAAGTTGCCGAGAGTTTGGCGCAAAGGCTCGTGGGAGTGCCGCCGCATGGTGTACCGTTCACGGCTGAGATTGCGGGCGACGGCTTGATCTCCTGGGGCATCGACCCACCTCGGCAACAACAGGCGTTGGCTTGGCAGGAGCGAGAGAGTTGGCGATTGTGGATTACTAACCAGTTGGCGACTGCGTTGCTCATGGCCCGGGGTTACAAGCCGGGTCCAGTGGAGCCGTGGCAGTTCGCGTTGGAGTGTCTCCGGTTACGAGGTGTCGACACGCAGTCCTGGAGACCTCTGGGTGACCTAGGGTGGAGTAGCATTCCGGCAGAGGATGAGTGATCAAGTGTCAATAACCGAGGCGTTTGTCCTGCCTGCCGATGTAGTTATTCTTGCTGTTAAGGATCTGTCACCGCGGGCACGTGATCAACTAAAGTCTGAGGAGGGAGACTACGCGGTCACGCGGCCACGAGCTCGAGCGTCATCGACAATCGTGGACGCTCAAGCCGTTGATCTTCTCGAGCATTTTCGAACACCAACCACCATTGTGGAGGCTGTCGTCGGCTACAGCCGGAAACACAAACTCGACCCAAAAGAAACACTGGATGAGGCGTTTCCGATGGTTCATCGCTTCATTCAGTTGCGGATATTGGTACCCGCCGACACTAAGCAGGCAGCTCCGATCATTTCAACTTTCCAGGTTTCCTCCAAGATCGGAGAGTGGCGCGTTCAACGACCCATCCATCTCATTGAAGACACCGAAGTTTACCAAGTCATAAATAGCCAAGTCATAGATAGCACAGACCAGATCGCCGCACTAAAATTTCTTCGGCCTGGCTCCGGGGAGGAGGTTCGCAAGAGATTCGATCGAGAAGCCGAAATCTTGAAGAGCCTGGACGGGCGCGTCAACCCAATACTTCTGGAGGTCGGCAATTTCGAGGACCAGCCGTTTCTGGTCATGGAGTGGTGCCCGGGTAGAAACGCAGCCACGGCGGCCGAGAATGCGCGCCGATTCGTGTCTTCCGAAGGGCCACAGAGGCTACTGGTTCTCTCTCAAACGATTGTGGGTTCCTACGCTCATCTCCACGCTCAGAGCGTGATCCACTCCGATGTCTATCCACAAAACGTCCTGGTGGACTCCGACGGCGGCGTCAAGATTATCGATTATGGTCTCGCGCGCTGGGCGAAAAAACCAGATTCGAGCAATTCTAGAAAGCTCCAAAGAGGTGGGTTTGGTCTCTACTTTGAACCCGAATACGCGCAGGCGCGCCTTGCCGGAAAGCGACCACCCACGTCGACAGCGGCCGGAGAACAGTATTCGATTGCCGCGATGATCTACTATCTGATCACGGGTGCACATTATACAGATTTCTCCGTTGAGAAGAAAGAGGTCTGGCGGCAAATATCCGAAGACGACCCCTTGCCGTTCTCAATGCGCGGGATAGAGTCGTGGCCGGAACTCGAGGAAGTTCTCCAGAAGGCGCTGAACAAGAATCCCCTGAATCGCTATAACTCGGTTCAGGAACTTGCGGAAGCGCTAAAGAATGTCGACAGTTCGCGCGGGCCTGTCGCCATGCGCGTTCCGCGCGGCGGCCAGCATTCGGCAGCGAAAAAATTGTTAAGCGACCTGCTCGAAAACGTAAGCCTAACGGGCCCTTGGTTTTCTTCAGCGCTCACCGTATCGCCAATTTGCTCAGTGAACCACGGCGCCGCAGGTGTCGCGTACTTGCTTTACCGGCTTGCCTGTGTCCGAAGCGACCCTCCCCTGTTGTCGCTCGCCGACGTGTGGATCAATAAGTCGAAATCGGCGATGGGATCGAGTTCGGCATTTTATTCCGACGAGCGAGGACTCACCGAAGAAGTGGTGGGTAACATATCCTTATATCACAGTTCAAGCGGTGTGCACTGCGTGCAGGCTCTTATCAACCATGCGATGGGCGACATGGTCTCACTGCAAGCGGCAGCGACAGCATTCGTTGACGCATCAGGAGCGGACTGCCAAAACCTTGATGTCACGATCGGTAAATGTGGAACGCTGGTCGGCTGCTCACTGCTGCTGGAGACAATGCCAGTAAACCCATTACTGGACACTGGCGATCTGATCCAGCTCGGAAATAATGTTGCACGAGGCGTCTGGGATGAACTAGGGTCTTTTCCTACCATAGCGGAGTGTTATGACTTTCCCTTCCTGGGGGTTGCACACGGATGGGCGGGCGTACTTTACGCAACCATGCGGTGGTGTCAGGCTTCGAACCAGGAAGTTCCAACCGCTCTTAGGTCGCGTCTGGAACAGCTGGCGGACTGTGGCGAGCCTCATGGTAGCGGCATCCGATGGCGACGGAAGATAAGACGCGAGTACCGAAGGCATACGAACGAGTACCTGGTGAGTTGGTGTAACGGTAGCTCGGGGTTCGTATACCTTTGGACCCTCGCGCACCGGCTGTTCGCCGACCAGCGATACCTAACGCTTGCCGAACGAGCTGCTAGATATTCGTGGGAGCAAGCGGACACGTTCGGAAATGTCTGCTGCGGTCTTGCTGGGCAAGCGTATGCGTTGCTCAACTTCTACAAGTATACAGGCGATCGCGAATGGTTGGTGCGTGCCTGGGAGCTAGCCGATCGGGCTGCGGTGGGCGTCTTCCCCTCTGAATTCAGCACGAGTTTGTACATTGGCCAACTTGGTGCGGGGTTGTTGGTCGGGGAGTTAGCCAGACCGCAAGAAGCCTGTATGCCCCTCTTCGAAGCGGAGAGGAGTCCGAATGTCGCCGTCCAGGCTCTTGAGGGGACGAATGGCGAGACCGGCCCGCCTCTGTGACGGCAGTCCCCTGCAACACCAGGGCGAACGGACGTTAGGCGCCGAGGAGGTCGAGCCGGCCTTGACCAACCTCGGGGTGGTTGCTGCTGTAGACGGCGATCCGGCCATCCGGCAGCGCGCCCACCTCGGCCAGGTACCGCTGATGCTCTGGCTAGTGGAGAAGCTGCTCGCTAAAGGGTATGTTAGCTCATCGGTGATCGTCTATGGTCCGTGTGGAGTTGACGTTGAGCAGTTCACTAAGGTACGTCGGAAGTCGTCCAACGAGGTCACGTGACTTGGAGGAACGTCGTCGGTCATGACCAGAGTTTTACTGCTGCACGGCTGGGACTGGGAGAAGTATCCAGTATTTAAGCCCAAAGATCAGTGGCAAAATCGACAGAAGCTGGTAGCAGAATTACAGGAACACTACGACGTCAGCTATCCGAGCTTACCGGGCTTTGGCTGCGACGACACCGGCCGCAGGGGGTCTTGGACCCTCGACGACTACGCCAACTGGCTTCAAGATAAGATTATTGAAGGGCGCTATACTGCGGTTATCGGCTATTCTTTTGGATGCGCCGTGGCAACGCACTGGCAGTATCTTTATCGAAATCCTTCAGTATCGTTGGCGCTGCTGTCTCCCGCGATCGCCAGGGCCTACGGAAAACCGCCGAACAAGGCTCTCGTAACTTTCGCCAACATATTGAAGCTTCTTCGGATGAACCGAATGACTTATTTTTTGCGGAAGCTGTACTTGGCTCGGGTAGCCAAGAACCCCCACGTGATCCATGGGACACCGTTCTTGCGGGCAACATATTCCAACATCGTCTCAGTGGATTTATCCGGCGAACTCGCCCAGTTGGTTGATGCTGGCTTTCCAACCACTTGTGTATTTGGCAGCGAGGACACCGCCACACCGCCGGAGACTTTGTTTTCGCGCACTCCTGCGGCGCGGTCGTTATCGCTTGTCATCCCGGGCGGAACTCACGATATTGGCGGAACCCATCCCGAAGAGATAGTGAAGCATATTGTCGATTTCCTCAATTCACTGAAGGTGTAGGGGTGAAAGTAACAACCGACGACATTCTTGCAGTAGAACCTTCGGCTACAGTTCACTGCGCCCTGCGAGAATTTGATTACGTCGATGTCGTCGATTTCTCAACTAAGCCTGATATACCACCGAATTCGAGGGTGCTGTGGTGCGTCACGAAATCTACGACAGAGGAAGACCTGTCCTGGTATGATGTCGAATTCGACAGGTCCGTGAAGGTGGATGAGGTAAGCTCGAAGCATCGCGACTGGGTGGTACTCACGGAGAGCGACCAGATTGCGAGAGCAGCGAGCAACCGATGCATCCTCATTTCAGATGTGAGTACGTTCTTAACGCGATTACATCGTCGCGTGATTACCGTGGTGACGCCCGTTGTCCTGGGCGTCACTGGATCCGTCGGCAAGACAACGTGCGCCGCTCTTTTCGAAGATGTCTTTTCGCAGTACGGGAAGACCCTGCGAGTCTACGCGAAACGAATTACGCCACTGAGCTTGTTTGAGATCGTAATAAACCAACTGGAGCGGAAGCATCGATATATCGTCATGGAGTATGCGATGTTCCACAGGTGGCATATCGCGGAGTTGACAGATCTGCTTGAGCCCACGGTTGGGGTTCTCCTCAACGTTAGCTCCGAGCATGCGGGCGTGGATGGCCTTCAGAATGCTCGGGACATTTTCATGTCGAAGAAGAACCTCCTTGATCGGGCGCGGTTTTCATTTGTTGAACGAGAAGTAACGCGGCGATTTAAAGAATACTTGCCAGGGGTCTCGGTATTTGACTGGAGGGATTTCGTTTTACCGCGTGGGTTCGACATCGAGCCGTTTATGAAGTCGCGTTTGCAGTATATCCAGATCGGAGCGGTGCTGTCAGCTAAGGAACTCTTGATTGGCAAAGTGACTCCGGCTGACATCGCTGCGATAAACAGGTTTGAGCCGAAAGAGAATCGCTTACGGAAAATTCAGTGTAGACGTCATCAGATCTTTTTCGATGGCGAAGTGACGACACCGACCAGGCTGAATGCTTTGGGTGACTCAATGTACTCACCGCGAGTCTTGGCCGTCCACGCAGTCGCGGATGACGAATACTATCACCAGGGCATGACACTCCAAGCCGACTGTCTACGCTCAGCGTTGCAGCAGTTCGACTCAGTCTACGTGCCCCGAAGCGTAGACGAAAGATTTCGTTTGTTGGCTGAGAATTGTTCCTCCGATGCCACATCGGTGGTGCTGTACGACGACCGGATCCCAGCTCTTCCGGATGTGACACTGTTTGTTCACTGGGGATCTTACTGGCGGACACATAACGATGAGTCAGCTATCATTGACGCATTCTGACTGCTGGCTAGGTGCCGAGGTCGTCGAACTCGCCGGCCTTGACACCCTGAATCCAGGCGGCCATCTCGGCGCGGGTGAAGTACACGGCACCGGCCTCGGGGTGGTTGCTGTTGCGGATGGCGATCCGGCCATCCGGCAGCACGCCCACTTCAGCGCAGCCACCTCCGTTGCCGGCACCGCTGCCACCGCAGAAACTGCTCATGCGCCACTGGATCGGGGCCAGAGGCTCCAACCTGGTCATCCGCTGACCTCCTCCGGGTCACTCGAAGCTGCGCATCGCCCCGGCGATCAGCTCAGCGGACTCCTGGTGGGACAGCGCCCGCTGGGTCAGGATGCCGAAGCGCAAGATCCATTTTCGCACAACGTCCCGGTCTTCGATGTAGAGAGCCCCGGCTGGGCTCTCGGTGTAGCCGATGTCCGGGATCGGGGCGGGCAGGGTGAGCAGAGTGAACGGTCCCTCCAATCCCGGGCTGCCACCCACGTCGCGGGGTAGCACCTGGACGGTGATGTTCGGCTGCTCGGTGGCCTGCAGCAGCTTGCGCATCTGGTCGTGCATCACGATCCAGTCGCCGACCAGCCGGTGCAGGATCGTCTCGTCCAGGATGAAATGCAACTGCGGCGGCGGGTCCTTGTCGAGGATCTGCTGGCGGGCTATCCGCAACGCGACCCGGCGCTCCACCTCAGCCGGGCTCAACACGCCCGGGTTGATCGACATCATGAGCGCACGAGCGTAGTCGGCGGTCTGCAGCAGGCCGTGCACGAGCTGGCTCTGGAAGTCCCGAAGCCCGATCAGCCCGCTCTCCAGGCCCAGCAACGACCCCCAGTCCTCGGGAAGCTCGCCGAAGCTGAGCCACCAGCCCCGCTCGCGAGGCCGAGCGGCGAGCTGCACCAGCGGGTCGCGGGTCTCGGGGTCAGTGCGGAGTTCGCCCAGGAGATCGCTGAGCTGGTCGCCGCTGAGGCGCCACGGCTGTTCGCCGTGGTGCAGGAGTACGGCGAGCGGGTGGACGGCCGGATCGCAGGCTGGGGCATGGCCTTCGAGGACTGCGCCGACGTCATCGGGGTGGATCACAACGTCCACCTGAGGCTGCGGTCACCCGAACGCGCGGTGCGCTTCTTCAGCCGCCATCCCCGCATCACCGCCCGCGTGACGTGGGTCAACCACGCGGCACTGGCCCGGCCACCAGAGGACGAGGCCACAAACTAGCCAGAACCAGCTCGAACGGCCACCACGTTATCGACATCATAGGGATTGGCTGGGCAGTCAAGCGTGCCACGCGGAGGCGCCCACCGGCGGCTACCGGCTCCGAGTCTGCCGCAGTGGCCGACCCGGTAGCTCTCATCAGAATCCCAGGATCTGGCGGAGGTACTTGCGAGCCTTGAACGCATACTCCAGCGGCAGGGCCTTCGCCGGGTCCTGCTCGGCCTCGACCACCAACCAGCCCTCAAACCCGTGGTCGGCCAGGGTCTGCAGGATCGGGATGAAGTCGATCGCCCCGTCGCCGGGAACCGTGAAGACTCCTGCCTCGATCGCGTCTTGGAAGGACAGGTGCTTCTCGCGCACCTCCGCAACGACCTCAGGGCGTACATCCTTGAGGTGGACGTGCCCGATGCGCGTCGCGTAGGCCTTGGTCAGGTCCAGCGGGTCGTCGCCCGCGAACGCGATGTGCGCGGTGTCGAGGCACAGGTGCACGAGGTTGGGATCGGTGCCCGCCATCAGGCGATCGACGTCGGCCCGGGTCATCACGCCGGTGCCCATATGGTGGTGGTAGCACAGGCGCATTCCCTCGCTCTTCGCAATGCCGCCGATCTTGTTCATCCCCGCGCAGAGGTCCTCCCACTGCTGGTCATCGAACACGGGCCGGTTGGCGAAGACGGCCATCGGCAGCGGGTGGACAGCCCCGCCGAACTCGGCCACCACCATGTCCCTCCCGCCCATGGCCTTGATGAACTCCAGCGTGGACGCGAAGGTGGCCAGTGTCGTTTCCTCCATGTCGTGCGCCGTGAAGTACGTGCTCGTCCACGGCTCCGACAGGTGCAGGCCGCGGAGCTGTAGGGCCGCGCTCAGCACGGCGGGGTCCTTGGGATATTTGTGGCCGAAGCTGCAGCCCTCGAAGCCAGCGAGCGCCATCTCGCTCACACATTGCTCGAAGGTGACCCCGATGTCGATGGTGGGGAAGTCGTCGTTCCACCACAGCGTCGGGGTCACGCCGAGCTTCACTTTGGAGCGGTCGATCTGCACGGGAGCGGTCACGGATGTCCTCCTGGTCAATGCGTGGCAAGTGTCGGGATGTACGGGGGGAACGCCCAAGATCCGTATCCGGGCGCCTTGGCGCCGGGCGGGTTCGCGCCGATCGCGGGCCACAGCAGGCCCTCGATGTAGGCGGTACCCGACACCACGAAGGTGACGTCGCCCGGCCGAGCACCGAAGGCCTCCGTCCACTCCCTCGGCAGCTCGTACCAGATGCCGGTAAACCACATCTTGACGATGTTACGAGCCACCGGACCGAGCTGCGGGTCACTGAAGATGTCTCGGCGCAGCAGGTCCTCCCGCCTCGCCCCGTCGCTGGCGGCCGCGGCCGCAGCGTTCGCGTGCAGGTCCAGAAGATGGTCAACGATCGTGGCGCCCACGATGCGCACCACCGTGTCGAGGTAGTCCTGCGCAAGCCCCGTGCCCTGCAGCTCGAACCGCGTGAAGGCGGTGGCATCGACGGAGAAGGCAAGGAACCGCTCCAGCCGCGTGGTCATGACGACACCGCGGCCACGGCGGCCATCTCGAAGGTGGGTGCCGCGGTCACGCCATCCAAGCCGGGGATGGGGTTGTGAACGAGCTGGGTCATGAGGTCGCGCAGCCGGAACATGACGGTCACCGCCTTGATCAGCAGGTCCGGCCGGCCGGTGAAGGCCTCGGTGAGCAGGCCGAGGAAGTCCGCGTAGCCGCGGTTGAACGTGATGGCCGCGTTGCTGAACTCCGAGCCGGCGGGATAGTCGGCGAGGTGCGCGTCCTGCTTGATTGGGTAGGACGAGTCCCAGTCGACCGAGAAGGCCGGTCCGGTGGGCTGCCCCGGCTGGTCGCCGGCCAGGTAGTACCTACCGAGCAGGAGCTGCTCGAATCGGTAGTAGTGGGCGAGCTCCCGCTGCTCGCCGTAGATGCGCCCGCCGTAGCCCTCCCCTTGCTCTGAGATGAGCCGGATGGCCGCCTCCGCCGAGGCGAGGTCGGTGACGGTGATGAGCGCGCCGCCGCCGGAGTAGAAGTACTCCTTCGTCACCTGGCGCGCCGGGTCGCCGGAGAATAGGACGTCACCCATTTCCTGGTGCAGGTACCGGAATCCCCGGCCGATCTCGGCGTAGAACTCGCCGATGCTGTAGTACCGCATGCTCGGCTCGTCCGGTGCGACGGCGAGCTGTTGGGCTCTCGGCGCGCTCCGGTGGAACAGCCGGCGCTGCTCGTCGGGTGCCTCCCGCGGCCGCTCGATCTGCAGGAAGTTCTGCACGGACTGCCGCGAGAAACGCTGGAGGCTGACCTGGAAGTCGGTCTCGCCGTCCGGGAGGAAGGCGGGGTAGCTGGGCACGAAGCCGGGCGCCGTCAGGTCCGGGCTGCCGCCCACCGCGTTGAGCATGTTGGTGGCAAGCGTCAGGTGGAGCATCTCCTCCACCGCCACCACGCGGATGATGTGGTAAGCGTCGGAGTTCGTCCCCGGCCGGAGGGAGTACAGCGCCGTCAGGTACGGCGGGATGGTCGCGTGCTCGAGCTGCATCGCCACGTGCAGGTACTCGCGCAGCTGCTCGACGGTGGTGATCCTGGTGGACACGGCGGTCTCCGTTCAGGCTGCGCCGGTCGGCGCACCGGCTGTCAACGTGAGCGACGTCTCCGTGCGCAGCTGCTGGATGATGTGCCGCGCGCTCCGGAAGCAGAGCGCCGCGAGGGTGAGCGTGGGGTTCGAGGTGCCGATCGTAGGCATGCTGCCGCCACCGACCAGGTAGAGGTTCTCGTAGTCCCAGGACCGCTGGCGGTCGTCGACAACCGATGTGGCCGGGCTCGCGCCCATGATGTGCGTGCCGGCGAGGTGGTTGCCGCCGTGGATGACGTACCCCTGTCCTTCGTACATCACGTACTGGCTGTCTGTGGGGTCGTACAACGTGTAGTCGGCTGCGCCCAGGCGCTGGAAGAGCTGCTGGGCGAGCTGGCGCGCGTAGCACGCGCCGCGCATCGTGTAGTCGGGGAGGGTGTAGGAGATGACGGGGCGCATGTTGCCCAGGGCGTCGGTGTGGGCCGGGTCCACCGTGACGCGGTTGCTCGCGTCCGGGGGTACCTCGATCATGAACGCGAGCAGCAGCTGGCTACTGATCCTGCGCGGCAGGGCGTTGCGCAGGCGGGCGCCGAACAGGTTCTCCTGGTCGACCATGTGAACGAGGTCTGAGTAGGGCGAGCCCACCGCCCAGGCCCACCCGTCGTTGTGGATGTCGGCGGCGAAGGACGCCTGCTGCCGCCGGAACGCGCCGGTCCGAAGGTCGCTGATCCCGCCCGTGCAGTTGGTGCCCCGGAAGGTTCCGGCCACCTCGGGCAGCAGACCCCAGTTCAGCAGGTAGGCGTGGTCCATGAGGTTGCGTCCCATGAGCCCGCTCGAACTCGCCAGGCCGGATGCCAGCATCAGCCGCGGGTTCTCGATGGCGTTCGTGGCGAGCACGAAGACGTGACCGCGCATTGTCCACGTCGTGTGCCGCGGCGACGCCGGGTCCCGGTAGGCCTTGACCTCGATACCGCTCACCCGACCGGTTGCGGGGTCGACGATGACCTTGGACGCGACGCTCTGGGCGAGGAAATGGACGCAACCGGTCTGCAGCGCCTTGGCCAGCGTCTTGCCGGCGTTGTACTTCGCCTGGACGGGGCACAGCGGGACACAGTTGTTGTTCCCCTGGCAACGGCCGCCCTCCTCGACCTGGCTGGTGCTCACCGCCCCCACGGGGACGAAGCCCTTGCCGCCGTTGTAGTCGGGGTGGGGGATGCCGTTGCGGGCCTGCGGGAAGGCCCGCACCCTGAGCTCGTACTGCTCACCGGCGAGTTCGACTTTGGTGCCGTCAACCCCCTTGGCGACGATCTTGTCGAGGTAGGAGTGCGGGATCCCGCGCATGGGGAAGACGTAGCCGGGCTCGAAAGTGATCCCGCAGAAGGTCTGCGTCTCCACATCCGCCGACACCCCGAGCTCGCGCTCGGCCTGGGCGTAGAACGGCGAGATCTCCTCGTAGGTCAGGGGCCAGTCCAGCCCCACACCGAAGGCGCTCCGCATGCGGAAGTCCTCGGGCGTCATGCGCGGAGTCTTGGCCTCCCAGTGCAGGGTGGTGCCGCCGAGGACCCGCGTGTACGTCGAATCCCAAGCCATCGGCCCGTTGCGGACAAGGTACGTGGCGGAATCGGGCTGCCCCGGCCAGATGCGAACGGCGTCAGAGCTCAGCGGCATCGGAGCGTTGGGGTTCGGCGCGTACGGGCACTGGTTGTCCTTGGCCGCAGCCGCATAGAACCGCGTCAGGAACGCCTCGTATTCCGCAAGCGACCTGTCCTCGCCGGGCCCCGCCTCAAGCATCAGGACAGTTTTCCCTGACCGACTTAGCTCGTTCGCGATGATGGAGCCGCTGATCCCGGAACCGACCACGACCACGTCATAGACGGTCTCCGAGGCCTTTTTGTGGTCGGTCCGCTGGGTAGCCCCCTGAGGGAAGATCACAATATCCTCGCTCTCATCGGCACGGTTGCCTGCTACTGGACGGTCATTAAGTGGCGGATCGTGGAGGGCATCGGGCATCACGCCGGCCGTCACGACAAAACCTCCACGGGCGCCCGCGGGTGCGCGCCGACGGCGACCCGCGGCAACCCGCCAACCCGGTCACCGCAGGGATAATGGGCGGTATCTATCAAAACCTCTCGCATGTCCAACCTACTTCGCCCTGGACTCGTGACGGAGGTCACGAGTCGACATCGCGGCGGCTGAGCACACCTCCACGCACCGCGAGCTGCCGCGCGAGAGAAGCGCAGCGGGAAGGTACTGATACACCACCAGGAGGCAGCCACCCGATGGTGTTGTCAACGACACCCCAACAGGGCGTTCATCGGCGATCCGTCGCGATGGCTTGTGCGGGTGGCGTGTCGCTCAGCTGCCGGGCGGTGTTGACCAGCCCAACGTGACTGAACGCCTGGGGCGTATTGCCGAGCTGGCGCGCGGCGGTGGCGTCGTATTCCTCGCTGAGCAGCCCGAGGTCGTTGCGCAACCCCAGTAGCCGTTCGAACAGTTCCTTGGCCTGCTGCTGCCGGCCGATGCCGTACAAGGCGTCAGCGAACCAGAACGAGCAGATCAGGAACGTGCCCTCGGTGCCGGGCAGCCCGTCACCACCGTCGGCATCCGGGTGGTAGCGCAACAGCAGTCCGTCCTGGCACAGCTCGCGTTCGATGGCGTTCACGGTGCCGATCACCCGCTCGTCCCGCCAGGGCAGGAACCCGTACCGGGGGATGAGCAGCAGCGCGGCGTCCACTCCGGTGCTGCCGTAAAACTGGGTGAAGGTGTTGCGGTCGGCATCGTAGCCGTGCTCGCAGACATCAGCGTGGATCTCATCGCGCAGCGCCGCCCACCGCGTGACGGGTCCCTCTTGCTGGTGACGCTGCACGGCCTGCACCGCCCGGTCCACTCCGACCCAGGCCATCACTTTGGAATGCACGAACTGCCGGCGCGGTCCGCGTATCTCCCACAGGCTGTTGTCCGGGTCCTGCCAGTGGCTCTCCAGGAAGTCCAGCAGTGCCAGCTGCAGGTCCCAGGCGTCGGAGCTGGGTGCCAGCCCGGTGTCGCGGGCCAGCTGCAGCCCGTCGAGCACTTCGCCCCAGGTGTCGAGCTGGAACTGATCGGCGGCGGCGTTGCCGATTCGCACTGGTGCCGAGCCGTGGTAGCCCTTCAGCCAGTCCAGGGTGTACTCGGGGATCCGCCGGCTGCCATCCAACCCGTACATGATCTGCAGTTTGGCCGGGTCGCCGGCGACCGCGCGGAGCAGCCACTCCCGCCAGGCCTTGGCTTCCTGGACGTAACCGGTGTCCAGCATCGCCTCCAGGGTGAACGTGGCATCACGCAGCCAGCAGTACCGGTAGTCCCAGTTGCGCGGCCCGCCCAGCTGCTCGGGCAGTGACGTGGTCGCGGCGGCCACCAGCCCACCGGTGGGAGCGTAAGTCAGCGCCTTGAGGGTGATCAGCGACCGGTGCACCGCGTCGCGCCACGCACCGCAGTAGCGGGATCGGCCGATCCAGCCGGCCCAGAACCGCTCGGTGTCGGCCACCGCCTCCAGTCCGTCCACGGCGCGCGGGCGGGGGGCGTGTGAGGCGGCGTAGGTGAGCCCGAACGGCACTCGCTGCCCAGCGGCGACGCTGAACTGGGCAACCGAGCGGCCGTTGTCCCCGTGCACCCGGACCGGGCTGTTCAGCCACACCGAGTCCGGGCCGGCGATGGCGCTGAACTGGCCGTCCACGTGGCGCACCCACGGCATGATGTGGCCGTAGTCGAAGCGCACCACCAGTTCCATGGCCATCGGCACCCGACCGGAGACCCCTTCGACGACGCGCACCACGTCGGCCGCGCTGGCGGCTTCCCTGCGCACCGGCATCGCGTCGATCACCCGCACGCTGCCCTGAGGGGTGTCCCACTCGGTTTCCAGCACCAGGGACTCGCCCCGGTAGCGGCGGCGGGTGCACGCCCCGGCGCCGGCTGGAGCGATGCGCCAACGCCCCGCGTCCTCGTCGTCCAGCAGCGCCGCGAAGCACGCCGGTGAGTCGAACCGTGGCAGGCACAGCCAGTCCAGAGATCCGTCCCGGCTGACCAGCGCCGCGGTCTGGAGATCCCCGATCACCCCGTAGTCCTCAATCGAGCACGGCATGAGTCAAAGCTAGCGTTTTCGACTTGGCCGCTCGACCTGGTTTTTGGGCTGCTCAGGAGTAGGCGGTGGTGGGGGCGCCGTGGCAGCGTTTGTACTTTTTGCCCGAACCGCACGGGCAGGGGGCGTTGCGGGCGGGCTCCCCGGTACCGTTGCTGGCTTCTCGAGCACCCTTGCCCCGGCCCCTCACCTCGGTGCCGCCGTCCTCCGCCGGTCCGCTGTAGGTCAGCGGCCGGGACTCCGGCTGCGCCAAGCCGCCACCGTGCAGGGCGGGTGAACTCAGGGCGGGCGCCTGCCCGTCGAGTTGGGAGAGTGCCGAACCGGCCGGCGCTGGCACCCCTGGGGGCACTGCTGTGGGCACCTCTGGTGCCAGGGCCACCTCCGGCTCGGCGACCTGGACCTGCAGGCTGAACAGGAGGGCGACGGACTCCTCCTTCAGCGCCTCGAGCAGCGCGCTGAACATCTCGAAGCCCTCGCGCTTGTACTCCACCAGCGGGTCGCGCTGGGCCATCGCGCGCAGGCCGATGCCCTCCTTGAGGTAGTCCATCTCATAGAGGTGCTCGCGCCACTTGCGATCCAGCACCGAGAGCACCACCCGGCGCTCGAGCTCCCGCATCGCACCCGGGCCGGCCAGCTGATCGAGTTCTGCCTCGCGGGAGGTGTACGCGGCTCGTGCATCCCCGAGCACCGCCGTCAGCAACACCTCACGGGTCAGCTCACCGGTGTCGTCGGTGAGGTCTTCGTACTTGATGCCGAGGGGATACAGCGTCTTGAGCGCCGACCACAACTGCTCGAGGTCCCAGTCCTCGACGTACCCGTTCTCGGTGGCGCCGTTGACGTAGGCGGTGATCACATCGGTCATCATGTGCCCGACCTGCTCGCGCAGGTCTTCACCCTCCAGCACCCGGCGCCGCTCGGCATAGATCACCTTGCGCTGCAGGTCCATGACCTCGTCGTACTTCAGGACGTTTTTGCGGATCTCGAAGTTCTGCTGCTCGACCTGGGTCTGCGCGGACTGGATCGCCCTGGTGACCATCTTGGCCTCGATCGGGACGTCGTCCTCCATCCGCAGCCGGGTCATGATGGACTCGACCAGCGGTCCGTTGAACCGCACCATCAGCTCATCGCGCAAGGACAGGTAGAACCGGGACTCCCCGGGGTCACCTTGACGCCCCGAGCGGCCGCGCAGCTGGTTGTCGATACGCCGTGACTCGTGCCGCTCGGTGCCCAGCACATACAGCCCCCCCGCGGCAATGACCTCCTCGGCCTCGGCCCGGACCTCGGCGCGGGCCGAGGCCACCGCGGCTTCCCACCCGGCCTCGTACTCCTCGGGAGTCTCGACCGGGTCCAGCCCGCGGGCCCGCAGCGCGGCGTCCGCGAGGAACTCCGGGTTGCCGCCGAGCATGATGTCGGTGCCGCGACCAGCCATGTTGGTGGCCACGGTGACCGCACCCTTGCGGCCGGCCTCAGCGACGATCATCGCTTCTTTCTCGTGGTGCTTGGCGTTGAGCACCGAATGCGGGATGCCGGCGGCGGTCAGCGCCCTGGACAGGTACTCGGAACGCTCCACGCTCGCCGTCCCGACCAGGATCGGCTGGCCCTTGGCATGCCGCTGCGCGATGTCGTGGACCACCGCGGCGAACTTGGCCTGCTCGGTCTTGTAGACCACGTCCCCCCGGTCCACCCGGATCATCGGCTTATTGGTGGGAATCGACACCACGCCCAGCTTGTAGATCTGGTGCAGCTCGGCGGCCTCGGTCTGGGCCGTACCGGTCATCCCGGCGAGCTTGTCGTAGAGCCGGAAATAGTTCTGCAGGGTGATGGTGGCCAAAGTCTGGTTCTCGGCCTTGATCTCCACCTTCTCCTTGGCCTCGATGGCCTGGTGCATGCCGTCGTTGTAGCGCCGGCCATGCAGCACCCGGCCGGTGAACTCGTCAACGATGAGCACCTCGCCGCCCCGGACGATGTAGTCCTTGTCCCGGGCGAACAGCTCCTTGGCCTTGAGCGCATTGTTGAGGTAGCCGACCAGCGGCGTGTTGGCCGCCTCGTAGAGGTTGTCGATGCCCAGCTGATCCTCGATGAGCGCGACACCCTCCTCGGAGACACCCACGGTGCGCTTGGACTCGTCCACCTCGTAGTGCACGTCGCGGTGGAGCATCGGGGCAAGCCGGGCGAACTCGCTGTACCAGCGGGAGGACTGGTCGGCGGGCCCAGAGATGATCAGTGGGGTGCGCGCCTCGTCGATGAGGATGGAATCGACCTCATCGACGATGGCGTAGCTGTGCCCACGCTGGACGCAGTCGTGCAGACTCCAGGCCATGTTGTCGCGCAGGTAGTCGAAGCCGAACTCGTTGTTCGTGCCATAGGTGATGTCGGCGTGATAGGCCCTGCGCCGCTCGTCCGGACTCATCTGCGACAAGATCACCCCGACGTCCAGGCCGAGAAACCGGTGCACCCGGCCCATCCACTCCGCGTCGCGCTTGGCGAGGTAGTCATTGACCGTGACGACGTGGACGCCCTTGCCACCGATCGCGTTGAGATAGGCGGGCAGCACGGCGGCCAGCGTCTTGCCCTCCCCGGTGCGCATCTCGGCAATATTGCCCAGGTGCAACGCGGCACCGCCCATCAGCTGAACGTCGAAGGGCCGCTGACCCAAGGTCCGCTTGGCCGCCTCCCGGACCACCGCGAACGTCTCGGGCAGCAGGTCATCCAGCGACTCACCCTTGGCGTAACGACCACGAAACTCCTCGGTCTTGGCGCGCAGATCGGCGTCGGGCAGGTTGGTGACGTCCTGCTCCAAGCCGTTGATGTGGTCGGCAATGGTGCGCAACCGGCGCACAACCTTGTGCTCACCGGCGCGGAGCAGTCGGGACAAGACCACCGTGGGAGACCTCACTCATCATCGGGCCGCGGCTCAACGCCGTGATCGCCGGCTGTGTGCCGGGACCGACAGATGACGTCGGTGCACGCACCTAGCCGGCGATCGCGGCGTGTAGGACGGCTCAGACTAACTGGATCACACCGTAGTCGAAGCCGTGCCGGCGATACACCACGCTGGGCAGTCCGGAGACGGCATCGGAGAACAGGTAAAAGTCGTGGCCCACGAGCTCCATGTTGTAGAGCGCCTCATCGACGGTCATGGGCCTGGCGGAGTGTCGCTTATGCCGGACGACACGACCCGGTCCTTGCTCATCCGGTGACCCCCACCGCTGGGTGGGTAGCTCGTAGTCGAGTTCCGCCTCAGGCGGACCAAGCAGGTCCCTCCGGTGGCGATGGCCGTTGGTCGTGGCCTCGGTCTCGGTGGGGGTGTCGAGACCGGAGGTCAGGGTGGCCGCCAACGGCGCGGTGGCCTCGGCGACAGAGGTGGGCTGACGGCGTCCGTAGTGCACCTTGCGGCGGTCGGCGACCCGGCGCAGCCGGTTGTCCAGCTTGCTCACCGCCACGTCTAGGGCGGCGTAGAAGTCCGAACCACGCGCCTCGGCGCGGACTACCTGCCCGCGGCACCGACCGGTGATCTCCACTCGTTGGCAGCTCTTCGACTGCCGGGGATTGCGTTCATGGAACAGCTCGACGTCGTACTGGACGGCTTTTTGATCATACCGTTCGACGCGGGCGAGCTTCTCGGTAACGTGCACCCTGTAGTGATCGGGTACCTCGACGTTACGACCCTTTACGACAATGTTCACAGGGCGTCCTCCTCGCGTTGCCCAACAGGGACTTCAGCGACACCGGGGCACCGAGATGATCATTGCTGGGGTGATGCTCGAACACCCGACAGCTCCAACACCGTCAGGGGTCCACCTGCAATAATCACCTCGACCGCCGGCGCCAGGGTCATGATTGGCTCACCTCCTCCTGGAGGGGCAGCGATGCTGATGCCCGGACGGTAGTCCGCCCCGGGCGCTCTCGCCAGAGCTTGACGCCCCGTGTCCCAGGGTCAACGCTGTCGTTGGTATCGCCCCCCGACGAATACGACGGTGCGTGAGTACCAGCCGCGGCGAGCACCACGATCGCCGGTACCTCAACGCCCGAACGGAGTAGTGCCGCAGCGCACTCTGCAACGGTCGCTCCGGTGGTCACCACGTCATCGACGAGCACGACGGGCATACCGGCGGGCGGCAGGCCGGCCCGCCGGGCTGACACCCGCCCCGCCAGGTTGGCTTGCCGGGCCGCCGGGGCCAGGCCGACCGAGTCCCGCACCCCGGAGGCCACCCGCAACGCCGGGGCGACCGCGGCGGCGACACCC
>Ga0213881_10000747_pt1 | contig 18025 bp, 17 predicted proteins | sample BarmaccoBMER_R08_FD_160104 | JGI IMG/M metagenome (GOLD analysis project Ga0213881, IMG submission 160104) | Barbacenia macrantha exposed rock microbial communities from rupestrian grasslands, the National Park of Serra do Cipo, Brazil - ER_R08 ... | reverse complement strand
CGGTCGGGCTCACGTCAATTGTGAGGCCGGCGGGAACGTCCTGATGTTCCCGCGGAAGCGTCTTGTGCAGGATTTCACAAGCCGTCTCCGCGGGAACGTGCTCTCGTGCCGCTGGCCGCGCTGACCCGCCCCGCACCGCTCACCGCCCGGCCCCTGCCGACGGAACGGGCCGGAGTATCCGTGCGGTCGTGTCCGCGCATATGACCACATCCCCGCGGCCGTATTCCCACCGGACAGCGCCGTCGTCGGTGACGCGGACCAGGCCGCGTTCCGGCTTTGCCGGGTTGGCGAGCACGACTTCAGCCACGACGTGGTACATGTCCAGGTCTTCGTAAACTTCCAGGTCCGCTCTCAGGCCCCGTTCGTGCACCGCACGCGCGACCGCGCCCTTGAGCGTGTACCCCCCGGAGAAGCGCGAGGCCCGTACCACCGGGCGATCGTGCGCGCCGAGGATACGCAGCACGATTCCGCACAGCTCGGCCGGCTCGGTATCGCTTCCGCTCGAGGGCAGGCATTCCCAGTAGATGCCCCCATCGTCATCCACAGTGATCTCACACCGTGTTTGCCTGGCGCTGGTCACCGTCAGCCGCCGGCTGTCCGCCCGGTCCGGGCCACGGACGTTGACCCCGCGCTCAGCCAGCAATCCAGCCAGCAGGCGCATGGGAGCGCCTGGCGGGTGGCCGGTATCGTCAAGGACCGGATGCATCTGGTCGTCCCTTCAGAATTCGTTCCTGGTCAGCCTGGCCCATGCAACGAGCGGAACCACAGTGGCGGAAGTGTCGAGAAGCCTGACACCAGATGACGAGCCGCAGGTCATCCCCCGGCCACCGCGGACCGAGAACTGACATTCCCGGACACGGTTGTCCGGGAATGTCAGCGCGGCGCACCGCGTCCCCGGACGCGGACCGGAGGAAGATAAGCGCTGTGACCTTAACCGAACTCGGCGCGTGGCTGCGCCAGCAGCGCGAGGCCCGTAACTGGAGCCAGCGGGAGATGGGCCGCCGCCTCATCCAGGCCGGACGGGCCTGCGGCGACAACTCCATGCCCGCCCTGGACAGCATGTACCGCAACGTGCACCGCTGGGAACGCGGCGAAACCGGCCTTTCCGAGAGATACGCCCTCTACTACTGCAAAGCCCTGAACATCCCCGCCGGCGAGTTCGGACCCCACCCGCCGACCCCGGCGAGCCCGGTTCAATCACCAATGCCAAACCTGGCCGACCCGAGCCTACACACGTCGATCGCGGTCGCTTACCGTGGAACGCATGGGCCCGATATGGGCGATTCCATGGTTGAGCGTGAGGTATCGATGGCGGCGCACGAGGGCAGCGACCACGCCGAACAGCGCGGCATCGCCGACACCACCCTGGAACAGCTGCGAACCGATGTGACCCGTCTCGCCCGGCTGGCCGACACCGGCGAGCCGCTTGCCGTGTTCCTGGAACTGCAACGGGTCCGCGACCATATCTTCCGGCTCCAGGAGCGACGACTGGGACCAGGTGAAACAACCAGCCTGTACTTCCTGCTCGCCTGCCTCAGCGGACTGATGGGCATCACCGCCAACAGCCTCGGCTACCTGAAAGCGGCGGAAGAGCTGCACCGGTCCGGGTGGGCCTACGCCAGCGCGCTCGGTCATCGCCCGCTGATGGCTCGGTTGCGATGTGAGCTCGCATACGTCGTGTACTACGGAGGCAGGCTTGAAGAGAGCCGGGATCTGGCGCTCAGTGGCCTCCAGTACCTGTCCATCGGCCGGGGAGGGGCACACCTGCACACAGTCCACGCGATGGCGGCGGCAAGGCTCGGCGATGCGGACGCGGCGCGCCAGGCGGTTCACGACGCGCATGAGGCTTTTGAACGCGACTACGAGGATGACCTGCAGGAAATCGGCGGCCAGTATGGCATCTCGAAGGCTACGCACTATTGCTCTGCTGGTCGCGCGCTTACCCTGGCCGCTGGCGCTGAACGTGAGGCGGCGGCGGAGCTTGAGCGCGCCATCGGCCTGTACGACGAAGGGCCCAGAGAGGGCGAAGACCACTGGTTCGCCGGCAAGCCGCTGGCTGGCGTCGACCTGGCGGTAGTCCGGCTGCGATCCGGTGCGCTGGATGCCGCCATCGAGGCGCTGCGACCGGCGCTGTCGCTTCCGGTCGGACAGCGGATCAATGCCGTGACCATTCGGCTCGGGGCGGTGCGCGACGAGCTTGCCGCGCCGGTCTTCCGCGGTTCCACGCAGGCACGCCATCTGGGTGCGCAGATCGAGGAGTTCGGCCGGGAGACCGTCGTCGCCGGGTTGCACAGTCTGCCTGGTGGTCCAGGCTGATCCGTCCTGCCCGGGGGCCGGGGAAGGGATCAGGGGAGGAACCACCGCCGTTCGGTATATCTGGCCGATTATGGCCCCAATAGGGTGGTGTCGTGGGTCACTATGAGAACTTCTTCATCACAAGCGCGGGCGCGTCCGCCGCCCTCTTGGGGCTACTGGTCGTCGCCGTGTCGGTCGTCAACGCGGATGACGCGAACCCCACAACCCGGGAGTTGCGGACTGTGCTGGCCGGGAGCGCGTTTGTTGCCCTGGTCGACATCTTCTTGGTCTCGATCGTGGCCTTGACCGGGGGCTCAGTCGTCTTGGGGCTATCAAGCCTCGCAATGGGAATCGTCGGGCTCCTGGCCACCAGACGGCTGATACCGAGGGCGAAGAAAGCTGGGAATTTCTCCCGCAGTTCTCAGACCAGGAACCTGAATATCGCCTTCGCGTCTATTTCGACCGCATGCTACTCAGTGCAGCTCGGCCTCGCCGTAGCGCTCCTCGCGAACACCCGCAATGCCGCGCTGCAACATGCTCTGGTCCTCGTCATTGTGGCTTTGTATTGCAGTGCCCTTGGCCGGGCATGGGTGGTGACCGGGATAACCCGGCGGGTATAAAGCCTGCGTACATGAAGACGACATCAGCGGAGGTCATCGCCACGTTCGCGGTCACCCCCCGCGCACAGGCGCTGCTTCGCCGCTGGCAGGATGATCCCATCCGCCGGCACGTGCCCCGCGTGGTCATGGGTCACACCAGCACCGCGGTCTACGAACTGACCCCATCAAGTGTGGAGGCAGTCTGCCAGGCCAGCGAGCACCCACTGGGCGACATACGCAAGAAGACGGCGACGGCGGTCCGGCCGGTCGTGGACTGGCGGCCGGACTTCGCGTTCACGCACGTCTTGCACCTGGCCCTCGAGACGCTCGGCCGTCTGCCCACCTTCCAGGAATTCAGCCGCTTCTGCGCGGACGACCCCACGGGCCGCAAGACCCTGGGCGACCCCGCGCGCGAGATGAGAGAACGCGCTACCCGGCAAGGTTATGCGTCAACGGACGTCGCACAGGCAATCCGGTGGCGCATCGGCCTGGCGTACTACTCCTTCGTGCGCGAGCTGTACACCATCACGGTGCTGCGAGCAGCCGGACTCGATGCCCGGACGCACCCTCTGCCCGACTCGCTGTTCCGCGTCGACGCCTGGACCGGCCGTACCGTCATCAGCCTGTACATCCGCAACCCGAGATTCCGTGACGGCGCCCGCGGCCGTAAGCCACGCACCGAGAACATCCTCGCCGGCGCCCGCCCGCCGTTCTGCTATGAAGAGCTGTGCCTTACCACGCGCCACGAGTTCGGATGCGTTCACCTGCCCGACCCGGCGCAGATCACCGCCGCTGCCGCCCGCCTCAAAGGACTCGGTCAGTAGGGCAGGGGACCCATGGTCAGGTCTTCACCGGGGGCCAGATAGCGGTAGCCCGAAATCAGGCGGGTCAGCCACTCATTGGCGGCACCCAGGCCGCGGCGGTTGAGTTGGCCCTCGTGGACGCCGATCACGTGCCGGGCCTGGATGGTGCCGGCGAAGTCCGCCGCATCCGCGATCTTCATCCACGAGCCCTGCACCGGGATCAGGAGAATCTCGACCGGCCCGGCCAGATCGGGGACGTGGAATGAGTCACCGGGGTGATAACAGGCACGGCCGATGAGATACCCGAGGTTGATCACGTCCGGCTGGCCCCGGTACACCGGTGCGTGCCGCCCGCCGACCGCGCGGATGCGGAATCCGGCCGCCTCGAACTCCTCGCCCGGATCGATGGGGATCACGCCGTCAGCATCACGCGGACCATAGAAATCCGCCCGCACCACGGCCAGGCGCGCTACGTCGGCGTGATCGGCGTGCCGGTGCGTGACCAGCACGGCATCGGCTCCCCTGGCGGCCTCCGGTTCGGTCCAGATCCCCGGATCGATGACCAGCACGCCGCCGTCCGGATGCTCCAGGCGCACGCAGGCGTGAGTGTACTTGGTCAACAACACCTAGCCCATTGTTACCACCGAAGTAAACCGGGGAGGAAACACAAGGTGTGCGATCCGTGCCATAGCAAGCACTCGCGCGCTACCTGCAGGCGACCGAATGCACCAGGAACGAATCGAGCCACCCTGGCGAACAGACAAACCTAATGAATCGTGACGGCGAGTATTCGGGCGATACCGGCAGCGAAGCGTCGAAGGGCATCAGGATCGCCGGCGCATCGGGTCGGGTTGAGTTCTCCGATCGACAGCGCTCGCACCCGCGGATCTCGCGCTGCCAGCTGGAGCGCCTCTACGGCCTGGTCGAGGGTAGGTCCGGTGTTACGGCAATCGGTATTTTCCGCCAGCGGGGCATTGATGAAGTCAAGGACGTCGACATCGATGTGAAGGGCGAGCGGGCCAGGCGGGAGATGGTCAAGTGCGGCCCGGGCGGCACCGGCTGGATCGGCGGCGAGTGCCTCGCTGGTGGTCACGTGCAAGGCAAGCCGGTCAGCCTGCCCCCGCTCCCAGACGGTGGCCGCGCGTGGCTCCACCCCGAGCCATGCCACCTGGTAGGGCTCAAGCAGCGGCCGGGGCCCGAACGCATCGGTGATGGTGTCCACGCAACCGGGCAGGGCCAGCGCGTGCGCCAGCCCCATCCAGTCCAGAGCCCCGTCTGTGGTGGTTTCCGGGGTGTTGATGTCGTAATGGCGGTCGAGGTACAGCAATCCGGGAGCGCCGGCGCCCAGGCGCCGCAGAGCCGCCATCACCCCGAGCACGATCGTGCAGTTGCCGCCGAGCACCAGGGCAAGGTCGCCGTGCGCCAGCAGCGGCTCGAGCCGGCCGGCTAGTTGCTGCAGCGACGCAGTCGCCTGGCCGACGTTCTGGGCCAGCGGATGCTCGCGGTCGGGCCTCCATACCTGATGCGGCAGGTCCCCGTCGTCATGGACCTCCAGCCCTGATCCCATGAGCAGTTCGACCAAGCCGGCCGAGCGCAATGCCGCAGGTGCCAGATCCTGGCCAGCCGCATAGCTGGCAGCGCTGCTCGGAACACCCACAACGGAGACCCTGTTCACCTGGGCGAGGATACAGGCACACGATCCCGCCGCAGGACTCGGCATGCGCCTGCGGTCACGCGGATCGGTGCAGCTCGCCGAAGTCAGCCTGACCGGCCAGCCTCCCGCGGACATCGGCCAGTTCGCCTGCGCGTACGCGGCGGCGTTCGGCGGCTGGCTCCGGTCAGCCACCCCGGCTCTCGCCGCGACGATCATCCCACGGGTGCACCGGGGTCAGATCACCCTAAATGGGCGATGGCCGCCTCACCCTGCCCCGCCAGAGAGTGGAGCCGATGCCATCGCAAGTCAGCACACGACTTCACCGGACCAAAGGAGTTTCTGATGCCCTCGCCAGCCGCTGCTGACCGGCCAGATCACCGCCGCTCTCGGCGGTCGCTGCTCCGCACGGGCGTACTTGGCGGAGGCGCCGCCGCGGTGCTGGCAGCGGCCACCGGCACCGGGACGTCCGCCGCCGCGGCCGCGCAGACCCCAGCGGGTGCACATACGCCGCTGGAGAACCTGTTCACCCTGTCCGACCTCGACTTCGACACACTGTTCGCGTTCGGCGGCACCGGCTACGGGAGCGCCGAGTTCGGCGTACTGGTCCGGGCGGTCGATCAGATCAACGCGGCGGGCGCGTCCTACCAGACCTACTACGGCACCTTCCTGGCCCTGGCTCAGCGCACCGCCGCCCAGGCGTCCCAGGATCTGGCGGCTGGGCGGCGGGCCAGCGCGCGGAGCGGGTACCTGCGGGCGGCCTCGTACTACGACCTGTGCCTGTACTTCATCCTGGGCACGACGGCCCGGGCCCGGGAGGCCGGCGCCTACGGCGCCATGAACCGCTGCTGGCAGCAGGCCAGCCAGCTGTTCGACCCGCCGTTCGAACCGGTCAGAATCCCCTACGCCGGCAGCTGGATGCCCGGCTACCTGCTCCGGCCGGACACCCGGGCGCTGCGCCGCCCCACCGTCATCCTCAACAATGGCCAGGACGCCCAGAACGTGCGGATGTGGGCCTTCGGGGGAGCCGCGGCCCTGGAACGCGGGTACAACGCGCTGATCTTCGAGGGCCCGGGACAGGGCTCGATGCTGTTCGAGCGGCAGATCCCGTTCCGGCCCGACTGGGAGAACGTGGTCACCCCGGTCGTGGACTACCTGCGGTCCCGGCCGGAGGTGGACCCCTCGCGCATCGTACTGAACGGGTCAAGCCTCGGTGGGGAGCTGGTCGTCCGCGCGGCCGCGTTCGAGCACCGGCTCGCCGCGCTGGTGGCCGATCCCGGGTTCCTCAGCGTCTGGCTGTCCTGGCAAACCACGTTCGCCGCCATCACCTCGCTGTTCACCCAGGGGTTGAGCCAGGAGCAGGTCAACGGCACCTGGCAGCAGAAGATCGTCCCCAGGCTGGACGCCGGCGAGCGGTTTAACCTGGCCAAGGTCACCGAGGGGTACGGCCGGCCGTACCTGATGGCCGCGCGGGCCGGCCAGGTCTTCACCGACCTGTACGACCTCGGCACGACCTTGATGAAGTTCACCGTGGCCGACGTCGCTGACCGGGTCACCGTGCCCACGCTGGTCACCGCCTACGATGGCGACGAGCTCGTGGTGCCCGCCTCGGCCCAGGGCACCGAGGTCTACCATCTGCTGCGCGGCACCAAGCAGTTCCACCAGTTCACCGCGGCGGACGGGGCGGATCAGCACTGTGCACCGATGGCCCCGCAGACCCGGAACCAGGTGGTGTACGACTGGCTGGAAAGCATCCTGTGACGCCATCGCATTGCCGCGCTGGAGGAGAATGGAGCCATGCGAGTGGCGCTGGTGGAGGAGTTCGGCGGACCCGGCAGCGTGAAGCTGGGTGACTGGCCAGACCCAGCACCCGCGGCCGGGCAGGCGCTGGTCAGGATCCATGGCGCGGGCGCCGGCCCGTGGGACGTCGGGTTCGTAGGCGGCGGGTTCCCCGGGGTGGTGCTGCCGTTCGTCCCGGGACAGGAAGTCGCCGGCGTCGTCGAAGCGGTCGGCGACGGGGCCGGCGTCCAGCCGGGCGAGCGAGTGTACGCGAGCCTTTTCCCAGCGGGCGGGGGGTTCGCCGAGCTGGCGGTGGCGTCGGCGGACCGCCTGGCCCCGATGCCCGGCCGGTTGGGCTTCGCCGAGGCGGCAAGCCTGGTGATCGGCGCCGGCACCGCCCACGAGGGCCTCATCGACCGGGGGCGGGTGCGGGCGGGCGAAACCGTGCTCATCACCGCTGCCGCGGGCGGCGTGGGCAGCGCCGCCGTGCAGATCGCAGCGGCCATGGGCGCCCGCCCGCTGGGCGTAGCCAGTCCGGGCAGCCACGACTACCTGCGCGGCCTGGGTGCCAGGGAGGTCTTCGACTACCACGCCGCCGACTGGGTCCAGCAGGTGCGTGCCGCGGTTCCCGGCGGCGTTGACCTGTTGCTGGACGGCGCCGGCGGCCAGACCCGCGATCAGGCCATGGGCGCGGTCCGGGACGGCGGCCGGGCGATATCCATCGTCCTGCAAGGGCCGCCCGCCCGGCTCGAGCGCGGCATCACCGGCGAATCGTTCGCCGCCCACGTGACCCGGCATCGGCTGGAGGCATTGCGCAGCCTGGTCGATGCCGGCACACTGCGTCCCCAGATCGAGGCGGCGTTCGCCTTGGAGCAGGCTCGCGAGGCGCTGACGCGGGTCGCGGGCCGGCACACCCACGGCAAGATCGTGCTGCAGATCGGGCGGTAGCGGCGAAGGGCCGCTCCGCCCATAGCCGGGCGAGCTGTGGTTCCGGGGGCCAACGTCATGAAGGGCTACCTGCATAACGCTGAGGCGACCGCCGCGATCCTCCACGGCGTACAGTGCGCGCTTTTCACTGATCGTGGGATGATCGGGGGCGTGGGACCTGACGGGAGATCGGGTGCGGTTGCCGGGCAGGTCGCTGGTCCCGGTGCGGGCGGGGTGGTGGCCCGCCAGGGGCTGTTGGGGCGGCTGGGCGCCCCGGCGCGGGTGATGGTGGTATCGGCGCCGCCGGGCGCTGGCAAGACGGTGCTGCTGCGGTCCTGGATCGGCGCGGCGCGGCTGGCGGACCGGGCCGGGTGGGTGGCGGCGGGGCGGGATGAGCGCGATCCGCAGCCGTTCTGGGTATCGGTGTTCGGTGCGCTGCGCGGGACGGCCCCGGGTGCGATGCTGGTGCGGGAGTTGACGGCGGCACCGGATCTGGACGGGTGGGCGGTCACCGAGTGGCTGCTAAAGGATCTGGCGCCGCTGACGGACCGGCTGTGGCTGGTGGTCGATGACGTGCACGAGCTGGGCGAGGACGCGCTGCGGCAGCTGGAGCTGCTGGTGATGCGGGCGCCGCCAGCGCTGCGGTTTGTGCTGTCCGGTCGGCATGACGTGCGGCTGGGCCTGCACCGGCTACGGCTGGAGGGCGAGCTGGCCGAGATCCGCGCGCCCGACCTGCGGTTCAGCCTGGCCGAGGCGCGGGAACTGTTCGACGCGGCCGACGTGCAGCTGCGCGAGCGGGCGGTGGTGATGCTGCATGAGCGGACCGAGGGATGGGCGGCGGGGCTGCGGCTGGCGGCGCTGTCGCTGGCCGGGCACCCAGACCCGGAGCGGTTCGCGGCCGGGTTCTCCGGCACCGAGCGGACGGTGGCCGACTACCTGCTGGCTGAGGTGCTGGACCGGCAGAGCGACTATGTCAGGCGGCTGCTCCTGCGGACCTCCATCGTGGAGCGGGTCAACGGGGAGCTGGCGGACCTGCTGACCGGGGACGGGGGCGGCGAGCGGGTGCTGCAGGACCTGGAGCGGGCCAACGCGTTCGTGGCTTCGCTGGACCCGGGCCGGACCTGGTTCCGCTACCACCAGATGTTCGCCGACCTGCTGCAGCTGGAGCTGCGCCGCACCGCTCCTGCGGAGGTGACCGGGCTGCACCGGGCTGCCGCCGGGTGGTTCGCCGGGCGCGGGTTCGCGGTGGAGGCGATCCGGCACGCCCAGGCCGCCCGGGACTGGGACCTCGCGGCCCGGCTGCTGGCCGGTCACTGGCCCGGCCTGCACCTGGACGGGCAGGACGACACCATCCACGAATTGCTCGCCGGGTTCCCGGCCGACCTGGGCGCGGCGGATATGGAACTCGCGGCGGTGGCCGCGGCGGATGAGCTGGCGCACGGGTCGCTGGAGGCGGCGGAGCGGTACCTGGGCCTGGCGGAGCGCGGAATGGCGTCGGTGCCGGACGCCCGGCACGGGCAGGCGTGGCTGCTGCTGGGGATCACCCGGCTGACGCTGGCCCACCGGCGCGGCGACCTGCCGGCGGTGGCCGAGGAAGCGAAACGGCTGGAGGCTATGGCCGAGGGCGACGCCGCCCGGCCCGGCCTGGGCCAGGACCTGCGCGCGCTAGCGCTGGTCAGCCTCGGCAGCACCGAGGTCTGGGCAGGCCGGCTTGAGGAGTCGCAGCGGCACCTGGAGCGGGGCCTCGCGCTGGCGCGCGGGGTCGGGCGGCCGTTTCTGGAGCTCACTGGCCTGGCGCACCTGGCGGCGGTCGAGATCTTCCGGTCGTATGCGCGGGCGGCCGAACGCAGCAGGCAGGCGATCGAGCTGGCTGAACGACATGGCTGGACCGACGAGCCAGACGTCAGCACCGCCTGCATGGTACTGGGAGCCGTGCTGACCTGGCAGGGGCGGCCCGAGGCGGCAGAGCCATGGATCCAGCGCGCCGAACGCACCGCCAGGGCCGAAGCCCAGCCCATAGCAGGGATGGTGGTCTGCTACAACCGTGCGGCGCTTGAGCTGGAACGCGGCCGGGACGCGGAGGCGCTGGCCGTCTTCCGCGCCGCCGAGCAGATGGCCGGACGGCTCGCCGCACCGAACCTGCTGGCCGCTGCGGTGCGGGCATTCCTGGTCCAGACCCTGGTTCGTCTCGGCGAGACCGAGCGCGCCAGGCAGACACTCGCCGGATTCGATGATAACGAACGGGACTGCGGGGAGCTGCGTATTGCCACCGCGGTGCTGCAGCTCGCCCAGGACGACCCGCACGCCGCGCTCGCCGTGCTCGCCCCGGTCCTGGATGGCTCCGCGCCGCTGATCTGGACGACCTGGCTGATTCAGGCGTTCTTGCTGGAGGCGATCGCCCGGGACGTGCTCGGCGCCCCCGGGGCTGCCGAAAGCGCCCTCGAGCGCGCGCTGGACCTGGCCGAGCCCAACGGCGCGCTGGCGCCGTTTTTGCTGCACCCGGTGCCGGGCCTGCTGAAGCGCCACGCCGGATACCGCACTGCCCACGCCGCCCTGATCGCCGAGATCCAGGACCTGCTGGCCGCGAGGAACCTCGCCTCCCCTCCCGCCGGGCGGGCGCATCGGCCATTGAGCGAGAGCGAACTGCGCGTGCTGCGCTACCTGCCGACCAACCTGACCGTGCAAGAAATCGCCGGCGAGCTGTCGGTGTCGCGGCACACCGTCAAGACCCACATGCGCAATCTGTACGCCAAGCTCGGCACCCACCGCCGGGCCGAGGCCGTCGCCCGCGCCCGCGACCTAGGCTTGCTCGCCCCCTCCGCTGCCAGGCGCTAGCTGCAGCTGAACGCCGCAGTGATGGGCGGCTAGTCTTGGATGCTCCTCAGTGCCCGGCCATATCGATATAGACCGGCCCGTGCGCGGCTCAAGAGCGAGACTGGCTCTTTCGGCGCCGTAGCGTAGTCCGTCGATGAGGATCGCGACCATGCGCTGGCTGTACGCGGGTCCCTCGTCCGCTCGCCGAACAGGCAGGCCTGCCGATGACACACCTCGCCATGGCGTTCGCGATCGCCCACCCCGGCGTGACCAGTGCGCTCATCGGGCCGCGCACCCTGGAGCAGCTCGACGACCTGCTCGCCAGTGTCGACGTCGCGCTCACCGACGAGATCCTCGACCAGATCGACAAGATCATCCCGCCCGGCACAGATGCCGGCATGCCCGACCAGTCCGCTTACCTGCCTCCGGCCCTCCAGCGCCCGGACCTCCGCCGCCGACCCGTGGGTGGACGCGCCGCCGCCTGACCGCGTCCCCTTACCCGCTCCGCCATCCGAGCGCCCCCGCGCTGGATCCGTCCCTGGGAAAGGTCAGCGGCGGGCCGAGCTGTCGGCAAAGCCCTTCGTAACCCCAGCGCATATCTACCTGACGGCGATCGGGCTTTCAGGCGGCTCCGGCCCCGAGCTGACGGAGGAAGCTTCGGTTGTCCGTCCTCACGAACTCCTCGACGAGCCGTCCGCGGTCATCGAACCTGAACATGTTCATGAGGTCCCAGACGACCCGCGCTCCGTTCGGCTTGAGCTTGCCCACGGGTGAGTGGGTGAATGGGGCGGTGAAGGAGCCCTCGATCCAGGTCTGGCAGGCGATGAGATCGCCCTCGGCGACGATGATTCCCCGCCGGATGGTCCGGTCCTCGAAGGCGGCGCGGACTGATTGAAAGTACTCGGTCAGCCCTGCGTAGTCGCTGTCGAACCCGTCGGGTCCGTGGAACGCGAAGTTCTCGGTGTCGAAATACGAGTCGACCTCCTCCTGGCTCTCGCCGGAGATCTCTAGCTCTCCGGCCCGCACCAAGCGCGCCACCAGTTCGTCCCGGGTGCTCGCGTATGCCAATGCCGTCTCCCTTCCTGGTTCCCCTTTCCTTCATCCTGTTTCCCTGCCGGTCTGGGAAACCGAAGTCATCCTCAACGGGCTAGCCACCACCCCACCCCAGACCCAGACACCCCACACTCAGTCACAACGGCACGGGCACTCACCCGCCCCTAAACACCAGCAGCTCTTACCCGGGCACAGCAGCACGCGTAGAGCACGCCCAGGACCCTGACCTTCCCTCACTCGAAACCAGCTACACCCTTTACGTTTAGTTATGTCTAGGTCTAGGACCGGCTGCAACATCAGCAGCAGTCCGTAGACTGGCACGGGATCAGGGGTCGTGGTCCTCAGTCGGGGCATGCTGTGGTCGCTCCGCCGGGTTGCCGGGGAGCAGGCCCGGCTCTCCGCGCACCAGGTCACCCGGAGCGGCACGGCCTGGCGGGTATGGATGGCTGAGCCGACGGGCGAGCAGGTCCAGCGGCCCGCCGCCTTGCAAGCCGAGCAGTTCCCAGGACCGCCCGATGCCTACCGCGAACATGCCGAGGATGAATCCCACGCTGGCGGAGTCTGAACCGGCGGCCGAACGGTCGGCTAGCGCGAGGATGATCTGAGCTAGGTACATCGCCAGAATCAGGGTCAGCAAGTAGGGCCAGCGCTGGCTGAGCGGCTCAGCGCCGCGGGCCCGCCACAGCCGGGCCGCGAGCCCGGCGCTGCTGGTCAGCCCGATCAGGCCCATGATCAGTGATGTGAGCATCGTGCCGCCGCCTGGAGTCAGCCCGGCCAGTGACACGAACAGCGCGTCGATCAGCGCCGTGAAGGCGGTGGCGGCGATCGCCTGGTGTTCCAGCGAGCTCTCGTCGCCATCGCGCAGGCGCTGTGGCCTGATAGACAGGGCCACGAACAGCAGACCGGTCAGCGCGCCCGCCACGCTCGCGGCCGCGGTGAAGAAGCTTGCATAAGACGTCACGCCGGACAGCGTATTGACCTCGCGGCGGATCGGCATGCCGCGCAGGCTGAACCGCAGCGCCGCAGCCGGCCACGTTCGGAGTAATCCTCCGCGGGCGCGCCTGCCCCACCCTCGACCCGCAGCGCCGATACCGGGTTGCACGGAGCGGAGGTGATACCACCGTCCGTTCGTTCAAAAGCTTTCGAATATCACGAACGGCGGTGGCTCAACGATCCCGCACCCTCCGACGCCCCCGCTCGCGGCGCGGTTACCGTGTTCACCGGTCCCAGAGGCCCGGGTGGTTGTTTGCGGCGGCCCACGGGTGGTAGGCGGGCACGGACGGTAGGCAGCCGCGCCGCCATCGCCAGGCGCGCCCGTGAGACTGCGTGGGCATGGCCGTGCATCTTGTCCGCAGCACCCGGCTGTTCCCGGGCGTTCCGTATGCCTACGCCGCCCGGGCCAGCCAGGGCAGCCTGGTCTTCACCGCGGGCGCCTGCCCGCTCGATGAGCAGGGCCTCGTCGTCGCACCTGGCGATGTCAGCGCGCAGACGCGCCAGGCTCTGCGCAACCTGCGGATCGCCCTGGACGAGTCCGGGGCGGCGATCGGGGATGTGCTCAAGACGACCGTCTACGTCGCCAGCGGCGATCGCGGTGACCTGGTCACCGCCTGGGATGAGGTAGCCGGCTTCTTCGGCGGTCACGACGCGCCCAGCACCCTCCTCGGCGTCGCCGTCCTCGGCTACCCGGGCCAGCTCGTCGAGATCGAGGCCGTCGCCGTCACGCCGTTACGGTAACTGCCCCGGGGCCGGGGAACAGCCGTTGGATTCTTCCTCAGGACTACCGGGACGCCTCAGCCCGGCCCTCCGCGGCCGGCGTGACCGGGATCCTGGATCCCCGGCGGGACCCGGGCTGCTGCGCTGCCAGCCGGGTTGACCGCCTCAGGTGAGCTGCCAGCCGACGCCGCTGGGTGTGGCGGGCTTCACGGGCCCGCCGCGCCTCACCGGCCTCGGTAATCAGATCCCGGGTGTGCTCAGCGGCGAGCTGCCGCAGGATGTCTGGATGCATGGTGTCCTCCTCGCCGGGATCGATCTTCGTTTGCCGGTATCGAGCTGGCGTACCGGAATCGGATGTCGGCCCGCAACAGAACGGCCATTGGCGATAGCGGGCCGGGAGTCGCCGGATTACCGCCTGCGGCCGCCGCTCCGCCTGCTGCCTGCGTGCCGCCCGCCGCGACGGATGGGCCGGGGATCTTGCTGAGGCTCTGGTATTCGAGGGCGCATTCCCTGGCCGGGATCGCTGCTGCTCACTATCGCTGCTCCAAGGCTGGTCACCGGGCCGGGAGCGATCGCGGCAGCCCGAACCACGGCAGCACGCTGGCCTCGAAGCGGGTCATGGCGCAGATCCGGTCGCCGGCAAGGGCGAGCACGTAGAGGCCGGTCGCGTGGCGGATTCCGGCCGGGACGCGCAGGTATGCCCCGAACGCGGGCTGGCCGTTGGCTCGGGTCGGCACGAGGTCGAACCTGCGGCCTGCGCCGAAGTGGCGGGCCCAGTAGCGGGCCACGGCCTCTCGGCCCTCGTATCCGAATGGCTCCGGAGGCATAGCGATGAACACGTCGTCGGTCAGCAGGGCCACCAGCGCGTCGAGATCGGCCGACTCCCACGCGCGGGTGAACATGGCCACGATCGCGTTCTCAGCGGGCGAGCCTGCGGCGGGCGGCGGCTGGTGGCCGGCGGCTTGCTGCCGACGCTGCAGGCTAGCGCGGGCTCGTTTGAGGGCGCTGTTGACCGATTGGACGGTCGCCTCCAGCATGCCGGCTACCTCGCTGGCGTGGAATCCGAGGACGTCGCGCAAGATGAGGACGGCGACCTGGCGCGGCGGAAGCACCTGCAGGGCGGCCACGAAGGCCAGCGAGATGGCTTCGCTCTGCTCGTAGCGGGCCTCCGGCCCGAGCGGCTGGCCGGCGGCGCCCTCGAGGAACGCGTCAGGAAACGGCTGCAGCCAGACGACCTCGTCGCGCGGGGTCGGCACGGGCGGTTCGAACTGAGACATATCCCACTCCCTGGCCGGGCGCCGGCTCGCCGCGCGGCGCGCGTTGAGGCACCGGCTGGTGGCGATCTTGTACAGCCAGGTACGCAGCGAGGCGCGTTCCTCAGTGAACCCGCCGATGCCTTGCCAGGCGGCCAGCATTGTCTCCTGGACGGCGTCCTCGGCGTCGGCGAAGGAGCCGAGCATCCGGTAGCAGTGCACCTGCAGCTCCCGCCGGTGGGACTCGGCCAGCTCCCGGAACGCCTCGCCATCCCCTGCCCGCGCCCGTGAGAGCAGATCGGCTGTCACCATCCTGCGCTCCTTCCTCCCGCACCACGTCGTACCTCCGCCCGGTATATACACCGCCCACGGCGCGAACTGGGCGGTTCGCGGGCGCCCAGTTTCCCAGTGCCGCGGTGTATGCACTACCGACGGCCCGGACGATCCGCCCACCGGATCGTGCCACGGCAGCTGGAACGACGCTGGAGGTCGACGATGGAATCCCCGAGAGCGGCCTGACTGATGCTCCGCCGCAGGTCGCAGCGATTGAAGAGGGGTGAGCCGGCCTGTAGGCCGGGTTCTGTAAGCCCGCTTGCGGCGGGCCGACGGTCATCCATCTAGGGCTGCCGTTGCCGGCAGCCTCGTGCGGTCTACCCGCGAGCATCGGGCGGGCCGCCCTCGAACGCTCGCGCAGGTCCCGCCAGCCGAAGCTGCGGGGCCCTCTTGACCTTGCTCCGGGTGGGGTTTACCGAGCCGCCGCAGTCACCTGCGGCGCTGGTGGTCTCTTACACCACCGTTTCACCCTTACTCCGCGCACATACGCGCGCGGGGCGGTCTATTTTCTGTGGCACTTTCCCGCGGGTCACCCCGGGTCGGCGTTACCGACCACCCTGCCCTATGGAGCCCGGACCTTCCTCACCGGACCCGGAGGCCCGGCGCGACCGCCCGGCCGACTCACCCTTCGGCAACAGGATACGCCAGGGCTTCATTTTCACCGAACGTACTGTGGTTTCTCCTCTGCGCCCGGTCCACAATCGAGAACATGCGCCTTCCATGGCTAGCACGCGAATACGAGCGGGTATGCGCAGAATGCGGCTACACCTGGCGGGTGCCCCGCCAGCTCGCCCGCAAGCGCATAAGGCAGACGCTTCCTCCCGTGGAACGTGGCGGGACAGCCGCCCGCATGGACATGGAAGCCTGGGTGCAGGCCAATATGGCGGTCACGACCCAGGTCAGCACCTTGCGGCACTGCCCGCACTGTGGCTCGGACCGGTACGTCCAGCGTCCGGCTCGCTCAACACGAGCGAGCCGGACGCCAGACGGCAGGTAAGACGGTCAGCAGTTGGGGTTGGGGCGTACCGGACCGGCGAACGCGCCGATCGTGTTCGGTCCTACGGACCCGTACTGCTTGTCGCCGCCGAACGTGTTGCCGTTGTGCATGTTGCCGAACTCCCACACGCAGAACCCGCCCACCCGGGCCTGAGTGAAGTACGGGTAGAAGTTCCCCGGCCCCTGGGGTGGCAGCACGCAGTTCTGGCCGGTGACCGGCGAGCACGCGGTGTTGAGCTGGGTGGCGCTGTTGTCGGTCTCGAACTGGATTTGCGGGTAGTGCCTACCGCCCACGGTTACCGGCTGGAGTTGCAGGAACGGCGTCGGGAATGGCCCGGCCCGCAGTGAGTCCGCCCAGTCGGGCCAGTATGGCGAGCCATCGTAGTCCAGGTCACCGGTCGCGTTGAAGGACACGTCGCAGCCGGTCACCAGGTTGGGCGCGGCGGTACCACCGTGGGTGTCGCCGGCCGGGTAGCAAGGCGCGTCATTCGGCTCGAGGTTCGGGTCCTCGGGGGCGGTCTCGTACGGGCTCGTGCAGTTCGTGTAGTAGGTGTCGGTGAAGCTGCCGGAGGTGAAGGTCTGCGGGCCGCTGACCGAGGTGCACGCCTCGAAGTGCCCGATCTCCCACTCGTCATTGATCATGTACGGCCCGAAGCCCCACGGCAGGAAGTTGCCCGCGCTGGCGGTCGAGTACTCCGGCTGGAAGTTGAACGGCGTGCCATTACAGCTCTTCGGATCGGTGTTCATGAACCCGTTGGCGGCCGATGCGATCATGAAGCCGGCCTGCCTGGTGCTCAGGTCGATCTCTCTGACTTCGAGCGCATGACCTCCTGGTATCCGAGCGTTGAACATCTGCACGATGATCTTGTCGCCCGGGTTCATCAGCAAGGTGCGGGCGTTCGGCGTGAACGTGGTGGTGTCGCTGAGCTGCGGGCTTGGCGGGCCGGCCGGTACGCCGTTGGTCTGGACGAAGGCGAAGTTGACCGGTTCGGTGCAGTTCGGGTTGCACCCCGAGACACCGATCCCGCTGCCGCCGCACTCCAGGCTGTCGATGTTGAGGGCAGAGCACCAATGGGTATTGTCGCAGCTTGTATTGTCCACGAATGGCGCGAAGCCGGGCGGGTAGAACTGCAACTCCACGAACGCGGCCCCCGCACCTGGGCTGGTGCCGTTCGGAGCGTTCGCGTCGGATTCGGGCGTACAGGGCAGCATGGGCGTGGAGTTCGGGTCGCAGACGTCCATCGAGAACCATGGCGCCGGCGAGAGCTCGAAGTTGTGAGTGACGTCATGCCCGGGCTTGGCCACCGTCGGCAGCGCCCGCGGCTCCACCGGCAGGCTCTCCGCGAACGTAACGGTGTTACCGGAACCCGGCTGACCGGAGATGAACCGCACCGAGGGCTCGTCGTGCCCGATGTAGTGCCCGTTCTCATAGAACCGGCCATCCCAGCTACCCTTCGGGTCCTTGCAGGCAATGGCGGATTTCACCGGTTTCTGGGTCGGGCTGAGCCCGTTGCAGTCGAGTTCTCCGGCCACATTCGGCCGTACTCCCGCGGCCGCCGCCGTGGCCGACTGGCTCGCGGCCGCGCCGAACCCCACGGCCATTCCGGCTCCCACGATGAGTGCGCACCCCGCGTGTACCCAACGTCTCCGCATACCGATCTCTTTCCTGTAGCAGGCCTGGTAGTGATCGACTTTGTGGCACCGCTTCCCAATTTGCGCCCACCTGGGCGGTGCTGCAAGGGAGTGCGCCGAAATGTGACATCCCAGAATCGGAATGCGGAAAAGAGACCGCTAGGAGCCGGAGGCCAG
>Ga0213881_10000746_pt1 | contig 18073 bp, 12 predicted proteins | sample BarmaccoBMER_R08_FD_160104 | JGI IMG/M metagenome (GOLD analysis project Ga0213881, IMG submission 160104) | Barbacenia macrantha exposed rock microbial communities from rupestrian grasslands, the National Park of Serra do Cipo, Brazil - ER_R08 ... | reverse complement strand
CGGTCAGATGAAGCGGCCGCCGCGAGAACACCGATGGGGCCATCGGTGCCGCCCTCCAAGGCAATTTGTCCGATTCGAGCGTGCCGATGGCACCATCGGTGCCGTCAGAAGCGAGGTCTCAAGCAGCCGCTTAGCTCGACGCGAGGGTGTCCGGAACCGCTATTGTTGCCAGGCGTGGCGGACTATCCGCATCCGTCCAGCGAGGGCCGGTCGAGGAACATGGCGGCGAACCGGCGGACGGACACCAAACCAGAACTCGCGCTTCGCCGTGCCCTGCATAGCCGCGGCTACCGATACCGCAAGGACTTCCGTCTCGACCTCGCGGACGGTCGGCGGGTGCGCCCGGACATCGTGTTTACCGCGAAAAGGGTGGCTGTGTTCGTGGACGGGTGCTTCTGGCACGCCTGTCCGGATCACGGTTCCAAGCCACGGATCAACGAGTGGTACTGGTCGCCGAAGCTCCTGCGCAACGTCGAGCGGGACCAGTTGAACAACGCGGCTCTCTCCTCAGCCGGATGGACCGTCATCCGCCTGTGGGAGCACGTTCCGCTGGACGAAGCGGTGGCGGCCGTGATTACTGTCCTCGACCCGGGGGGAACCGTCCCCCTGGACCCCCGCGATCATCAGGGGCATCCCGCGTAGGCCCAGGTAGGCACCGTATGGCAGACTCTGGGACACCATGCGCGTATATCTGCCGTCGACGCTTCCGGCTCTGGCCGGGATCTTGCGGGCTGGCCAGCTGACTGCGGGCCCCGCGTTCGCCGTCACGCCCCTGCTGCGGGAGGCGTACGCCAGCGGTGATCAGGAAGAGCTGGAGTACGTCGCCCTGACCGCGGCAGCTCGCGCCTCGCTCCGCATGCTCGCCGGCGACCCCGCTGCCGCGCCGCGGCGGGTGGTCCTCGCCGCCGAGGTCAATGACGCCCAGGTTACCTGGATGGGCCTGGACGCGGATTCCGACCCGGCTCAGGTGATCCTCACCGCTCCGGTGCTGATCGCCGCGCTGGTCTCGGCCCATGTCGATGATCGCCAGGCCGTCAAGGACATCCGGGCCGCTGTCGAAGCTCTCGCCGCGGCCGACGAGGGCGATGACGACGCGCTGTTCGCGGTGGACCAGGCCGAAGGCAACGAACTCGGCTGGTACGCCACCCAGGAGCTCCCCTACCTCGTCGAGCGCTGATCCGCGGGCGTAAGCCCGTGCGGGGAATGAGACCATCCTCGCCCGGGCATGATCATGCGGCGAGCCGCTAGCGTGCGAGGATAGAGCCAACGAAGCCGACAAACTGGGAGCAATCGTTATGGCCGTGATGGACGCCGTTTCCCGGGTACCCTTCCCGGTGAACGAGCCGGTCAGGCAGTACGCGCCCGGCAGCCCCGAACGGGCTGTGCTGGAGAGCAAGATAAAGGAACTCGCCGGACAGCGAGCCGAGCTGACCATGACCGTCGCGGGCCAGGAGAAGATGGCGGGTGGCGAGCCGATCGAGGTGGTCGAGCCGCACAATCGCCGCCATGTCCTGGGCCACATGAACAACGCGACCGACGTGGACGTGGCCGAGGCCGTCCACGCGGCGAAGCAGGCCGCGCCCGGCTGGCGGAGCCTCAGCTTCGATGACCGGGCCGCGATCTTCCTCAAGGCAGCGGAACTGCTCAGCACGACCTGGCGGCCCACCCTCAACGCCGCCACCATACTGGGCCAGTCCAAGTCGCCCTATCAGGCCGAAATCGACGCGGCGTGCGAGCTGATAGATTTCCTGCGGTTCAACGTCGCCTTCGCTCGCAAGCTGTACACCGAGCAGCCGGAGTCCGCGCTCAATACCTGGAACCGGATGGAGTACCGTCCGCTCGAGGGTTTCGTGCTGGCCATCACCCCGTTCAACTTCACCGCGATCGCCGGCAACCTGCCGACCGCGCCCGCGCTACTCGGCAACGTCGTCCTCTGGAAGCCGTCGCCCACCCAGCAACTCGCCGCCCACTACACGATGCGCCTGCTCGAGGCCGCAGGCTTGCCGCCCGGCGTCATCAACCTGGTGACCGGCGACGGTACCGCCGTGTCAAGGGTGGCGCTCACCCACCCTGACCTGGCCGGCATCCATTTCACCGGGTCGACGGGAACCTTCCAGCACCTGTGGCGGACAGTGGGCGAGAACATCGCTAGATACCACAACTATCCAAGGGTGGTCGGCGAGACCGGCGGCAAGGATTTCGTCATCGCTCACCCGTCGGCCGAGGAAAACGGGGTCATCACCGCGCTCATCCGCGGCGCCTTCGAGTACCAGGGCCAGAAATGCTCGGCGGCCTCCCGCGCCTACCTCCCGCAGTCCATGTGGGCCGGCCTCAAGGATAAGTTCATCGACCAGGTCAACCAGCTGACCGTGGGCAACGTGACCGAAGACCTGTCGCTGTTCATGGGCGCGGTCATCGACGCCCGGGCCTTCGCCAAGCACGCCGCGGCGATCGAACGGGCCAGGGCAACGCCCACGGTCAGCATCGTGGCCGGTGGCGGCGTTGACGACAGCGACGGCTTCTTCGTCCGGCCGACCGTCGTGGCGGGGACCGACCCCACCGACGAGATCTTCACCACCGAGTACTTCGGGCCGATTCTCGCCGTCCATGTCTACCCCGACCGCGACTATGAGCAGATCCTCGCCCAGGCCGCGGACGCGACCCCGTACGCGCTGACCGGCTCGATCATGGCCACAGACCGGCAGGCCATCGCCCGCGCCACGGAAGTCCTCCGTTATTCGGCCGGCAACTTCTACATCAACGACAAGCCCACCGGCGCAGTGGTCGGTCAGCAGCCGTTCGGCGGCGCTCGCGCCAGCGGCACCGACGACAAGGCAGGCTCGATCTTCAACCTGATCCGCTGGGTCTCCGCCCGGGCGATAAAGGAACTCCTCGTGCCGCCGACCGACTACCGTTACCCCCACATGGGATGACGTATAACCGGCTGGTCTTGTGGAACATCGACCTGACCCTGGTGGACGTCGCCCGGGTTACCCGGGCGGCGTACGCCGAGGCGTTCGCCAAGGTGGCCGGTCGTCCGCTCGTTCATCTGCCGCAGATGGCCGGCCGGTCCGAGCCGGAGGTGTTCTTCGAGGCGCTGGCCACCAACGGCGCCGACACCAGCGGCGCGGCGGAGAAGCTGCTCCAGCCGTTCAGCGAGGAACTGGCCAGGACGATGCAGGCTCGCCGCGGCGACCTGACCGTCCACGGCCAGCTGCTGCCGGGTGCCGCCGACGCGCTCGAGGCCGTGCAACGCCTCGGAACGGCGGTGCAGTCGGTGCTCACCGGCACCAGCAAGCCGAACGCGGTGCTGAAGCTCGCCGTGTTCGATCTTGACCGCTTCGTGGATTTCGAGATCGGCGGCTACGGCAACGAGGCCTACCCGAGGGGGACGTTGTTGCAGGTGATCCGGCAGCGCGCCGAGCAGAAGTACGGGTCGGCCTTCGACGGCCAGGCCGCGGTGTACATCGGCGATTCCCCCCGCGACGTGGAGGCCGCGCGAATGGGTGGCGCGCGGTCCATCGCGGTGGCCAGCGGCCGCTCCACCGCCGCCGAACTCCGCGACGCCGGTCCCGACGCCGTCCTCCCCGACCTCACCGACCCCCAAGCCCTCATCCGCCTCATCAACGCCCCCTGACGACCGCACTCGATGGCGCCATCCATCTCGCAAGAACCACCGCGATCACCTGGTGACCACAGTGGCCCCGCGGCGAGCGCCCGCGAGCGCCGCGGCGGTTGCCGTCCCGAAGGGGCGGTAATTCCCGCCGTGGCCCCAAGCCGGCCGAGCGTAGCGAGGCCTTGGCGCGGAGGGAAATACCGCGGTTGCCGTCCCGAAGGGGCGGTAATTCCCGCCGTGGCCCCAAGCCGGCCGAGCGTAGCGAGGCCTTGGCGCGGAGGAGAACACGTCCGGGGGGGTGTTTACCCCCCTGGAAAAACACAGCATCCTTGTCACATGACGGCAGAGGGGTACGGCCAGACGCTGTGGGAACCGGACGCCAAGACCATAAGGAACGCAAGAATCACCCGGTACATGGCCTGGCTCGGTCGCAATTACGGTAAGGAATTCGACGATTACCAGTCGTTGTGGGAATGGTCGGTCGCTGACCCGGCCGCGTTCTGGTCGACGATCTGGGACTACTTCGAAGTGCTGGGCGACCGCGCCGGCGCCCCGGCGCTCACCGGCAACACAATGCCAGATGTTCAGTGGTTCACTGGTGCCACACTGAACTACGCGCGTAACGCTCTTCGTACCGCGTGGACTGACCCAGAGCGCACCGCCATTGTTTTTTACAACGAACGGTCGGTGGCTGGACGTCTGAGCTACCGCCAGCTCGCGGAAGAGGTCGCGAGGGTGGCGCGTGGCCTGCGCTCGCTGGGCGTTCGCAATGGTGACCGGGTGGCGGCGCTGGTGCCCAACGTGCCGGAGGCGGTCATCGGCCTGCTGGCCACGGCGAGCATCGGCGCGATCTGGTCGTCGTGTTCGCCGGATTTCGGGGCTCGCAGCGTGATCGACCGGTTCGCGCAGATCGAGCCGAAGGTTCTGATCGCGTGCGACGGCTATGTCTACAACGGCAAGGAGTTCAGCCGCGCCGAACTGGTCGCCGACGTGCGGGCCAAGCTCCCGAGCCTGGCGGCGGTGATCGAGGTCGGCCTGGTCGGCAGCGGCCTCCCCGGAGCTATCCCGTGGGCGGATCTCGGTGCGGCATCCGGCCAGCCCGAGCCGGAGTTCGAGGAGGTGGCGTTCGGCCATCCGCTGTGGGTGGTGTACTCCTCGGGCACCACGGGCCTGCCCAAGCCGATCATGCACGGCCACGGCGGCATCGTGCTCGAGCACCTCAAGGCACAGGCGCTGCATCAGGATCTCAAGCCGGGTGACGTGTTCACGTGGTACACCACGACGGGCTGGATGATGTGGAACTACCTGGTCAGCGGCCTGCTCACCGGGACGACGATCGTGCTGTACGACGGCAGCGCCACCTATCCGGGCCCTGACCGGCTGTGGCGGCTGGCCGCCGAGCACGGCATCACCTACCTGGGCCTCGGGGCGCCGTACCTGGTGGCCAGCATGAAAGCGGGGCTGCATCCCGGAGCCGAAGCGGACCTGTCGGCGCTGCGCGCGATCGGCTCGACCGGTTCGCCGCTGCCGCCGGAGGCCTTCGGCTGGGTGTACTCCGAGGTGAAGGGCGATCTGCAGCTCGGCTCGTTCTCCGGCGGCACCGACTTGTGTACCGGGTTCGTCGGTCCCTGTCCGCTGCTGCCGGTCAGGGCGGGGGTGATCTCCGGGTGCTGCCTCGGCGCCCGAGTCGAGGCCTTCGACGACGACGGGAAGCCGGTGGTCGGCGAGGTGGGCGAGCTGGTGATCACCCAGCCGATGCCGTCCATGCCGGTCGGCTTCTGGAATGACCCGGACGGTGCCAGGTACCGGGAGAGTTATTTCGAGAAGTACCCGGGAGTGTGGCGGCACGGCGACTGGATAGAGATGCTCACCGACGGTGGCTGCGTCATCTACGGGCGCAGCGACGCCACGCTGAATCGTGGCGGCGTGCGCATGGGCACCAGCGAGTTCTATCGAGTGGTCGAGGCCTTCGCCGAGGTCAGCGATAGCCTGGTGGTGGACACTGGTCGGCTCGGCCGCGAGGGCAAGCTGATCTTGTATATAGTGCCCGCCCCCGGGCGCGAACTCGACCAGGACCTCGCCGGCCGGCTGCGCGCGGCGCTGCGGGCCCAGCTGTCGCCCCGGCATGTGCCTGACGAGATTCACCAGGTGCCGGGGATTCCGCGAACGCTTTCGGGGAAGAAGCTGGAGGTTCCGGTGCGGAAGATCCTGCTGGGCACAGACCCGGCCAGGGCGGTGGATCCGAACGCACTGGCCAACCCAGACGTACTCGAGTTTTTCACCACAGGTAGGTAGGAGAAACGACCTCGTCACAAAGGGGTGGCAGGGTCGATCAGTTCGTAGGTGTTGGTACCCGGGCGTTATCACGAAGGAGTGAACGCACATGGCGGATGTGGCCAGGCACGATCTGCTCGCAGAAGCGGCGAAGTTGTGGGATGGCAGCGACGACCTCGTCCAGGCCGTGGGGGACCTGACCCGGTATCTGGAGGCCTACTACCGGCGAGTCGACACCGAGGACCTGGCCCCGCCCGCGCGTCTGGCGGCGGTAGCGCACGCGCACGCGATCATGGGCCTGCGGCGGCCGCAGGGCCGGGCGGTAGTGGAAATCCGTGGTGAAACCGAGGGCCCCGCTGGTCCGATGACTGTGGACATCGTCACCGACAACATGCCGTATCTGGTCGACTCGGTGACCACCGCGTTGAACAAGCACCGCGCGGAGATCGAAGTGATCATCCACCCGCTGCTGCGGGTCCGCCGTGACGTAACCGGCTTGATGCGCGGGGTTGACGGGGTTAACGGTGAGAGAGATTTCAAGCCTGATGAACTCATCGAGTCGTGGATCCATGTGGAGATCGCGCGGCCCCGTGATCGTGTCGGTCCTGCGCAGCTCGCCGCGGACCTCCGGCACGTGCTGGAAGATGTCCGCGTCACCGTGGAAGACCAGCCGCGGATGGGGTCGACGGCGGTCCAGCTGGCGGACAGCCTACGCGGCCAGGCGAATGGCCAGGAGGCTGGGGCACTGCTGAAGTGGCTGGCGGGCGGCCACTTCACCTTCCTCGGTTACCGTGAGTATGACCTGGTGCATATCCCGGACGGGGTCGGCCTGCGCGCCGTCCCCGGCAGCGGCCTCGGCATCCTGCGGCACGACCGCAAGGAGTCGCTGACCGTCCTGCCGCCCGAGGCCAAGGCCCGGGCGGTCGATCCGGACGAGCGGCTGGTGATGGCCAAGGCCAACTCCCGCTCGACCGTCTACCGCGCGAACTACCTCGACTACATCTCGGTCAAGAAGCTCAGCCCCGATGGCGCGGTCGCCGGTGAGTGGCGCTTCCTCGGCCTGTACACCTACGCGGCGCTGGCGACGAGCATCACCCAGATCCCGGTGCTACGGGAGAAGCTTTCCCGCGTGCTGGCCGACGCCGGGCTGTCGCCGGACAGCCACGACGGCAAGGACCTGATCGAGATCCTGGAGACCTACCCGCGCGAGGAACTATTCGAGATCCCCGCCGCGGAGCTGACGCCGATCGCGCTCGGCGTGCTGCGGCTGCGGGAACGCCGCCAGACCAGGCTGTTCCTGCGCCGCGACTATTACGGCCGGTACATGTCCTGCCTGGTGTACCTGCCCAGAGACCGGTACACCACGGTGGTGCGGCTGAGCATCCAGGAGATCCTGCGCGTGGGCCTGCACGGCCTGTCGGTCGACTACAGCGCAATGGTCGGCGAGTCGGCGCTGGCCCGGCTGCACGTGGTGGTCCGCGGTCAGCGGGGCCGTCCGCTGCCCGAGCCGACCCAGGCCCAGATCGCCGGCCTGGAGCGGCAGATCGCCGAGACGGTCCGGTCCTGGGACGAGGATCTGGCCGCTAACGCGGACCGGATCCTCGGCGAGGAGCGTGCCCGCGCGGTGCTCGACGAATGCACCGAGTGCATCCCCCAGACGTACAAGGCCGACGTCACTCCCAGCGAGGCGGTCGCGGATTTCGCGGAGATTCTCCGGCTACGCGAACGGGGAGACGGGTTCTCGGTGCGTCTGGCCGACGACACGCACCGCTGGGCGCTACGGGTCTACCGCGCGGACACGCCAGTCACGCTGTCCGAGATCCTTCCCCAGCTCCAGCACATGGGGCTGGAGGTCGTGGACGAGCATCCGTATGAGTTCGCCGGCGGGATGAACCACCGTCCGTTCTGGATATATGAATTCGGTCTGCGAAGCGTGCAGACCGCCACTACCGCGTACTTCGAAGAGGCGCTGACCGCGCTGTGGCACGGGCAGACCGAGGACGACGGCTTCAACGCCCTGGTCCTCACCGCGGGCCTGACCTGGCGTGAGGTGACCCTGCTCCGGGCGTGCACGCGGTATCTGCGGCAGGCCGGGATGCGGTTCAGCGAGGACTACGTACAACGTGTCCTCCGGTCAAACGCGCCGCTCACCAGGTTGCTGGTCCGGCTGTTCGAGTCGCGCTTCGATCCGTCCCGGCAAAACGGCGTCACCGAGCGCTGTGAGGCCATCACCGAGGAGCTGCGCGGGCAGCTCGACGAGGTGATGAGCCTGGATGCCGACCGCATCCTGCGGTCCTACCTGGCGTTGATCGACGCCACGCTGCGGACCAATTACTACCAACCGCGCGGCTTGGAGTACCTGGTCCTCAAGCTCGATCCGGGGGCGATACCGGGCCTGGTCGAGCCGCGGCCCAAGTTCGAGATCTATGTCTACTCGCCGCGATTCGAAGCCGTTCATCTGAGGTTCGGCCGGGTCGCGCGGGGCGGGCTGCGCTGGTCCGACCGGCAGGAGGACTTCCGCACCGAGGTGCTCGGCCTGGTCAAGGCCCAGGAAGTCAAGAACGCGGTCATCGTCCCGTCCGGATCCAAGGGCGGCTTCATCTGCAAGCGGCTGCCCGACCCCGCCGACCGCGAGGCCTACCAGGCCGAGGTGCTGTCGTGCTATCAGACGTTCATCGCGGCCATGCTGGATGTGACCGACAACATCCTGGCCAACAAGGTGGTGCCGCCGCTGGACCTGGTCCGCCGGGACGGTGACGATCCCTACCTGGTGGTGGCCGCTGACAAGGGCACCGCGACGTTCTCCGACGCGGCCAATGAGATCGCCGCCCGGTATGAATTCTGGCTGGGCGACGCGTTCGCCTCCGGCGGCTCCGAGGGCTACGACCACAAGAGGATGGGCATCACCGCGCGCGGCGCGTGGGAGTCGGTGAAGGTCCATTTCGCGTCGCTCGGGCTGAATCCCGAGGTGGACGAGTTCACCGCGGTCGGCATCGGCGACATGTCCGGCGACGTGTTCGGCAACGGAATGCTGCTGTCCCGGAAGCTGAAGCTCGTGGCGGCGTTCGATCACCGGCACGTGTTCGTGGATCCGTCGCCGTCGCCGGAGACCTCGTTCGCCGAGCGGGAGCGGCTGTTCGCGCTGCCCCGGTCGACTTGGGCGGACTATGATCCGGCGCTGATCTCGGCGGGCGGCGGGGTCTGGCCACGGTCGGTAAAGTCGATCCCGGTTTCGCTGCAGGTGCGGGAGGTTCTGGGCATCGAATCCTCGGTGACCGCGTTGTCGCCGGACGAGCTGATCTCCGCGATCCTGCGTGCCCCGGTCGACCTGCTGTGGAATGGCGGGATCGGCACCTACGTGAAGGCGTCGGATGAGCCACAGGCGGACGTCGGAGACCGGTCCAACGACTCGGTCCGGGTGTCGGCCAGTCAGCTGAGGGCCCGGGTCGTGGGGGAGGGCGGCAACCTGGGGCTGACCCAGGCGGCGCGGATCGAGTACTCGCTGCACGGCGGCCTGGTCAACACCGACTTCATCGACAACTCCGCCGGCGTCGACACCTCCGACCACGAGGTCAACATCAAGATCCTGCTGGCCGACGCGATCCGGTCCGGTGAACTGGCCTCGTCGGCGCGGCATGAACTGCTGCACGAGATGACCGACGAGGTGGCCGCGCTGGTGCTGCGGCACAACTACCGCCAGAACATGGCGCTGGCCACTGCGCGCGCCCAGGCGTCGTCGATGCTCCATGTGCACGCGCGGTACCTGCGGAAGCTGGTCAGGGACAAACGACTGCACCCCGAACAGGACATGCTGCCGGGAGAGCGGGAGATCGCCGAGCGGCGTTCCGCCGGGCAGGGCCTGACCAACCCCGAGCTGTCGCTGCTGCTCGCGCACACGAAGATCGCGGCTGGTCAGGAGGTGCTGGTCTCCTCGCTGCCTGACGATGAGTACCTGCGGCGGGTGCTGTCGGAGTACTTCCCCGGTCCATTGCGGTCCCGGTTCGCCTCGCTCATGCCGGGCCATACGCTGCGGCGTGAGATCATCACCACCGCCGCCGTCAACGAGATGGTGGACTATTCCGGGACGACCTTCCTGTTCCGGCTGATTGAGGAGACCGGCGCCTCGGTGCCCGACCTCACCCGGGCGTGGCTGGTGGCCCGCGAGGTGTTCGACATGCCGGCCTTCTGGCGCGCGGTGGAGGCACTGGACGGCACGGTGGACATTTCGGCGCAGATCACGCTCCTGCTGGAGGGGCGCAAGCTCACCGAGCGGGCGGCCAGGTGGCTGCTGCACAACCGGCGGCCGCCGTTCGACATCTCCGCGACCGTGGCGTTCTTCGCGGACGGGGTGCGGACCGTGCGTTCGGCGTTGCCGAAGCTGCTGGCCGGCCGCGACCTGGCTGGTTACGAGGAGCGCCGCGATTCTTATATCGGACGCGGGGTGCCGCTGGATCTGGCTGAGCGGGTCGCGGCGATGGTGCCCACCTACTCCGCCTTCGACATCGTGCAGGTCGCGTCGTCCGTTTCGGACTTGGGGCAGGCGGTGGAGGAGACCGCCGAGGTGTACTTCGACCTGGCCGATCGGCTACAGATCGACCGCCTGCGGGACCGGATCACGGCGCTGCCGCGCGAGGACCGCTGGTCCACGATGGCCCGGGCCGCGCTTCGCGACGACCTGTACGCGGCGCACGCCTCGCTGACCGCCGACGTGATGGGCGCGTCCTCGTCGGGGTCGCCGGAGGAGCGGCTCGCCGTCTGGGTGGCGCGTAACTCCGCCGCGGTGGCCATGGCGGGCCAGACCCTGGGCGAGATCTGGGAGACCGAACGCTTCACGTTCACGACGCTGTCCGTGGCGTTGCGCGCCATCCGTACCCTGGCCGCCGCCAGCTCCCTCCCGCACGACTGACCCGCGACCCCGATTGTGCGTCGCAACCGGGGGTGGGTCAGTAGGCGTGACTGTAGCTGGGGCCGCCGGTGGCGGCGATCACGGTCAGCTTGCCGTGGGCGCTGGCGGGCGGGTCGATCGCGGCGAACTGGTATGTCCAGTTCGCGTAGACAGCGTGGTAGCCGATCTCGGTGGGCGCGGCGAGCAGCGGCGCGAAGTTCGCCGGCACCGGGATCGGGCTGCCCACCGTCAGGTTGGGATGCTCGTCGGTCGTGTTCAGGTACAGGCCGTACAACACCAGTGCGCTGCCGTCGGTGAGCCGCAACGCGAACAGCGGGAACGAGGCGCCTTGCATCAGCCAGGTGTATTGCAGGCCCCTGGCGCTCTGGCCGCTCGCGTAGGCCGACTGCTGGGCGTACAGTCCGGTGGTGCTGTCTCCGGCCGTCACCACCGCGGCGGCCGGGCTCGCGGGCCCGTCGTCGACGACTGCCGCCTGGGTGGGGGCGACAACGTCGGGCGGGAGCAGGAGGCTCTGGTCGTAGGTCGCCAACGGGACCGCGTACCCGTTGCTGCCTCGGGATATGGCCGGCAGGTGCTGGCCAGGGGCGAGCGCCGCCGTCCCATGTAGCGCCCAGTCGCTGGTCGCCTTAGGCTGATCGAACAGCATGAGCGTGGTGACGCTGGAACTCGCGCCGCTGCCCAGCGGGCGCCTCGGAACGGCGACCATGAACCAACGCGGATAGCCGCTCGCCGCCGGGACGTAGAAATCCGGCGTTCCATACTCATAGCGCGGCACCGGAATGTTGGTGGAGGTCAGAGCCTTGTACTGAGCGTGAACGATTTCCCATTGCGCATCGGCTACGTCTGAAAGGCCCGCGGTCGGATCTGCCTGCTGCGCGGCGGTGTCGCTGGTGGTCAGATAGGTCTGGTAGACAGTCCGCGCCTCGGCGATGGTGAGGTTATGGGCCGCATGGGGCACGGCCTCCGCCGAGGTCCCGGCGCCACAGCCCTGCACGGACAGCATGGTCACGGCAGCGAGGGCAGCCACCGCCACCGTGCCGGAAGCGATCCTGCGCCTCGCGTATGTCACGTTACGGCAGAATACCGTCTCCCGCCGCCCGAGGCGTCGCCGCTTGGCGGGGCATGCCCTAGGGTGAGCTGACAACCCGCGCCCGGCACCGCGCGCGTCGCTGTAACGACCCCCCAACCCCCTGGATAGGCTTGAGAACATGGCCGGTAGTGATCCCGCCGAGGAGATAGCGGCACTGAAGTCGACGCTCGCCAGCATAGAGGCGGTGCTCGACCCTGCCGCGATGGAGACGGAGGCGGCCGGCCTGCGAGAGCAGGCGGCCGATCCCGAGCTTTGGGCTGACCAGGATCGCGCGCAGCGGGTTACGCGTCGGCTGTCCTACCTCGAATCGGAACTGAACCGGCTGGCCAGCCTGCGCAGTCGGCTGGAAGACACGGAGGTCTTGTTCGATCTGCTGAAGACCGAGGACGACGAGCCGTCGCGGCTGGAGGCGACGCGGGAACTCGCCACGCTCCAGAGCGAGATCGAGCAGCTAGAGGTGCGGACGCTGCTGAACGGCGAGTACGACGCCCGCGAGGCGCTGATCTCGATCAACGCGCAAGCCGGCGGCGCCGACGCGGCGGACTTCTCGGAGAACCTCATGCGTATGTACCTACGCTGGGCCGAGCGGCACAAGTATCCGACCGAGGTGTACGACATCTCTTACGCCGAAGAGGCGGGGATCAAATCCACCACGTTCGCCATCAAGGCACCGTATGCCTACGGTACGTTGCGTGGTGAGCACGGAACGCACCGAATGGTGCGGATCTCGAAGTACGACAACCAGGGACGACGACAGACCTCTTTCGCCGGCGTGGACATCATGCCCGTAGTGGAGCAGACCGACCACATCGATATCCCAGAGGATGAGATCCGGGTCGACGTGTTCCGGTCCAGCGGCCCGGGCGGCCAGGGGGTCAACACGACCGACTCCGCGGTTCGCATCACTCACCTGCCCACCGGGATCGTGGTGTCCTGCCAGAACGAGCGCAGCCAGATCCAGAACCGCGCGTCCGCGATGGCCGTCCTGCAGTCCAAGCTGCTCGAGCGCCGTCGTGAGCAGGAAGCCGAGGAACTACAGCGGCTGCGCGGCGACGGCCTCCGGGCGTGGGGGAGCCAGATCCGGAACTACGTGCTGTATCCGTACCAGATGGTGAAGGATCTGCGGACCGGCATGGAAACCGGCGACCCCCTCACCGTGCTAGACGGCGAGATCGACGAATTCCTAGAAGCCGAGATCCGCTGGCTCAGGCAGAACGGAAGATAGCTGTGTTTTCTGGGGTGAAAGCTAGCCCGGTTCTCTAACGTCCGCCGTAGCGACCACTGACTACGGTGGCCCGCGGCGAGCGAAGCGAGCTTCGCGGATCGCCCGGTTGCGGAGGTCCGCAGGGCCTCCCGGCCGGGTGATACTACGGCGGGAAGCGTCGCAGGCCGGGGGGTCTGGGGGGTTGGTCTATACCCCCCAGGGAAACAAGAACACCCGTCGTTTGTGAGATGGGCCTTTTACTTACTGACGTAGGTGAGCAGGACCAGCAGCAGGGTCAGGGCGAGGATGCCTGCGATGAGTAGCTGTGGTCCGACGCTGCTGTGGGTGTGGTGTATGTGCCGCCGCGTGGCGCGGCAGGCTGGGCAGCGGCCCTCGGCCACCGGCGCGGCGCACTGAGCACAGATCAGGTGTTCGCAGCTCATCAGAGCCCCTTCCGGCCGGCACTTGCCGTGATCGCAGGCCTAGCTAGCAGTTTCCCTCTAGACTGTTGCCTGGCCTAACCCAGGTTACCCGTAAGTTGGTGGCCTGGTCGCGCCATGCCGCGGTCCTATCCGTACCGATATCGCTGTGATGGTCCTGTGATTCAATTCGACAACGTCACCAAGGTTTACGCTAACCAGAGCCGCCCTGCCCTGGAAAGCGTGAACATCTCTGTCGAGAAGGGCGAGTTCGTCTTCCTCGTCGGATCGTCTGGGGCGGGTAAGTCGACGTTCCTCCGGCTGATCCTCAAAGAAGAGCGGCCCACGGAGGGCCAGATCCATGTGGCGGGCAAGGATCTGGCGCGGCTCACCAACTGGAAGGTGCCCTACCTGCGGCGCCGTATCGGCTGCGTATTCCAGGATTTCCGGCTGCTGCCGAACAAGAATGTCTACGAGAACGTGGCGTTCGCGCTGGAGGTCATCGGCAAGCACCGGCGCTTCATCCGCAAGGTCGTGCCCGAGGTGATCGACCTGGTCGGCCTCGAGGGCAAGCACGAGCGCATGCCCGACGAGTTGTCCGGTGGTGAGCAGCAGCGGGTCGCGATGGCGCGCGCGTTCGTCAACCGGCCGATGATCCTGCTGGCCGACGAGCCCACCGGCAACATCGACCCGGCGACCTCTATCGGCATCATGAAGGTGCTCGATCGCATCAACCGGACGGGCACGACCGTCGTCATGGCGACCCATGACGCGGCCATCGTGGATTCGATGCGCAAGAGAGTCATCGAGCTGGAATACGGCAAGGTGGTCCGGGACCAGTCGCGCGGGGTGTACGGTCAGGCGTACTGATCCGTTACCTCCCTGTTACCGCCGTCTACCGAGGGATTCAGCCATGCGTTCACAGTTCGTCTTCTCAGAGATCTGGATCGGGCTGCGCCGGAATCTCACCATGACGATGGCGCTCATCGTGGTAGTGGCCATCAGCCTCTCCTTGCTCGGCACCGGTCTGCTGTTCGTCAAGCAGGTGGACCGGACGCGGTCGTTCTGGCAGGGCCGGGTCGAGATGTCGGTCTACTTCTGCACCTCCACGAGCGCTCAGTACAACCCGGTGTGCAAGTCGAGCGGTCCCGCCACTCAGCAGCAGAAGGACTCTCTTCAGCAGCGGCTTCAGTCCATGCCGCAAGTGGAGTTCGTCAAGTACGTGTCGCAGTCCGAGCAGTACCAGCAGTTCCGGCAGGAGTTCTCCAACGAGCCGAACCTCGTCGACAACACGCCCAACAACGCCATCCCGGATTCGCTCGAGGTGAAGCTCAAGGACCCGCAGGCCGGTTACAGCGTCGTCGCCAGCGCGGCCGAGGGCGCGCCCGGAGTCGAGAACGTGATCAACGAGATGACCATCCTCGACAAGTTCTACAAGCTGCTCGACGCGGCGCGGAACGCCGTGGTGATCATCGCCTTGATCCTTCTTGTCGCCGCGATCCTGCTGGTGGCCAACACGATCAGGCTGTCGGCCTTCAATCGCCGCAGGGAAACCGCGATCATGCGGCTGGTCGGCGCGTCCAACTTCTACATTCAGCTGCCGTTCCTGCTCGAGGGCGCCATCGCCGGTCTGCTCGGCTGGGCCATAGCCGCCGCGCTACTTATTGCCGCAAAGGCGTTTCTTCTGGATACCGTGGAGCAGTACTTCGCTACCAATACCGGTCTGTCAGCCGGTGATCTCGTCGAGGTCATCGTCCTGGCGATGATCGTGGGCGTGCTGCTGTGCGGCGCCACGTCGTTCCTGACGTTGCGCCGTTACCTGCGGATCTAGGACGCGACGGGGAGGGACGTGGGTAAGGAACAGGGGCGGAAAGTCATCGCCCGGAATCGTCGCGCCCTGCACGACTACCACATCGTCGATACCTACGAGGCGGGCCTGGTACTTACCGGTACAGAGGTCAAGTCGCTGCGGATGGGACGCGCGTCGCTGACCGACGGTTTCGCGCAGATCACCGACGGCGAAGCGTGGCTGCACAACGTGCACATCCCGGAGTACATCCAGGGCACTTGGACCAATCACGCCCCTCGCCGGATCAGGAAACTACTTTTGCACCGATCTGAGATCGACCGGCTGCTCAGCACCACCGCTGAGCAGGGGCTCACGCTAATCCCGCTGGAGTTGTACTTCAAGGACGGCCACGTCAAGGTCGAAATCGCGCTGGCGCGTGGAAAGCGGACCTACGATAAACGTCAGGACCTGGCTAAGCGAGACGCGGCCAGGGAAATGGACCGTGCGCTGAGGCGGCGAAGGTAGCGGTGTCCTCACCTGCGAGTCCCGCGGGACCGCGGCCCGGCGGCCACGCCAGGCCGCGGGGTCCTCGTGCGCGCAAGCGGATCCCGCGCGACCGTGTGGCCGCGCTGTTCATCGTGGTCGTCGGAGTGATCGTCATCGGCACCGCGGTCGGCTTCGGTTCCGAGGAGTCGGCCGAGCCGGTGGCGCAGGGTTTCCTGCTCGATTGGCAGCAACAGCAGTACTCGGCGGCCGGCGCGCTGACCACCGCGTCGCAGAGCAGCGTAGCCAGCGCCCTCAAGGCAGCGCTCGGGCAACTCGGTGCCTCGGCGCTGTTCTTGTCCATGGACTCGGTGGTCCAGCACGGAGCCAGCGCGGAGGCGAGGTTCACCGCCTCCGTCGACCTGGCCCAGCAAGGCCAGACCTGGACGTATCACGGCAGTTTCAGGCTGGTGAAGGCCGGGGGCAACTGGCGTGTGGCCTGGACACCGGCGGTCGTCTATCCGGGTCTCGGCACCGGTGATCGGCTCGCCGTGGTGACCTCGTTCCCGAGCCGGGGCTCCGTGCTCGATTCGAGCGGGAAGCCCTTGGAGTCGCCATCGACCGTCTACGTGGTCGGCGTGGTGCCTGACCAGCTCACTAACCCGACCGCGACGGCCAGCAGTTTCGGCGCCGCGACCGGAGTGGAAGCCACGCAGGTGGCCGGCCAGATCAGCGCCGCCCCGCCACAGACGTTTCTCAAGCTCGCCTCGCTTGACCCGGATACCTATTACAAGCTGAGGGCGCGGCTGCGGCGGGTGCCCGGGCTGGTGGTGAAACCGACCCAGGAGCCGCTGTACAAGGCGCTCGCCACCGGACTGGTGGGGCAGGTTGGCAGCGAGATCAATCAGGCCCTTCGCGCCGCTGGCACCTCTTACCTGCCCGGGACCACAGTCGGCCTGTCCGGGCTGGAACTCGCCTATCAGCACCAGCTACTCGGGACCCCGTCGACGTCGATCGTCCAGCTTTCCTCGACAGGTTCGGTGAAGGCGGTGCTGACCCGCTGGGCGGGGACGCCCGCTACCTCGGTGCGGACCACGATCAGCGCGCCGGTCCAGCGCGCGGCGCTCGCGGCGCTCGATTCGGTCCGGCAGTCCGGCGAGCTGGTCGCGGTCCGGGCCTCGACCGGTCAGGTTCTCGCGGTCGCCCAACACGAGGGGTCGACCGCGTTGCCCTCCGGCGGGGTGCTGGATGCCAAGCTGTCGCCCGGTACGGCGTTCACCATCATTTCCACGGCCGCGCTGCTGGAATCGGGCCTGGCGGTGGATACCCCCATCTCGTGCGACAACTCCTTCACCGTCGGCGGCCAGACGTTCACCAGTTACGGGACGGGTGCGGAGAGGCCGTTCAGCTCTGACTTCGCCGAGGACTGCAGTACCGCGTTCGCCGGGCTGTCCGAGCGGCTCACGTCCGCGGAGTTCTCCGAGATAGTGAAGGACTTCGGCATCGGCGCTGACTGGTCGCAGCTGAAGGTGCCTGCCTTCTCCGGTTCCGTTCCGTCGGCGAGCGGCGAGGCCGATCTGGCCGCGGAGACGATCGGCAAGGGAAACGTCCAGGTAAGCCCGCTGACAATGGCCATGGTCGCGGCGGATGTCGCTTCCGGTACCAGGCAGTCGCCTTCGGTGATCGCGGTTCCAGGTGACCCGCCCGCCGCCCAGCCCGCGGTGCTGGACGGGTCGACCATGACCGCGCTGCGCGGCCTCATGCGAGGTGCGGTCCGGTCCGGAGCGGCGCACGCCGCCAACGTGCCGGGAACGCCGGTGTACGGCCAGGTCGGCCTGACCCGTAGCTCGTTCGGATGGATCAGCTGGTTCGTCGGCTATCGCGGAGATGTGGCATTCAGCCTCATCGAGACGGGGAACAGCCCTCAGCTCTCGGCCGCGGCCCTGGCTGGCGCCTTCCTGTCAGCCCTGGGCAACACCGCCATCAACGGCTGACCCTCTGCTCTGAGCCGCTGACCCCCTGCCCTCCTGGCCCTGTGACACCCTGGCCCTGTGACCCCCTGGCCCCCTGGCCCCCTGGCCCGCTGGTCCGGTGCGGCGCCGTCCCTCCAACCCCTTGAATGTGACATTCATGGCGTCCCCACCCCTTGAATGTCACATGGGTGCGGCTCCCTTAAAGTGACAGCCAGCCAGGTGCTGCTCCCTGGCCAGCGGCACCGATGGCACCATCGGGCACGCTCTAATAGCGCTACTGATCGGTTTGAGCGGCACCGATGGCACCACCGGCATGTTG
>Ga0213881_10000745_pt1 | contig 18074 bp, 14 predicted proteins | sample BarmaccoBMER_R08_FD_160104 | JGI IMG/M metagenome (GOLD analysis project Ga0213881, IMG submission 160104) | Barbacenia macrantha exposed rock microbial communities from rupestrian grasslands, the National Park of Serra do Cipo, Brazil - ER_R08 ... | reverse complement strand
CTTGGCCTTGGCGTTGGAGGCGCCACGGATCTCGGTCATCATCATCACGCCAGCCTCGCCGGCGAACAGCCGTGCGATGAACCGCGGCACGCGCCTCGGCTTCTTGGCCCCGAGCGTCTTCGCCAGGGCCGGGAGCCACTCAGCGACTGTGGCGGGGTCGTCGTCGACCACGTTGTAGACGCCGCGGTTAGCGTGCTCGATCGCCGCCACCGTCGCCTCCGCTGCGTCCGCCACATGGATGAAGGACCACACGCCGCCGCCGTCGCCGACCAGCGGGTATTTGCGCGTGCGGACGAGTTCGAACTGCTCCTCGCCCGGCGCCAGTGAGGTGCCTGGCCCGTAAAACGCGCCGTAGCGCAGCACGATTCCCTCCGTCCACTCTGCCCTCAGGACCGCGTCTTCAAGGTGGCGGATCGCGGCTAGGGTCTCGCGCATATCGCGCACGGGCGTCGCCTCCAGCGGATCTGCCTCGGTCTTGACAGGCCCGCCGCTGCGCGCGTACATGCCATAGGCCGCCACGCTCTGCGCCACGAACCGCCGCACCCCTACCGCATGCCCGGCAGAGAGCAGATAGTCGGTACCTTCGGTCCGCAGGCGGTTCGTCAGCGCGAAATCTCGGTCGAAATGACGCGTGTCAAGCGGACCGATCGACGTCAGCTGATGAACGATCACTTCCGGCCTCGCCGCAGCCACTGCGTCGGCGACCTGGTGGGGATCAAGCGCGTCCGCGATCACCGGCACAGCACCCAGCTGGGAGAGCAGCACCCGCTTTGATTCGCTACGTGTCATCCCAGTGACCTCGTGCCCGGCGGCAACCAGACGGGGTACTAGCTGCTTTCCGATCGCTCCCGCCGCACCTGCAACAAACACTCTCATTTCAACTCCTTCAATCAGCACTGCGCGTACACCTCACAGACGAGACAGCGCCGCCGACTGTGACACTCAGCGCGCCCGATACGAGAACAGGCGCGTACTCGGGTAGTGATTTCGCGGAAGTCGTGCGTTCGGAACCCGTGCCGCCGGCAGGTTCCGCGTCAGGTGGGATGCGCCGCGCGAGGCGCGGGCGGGCGGCAGATCGCGTGTGCGTGAACGGCCGTCCCGCTGTCTTCACTGTCTGTGCTTGCGATGCCGAAGGCCAGGTCAGATCGCTCGCAGTAACTGCGACGTCCCGTGGCAGATCCCCTGAGGCGAGCCGGACCCCGCCCTAGGTCACGCTCGGGCGGGTCGGGAGGCCGCTCGAGACGCGCCCAAATTCCTCCCCCGCCGACCTGCTGGGAGGCGTTCAGCAGCCAGGCGGCGAGTCCGGCCGTGCCGGCACGGCAAGCGTGAGATCTACGAGACGGTGGAGCCGTGCGGCACGCCGACGCGGCCCAACCGAGTTCCACTCACAGCACTTGCCGCGCCAGCGGCGTCAACACCGCCGAGCCCGCTGCATCGCCCGCGCCGCGATGACTCAGCCGCCGCTCGCAGGCCAGAAGAGACGAGCGGTTTCATAGCTCGTCGGCTCTGTCGGCTGCGCGACGCTCACCGGCGTACCCGCCAGGGTTCCGAGTTTCTCCGGATTGCGCACGGAATTGATCTCGGTGATCCGGCCCTGGTCGAGCGTGAACGAAATGACGCTCGGCCCGTATTGCGCGTCCACCAACAGCCCGGGTGCGCCGTTTATCAGAACGCGAAATACCCGCATGGGCGCACCCGAGCTGCCGCGCAGCATCGTGAAAATGCGGGTGAGAATGCCGACGACCTGCTCGGCTCCAGTGAACACCTTCGGCGCCGCGGGGACCAGGCCGCCGCCGTCGCTGCGGAAAGTGACGTCAGGATCGAGCAGTTCGAGGAGCATCGCGATCTCGCCGTCCTGGGTCGCGCCAAGAAAAGCCTCGATCACCTCGCGTTGCTGGTCTTCGCTGGCGGGATAACGGGGGCGGCGCGCCTCCACGGCGTTGCGGGCGCGCGCCGCCAACTGACGGGTGGCTTGGGGCGTGCGATCGACGATGCGGGCGACTTCAGGGAACGAGTAGCCGAAGACGTCGTGGAGCAAGAACGCGCTTCGCTCGGCGGGCGAGAGCGACTCGAGCACGATCAGCAGCGCCATGCTCACGGATTCATCGAGCTCGACTCGTCCCGCGGGATCCGCACTCACCGTACCCGCGTCGACGAGCGGCTCGGGGAGCCATGGTCCCACGTAGTTCTCGCGCCGCGCGCGTGCCGAGGTCAGCGCATCGAGCGCGAGCCGACTGACCACGGTGGTCAGCCAGGCCCGGAGATCGCGGATCTCGTCGCGCTCCGCGCCCTGCAGGCGAAGCCATGCCTCCTGGACGACGTCCTCGGCCTCGCCGAGGCTGCCGAGATGGCTATAACCCACGCGCAATAGGTAGGGCCGGAGTCGCTCGAACTCCGACGCTGTCTGTGAGGCTGTGGCGCGCTCGCCCGGGATGGTGTCGCTCATTTTGCTCCTCCGCGGTCGGGGTTGCCTCTACGACGACGTAGCCCGGTCAAATGTGACATCAGCGCGAGGTCCCGGCGCCCGCCGCGGCCCGTCCAGGGCCGAGGCGGAGATCGCGAACGCCGAGACGAGCCCGCCGACGAACGTAGGGTTTCGCAACAGGCTCAGATCGAACATTGGGCGGCGCTGTCTGAGCTCCACCAACACGAACGTGGATAGCAGCGCGACCGCGGTGACGATCGAGTCCAGCACTCGGCCCGAGTCCCACGAATGCGTATTGGATTCGATCAGCCCGTAGACGAGCGCGCCCAGTGCCGAGCTGAACGTCGCGAAGCCAAGCCAATCCGGCCGGCCCGCATCGCGATCACGTGACTCCTCGACATGCAGCATCGTCAGCGCGATCGCGACCACGCCGATCGGGACGTTGCCGAAGAAGATCCACCGCCACGACACCGCGCTGATGATCGCCCCGCCGAGGACGGGACCGAGGGCGGCCGCATCGGCTTCGGTTGCTCAGATCCCGTACAGGGTCACGGTGATGCGGAGTTGGAGCCGCAGCAGGCGCAGGCGCATCCGGAGCGCAAACGTCGATCGACGTGGATCGGAGATAGCGTGCCCGTCGAATATGCCGACCGCGGCGACCGGGTGGCCTTCCACCTCCGCGAGCAGCATCGGTCCCTCGGGCGGGTGACTGCGTGCGAGCGTAGCGAGGCGGTCGATGAGCTTGCCGTCTGCGCCGTCGGCCACCGCGCCTCTGATGATGGCGGCGCTCATGCCGCCGCCTTTAGTCCGAGCTCCTCGCTGGCGATCTCGCGCATCCGGTATTTCTGCGTCTTGCCCGTCAAGGTCATCGGGAAGGAGTCGACGAACTTCCAGTGGCGCGGGATCTTGTAGGTGGCGATGCGCCCGCGGCACGCCGCGATCAGCTCCTGCGCGGTGGCCGTCGTGCCCTCGCGCAGACGCACCCACGCCATGACCTCCTCGCCGTAGCGCTCGCTGGGTACGCCGATGACCTCGACGAGGTCGATCTCGGGCAGCGTGTAGAGGAACTCCTCGACCTCGCGCGGGTAGATGTTCTCGCCCCCGCGGATGATCATGTCCTTGATCCGCCCGACGATGCTGACGTAGCCGTCCTCATCCATGACCGCTAGGTCGCCGGTGTGCATCCACCCATCGCTATCGACCGCCCGGGTGGTCGCCTCCGGGTCGTTCCAGTAGCCGAGCATGACGTTGTAGCCGCGTGTGCACTGCTCGCCGGCCATCCCACGCGGCACTGTCAAGCCGGTGGCCGGGTCGATGATCTTGACCTCGACGTGCGGGTGCGGCCGTCCGACGGTGGTGAGGCGTTTGTCTTCGGGATCGTCGATCTGCAGCTGCGTGGCGATAGGAGCGGTCTCGGTCATTCCGCACCCGATCGTGATCTGCTCGATGTGCATCCGAGCGCGGACCTGCTTGATCACCTCGACCGGGCACGGTGCGCCGGCCATGATCCCGGTCCTAAGGCTCGTGAGGTCAAACGTGTCGAGCTCCGGTTCGGCGAGCTCGGCGATGAACATCGTCGGCACCCCGTACAGCGAGGTGCACCGTTCGGCCTGCACTGTTCTGAGCACGGCGTGGGCGTCGAACGACTCGCCGGGCACTACGACGCATGCGCCGTGCGTCATGGCCGCCAGGTTGCCCACCACCATGCCGAAGCAGTGGTAGAACGGCACCGGCACGCATACTCGATCATGCTCGGTGTACCTGAGCACCTCAGCGTTGAAGTGAGCGTTGTTGAGGATGTTCCGGTGTGAAAGCGTCGCGCCCTTCGGCAACCCGGTCGTCCCGGAGGTGTACTGGATGTTGATCGCGTCGCTTGGATCCAGCGACGCCTCGCATTCGGTCAGGCGGCGCGGGTCGACACGGGCGCTGTTGGCCAAGAACGATTGCCATTCGCCGTCCAACACGACGATCTGACGCAGGTCCGGACAGTCGGCGCGTGCCTGAGCGAGGATGGCGACGTAGTCGGCGCCGCGAAACTCGCGGGCGGCGAACAGCACGCTCACACCAGCTTTGCGCAGCGCGTACCGTAGCTCGGTCACCTTGTACGCCGGGTTGATCGTCACGAGGATCGCGCCGACGCGGGCGGTCGCGAATTGAACGATCACCCACTCGTACCGATTTGGTGCCCAGATGCCAACCCGATCGCCCTTGCGGACGCCGGTGGCGATCAGTGCCCGCGCCGCGAGCTCGACCTGCTCGGACAGCTCCTCGTATGTCGCGCGGTAGTTCTGGTGACCCACGACCAATGCCTCCCGTTCGCCAAAGCGCTCTGTGACTCGGCGAAGCCGCTGGCCGATCGTTTCCTCCAGCAACGGCGAATCGGTCGGTCCTCGCTCGCATGAGATCCTGACGGTGGGGTGCTCGATTTCGTGGATTACGGCTGATTGCATGGGTAAGCTCCTGTTGGCTGGTTGGTCGTGAGGCCTCAGCTCACGCGGATACGGTGAGACCCCGCGTGAGTGACAGAAAGGACCGAGCTGCTCCGGTTTGCCCGCCTTGGCGCATGATCCGGTAGCGGGTGAACCTGAGCGCGTTGACGACGTCAACCGGCGTGTTGCACGGGTCGGCGAGCACCGTCCCGCTGGTCACCCGGATCGCGGCGACGGGCACATCGCCACGCTCGGCGAGCAGTGTCCTGCCGGGCACCGGCAGCGAGCGTCCGGTCAGTCGGGCGAGAAACTCGAGCGAGCGCGAATCACCTGCGCTCGCTAGACGAACGGTGAGTGCGGGGTCAGACATTGGATCCTCCAGGTGCTTGTTGGATTGATGCGGCGCGAACGGCGGGCGCCGGAGCCCCCCGATCACGCGGGGTGGACAGAGCGGCTCAGCGGTTAGGCGGCGACGGTACGTCCGGCCGGTTGGCGTGCGCGTAACGGCCGCGTTGCAGCGCGGGCCAACATCGCTGGTGCTCGGGCGTACGATCTTGGACGTGGGCGTCGGCGAGCGCAGGCCGTCGGTCGAGTTTCGAATCCTGGGACCACTGGAGGTGGTCGCCGCTGGGCGCAAGGTCGCTGTGAAGCCGGCCAAGGCACGCATGCTGCTGGCTCTGTTGCTGCTCGATCCCGGCCGATCCGTCTCGCTGGACCGGCTCGTCGATCAGCTGTGGGGGGAGACGCCTCCGGCCTCCGCCGCCGTCTCTCTCCGGGTGCTCGTGTCCCGTCTGCGGGAGACGCTGGCATCCTCCGGTGCGCGCAGCGCGATCGAGACTCGCTCGCCGGGGTACGCGCTGTGCGTCGAGCGCGGCCAGATCGACGCCGGCCAGTTTGAGGCACTGCTCGCGCGGGGGCGCGAAGAGCTGGCGGACGGTCACCCGGAGGTGGCCGCAGCGACCTTGCGCGATGGCCTGGGCTTGTGGCGCGGAGCGGCGCTGGCGGATGTCTCCGACAGCCTGGCGACGTCCAGTGAGGCCGCACGGCTGGAAGAGCTGAGAGTGGTGGCGCTGGAGGAGCGGGTCGACGCGGACCTGGCCTGCGCTCGGCACGATCTGGTCGTTGGCGAGCTCGAGCAGCTCGTGCATGCGTATCCGTTTCGCGAGCGGCTGTGGCGATCGCTGATGCTGGCGCTGTATCGCTGCGGGCGCCAAGCCGACGCGCTCGCGGCCTTCACCGAAGTGCGTGAGCGGCTCGTAGGCGAACTTGGGATCGAGCCCTCGCCGGCCCTGCGGGAGCTGCAACAGCAGATCCTCGAGCAGGCGCCCGGGCTGTCGCTCCGTTCGCCTGACCCGAGGATGCGAGCGCGCCCGCCGGCCGCCGGGGTCGCGGCTCCGCCGGATGAGTTCGACCGCGCGCTGCCGGGCGAGCTTGCTGTGGCCAGCGGGGTGTTCGTCGGCCGTCGGGCGGAGATCGATGTCTTGGTAGGCATGTGGAGACTGGCGGTCGAAGGATCGCCGCGGACCGCGCTGCTCGCGGGCGAACCCGGGATCGGCAAGACACGTCTAGCGGCTGAGCTGGCACGTCGCGCGCACGCTGAGGGAGCGGTGGTCCTGTTCGGCCGGTGCGACGAGGATCTGGGTGTCCCGTTTCAGCCGTTCTCGGAGGCGTTGCGCTCATACGTCCAGGGGTGTCCCTCGGCAGAGCTCGCCGCGCAGGCCGGGCCGCGGGCGGGGGAGTTGGCCCGTCTGGTACCGGAGCTCGGCGAGCGGTTGCTCGGCGCCCGCCCGACGAGCAGCGGCGACCCTGAGGAGCAGCGCGACAGGTTGTTCGAGGCGGTGGCGTACCTCCTCGCCGGTGCCTCCCAACTGCGGCCGGTGCTGCTCGTGCTGGACGACCTGCATTGGGCGGCTCGGCCGACGTTGCTGATGCTGCGCCACCTGCTCCGCTCGCGGGAGCCGATGCGGCTGCTTGTCTTGGGTACCTACCGGGACACCGAGCTCGACCGTGCGCATCCGCTCGCCCAAGTGCTCGCCGATCTGCGACGTGAGCCGGTTCAGATTGAGCGGGTGCGGCTGCGCGGACTCGACGCCGATGCCGTCGGCGCCTACGTCGCCGCCACGCGCGGCCAGGCGCTCGAAGCGGACAGCATCGAGTTCGCGCGCACCCTGTACGAGAGGACCGAGGGCAATCCATTCTTCATCGGCGAAGTCGTGCGCCACCTCGTCGAATGCGGGCTCGCCGGGCGCGAAGACGGTCGCTGGATCGCGGCAGCCGAGATCACCGCGGTTGGGCTGCCTGAGGGCGTCAAGGACGTGATCGCCCGCCGCCTCTCGCGTCTCTCCGAATGCGCAAACCGTGCCCTGGCCGTGGCGTCGGTCGTCGGCCCAACGTTCTCGCTTCCGGTGCTCGAGCACGTGGATGCTGGCGGGAACCCTGACGAGCTGCTCGACGCGCTGGAGGAGGCGCTGCGCGCCGGGCTGATCACCGAGACCGAGCCGTCCCGCTACTCCTTCTCGCACGCGCTGATCTGCCAGACCCTGTACGAGGAGCTGACCTCGACACGTCGGGTGCGCCTCCACCGGCGCATCGGCGAGGCGATCGAACAGGCCCCCGGCGCCGATCGCCAGCTCGAAGCGCTAGCTCACCACTTCGCTGAGGCAGCGCTCGACGGGCAGATCGCCAAGGCGGCTGATTACGCGCTCGCCGCCGGCCGCCGCGCCCTGGATCGGCTCGCTCCCGAGGAGGCCGTGGCGCGACTCGACCGGGGACTCGAGCTACTCGAGCTCGACCCGGCGCCCGATCACGCCCGACAGGCCGACCTGCTGCTGGCGCTCGCCCAAGCCCGCAGCGAGCTCTTAGACATGGAGGGCAACCACGCAGCCACGCTCGCAGCAGCCAGGGCTGCCCGCACGATCGCCTCCGCTGAGCGGCTCGCCCGCGCCGCACTGGTGTACTGGCCGCCCGCCGGGACCGGCGTCGACGATCCCACTCTCCCCGAGCTCCTCGAGCAGGCGCTGGACGCAGTCGGCGACGAGCACCTGACGCTCCGGGTTCTGCTGACCACGCGGCTGACGTTCTACCGCGCCTACCCGCTGGGCCAGGGGTTCGAGAGGGTCGGCGAAGCGGAGCGGACACTCGCGCTCGCCCGCCAGACCAGCAGCGACGAAGCACTCGCCGCCGCACTAAGAATGACGATCAGGGTGTTGTACGGAACGACTCGGATCGCGGAGCAAGTCTCACTCGCCGACGAACTGCTCACGATCGGCCGGCGAACCGGTGAGCAGCGATCGGAGCTGCTCGCGCTGGCGTTCCGGTGCAACGCGCACATCCAGCTCGCCGATCGGGCTGGCTATGACGCCGGCCTCGCAGAGCTCCGACAGCGCGCCGCCGAGGTCGGCACCCGCCGCGCGAAATACATCCTCGCTGTCACGCAAGGGCTTCAGGCGCTGATGGAAGGACACTTCGCAGGGGTCGAGCGTCTCTCCGAACAGGCGCTTGCCTTCGGTGGGCTGCAGACCGACCGGCTCGCCGGTCATCCGGCTCGTATCGCACGGCTGCGCTGGGAGCAGGGGCGGCTGGAGGAGTCAGTCGAGGCCAGTCGCGAGTGGGCGCGACGCATACGCGGCCACCCCGTGGCCAGGGTGTCCACGGCCAGGCTGCAAGCTGAGCTCGGCGATCACGAGCCGGCGAGGGCTGTTTTTGATGAGCTCGTGGCTGACGATCTCGCAGGAGTGCCCCGGGACCTGCACTGGCCGTCCGTGCTCGCGGACCTCGCCGCGCTCTGCACTCACCTAGGCGACAAGCAGCAGGCGAGCCGGCTGTCAGCGCACCTCCGGCCATATCGCAACTACGTGGTGTTGATGGGCGGGAGTCTGTGCGTCGGCGCAGCCGACCGCTTCCTCGGCATGCTCGCCCATACCCTGGGCCGGCTCGACGACGCACTCGCCCACTACACGACCGCGCTCGAACTCGAGAAGGGCTTGAAGGCCGCCCCCCTCACCGTCCGCACGCGCTACTGGTGCGCGCGGACGCTGCATGCTCGGGCCACGGCCACCGACGAAGCACACGCGGTGGCGCTCCTCGAAGCTGCGCTTGCGACCAGCCACCAACTAGGCATGTCCGGCCTCGCCACGGACGCACAAGAGCTCCTCGGGAAAGCCCGACAGACGCTCGCCTGAGCACCTGATCACCGTACGCGGAGGCAAAGAAGGACGGATCCCAGGCGTCCGTAGAACGGCGCGCGTTCCATGGCACATCACGGAACGTGATCCGCGTGAGGGCGGGCGGAGGGTGGGAGCCGAGGCGTCGACCAAGGCCGCCCCGACCGCATCGTGCGTGCTCCGGCGCCTCGTGCGTGATCCGGCGCGAGAATGGCGATCTCTTGGATGGGGGCGAGCGTGCCGATGTACTCGAGACTCGCTCGCGCGATGTCGGCGTCTGCGCGGGTGAAGCGACGCAGGGTCGCGCATCAACTGGGCCAGTTCGTCCGCTGGCGGGGGCGGCTGACGTCCCTCGCGCAAGGCTTCGATCTCCGCGATGCGTGCCCGGTCATCGGCGATCTGCGACCAGTACGGCGCATGCTAGGCCGCGGCAAGGTCACGGGACTTCCCCTTCGACGAGAGGCTATCGAACAAACCTGTGACGGTGGCCGCGTTTCCGCGGAAACGCGTTCTCGCGGAAAACGCGCAACGGCCGGTGGTTAGCCGGTGGCCGGCTGTATCCAGTGGTTGTGGAGTTTGAGCAGGTTGTGGCAGGCGCCGTTCGGACCGCACGGCGCCCCGGCCTCTTCGTGGAAGGCGGTCGATCCGGCGGTTGCCTTTGATCTGGCCGAACACCGGCTCGATGCTGTGCTTGCGCTTGCCGTAGAGCGCTCAGCCATCGTGTGGTAATGGCGCGTGCGAGGAACCTCGCCGCAATCGAGTCGGGTTAGCCGATCTTCGTCCAGGGGCCGTAGGTGAGGACGTCTCTGCGGACCGCGCAGGTGTCCTTAATCGGCGTGAACGTGGCTTCTTCGCGCCACGTCGAATACGGTCGTCGCCCGCCGAGGCCACAGGACGACCGTCTGGCACATGGCCATCTTCTCGGACCACGACGGGAACGCGCTGATGCTGCACCACCGATACGCGTCCCGGCACACGGATCGCTAGCGGCGGTCCCCGATCAGCCGGCCAACGGCTCGGGCACCGCACGCTCGGCGGGCGCGGGCTGGACAGTGCCGCGGGCCGTGGCCCCCTCGACTCGCAGATGCGGGAGCAGCCTGTCGAGCCACGCCGGCAGCCACCAGTTGGCATCGCCGATGATCAGCATCAGAGCCGGGACGAGAGCGGAGCGGACGATCAGCGCGTCGAGCAGCACGGCACTAGACAGGCCGACGCCGAACAGGTCGATGATCCGCTGGCCGCCGAGAATGAACGCCCCGAACACCAGCACCATGATCGCCGCGGCCGCGGTGATCGTCCGGCCAGTGGCCGCGAGGCCGTGGGCGACGGCCTCGCGGTTGTTTCGGCGCCGGTGCCACTCCTCATAGATCCGCGTCACCAGGAACACCTCGTAGTCCATCGACAGCCCGAACAGGATCGCGAACATGAACACCGGCACGAACGCCTCGATCGGGCCGGTCTTGTCGATCCCCAACAGCGAGGAGCCGATCCCGTCCTGAAACACCGCCGTCACGACGCCGAACGCCGCCGCCGCCGACAGCAGGTTCATCCCCGCCGCGACGGTCGGGATCACGATGCTCCGGAACACCGTCAGCAGCAGCAGGAAGCTGACCCCGATCACGACCGCTAGGAACAGCGGCAACTTGCGTGACAGGACGGTGGCGAAGTCGTCGAATATCGCGGTCTGCCCGCCGACGAGCACCCTCAGGCCGGTTCCCCGCTCAGCAGCGGGCACAACCTGGTCGCGAACCGTGTGGAGGAGATCCGAAGTCGAGGCATCCTGCGGGGAGCCCTTCGGATAGATGTCGGCGAGCGCGACACCGGGAAGCCCCGGGGCGCGGCTCGGGATGAACGTCGGCCGCGTAGACCCGACGACGCCGCGTGTCGAGGCAACCGCCCGCTCGACGCGCGTGAACGCGGCCTCCTGGGCCGGGCCCGAGACCTGGGTGACGAGCTGGAGCGGGCCGTTGTAGCCGCGCCCGAAGCCCTTGGCGAGCAGGTCGTACGCCTTGCGCGTCGTCGCGCCCGACGGGTCAGAGCCCGAGTCGGCCGAGCCCAGCCGCATCGACAGAAACGGGATCGCGAGCAGCACGAGCACGCCAGTGGCGACCGCGGCGAACACTGCCGGACGCCTCTGCATCAAAGCGGCCCAGCGCGCCCACCCCTCCGACTCGTCGCTGGTACGCAGCTTCCCTTCGGCGAGCGCGCGACGGTCGCGGCGGCGCAGGACACGCATTCCGAAGAATCCGAGCAACGCCGGGAGGAGCGTCTCCGCCGCGACGACAGTCAGCACGACCGCGATCGACGCCGCGACGGCGACCCCGTACAGGAAGCTGACGCCGAGCGCGAACATGCCGAGCATCGCGATGCACACGATCAACCCCGCGAACAACACCGCCCGCCCGGAGGTGTCGATGGCCTCAACCACGGCGTCCGCCCCGCTGAGCCCTCGCAACAGTCCCTGGCGGTGGCGGGTGACGATGAACAGCGCGTAGTCGACGCCCACCCCGAGGCCGATCAGCAGCGACAGTTCGTTACTGAACGAGGCCATTTGGATCATGTGGGAGAGCAGCCCGATCACGGCAACCGCGGTGCCGAGCGCAAACGCGGCGCTGAGCAGCGGCAACGCCGCCGCCAGCAGCGAGCCGAACACGAGGAACAGCACGAGAGCAGCGGCCAAGAATCCGAACGGAAGCCCTCCCGCACCCTGCTGACTGGCCGCCTGCGCGACCTGCCCCTCGACCTCGATCTCGACACCGTTGCCTGACCCGGAGCGGGCCGCGTTGACGAAGTTCTTGGCGGCCCCGGCTTTGATCTTGTTGTCCTGGACGTCGAACGTCACGTTCGCGAACGCGACCTGGCCCGAGGGCGCGATCTGCGAGGCGCCGCGCTGACCGTAGGGCGAGGAGACCTCCGTCACGTGCGGCTCGCGCGCCAGCCTGGCGAACATCGAGTCCACTTGAGAGCGCACCGCCGGGTCGGTCACCCGGCCGTGGCCGGTCGCGATCACGACCTGCTCGGTGTCGCCGGACGCCCGCGGTGCGTTGCGCTGGAGCAGGTTCACTGCGTCGAAGCTCTGCGTTCCGGACAGACGGAAGTTGTCGCTGTAGGCGCTTCCGGCGGCGGAATGGATCGCGGTCAGGCCGATGAGCGCAACGACCCAACCGAGCAGAACCAACCGTCGGTGCGTAAAGCAGAACCTCGCAAGCCTTCTCACAATCGACTGCCTCCGGTCGGTCGGGGAGCGGGATTCGTTGTCAAGTCAGGGCGTCGGACTCACGACCAGTACTAGTCGCCCTCGGCCGAGGATGCCTTCCCTCTCTGACAATCGGCTGACAGTCGCGCCCTGTCAGCGCCTAGGCATCTCGACGACGAGCGCTCCGGCAAGTGTACGGAGGACGGGCAGGAGGTCCTCGTAGGGGTGAGCTCGATCCACTGACCGTCAGCCGCGCGGATGTAGGGGCGCTTGGTCAGGACTCGAGCGGGAATGACCGCTTTCGGGACAAATCGAGTAGTCGGGAACACCGGCCTCCTTCCGTCGCAGCGTCAGCCAAGTAGCGCTTGCCGATCGACGTCCGTGCATGACCAGCAAGCGCCCAGAACTGCGCTATCCGTAGGTCTTTTGTCAGCCTAAGACCGGTCGCATAGGTAGGCCTCGACCGTCGCGGGTGCGCGTCCTAGTCGGCAGGCGATCTCGGCGATCGTCAGGTTCTCCTGCTCGCGATAGTGGCGGGCGAGCTGCGTGGCACGGCCGCGTTCGCTGACTCGGTCACTCATCGGTTGACTCCTTCGTCGGACGAAGGGGATCGTTCCGCTACGCGGCCCCAAGTGCGTGACTTGGGCGGTCGATGAAGCCTTGTCCGGAGCACTGCGGCCGCCGGAGGGCCTGTCAGCCGTCGTGCACCTCCTCGCTTAGGGAGAGCACGAGCTCGCGCGGCAGGCCGTGAGTGTCGTGCAGGTAGCGGAGCTCCGGCTCGCCGAGCGGGCCCCGGCGTAGCTCGCGCTCTACGAGTGGGCGGCCGCGCTCTATGAGTGAGCGGAAGCGCCGCTCCTCGGAGAGCAGGATGTCGCGGACGACCGGAATCCCGCCGCCCAGGTCCATGAGCTCGAGCGTCGAGCCGAACGGGCCGTCGGGCAGGTCGCCCAGCGTCCAGTCGCCGCCGTGCCCCCACATCTCGGTGAGCGTCCGGCGGATGAGCCGGCGGAGCACGTATCCGCGCCCGCTGTTCGACGGGCGCACGCCGTCCGAGCACATGACGGTCACGGAGCGCAGATGGTCGCAGAGCAGCCGGCGGCGCCTCGTGTCAGTGCGCCACAGCCGGTCGAGTTCGCGCGTCCATGAGACGAGAAGGTCGGTGTCGTATACGCTGCCGACGCCCTGGAGGACCATGAGCGTACGCTCAAGGCCCATGCCGGTGTCGACGCACCGCTGCGGCAGCTCAACCAGGCCGCCGTCGTTCTCGCGGTAGCGCATCGACACGTGGTTCCAGACCTCGACCCAGCGCCCATCGGTCAAGGGGCTCCCCTCGGGATGGCCGTGGCCGGTCCAAACGAACATCTCGCTGTCCGGCCCGCACATACCGTCTGGGCCCGTCCACCAGTTCTCCGATCCGAGCGAGACGATGCGTTCGGGCGGCAGCCCGAGCTCTGACCACACCTGCTCGGAGCGGACGTCCGGGCCGCAGCGCTCGTCGCCCCCGAACACGGTGACGCACACCCGGCGGGGCTCGACGTCGAAGCCTTCGGTCAGCAGCTCCACCCCCAGCGCAGCGACTGCTCGTGCGGGTAATCGCCCAGGCTCCAGGAGCCGAGCATCTCGAACACGGTCAGGTGCGTTGAGTCACCGACCTCGTCGAGATCGGTGGTCCGCAGGCACCTTTGCGAGTTGACCAGGCGCGTTCCCTGCGAGTGCGGCTCGCCGCGCAGGTGCCGGATGAGCGGGTGCATGCCGGAGGTCACGAACAGCACGGGGTCGTCCGGCCGGGGCGGTATCAGCGAGCTGGACAAGATGCGCTCGTGGCCGCGGTGGCGGAAGTAGTCAATGAATCGGTTGCGGGTGTCTCGGGTGTTCACGGCGGGTTCCCTTCGGGTTCGTGGCGACCGGAAAAGGGCCGACGGGGGCGGGCCGCGAACGCGATGGCGTCCGGCTCACCGGCGGACCGTTCCCGGTCGCCGGTGACAAGAGGACGTCTGGTGTCAGGCAGCGGCGACCGGCGAGCTTGACGCTCGTGCGGCTGCCGCGGCGAAGGTGACACCGATGACGTTCATTACCTTCACTGTAGGGCCCCGGTCAAGCCGGCGCGATCGGTCGCCCGCCGTCACGCCTCGCGACGTTCCGACGGTCTGCTCGGACCTCAGCTACTTGGAGCGAGTGGTCCGCGTGAAAGGCGCTCGGGTCGGCGACGCTCTTCGTAGCCTGGTTGGCCGGCTCAGCCAGGAGAAGAGGCGGCCACAACCACAACGACCGTTCTCTTATGAGAGCCTCCGGATGAGCCATGCTCCGCTCGACCGACATCACCACGTTCAATGACTCGCCCCCGCCGCCGGGCGAGAGCCCGTGGGTAGTCGGTCGCGATCAGACGACCGAGCTCGGCCTCGCTCCATACGACGCGTCGTGGCCCGCGCGCTATGAAGTCCTGGCCGGGCTGATCCGGAGCGCCCTGGGCCCGGCAGTCCTGGCGCTGGACCATGTCGGATCGACCTCAGTACCAGGTCTCGACGCAAAGCCGATCATCGACGTAGACCTGACGGTTGCCGACGGAGGAGCGGAACCGACCCACGTACCGGCGCTCGAGGCGTGCGGATTCCAGCTCGTCGGCCGCGAACCTTGGTGGTACGGACATCGCCTCCTCCACCACTCTGGCCCGGCGTGCAACCTCCACGTATGGTCACCGGATTGCCCAGAGAGCGCTCGTCACCTCATCTTTCGCGATTGGCTACGCGCTAACCCTGACGAGTGCGAGCTGTACGTGCGGGCAAAGCGCGCGGCGTCCGAGCAAACGGTGACGGTGGGTGGTGACGTCGAGGCCTACAACGCGCACAAACAGGCTGTCATTCGCCAGATCTACCGGCGGGCATTCACCGCGCTTGGTCTCGCATAGCCGCTGACAGATCCGTCTCGACCCGAGTGGCCTCCCCTGATGCGCGCATCCCCGGCGATTGCTCTCGCTTCTCGCGCGTCCCCGAGCCGCACAGGCGCTTCGGGGACGTCTCGATCACCGCGATCGCCGACGTCCGGCGATCCCGTAGTCGCATGGATGCGATCGTCAGCCGTGGGTCGTCATGATGCGTAGGATGGAAGTCCGTGGCCAGTGAGCCTGAGTTCCCACCCATGGACGACGCTGAGCGCGCGCGGCGTCGCGCGTTTGTGGCGCAGCACCGCACCGCCGTCTTCGGCTATCCGCGCCGCGATGACGGGCCGTCGATGTCGGTCGTCTACTACGTCATGGACGGAGACGATCGCATCCTGGTGTCGACGATGCGCGACCGCGGCAAGGCGAAGGCGGTGGCCCGCAACCCCAGGGTGTCGCTGTGCGTGCTCGACGAGCAATGGCCGCTGAGCTACCTGCTGGTGTACGCCACCGTAGAAGTCGACCCCGGCCTGGATGGCGCGACGGATCTCATGATGCGGATCTCCGAGGTGATGGCCGGTCACCCGATGCCCCCCGAGGCGCGTGCCGACGCTGAGGAGATGTGCCGGCGAGAGCACCGGGTAGTGCTGACGCTCTCGCCCTACGCCACCTTCCGGACGCCCCCGCGGCACGTCAGGGAGGCGACCGACCTCCAGGGACTCACCCACTGGACCAGCACGAGCCTGCCCTGGTGAGGCGGTCCTGCCACTGTGCGAGCTGGTAGCGGCAGCTCCGGCGATCCCTCTCACGTTTCCGGCCGAAACGTCAACGACGAGTGGTTCGGCGACCGAGCACGCGTCGCTAGGCCTGCTCCTGGCGCGAGGAGCGGGACGCGACCGACTGCCACCACAGTCCTGCAATTCCGCTCCGACGGGTGCCGAACACCATCGCCGACTTCGTTGATGAACGCCCCTGCAATTGCCGCCGGAGCCGGCAGCTCCCTGACCTTCGGAAGGCACGCCGCTAGGGCAGAAGCGGCACGCCTGCTGCGAGAACCAGCACAGAGCTCCGAGCGCCGTTCAGCTCGTTTCGGACGTCACCGCCGATCACGACAAGACCGGCCGGTGCGCCGGGCTGTGAGCCGACGACGATCAGGTCCACCGGCTCGGCGCGTGACTCGCTAACCGTTGCCCCGAGTTTCGCGGCCAGCGCACCCGCGGTCTCGCGGGCGACGTCGTTCCTCGGGCCGGCGAGAGGCACGGCGATCGATCTGATCGCGCCGTCGAGCTGCGTCCGCAGCCCGGCGGCCGCGATCGCCACCGCAACCGAGCCACCGTCGAGGAGATGCTGAGCGGACGTGCCCGGCTCGACATGACCGGGTGCGGTCCGGTAATCCGAGCCAAACACGACCACCGAGGCTCCCTCACTCTCGGCCAGTTCCGACAGGCGGGCCCCCGTCGAGGCACCGATGACGACGTGGCGGGCGATCTCGGAATCGCCCAACATCGCCGCGCCTCGCTCCAACCGTTGGTCGGCGTCATGCTCGGCGACCTCTTCCCGGCGCGGGTCAAACTCACGGGAGTGGCGCACGTATGCGAGCGCCAGCTGGAAACCGGCCCGGGCCAGCATCTTGCCCAGCGCGAGCGCGTCGTCGTCGTTCGGAGTTCCGTCGTAAGAGATGATCACGCTGGCGCCCACGGTCAAGGAGTGCCTCCGCGGCCGAGTATCGCGCATGCGGCACGGGCACGGGTCCTGGTCACTCCCCCGGTCGCGCAGCGCCGCCTGACGCTGTCTCGTTGGCGGACCGGCGCGTGGCTTCACCGATGGGTGTCTCGTGCGCGCGAGACTTTGTCACGCAACGCCGGGGATCGGCCGGTCGATCGACACCACGAGCACCTCGGGCTCGGCGCTCGACCCCAGACGACGCAGAGGACGGTCAGAGCTCCGTGGCTGCACCACCTCCGCCGGCGGCCGCCCGAGCCACGCCGTCGCCTCCTGGGGTGGCTCCCCAAACTTCCCCAACCACGCTGAGCCATCTCGCCGGGCCGATCTGGCCTGTCGCAAGCGATCAGTCCCAAGGAGGGCACCGGATGGAGCTGCACCGTAACGCCAAGCTCAGCGTCAAGGGTCGCGAGCTGCTGGTCGATCGTGTCGAGACGGCGGGTGGGTCGAAGGTACGCCGGGTTGACTGCCGGTCCGAGAGGGAGCCGCCCGCCGTGCGTCGTGGGAGGGGCCGCTGTTCCTGGGTGGCCGGGGGTATGGGCTGGGGTATCAGTCGCCGGAGAGCGGGAGGGTGACGCCGAATGCCATCAGCGCTGCTATTGCGGCGAAACCGATCCCGGTCAGGAGGTCGGTGTTGATGCGGGGGATGAAGTCGAAGAAGTGCGCGGCTGTGCGGCCGATCTGGTGGCCTGCGACCGACATCCCGAAGGTGATGACCGCGAATAGGATCGGCGCGAGCCAGGGGGAGTATCCGGCGAGGCCGAGTGCCGTGCCGGCGGCGACGTTGTCGACGCTCAGCGGGAGGGGCAGTCCGAGTCTTGCCCACCTCAGGTCCGGATCCGCGCGCTCGGGTGAGATCAGCGACCGGATGATGAGGAAAGCGCCGTATGCACCGAGCCCGATCATTGCGACCGTGCCTGCGGTGCTGCTGATCTTGTCGCTCAAGAAGTGGCCGATGAGGATCCCGATGGCCGGCGCGATGCCGTCCCATATGCCGAAGATCGCGGATGTCTTGATCGACTGCAGGAAGGTCGGCTTAAGGCCTCCGAGCACGAGGGAGCTACGGAAGTTGTCGAGGCTCAGCGTGAGGCCGAGCGAGAGCAGTCCGAACATTCGCTAACGATTCCTTTTCGATTGCGTGTTACCAACCATCGCTCGACGGCCGCACCGCCGTGGGTTTACGTGTGCGACGAGATGCGACTTTGATACAGGCTGCCGGTCGGCCGCTGTCTTCCCTGCCATTCGACCTTCGGCGCCTCGCCGC
>Ga0213881_10000744_pt1 | contig 18088 bp, 17 predicted proteins | sample BarmaccoBMER_R08_FD_160104 | JGI IMG/M metagenome (GOLD analysis project Ga0213881, IMG submission 160104) | Barbacenia macrantha exposed rock microbial communities from rupestrian grasslands, the National Park of Serra do Cipo, Brazil - ER_R08 ... | reverse complement strand
GCTGTCCACCGCCGAGGGGGTGTGGGGCTGCACCTTCGTCGGAGAGTGCACGACCGCATGCCCTAAGGGCGTGGACCCCGCCGGCGCCATCCAGCGCTACAAGCTCACCGCGGCGACCGAGTCACTCAAGTCGTTCCTGCTGCCGTGGAGGTCGGCATGAGCGTCAGATACACCGAGTTCCATCCCCGCTGGCACCGCCCCCGCATGTCGGTGTTCTGGTGGGTGGGCCGCCGCTCCTATCTCATCTTCGTCCTCCGCGAGCTGAGCAGCGTCTTCGTGGCATGGTCCGTGGTGTTCCTGCTGCTGCTGGTCCACGCGGTCAGTCAGGGCGGCAAGCAGTATCAGCAGTTCCTCAACCTGAACGGCAACCCGTGGATGCTGGCGCTGAACGTCGTCACGCTGGCCTTCCTCATGTTCCACGCCCTCACCTGGTTCAACCTGGCACCGCAGGCGATGGTCGTCCGGCTACGCGGCAAACGGGTGCCGCGATCGGCGATCGCTGGTGCACACTACGCCGGCTGGGCGCTGCTGTCGGCGCTCCTAGCCTGGCTGATCGTTGGGTGAGATCATGTCGAAACGGCGAGCCGAACCCCTGGTGTGGTTGCTGTTCACCTCCGGCGGCCTAGCGGCGGCGCTGCTGCTGCCGATCCTGCTAGTGCTCTTCGGCGTGGTGTTCCCCGCGGGCTGGGCGTCGGCACCCGCCCAGGCGCACCTGCTGTCGGTAGCGCGCAACCCGCTCACCCGCATCGTCCTGCTCGGCCTGTTCGTTCTGGCGCTCTTCCACTGGGCGCACAGATTCCGCTACACGCTCTACGAGGGACTCCAGCTCAAGCACCTCAGCAAGCTGATCATTGTCGGCTGCTACGGCGGCGCGCTGGTGGGATCGGCCTTCGCGGTCTACCTCTTGCTGGTCGGCCTATAAGCCATGGCAGGCTCTCGGCCGGAGGGAAGCGCGCTGCGCCCGAGCCGGGCATAGCAACTACGGATCCCGCCATCCTCCGCGAGCGCCCAGAACGGGCTGATCTGCATGCAGCCGCAGGTACGGTCGATGCAGTTGTAGCCGATCCAATTCGGGGATCTGCGCTGCTCAGCGTACGGGCATTGGCTTATGGCCTTGGCGAGTAGCCGTTCCGCCAGACACGCTCATCTAGCGTGAGTGCGCGTGACAGCCGGGGCCGGGCCGGCACGGACACTGGTGCACCCGGTGAGACGTCCGGGCTATCCGCCCAGCGATCGGACGCGGGTGTGACCAGGAATTTGGTCACAAGTAGCAGAAACGGCCCCGGAAACGATGCTTCCGGGGCCGTTTTGCCCGGCAGCGGGGGAGGATTTGAACCTCCGACCTCTGGGTTATGAGCACTACGACGCGCGTCTCAGGCGTCTCGAATGGTCTCTGGTCGCCGCGCTGACCTCAGTCAACGGGACGCGGCACGTCTACGCCGAACCTCGGCATCTCCCCTGTCGCACCCTATCCGCAACGTCTCGTGCACAAATCCGTGCACAAATCAGCCTCCCGGCCTGCTGGTTCGTGTCAGCGAACATGACCGCCCGATCTGACGCACAAGAGGCGGGGAGCATCTGATCCGTAGGAATGGGCGCGTCGTCCAGAACCGTCCACTGCGGTCCATGCGCTGGGCTGACATTCCAGTTCTCCATATGTGGCAGGTGTTGTCTGCCGTCATGGCAGCAGTGTTGGCAGCAGTCGCGCCGGGCGGCGGATGGGGTGTTCCCCGCCCTGCCTGGTAGCCGGACCTGCACACTGCGGCCGCCGCATCAGGCGTGCTGCCTGCGGTCTTGCTCGCCGGGGCCAGGCGCGGGATCATCGTGGCGGGCCCTCGTGAGGGAGGGAACGCGATGGGTGACAGTGACTCCGGCTACCAGTTCGGCACCGGCATTGGTGCAGACGAGGTGGCCCGCCTTGAGGCTCAGGGCGCAGCGCTGGTCCCGGCGACGCGGATGATCTTCGCCGAGGCGGGCATCCGGCCCGGCATGCGGGTGCTGGATCTGGGCTGCGGTGCCGGGGACGTGGCGTTCGTGGCCGCCGACCTGGTGGGAGCCGACGGCTCCGTGGTCGGCGTGGACAGCTCGCCGGATGCGCTGGCCCGGGCCCGGCTGCGCGCCGCACGGCGCGGGCTGGCCCAGGTGCAGTTCGTCGAGGGCGACATTAACGATCCGGCGCCGGGCGGCCCGTTCGATGCGATCGTCGAGCGGCTGGCCCTGTGGCTGGTTCCGGACCCGGCCGAGGTGCTGCGGCGGCAGGCCACCGTTTTGCGCCCTGGCGGCATGGTCGTGCCGATAGAGTATGACCTCTCCATGAGCCGGTCGCTGCCAGAGAATGCGTTTTTCACCCAGGTCAACTCCTGGCTGATCGAAGCGTTCGCCAGGGCCGGGCTGGTCATGCTTGGCCCGCAGCTGTGGGCCATTGTCCAAGAGGCGGGGCTGCGCCCGGTGGGGATGATCGGGATCCAGCCGCACTTCGGCCTGGGCGACGAGGTCGGTCTTGCCTACCTCGTGGAGTCCATGCGTGTCGCAGAGCCGCTGATCGTGGGCACCGGAGTGGCCACCGCCGAGGAGATCGGCATGGAGACGTTTGAGCAACGGGTGAGGGACGAAGTGCAACGGAACCCTGCCCTAGTAGCCGCTTCTCCCATGCTGCTCAGCGCGTGGGCGACAACCGGCCCGCAGTAGCGCTGGCAACCTGCTCACCTGGCAGCTTTTGGCAAGGCTGCTGAGCTGAGCGCGTTCGGAGGTACTCGAACCCCCAGCCTTCTGATCCGTAGACCAGTGCAGCTCGTCCAGCCTGTGCGCCAGCGTCCATATCTGCACGTCAGGATCTGGCCAGAGTCCAGCCAGGCCGCCTCAGTCCGGCATTGTCCCGTCAGTCTGTGAGATGACCGTGAGAGGAAGCGAGGCCATCCTTATCAGCTCCGGGCCGGTGCGTGGCCGTGCTGTCCTCCTTCTCGTTGCCTGGTTGCTGTCCACGCCCGTTGGTGTCGGTTTCGGGTGTCACTTCGGCACGTCCGTGACCAACTGCAGATCACCACGAGCAAGGTAACTTCAACAACGTGATCGATGGGCGCTCCTCGCCGGCCAGCCGGATGCGCGGCCGGACGTGACGTTTCTCCTACGATCACAGCCGCGGCTCAAGGATCACAACTGCGGTCTGCATGGAGCGGCGCGCGGCGTAGGCATCGAGGTTCTTGTTGGTCTGCCGCCAGCGGGCCCACAGCCGCTCGCGCTCGTCGCCTCGTGCTGCCCGGCCGGTGACCTGGCGAGGGCCGTCGACGAGATCGACCGTGACATCGGGATGCGCTTGAAGGTTGAGCCACCAGGCCGGTTCGGCATCGCCCCAGCCGTTCATGGCCATAGTGACCAGGTTCGGGCCGTCTTCGACATAGCCGACGATCACCGGGCGGGCCCGGCCCGTCCGCCGTCCGATGGTGGTAAGGCGCATGGTGCCCCAACCGCCAGGCTTCGGCCGCCACAGACCGCGTCGGCCACCAGTCCAGCGGTACAGGCAGCGATGAGTGATCCAGGCGAGCCGGATGACCCAGCGAGGAGGAAGTCGTGCCTTCCTGGGTTTCGCGTCAGTCATGTTCGACTTTCGTGCTGTCGGCCGCTCCACCCAGTCATGGCGTCGGCTCTGGTCCCAGCCTAGGGCATTGCGCTGGAGACGCCCTGATCCTGTTCAGCCTCACCGCTGCTCGGTTTGCTGCTCGCAGGCGCTGTTGCCTGTACCTGCCCCGTCCTTCTCGCAGCTGCCATCCCTCGGACCGTGGCCGCCGTGTCAGGGCTCGCGCAGCGACCGCGCAGCGGCTTGGCCTTGACTCGGCGGACCTGCTCGACCTGGACGCCGGGACGCTCGCCATCGAAATAACCCGGGTCGTCGTGGACGGCCAGGTGATCGAATCGGACGGCAAAACCGAGAACGCTCAACACGTGCTGGCGCTCGACCCGTTCACCCTGGCGGTGCTGAAGGCGCACGTCGAACAACTTGACCAGGAGCGCCGCGAGCTCGGGCCGGATTACCAGGGTCACGGCGTGCTGTTCTGCTGGGAGGACGGCAGGCCTCCGCACCCGGATAGATCACGCGGCGGTTCAAGAAGCTGGCCGCCGCGGCGGGCCTGCCGGAGATCGACCTGCACGACGTCCGGCATAGCTACGCCACACTGGGCCGCGATGCGAGGATCGACTGGAAGGCGCTGAGCCAGCGGATCGGGCACGCGGATGTCGCGTTCACCATGAAGCAGTACGTTCAGACCGATCTGGAGGCCGACCGCCAGGTGGCCAACACCTTGGCCGAGCTAATCATCGGCGGCTCGCTCGCGTCCACGGCGGTCGCCTCGTTAGCAAATCCGTTAGCAGCCACAGGCAGAAGGCCCTTTCTCTGTTCGAGAAAGGGCCTTTAGCTTGGTAGCGGGGGAGGGATTGAACCCTCGACCTCTGGGTTATGAGCCATACGACGTCTGTCTCTGCCGTCTCGCGTCGTCTCTGGTCGCCGCGCTGACCTCGGAGGACAGACGGCGGACGTTCATGCTTGGTCCGCTGCGTCTCCCTCGTCTCAACCGATCCCGCCGCGTCTCGTGCACAAATCCGTGCACAAATCAGCCTTCTGGCCAGCTGGTTCGTGTCGGTCGGCATGACCGCCTGAATCCGGCGCACAACGGGGCGGGAACATCTGATCCGTAGGAATGGGCGGCCCGTCCAGGGTCATCCAGAAGCAACTGTCCCTTGGGCCGATGCTCCATCCATGCCCGTCGCTGTGCATCGGCAGATGGCTACAGCCTTGGCAGCAGTACGATCCCCTGCTTGCAAAGATCATTCGGCGGTCGGCGTGACCTGCCCACTGCTGGTCGCCGCCGTCTCCAGCTCGCCGCGAGTGACCGCAGCTTCCCGGTTACCACCGCTCGATCGGGCACGCAGCGGGCACGCCGCAGCGGTTTTCAAGACCGGGCGGTGCTATCGATCTCGCGGCACATTAGCTGCGCGAACGGCCGTCATCTGCTCCCACACCTTGCTGTCATCCGCGCATATCCCGCGAGCCTAAGGATGTTGGCCGTGCTCGACGCTCGTATTGCTTGTGAAGGCGAGGTCCCCTGGGGCGCCGTCGGGGAGTACGGCGTCGGCATATGCGTGGGAGAGAGCGTTGCCCAGTGCTGCGCAGGCCCGGGCCGTGTCTTCCTGCAAGTTGGCCAGGATTATCCCGAACGTGCATAGCGTCGCGCTGTGGTCAAGATCACCCAGCGAGTCGTTCGCGCCGGTTACCGTCACCTCGCCGCACCACAGCGGCGCCCCGGTCAAGTCCCCCAGCTGCTTGTGGGCCCGGCCTTGCGCGCCATGCTCCTCGTAGCCGTACCAGTACACGAGCCCGGTACCGCTGTCGGCGACGCGGGCCGCAAGGTCGAGCGCGGAGTACCCGCCAGGCGCCCGGGCATGCCGGTCGAACGGATCGATGTGCACCAGCGCAGGCCTGCGAGGTTCGCCGTCGAGCCGTGCCGCCACGGCCGCCATGCCGTCGGTTTCGGCCACCTCGCAGTTGTGCAGGCCGAGTTCGCGTGACCAGCCGTTGAGGTCAGCGACACTCCCCGGGTCCTGATCACACAGCAGGTACGAACTGGCGTCACCGAGCATGGTCATCGCCAGCAGCGCTGAGCCCGGATACAGGCCGCCGTCGCTCTCGACGTAGGAAGCTGCGATTGCGCGATATCGCGACCGGGCCAGAACGGGGAACCGCGGAGCGACCTCCAAGAAACGCAGGAAGCCATACTCTCGCCCTCCGCTGCGGACAACCGCGTAAGCGCCTGAACCTGCGTGAGTCTCCGCATACCAGGCGGGAGGTTCTCGCTCCAGCACCTCGGCCAGCACGACATGCTTCCAGACATCGCCAATATTCCCGAAATGCTGGTTAGCCATGATCCGTATGGTTCCCGCCGTCTGAATGGCTGTTCCTGCGGACGCCTAGAAGCTTAGGAGATTCGGCGGCTGAATGGCCCCGATCAACTGCTCTGTCCCGGTCTTCCTCGTAGGCGCCAGAACCAGGTGAGTGGACGCCGGGTCCAGGGTCGGCGGAGCCGATCGCATGCGACGGCCCGCAGGGCCGCCCTAGACGCGGTGGCCGCGATCCGGACAATCGAGAGCGAGGAAGACGTACCTCCGGGAGCTGCCCATGACCAGTCTGGTCATTGCTGCCTGAGAGTGGGACGGCGCGGGCGCGCCGGGCGGGCCTCCCAAGGCAGAGCCCGGCGCGGGGAGCGCCGGACGCGGCGCCGCAGGCGCCGCCTTGACGAGTGGCTGACTCGGATCGAGCACTCGATCAAGCCATCGATGGTCCAGAACTGGCGGAACTATGCCGCCTATTACGCGGTGCCCTACATCGGATCGCGGGACGTAAGGGAGATCGACGGGGCCGTCTGCGATGCGCTGTATGCCAAGCTGCTCGCCGAGGGGCGCGTCAAGGCCAGGCCGAAGAAACAGCCGAGCACGCAAGCCGTCCACATGCGGCGGCTCGCCAAGGATGGCCGGGAAATGCCGTGTCGGCCGTATGTCTATGACACGGTGCGGTGTTACCGCAAGCACGCCGAGAACGACCCGCTGATAGGTCAGCCGATCGAGTCGAAGAAGCTCGGGCGGCGCGCGGCCGAGGACGCTGCAGAGGCGGCACAGCGGAAGCTGAATCCCGGCCTGGAACCCAAGACAGTCGTCAACACCCACCGAATGCTCCACCGGGCCTGGGAGGACTTCGCGACCTGGGGCTGGGCCAAGCGGAATGTCGTCAGCGACGCCCACCCTCCCCGCGTCCCGCGCAAGGGCCGGAAGGTCTGGACAGTCACACAGCTGCAAAGGTTCCTGCAACATGCCCGGTCTGACAGGTTCTTCGCGCTGTGGGTGCTCGAAGCCACCTCGGGCATGCGACGCTGCGAACTGGCTGGCGCCCGCCGCGAGCTGCTCGACCTGGACGCCGGAACGCTCTCGATCGAGATCACGCGCGTCGTGGTGGACGGCCGGGTGATCGAGTCGGACGGCAAGACCGAGAACGCTCAGCACGTCCTTGCGCTCGACCCGTTCACCCTGGCCGCGCTGAGGGCACACGTCAAGAAGCTCGACCAGGAGCGGAGAGATCTCGGGCCGGAGTACCAGGATCATGGCGTGCTGTTCTGCTGGGAGGACGGCAGGCCCCCGCATCCTGACACGATCACGCGGCGGTTCAAGACGCTCGCCGCGGCGGCCGGGTTGCCAGAGATCGACCTGCACGACGTAAGACACAGCTACGCCACGCTGGGCCGGGATGCGAAGATCGACTGGAAGGCGCTGAGCCAGCGGATCGGTCATGCGGATGTCGCGTTCACGATGAAGCAGTACGTCCAGACCGACCTGGAGGCCGACCGCCAGGTGGCGACCACGCTCGCCGAGCTGATTATTGGCGGTTCGCTCGCGTCCGTAACGCAGACAGCCACCGCTTGACCGGCCGCCCGTGCACAAACCTCATGCGAAAGGCCCTCTTTCTGTTCGAAAGAGGGCCTCTGGCCTTGGTAGCGGGGGAGGGATTTGAACCCTCGACCTCTGGGTTATGAGTCAGACGGCCGTCGTCTACGACGGCTCCGTGAGTCCACCGAGTCCCGGATCATCCTGCACGGGAAGCCGCGATGTCTCTCACCGTCTCTCACCGCTCTCCAGGTCCATGGCGTCTCTCCTACACACGCTGCTACATCAGAGGACGCCGCTTCAGTTCTGGCGTCGCCTCGGGTGACGCATCATCCAATCAGCCGGACTGTGACGGATCATTCGCTTCTAAGGCGGAAAGTCAACTCATGCGATCACTCATCGTAACGAGTCGCTAACACTCTATTTCAGGCTCTGTCGCACTTTCGGTGGTGACGGTCCGTGGCCTTATCCGAGGAGGATGCGGTGGCGCAGGAGGCCGAAGCCGGCGCGCCCGAACATCTGCCGTTTGATCATTTTTGTCTTGTTGTTGACGCCCTCCGTTCGCCCGTTGTGGTGCGGCAGGGTCAGCGCGGCGGTGGCGGCCTTGATGTCGAGGTCGAGGCCGCGGGTGAAAGAGTGCAGGTGAGGCAGGTCCGCGGTGCGGGCGTCGCTGATCCACTGCTGTAGCTTTTCCTCGTTTCCGGGGCCGGGGTCCAGCATGGCTGCGAAGGAGCTGATCAGGCTGGCCAGGGCGGTCATCTCCGGGCAGGCCGATGAGAGCCGTGCCGCCGTCTCGCGCTGGCCGTCCGGGAGGTTGTCCGGCCTGGTGAGCAGGATCTGGGTGGCCTTGCGGGGCGCGATGTGCGGCCGTTCGGCGTCGGCGCGGCCCTGGTTGAGGTAGCGGACGAGGAGGTTGGAGCTGCCCGGGTAGCCGAGCTCCCGGATCTCCCGCAGCAGCTGCTGCACCGGGACCCCGGGTTCCCCGGCGCGGCGCTTGCGCAGGTAGCCGCGGTACGGGTCGACCAGGGCGGGCCGGTACTGGGCGGCGCGGCGCAGCCGCTCGGGCGCATCGGCACGGTCGTAGCGCTTGACCGTGTTCAGGGCCAGGCCCAGGCGGCGGGAGCAGTCCAGCAGGCCGGCGCCCTTCTCCCTGAGGTCGTGGACCTGCTGCCACCGCTCGCGCGTGGTCTTCGCGCGCTTGCCCTCCGGGAGCGGGGCACCCTCGGCCCAGCAGGCGGAATGAGCTGCGACTTCCTTCGCCGCAGCCTCGCCCAGCAGATGCCACAGGTGCCAGCGGTCCCCGCATTGCACCACGTCCGGCAGCGCGGAACGGACAGCCTCTCCGTAGGCACCCGAGCCGTCACGGGTGACGACCTCCACCCCGGGGTGCTCGCGGAGCCATTCCTCGACGACCTCGGCGGTGCGTCCTTCCAGGACGTCGACGCGCCGGCCGGTCTCGGCGTCGATGAGGATGGTTGCGTAGACCAGGCCGCGGCGCAGCGCGAAATCGTCAATCCCCAGGACGCGGGGTACTTCGAGACCGGGGAGGCGGATCGCCAGCAGGGCCCGCAGCGCGGTATGCCGGGAGACCCCGATGCCCAGGACCGGCAGCAGCCGCGCCGAGGCCCTGCCCGCTAATTCGCGTGCCACCGCGCTGACCTGCGCCGTCAGCCGCGAGATGCGCCGCTGGTAGCGTCGAGGACACCGGAGACCTGCTCGCGGAAGGTCTGCACCTTGCAGTCCAGGACCGGGCAGCGCATCCGGCGGACCCGCACCTTGACCAGGACCCGGCGGCCGTCGGCCGGAACGTCGGCCGCCGTCCGCTCCCGGTACTCATGCACGCGGGCCGTTTCCGCGCCGCACCCCGGGCAGGCCACTGCTCCGTCCCGGGTCCTCGCACGGACGCAGATCACCTCGCCCGCGTCCTCGACATCCTCGATGACAGCTCAGACAACCCTGAGAACACAGTCCCCGCAAGCTCTGTCACATCAATCATGACTGATCGTGACACATCAGCACATCTAGCTACCACCGAAAGTGCGACAGAGCCCTATTCAGCTGTGGTGGTTTGCATAGGTGTTCAGCAGAAGGAGCGCGAGGAAGGAGCCAATGACATTGCCCGCTACCTGCGCCTTCTGCGGAAGAACCGGGAAACTGACCAGCGAACACGTGCTAGGCGACTGGCTGAGCCGTATCGGTCTCGACCTCGATCCCGTTGCGCACGCAGCGGGGCCGTTGAACCGGATGTAACTGGATAGGTCCCTGAATTGGCTCGGGGCGGCCGTTCGGGCAGCAGGCAGGACTGCATCACTTCCAGCGGCGGCCAGCGTAGTATTTGCCTGCCATCTCGTGCCCTGGAGGACACATGCGGCGAGGCGAGGTCTGGTGGGTCGAGTTCGATGAGCGACGGCCCGTCGTGCTGCTGTCGGAAGGGCCATCCGGGTTCCGCGCGATGCAGGTCGTCGCTCCGGCGGGCGCCGACATCTCCGGTCTGGGCGTTGAGGTGGCAGTCGGCGTCCTGGAAGGACTGCCCTTCGAGGGCGTGCTGCGGCTCGTGTTCCCTCGCCCGGGCTTTACCCCGTGCACCTGGCTGACCACCCTGAGCCGGGACGACCTGATCGAGCGGGCGGGCGCGCTGTCCCCCGCGAAGCTCAGCGAGATCGACGATGCCCTTCGTGCCGCCGGGCAGGGGACGGAGTGGACTCCGGCGGCTGGATGAGTATCAGGTGGTGCCGGGGATCCAGGGATTGCCCTCGGCGGCGCGGGTGAGGGCGTCGAGCCAGCCGGTTCCGTGGCGGGCGGCGGTGGCGAGGTAGGAGCGGATCGCGCAGAAGGTCTCGGCTCCGGACATGGAGCGCATGCAGCCGGAGACCTTGATCCGCAGCTTGCTCATCCTGATGACCTGTTCCGCCGGGTTGTTCGTGAACGGGACGCGCAGGTCGCGGGCAAACCGCAGGTAATCCGCCTCGCGGGCCTGCATCCTGGTAGCGAGGGCGTGCCGTTTTTCCTGGAGCTTGCCGTGGCGGCCGGCGTTGAGGACGATCCCGGCGGCCGAGGCCTTGCGGTACCAGTCCTCGTGCTCCTTCAGGGCTTCCGGGTCCATGGCGGTCTCGCCGGCCGCGCGGGCGGCTTCAGCGGCCTTGTCCAGCGCCAGCAGCGCGTCGATGGCCTGCTGCGCCCATGCCCTGTCCAGGTCCGTGCCGGTCTCGCGGCATGGCTGCAAAAGACGGCCCTCGTAGGGATGCTTGTATCGTCCGAGCAAGAGCGGACAGATGGATACGGGTGGGTAGAACGTAAGTACTCGGAAATCCTGTGACGGGGCTGCTCGCCTTCAGGGGGGCCGTGGGCTGGTGTTACCGACCTTGTTATCTGGTGATGTAGCGGCGGTGCTCTGTAAGCACGGGTTCGGTCATGCTTGGTGAGTGCGGACGATCAGCTAATTCCCTAGGGTGCCGGTCACGTAATTCCGCACCTGGTCCTTGGTGTCGATAGTGCAGTTGCTGGCTTCCTTTCGTCAATGTGGCGGTCATCGGTGGTGCCGGTCACGGGGTCATCGGACGCGCCGCGCCCTGGGGAGGGCAGGCCTTGTGGCCTGGCCCTTGCTGGCTGCCCGCGGGGCCGGCAGAGGCTCCAGGCCAAGCGTGACTTCGCGTGTACGTTCACCAGGTACTTTCCGCCTGTGCTCGTTGTCCTGCGGCGGCAGTCACGCTTTGGCTGGAGGGGCCGGGCCCGTACCCTTGGCACGGCGCGTCCCCGGCCCGGAACGCGGCAGCTCCTGTTTTAGGTGAGTTGCGGCGAAGCCGCCTCCTTCTGGTCATGGCGGCCGCGGGACGGCGGGGCCGGGCTTGTGCTGGCCGGGGCGGCGCCGGGGACGGTAGCTCTTGCCGTCCAGCAGCAGGTGGTGGCTGGTGTTCAGGACCCGGTCCAGGATGGACTCGCCGACGACCGCGTTGGGGAACAGCGGGTACCAGTCTGATGGCGACCTGTTGCTGGTCAGGATCAGCGACCGTCCCGGGCGGCCGATCCGCTCGGTCAGCAGCTCATACAGGTCGTCGGCCTGGGCGGCGGTGAACTCCCGCATCGCGAAGTCATCGCAGATCAGCAGGGTGATCCTGGCGAGTTTGCGGACGCGGGTCTCGAAGCTGCGGTCGGCGTGCCCGCCGGCCAGGTGGGCCAGCAGCCGGGAGCAGGTGGTGAAGGCCACGTCGTGGCCGCGGCGGCAGGCCTGGTGGCCCAGCGCGGCCGCCAGGTGGGACTTCCCCACGCCCACGGGCCCGTAGGCGAGAATCCCCTCACCTGCGGTGATGAACTCCAGCCGGGCCAGGTCGCGGATGGCCGCGGCGGGCAGCTTGGGGTTATAGCCCCAGTCGAAGCTCTCCAAGGTGGCGTCGGCAGCCGGGAAGCGGGCGGCCCGGATCCGCCGGGTGATCTTGGCCGCGTCGCGGCGGGCGAGCTCGTCCTCGCACAGCACCTGGAGGAACTCGGCGTGCCCGAGGGTGCCGGCCCGGGCCTCGGCCAGCCGCGCGTCGATGGTGCCGAGCATGCCGGACAGGCCCAGCGCCTTGAGCACCGGGGCGAGCCCGCCGGGGGTGCCGGCGGCGGTCACCGCTGCTCCCCGCCGAACGCGCCCGGGCCGCGCAGCCAGGCCGGCACCGTGACGCCGGGCAGTGGCAGCTGGACGCCGTCGTGCTCGGTGCCCGCGGCCAGGATGCCCTTGACGGTGCGGTAGGCCGGGTCGCCGGCCTCCAGCGCCCGCGCGCACGCGGCCTCCAGCCGCCCGTCGCCGTGCCGCTGGCCCAGCCGCAGCACCCCCTGGGCCTGGCGCAGCCGGAACAGCGCGTTGACCGACAGCAGCTCGCCGACCAGCGTGGCGCAGGCCGGGCCGACCATCCCCGCCTGGGCCTGGCACCAGGCCGGGGTGCGCATGAAGAACCCGGTCTTGTGCCCGGGCAGGTCGGCCCAGTCGGTGCGCCGGCCCCGCGCAGTGAACGGGTGGGTCTTGACCAGCTCCCCGGCCAGGTAGAACTCCACCGTCGCCGCGGTGGCCCGCGCGTCCAGCCGCGTGCCGATCAGCCGGTACGGCACCGAGTACAAGGTGCGGCCCACCACCACGTGCGCGTCCGGGGCGACCTTGGGCCGGCTCCAGGTGGCCGGCTCGAACGCCGCCCCCGGCAGCGGCCCCAGCGCGGGCGCCTCCTCGGCGGCGAACACCTCCGCCACGGTGCGGCCCTCCAGCGGCCGGGGCCGCCGCTGCCCGGCCACCTGGGTGCACCAGTCCTCGGCGCCGGCAGTCATCGCGGCCAGCGAGGACCAGCTGCGCCCGGCGAAGAAGCTGGACCGGATGTACCGCTGGTGCGCCTCGATCGTGGCCTTATCCCGGGGATGATAGGCCCGCGCCGGGTCGACCAGGCACCCGTAGTACGAGGCCAGCTCGGCATAGGCGCGGTTGATCTTCAGGTCATACAGGTCCGGCTTGCACACCCCTGTCTTCAGGTTGTCCGGAGTTATCTTCGCCGGGACCCCGCCGAAGAACTCGAACGCGGCCACGTGCGCCTCGGTCCAGGCCCGCTGGGTCATGCTCACGGTGGGGCGGACGAACAGGTGCCGCGAGTACGGCAGCACCATCGAGAACGCCCACACCCGGCGGCGCCGGCCCGTCGCCGGGTCCGGCCACAGCCCCAGGTACCCGTAATCCACCTGGGCCTCGGCTCCCGGCGGAACCGGCGGCCGGACCATCCGCACCTGCTCGGCCCGCACCTCGCCCGGGAAATGCGCCCGCACGTACCGGCGCAGGCTGGCCACACTCGCGGTCAGGCCCTGCTCATCAGCCAGCCGCTGGTGGATCACCGACACCGGCACCACGCCCACCAGCCCGGCGATCCGGTCATGATGAACCGCGATCTGGCGCCAGGACACCTGCCGGATCCCGGTCCCGGCCAGCTGCGGGAACCAGCCCCGGGCCAGCACCCGCCACTGCTCCTCGCTCACCGGCGGGCCGCCCGGCACCATCCCGGCCGCCTCCGCCGGCGCCACATACCGGCGGACGGTCTTGGCGTCCACCCCCAGACTGCGCGCGACCTCGACCTTCGGCCGGCCCGCGTACCAGTGCTGCAAGATCTCCGTGACATCGACCATCGTGAACGTCCTCCTCGCCATCTCGGTCCTCCGTCCGGAACAGGACGAAAGACACATTCAGCTCGAAGGACCAGGAACGGAACCCCTCCGCGCCCAGGCGGCACGGCCTAGGGAAAACGCTGATCGAGCAGGTAGGGAATTACCTGATCGTGACAGGTCCCTGACTAGGGAATTTCGTGATCGTCAGCAGTGAGCACTGCTGTTGCTTGCGCCGTCGACAGCTCTCCCGATCTTCCTGGCCACTTCGAGTGACCCGGTGAAGTTGAGGGTCCGAAGGCTCCGCCGACCGGTGAGATAATCCCTGGTTCGGGCACCTGGCCGGCGCTATCGTCTCGATGGTGGGACGGTTCAGCAGGATCGCCGGGAAGGTAGGGGTTGGCCTGCCGGCCGACGACAGGCGCACAGCCGAGGATGATCTCGATAGGCTCCTGGAGCTGTCCAGGAGCGAGGAGAGCCGGGCTCGCCAGCTCGCGTGCAAGAACCTGTGCACCTGCCATGTCCGGGCCGACGACGACCGGGTGTGGACCAGGTTGCTCGAACTGGCCGGGGATCCCGATCCCCTGGTCCGCCGCGACGTGATCCACGCCCTCACGGACAGCACGCCTGCGCCCCGGGTCCCGGCTGTGATCCGGGCCCTGGAGTCCCGCCGCAACGACCCGGACGAGCGGACCCGCCGGCGGGTCTGCAAGACCCTCGCCCACTACCGCCGGACCGGGAAGGTAACCGACGCTGCTCGCTAGAGGCTGGGCGGTAACCCGTCACGGAAGAGCGTTGCCGCTGATCACCGGTCCGTGCCCGGATAAATGGGCCGTAACAGCTGGGACATGCTCCGGCGTTCTGCGTGATGTGCGGCTGCTGATGGTGTTTGCTGTGGTGCGTGGCGGTTGTGGCTGGCGTGGTCCTGGGTGCGGAGGGTGCTGAGGCACCGTCCTGGGAGCTGCTGGCCGAGGTGCTGGAGGCGAACCATCAGCTGTCGGAGCTGGCCAGCGGGCTGATCGAGGAGAACGCCCGGCTGCGGGCGCGTGATGCGGAGCGGGACGCCGAGTTGGAGAGGCTGCGGGCTGATCTGGCGGCGCTGCAGCGGCTGGTGTTCGGCCGGTCGTCGGAGAAGTCACGTCCGGAGCCGCCCGGCGGCGGTGATGCCGGCGGTGAGAGCGGCCGGGACCGGGAATGCAGCAGCGGGACGGGCGCCAGGCGGGATCCGGGGGCGCGGGCGGGCCGGCGGGATTACTCGCACCTGCCGAGGTTCGAGGTGTTCTGGGACTTTCCGGCGGCGGGTACTGCTGTCCGGAGTGCGGGGAGCCGTTTACGCGGCTGGGCGATCACTGGCCCGGGGAGCAGCTGGACTGGCAGGTGATCATCCGGCTTGTCGCGCAGTGCCGCCGCCGCTACCGGCGCGCCTGCGACTGCCGGGTCCCGGCGACGGTGATGGCGCCGGGACCGGGCAAGGCGATCGGGAAGGGCCTGTTCACGAACGCTTTCATCGCGATGCTGCTGACCGAGCGGTTCGCGGCGGGCCGGAGCGTGAACTCGCTGGTGACGGGCCTTGGCCGGCAGGGCGCGGAGATCTCGCCCGCGACGCTGGCCGGACGTGCGCGCAGGCCGGGACGCTGCTAGCCCCGCTGGCGGACGCGATCACGGAGCGGTCGCGGGGCTCCTGGCACCTGCACGCGGACGAGACGACATGGCGTGTGTTCGCACCCCGTGACGGGCACGGCCCGGCGAAGTGGTGGCTGTGGGTGTTCATCGGTCCGGACACCGTGGCCTTCGTCATGGACCCCTCCAGGTCCGGGCAGGTCCTGGCCCGGCATGCCGGGATCGACGAGAAGACCGGGCAGCTGTCCGCGGAGGAGGACGGCGGGCCGCGCGGCCTGGTCATCTCCAGCGATTTCTACGCTGTTTACTCCTTGGCGGGGAAAAAGGCGGACGGCCTGGTCAACCTGTACTGCTGGGCTCATGCGCGGCGGCACTTCGTCCGTGCCGGGGACGCGAACCCGATGCAGCTGAAGTACTGGACGGACGCCTGGCTGGGCCGGATCCGGGAGCTTTACGCTGCTCACGATGAGCTGATGGCCGCCTGGCAGGAAAACACGGCGCCCTTCGCGGGAGACAAACAGGACGCAGCTGCCCGCCTGGAGAAGGCTCACGAGGCGTGGGACACCGCGATCACCGCGATCGACGAGGCGCGGAAGAAGCAGATGGCCGCCCCCGGCCTGCAAGAACCCGCGAAGAAGGCGCTCGCCACCCTGGACCGCGAATGGGACGGCCTGACCGCGCACCGCGACTACCCGATGGTCAGCCTTGATAACAACAAAGCCGAGCGCCAGATCCGCGGCCCCGTCGTGACCAGGAACGTCGGCGGCTCCCGCAACGATGAGTCTGCACGGAACGCCGCCGCGATCTGGACCGTCACCGCGACCGTGCAGATGGCCGGGCTGAACATCATCACCTACCTCACCGCCTACCTCGACGAATGCGGCCGCAACGGCGGGAAACCCCTCACCGGCCGGCGCTGGAACGCTTCCTTCCGTGGAACGCGAGCCCGGAAGACCTCCGCACATGGGCACAGCCACCGCCACCCGGATAAAACCCCTACGAATAACACCGTCACCGACGTCGCCGCCGACGACCGCCGCGTCGGCCGTTGGCATGCCCTTTCACAGGACTTCCGAGTACTTACGGTAGAACTACCCTAACGGCGATAAGAAGTTTGGGCCTGGCGCACTTCGATAGATATCAAGCGTAGATTGAAGTGAAATGTTTGATGCACACAGTTGTTATCGTCGACCGTTCACGCGCAATTTGAACGTCGGGACCATGGCCTGCCCAGACGAGATTGGTTCAATTGGTGAAAGGCTCTGATAAGGGAGCGGAATGAGGTTTTCCCAGCAAGGGTGAATCGGGCAGGCGGGGCGTAACAGGCCAACTGGGCAGACACGCGGACACATGAGGAGATCGCCGGGAGGACGCGGAGCCCCCGGTAGAAGAAGTCTCGCCAAAGATCATCCTCAGCCGGGAAAGGCTCCGCGTGCTCTTCTATCGTGTCAGACTCGACATCCCCCGGGAACTGGTCCTGTTCGTTTCCGCGCTGCTGGCCGCCCGGCGACGGGAGGTCGGGACCCGCAAGGGCACGCGCAAGCTGGGCTGTTACCGGCAGGCGCTGTTCGCTGTGGCCTGGTTCCGGGACAAAGGGGACATCCCACGGCTGGGTGCCGGGTTCGGCCTGGCCCAGTCCACGGCATACCGGTACCTGGATGAGGTCACCGGCGTGCTGGCCGCGCGGGCGCCGGGCTTGCAGGAGGCACTGGAGCGCGCTCTGGAGGAGGGCACGCCGTACGTGATCCTGGACGGCAAGATCGTGGACGCCGACCGGTGCCGGGAGAAAACCCTCAGCCGCAAGGGCCGGGAGATCGACCTGTGGTACGCGGGGGAAGAAGCATGATTTCGGCGGCAATATCCAGGCGCTGTTTTACCCGTCGGGCATCCCGATGTGGGTTTCTGACGTGCTGCCGGGCAATGTGCATGACCTGGCCGCGGCCCGGGAGAACGTCCTGGCGGTGCTGCGGCCGTTCCTGGACGCGATGCCGGCCCTGGCCGATTCCGGGTACGAAGGTGCAGGTCACGGCGTCCACGTCCCGGTGAAGAAGCCCGCCGGGGTCAAAGAACTGGACATTAACACCCGCACCAGGAATGCGCTGCAGCGGTCAGCAAGATGCCTGGGCGAGCGCGGTTTCGCGCTGCTGACCCAGCGCTGGCAAACCCTCCAGCACATCACCGCCAGCCCCGGCAAGATCGGCCAGATCGCTCGCGCTGCCCTCGTCCTGGTGCTATTCGAGCACAAGATGCTCACGTGAAAGTCACTGTAGGGTCGGGAGCTGGCGCGGTGGCATTTGTCCGGCGTCAGGTCCCGCAGCCACTTTTCCCCGGGTTTCCCCTGCGGGCCGCTTCACTGCGGTGACCATGACCGGGTGCTCCGTTTCCAGCTCCCGCCGCCTCGAACCGTGCATGCGGTTCTCCCGCACACGGCTCACCGACGCCGTTCACCGCCGGCATTCGGCTTATCCCGCCAGGACTTCCCCGCCCTGGGCGCGACGGTGATTCCATACAAGCTGACCAGGCCGAGGTCGCCGGGTGAGGAGACGAGCATGACCCGCCACCCGAAACCGCGGCTGCGGCGGTGCTTCTTGCTGATGAACAGCGCAAGCCGCATCCGCGCGTACTGCCTGATCTTGCTGAGCCTCTCGGCCGAGTGACCGTACTTAAAGTAGGCCGCCCAGCCGCGCAGGAACCTGTTCAGGTCCTCCGCGATCAGCTCGGGCCACAGCCTCAGCCTGCGCCGCCCGGTCAGGTCCCGGATCCGGTCGCGGGCGTGCTGCATGGCCCTGTCCGAGGGCCAGCGGGCCAGGAACATCACCTGCGGTCTCCCGCCCAGCCCCCGCGAGCGCACCAGCCGGTGATGGAAGCCGGGGAAATCAAAACCTCCGCCTCCCTCCTCCAGGTGCACGACGCGGGTCTTGGCCGCCTTCGGCTC
>Ga0213881_10000743_pt1 | contig 18091 bp, 17 predicted proteins | sample BarmaccoBMER_R08_FD_160104 | JGI IMG/M metagenome (GOLD analysis project Ga0213881, IMG submission 160104) | Barbacenia macrantha exposed rock microbial communities from rupestrian grasslands, the National Park of Serra do Cipo, Brazil - ER_R08 ... | reverse complement strand
GTTTGGTCTGCCGCACCCCGGATCCCGAGGATTTGCGCCGCGTCGTGCTGGCGGTGACCCATACGACAACACAGATGATCGGCAAGATTGACCCCGACACCGCTCACCGTTTGCAGTCGGTGCTGACCACCATGGGTTCAGCGGCTCAACGGGTCCTCACCGAGGTCCTCAAAGACACCGCGCGGCGCCTGGCCCGCTAGCAGAAGTTGTCCTGATCTCACTCATAACCCAGAGGTCGCAGGGGCACGGGGCTGCGCTCCTGGGTACGGCGGGGACAGGCGGCTGCCGGGCTGGTGAGCGACGAACTGAGTGACAATGACTTAACCGACAGTTCTGTCGATGGTGGGCCGCAATGGTGATATTAGGTGGGGACCTTGTACTGGAGTATGAGCGTTTCGCTTGGGATAATTGAGATCATTACGCGTACTGCCTTGTGTTGTGCTGTGTAACCGGTGCGGGTGTGTTCTGCTACGGGGGTGACGGCAGGTATCTGTAGTCGCTGGGTTTCGGTAGGAGTAGGCATGCGCGTGATGATCTCGTCGATGTCGTAGGTTTGCGGATACCCAGCTTCGGCAAGGATGTCCTCACGGGTTGTGTCTCTCGGCTCGGCTAATTCTGTTCCTCGTACGATTCGCTCGTCGAAGTAGTCGTCGGAGATAATCGCCGGTTTGCTGTCAATGTACCGGACCCTCTGCCTGACTACACACAAATCGGTAGCGGAGTCGAGATTGAGCCGTGCAGCTACATCATGCGGCGGAGTAATAGTAACTACCGTGAGGTCTTGCCGCGTAGGATCGTGCCCTTGACGTTCGATATCCGCCTCCCACGCATCCGCCGTTGTTGCCGTGGTGTTATCCGGATGTTCAAATTCCGAAAGACGCCACCGTAACCGCTGGTGACTGCGCACGATGCGGCCACGTCGTGGCCGCACAATGACAAGGCCTTCTCGTTCGAGGATTTGCAGCGCGGCTCGCGCGGTCTGGCGGCTGACGCCCTGGTCGCGAGCTAGTTCGGGTTCAGACGGGAGGAGGGCGCCTGGACCAAGAGCACCCGTGGCAATCTGTTGTCGCAGCTCAGCAGCAATCTGCTGCGTTCGAGGTTCTGGTTGAGTCATGTTGGTACGTACCTCCTTGACAGGCAAGGGTACGCAGGTTTACCGTGTAACTTGTCTGTACAAGGTGGTACGGACAAGATGACGAGAGCCCGGCGGGTGCCACAACACCCGCCGGGGCACACATCGAGACGCTGGAGGCATCGCGATGCAGGTTGAGGGTACGCCGATCTACCGGGCACGGGACGTGGCCACGATGGTTGACGTCGACGTTTCCACCATCTACAGGGCTATACGGTCCGGTCAACTCACCGCATACAGGGTCGGCAAGCTACTTCGCATCCCTGCCCCCGCTATCGACGCGTATCTGAAACGACCGGCGGCAGTGGCAGCGTCTGGCACCGTTACCGATCATGACCTAGTGGTGGAGTCGGGTTTTTCTCCGGCAAAGGAGGGGGAGTGGAGGCGACGGGAATGAGGGAGGCATCGCCGGCGGAAGGCGCTGCACGAGTCGCTGATGAGGAGTGGCGGGCTGTGTTGGCGGCCGCTCGGGAGCTGGCGGAGAAGGTGGCGGACCTCAGCTGTCGACTGGTTGCTGTGGAGCGACAGCTGAGTTCTGCTGACCGGCGAGCGTCCGTTCGACCACGGTCATCCGGTCGGTGAGGTCGTCCACGGAACGACTGACCTGGTTCAGAAGATCAAGCAACTCGGAGAGAGTGATGGACTTGTTCGCGCTGGGTTGGCGTAGGACGTAGGCGCCTTTGCCTTGGCGTGATACCACCAGGCCCTCGGTGACGAGCTGTCGGATGGCGTCGCGTGCGGTCATGACGGCGATGCTGTATCGGGTGGTGAGTTCGGCCAGGGTGGGGAGCTGGTCGCCGGGCTGGTAGGTGCCGGTGGCGATGGCGTGGCGGAGGTCGTCAGCCACGCGTTGGTAGGCCGGTCGGGGATCAGCGGGGTCCATCTCCATGACCGGACAGTACCGCGTCAGCTAGCAAAGCCGTAGACCACCCGTTCGTGGCATCACCAAACGGAATGATCGATAGTTTACTAGTTCACCTAGCACAGATGGTTGTCTTGTCCGTCCGGGTGGGACACCAACGACACGAGGGGATATTGATCATGGGTGCACCCAAGAAGATTCAACTGCCCGCGGATTTCGATGAGTGGTTTCCGCAGGGTTTGTACCTGGTCGGGGAGATCCAGGCGGTGACGGAGTACCAGTCGCCGGAGGATCGAGCCCGTAAACCGTCCACTGCGGCCTCGGGTCGACGAGGTCAGTGGCCTGCCGCTGTTTCGCGGCACGTTCGCTGATCCGTCGGCGGACAAGGACCGGGAGAAGTCGGTGACGGTGGAATTCGCGTGTGCGCATCAACCGGTGCCACCGCCGGCTGTGCCGGGGGTGCCGTTTCGGCCGGTGGTGTTGGAGGGGATGACGGTGGCGCCTCGCGCGGAGGCGTCCGGTCAGGCCAAGTGGATCACGTGGGTGATTCGGGCGACGGGCATGGCTGCACCCGGTGCCGCGTCCGGCGCGAATGGACCCGCACCCGGCGGGAAGTCGGTGGCGTCGCCGGGCTCGTCGATGAAGGTGGCTGCGGCATGAGTCAACCAGCCAATGACCCTGACTCACCGGAGCCAGATCCGCCGACGACTCTGGTGGAGGCACAGCACGCGGTGGCGAGTTGCCGACCCTCATCGACCGCGCCGTTATGGGAGTGGCTGGCCTATCACCAGCGCTCGGCGGCGTGGTACGCCGAGGTCGCCGAGATCGATCGAGGTCACCATCACGAGGCGCTGGCCATGGCCGAACAGCACCGAGAACTCGCCAATAAGATCAAGACACAAATCTCCGCGCAGCGGCCGGGCGGCCAGGAGGCCCGCGCATGACCGGGACGACGACGGCCAAGCCACGACCACCAGTGACGTTGATGCAAGCTCATGAACAGCTGGTGCGTGCCCGGCCGTGCCGGAAAGCATCATTGTCGGTGTGGCTGTCCTATTACCAGCATTCGGTCACAGTATACGAGCGCATCGCCAAGAGTGATCCCACACACGACGGCGAAGCGCTGTACTGGGCGCAGCGAGAACGAATTCACGCGAAGATGATCGAGGCCCGGATCAGAGGGCAGAACCCAAGCGCGTAAGCGGAAACTCTCCGTACGTGTTATCCGGAAGGAGATGAGTGTTTCGGTAAAAAATTGCCGCGGGGAATAGGTCGTAGGAAGAAGGTCAACGCACCGAGGTGCGTGCGGCAGTGTCGCACGCCTTGATTACCTGAAATGGGGGACGTACGCGCAGAAGCGGATTCTTCGGCTACCAACCTTGTCCGCTTCTGCGCTGTCCACCTCTGGGAGTGAACAGTAATGAGCATACGCGGAATAACCGGGCTGGGCACAAGCCCCTCCTCCGGTCGCAACCACATCAGTGGCGCGCTGGTCACCCAGAGCACCTCCGTGACATGGGGAGGTGACCGGTGACGAACCTGTCCACGATCGCTGCGGTCATCGCGGGTGCCGGGGGGCTGGGCGTACTGGTCTGGGTGTTAGCCAAAGTCGGTCGAGCACTGATCAAGATCGCGGAAGCGCTGGCCGCAGCCGCGGCGGTGTTCCTCGCGCTATGGCTAATGATCAAAGCCGTGGGGTGGGCGCTGCGTCAGACGCTGATCCATTGGCGCACCAGCCTCACCCTGGTGGCACTGGGCGCCTGGTGGCACTGGGGGGGTCCAACATCCCTGGCGATCACCATAACGGTGGTCGCCGGAGTGCTCGCAGGGTGGCAGCTGACCGATCTGGCCTCGTTTGATGCCTGGGCAGGTCGGCACCTGCGGGCCTGGTGGCTGCGCTGGACGATCTACGCCCCGAAACTACCCCACTGGCTGCACGCCTGCGGTCTCGGCATCAAACAAGACGCGGTGCCAATCGTGCTCGCGGTCACGCCGCTGGCACGGGCCTTCGGCCAAAACCGGCGCACGATAGCTCCAGCCCAGCTGCCCACAGTGGTGGGTGTGCGGTCGGGCCCGTCGTGGGATTTGGTGCGGGTGCGATTATTGCCCGGCCAAAAACCGGAAGACTTCGATGTGGCCGCGCGAGCGCTGGCCTCGGCTCGCGGGGTGGCCCGCTGTCAGGTCCGCGAACTGACCCCGAATGTGGTCTCGCTCGACTTTCAGCGCCGCAACCTGCTCGCCGACCCGGTGACCTGCCCAGATCTGGCCACGCTAGCCAGGGTGCCCGGCAGCGCTATCGATTTGCGCAAGGTGTTGGCGGGGCGCACCGAATACGGCCAAGACTGGCACATCTCCCTAGCCGGTCCCGCGAGTCATCTGCTGGCCGCCGGCGAGTCCGGGTCCGGCAAGAACTCGCTGACCTGGCGCCCCCTGGTGTCGATCGCCCCGGCCCTCCGCGACGGCCTCGTGCGGATGTCCGGGATCGACCCCAAGGGCATGGAACTGGCCTACGGACGGAAAATCTTCCACCGCTACGCAGTCACCGGCACCGAAGCCCTGGCCGTACTCGATGACCTCGTTGACGTCATGGCCGCCCGGAAAACTGAGTTCGCCGGACAGGTGCGCTTAGTGCCGATTAGCCCCGAGCACCCCCTGGAGTTGCTGGAGTTTGACGAGATCGGGGCCCTGACCCGCTACACCGACCGCAAAACCCGAGACGCCATCACCGAACGGGTAGCCCTGTTGACCACCCAAGGCCGCGCCCTAGGAGTGACAGTTCGCGGCTACGTCCAGGAACCGACCAAAGACACCGTGCCCGTCCGGGAATTGTTCCCCCGACGAATCTGCCTGCGGGTCGCGGCCAAATCACACGTCGGCATGGTGCTCGGCGACCAAGCCTACGACCGCGGCGCCTGGGCCAACCGGATCACCGAAGCCGAAGCCGGCGTCGGCTACATCTTCGGCGAAGGCATCCGCGAACCGCTGCGGGTCCGCGCCGGCTGGGTCCCCGACCAGACGATCAAAGCGCTCGAAACCTTCGTCACCGGCCCCCTGATCCACGACACGGCCGTCCTGCCCTTTCCCACCAAACCCACCGGCCCCGGTGGCTCGACACACGGGGGTGCCGCGTGACCACCATCACCACCGATCCCACTGCCCTTGACGACGCGCGGTTGACTCGGGCGCAACGGGCAACCCTGCCACTGAGCGCCGATGTCGCCCAGACGTTGGCCCAACAGCACGGCGTATGCATCCGACCACTAGCGATGCGCCGCATCGACACCACCACCGGCCGCGTCGACATCGTCCCAGTCCCCTGCGGGTCCACCCGCGAGGACCAGTGCACACCGTGCGCGGACAAAGCCCGCCGGCTGCGGATGACCCAATGCCGCCAAGGCTGGCACCTAGACACCGAACCAGTCACCAAGCGAACAAAACCCACCGATGAGCACACAGAACTGATGGCCACCCGGGCGGATCTGCTGGCCGCCTATAAACAATGCAAATCCCTCGGTGACCAAGACAGCGCCGAGCAGATCGCCGAGTCAGTAGCCGAACTCGACACCGAACTGCGCGCACTCGGAATCCGCGGCCGACTCGCCCCACTCGATTCACCAGCCAAGCCAGTGAAGCGCTCCACCCGGCGTCGGCAAGATGCCCCGAATCTGCCGCGCCGACCCATCCAACGCCGCACGATCGGGCAAGTATTCGCCGGACGCTACCGGCCCTCCACCTTCCTCACCCTCACCCTGGACTCCTACGGACGCGTAGACACCGACGGGGCCGCAGTCGACCCGGATCGGTATGACTACCGGCGGGCGGCCCGTGATGCCATCCACTTCCCGGCCTTAGTGGATCGGTTTTGGCAAAACACCCGCCGCTGCGTCGGGTGGGACGTGCAGTACTTCGGCACCGTCGAACCCCAAAAAAGAGGCGCCCCGCACTTCCACGCTGCCCTCCGGGGCACCATCCCGCGGGCCGAACTGCGGGCCATCACCGCCGCGACCTACCACCAAGTCTGGTGGCCCGCCCATGACCAGCTCGTCTACACCGACACCCGGCCGCCGGTCTGGGACACCCGCACCAAGGCCTTCACCGACCCCGACACCGGCACGCCGTTGCCCAGCTGGGAGCAGGCGTGTGCAGACTTAATCGAGCCCGCGCATGTAGTCCGGTTCGGCAAGCAGGTACACGTCAAGGGCATCCTCGGCGGCACTGAAGAAGCCGGTCGCCATATCGGGTACCTCACCAAATAAACCACCAATCTCTTAATGCTTCGTAAGTATGTGCCTTGAACTGCCTAGATGGACATCCCGACCGTCAGCAGTGATGCCAGCATCTCGTCGAACGTCGGGACCCATCCGCAAGGGCGGCCTATCCCGATGATCACGTACAGGTTGTCCCACGAGGCCGTCCCGCCTGTCCCCCCGACCTTGTCCCAGGACAGGCGCACGGGGACAGATTTTAACGACCGCTGACCTGCGGAATGGCTCACTGAAACGAGGCTAGGACGGGGTGCTGAGGGTGTCCCAGCCGTCCCAAACCCCGGACTACACGGCATGCCAACGACACCCCGACGCCGACGGGACACCAACCTCGCCGTACCAGCGGCCGGCTGGCCGGATTTGACCCCACGGCCTCTTCGTCCCGAACTAGGTACGAATCCGCGCTCCTAGTTGCGGCAAGACTAAAGAAGCGCAGGTCAGGACGTCGGTCTTCGTTGGTCTGAACAGGGGTCTGCGGCTATGCACGATCAAGATCGTCTCCCGGATCTCTTCCCGGGGCAGGGCTGGAACAGGGGGCGCCTGCCCCTCCCCTTGGCCCCGTAGGCCCCGCTCTGTTTCAGCCGTAGTGACGCGGTGACAGAGAATTTAGAGAGGGCGAGTACAGAAAACAACGCGCCGTCACCCCGCTGTCACCGGGCTGTTCCCGTTTCTGAGCAGGATTTACGCAGGTAAGCGAGTTGCGGTGACACCGGTGACAACTCAGCTATGGCGCCGGCGTATTGGCGCCGACCAAGTCTCGGACGCCAGCGTGACAGTCTGCTGACGTCAGTCCGAAGTTCCGAAGATCACAGGATCTCGACGACGAAACAATTGCATGGTTACACCACAGGGGAGTCGTTGAGGTCCTGCCCGGTCTGAGTCACTGTTCTCACCTCCGCCTACCCTCTGAGCTGGAGTTTAAGAGGTGGACCTAACGCTTCAGCATACGAACCGCGCGGTGCTGGTCGACAGAAGGACCGGAGATCGCGATTGACCTGGTCGGTAGACGGCGAGTAGTGAAACGGCACGAGTGATGACCTCTGGTTTGACACGCCTGCTGTCGATGTCGGCGTGCTCGCCTCGTCGCTGGCCAAGCACGCGCCGGGTTACCTCAGCCTCGGTTTCCCCGGCCTCCGCACAACGGGATCGGGATTAGCACCGGAGACTGCTTCGCCGGTCGGCGGTTCGCTGGTGCGCGGGCCCAACACCGGGTGTCGAGCTGTGTTCGCTGCGTTGGCAATGCGTGTGTTCGGTGACTGTTGGTTGAGGTGGTTGCTTGTAGCCACCAGTCGGTTGTGCTCCGTGAGGACCGTGAGGATTTTGTGAGGAATGGGTCTGTGGGTGTCAGGATTTTGTGAGGGAGCCTGTCGTTTGTGCACTACCGGGCGTGTACTGGTGCCGCGATGCGGTATTGCCTCGTGGGTTCGCATGAGGGGAGACGTCGAGCCCTGACACCGTGTGACGGTGAGGAGCTTTGAGGTGTCGGATGTTGCCTTTATTGCGTTGACGATCGCGGTTTTTGCGGTGATGGCGCTGGTGGTCCGGGGCGTGGAGCACATGGTCGGGCAGATGGCAAGCAGTCGACTGGCCGACTCGTCAAGTGGCGAGCAGCACTCGGCGCATCCCGGTGCCGGCAGCAGCACGGGTCCCGGTAGCGGGGTTGCCGGTGGCGATGTCGTGGGGGTCGCTGCGCTGCCTGATGGGCAGGTGGTCAGGTGAGTTTCGCGGATCTTGCTGGGCTTGTGGTGTCTGTGTTGCTGGTGGGTTATCTGGTGGTGGCCTTGGTTGCTCCGGAGAGGTTCAAATGAGTAGCACGGCGGCGGGGTGGTTGCAGGCCGGGTTGCTGGTGTTGGCGTTGGCGTTGGCGTACCGGCCGTTGGGTGACTATATGGCCCAGATTTTCACCACCGGTAGGCATTGGCGGGTGGAACAGGGCATCTACCGCCTCATCGGGGTAGACGCTGACGCCGATCAACGGTGGCCCACTTATCTGCGCAGCCTGCTGGCATTCTCCGTGGTCTCGGTGCTGTTCTTGTATGGTTTTCAGCGGCTTCAGGCGCATCTGTTGTTGTCGTTGGGTTTCCCTGGGGTGAAAGCGGATCAGGCGTTCAACACGGCGGCGTCGTTTGTGACGAACACGAATTGGCAGTCGTATTCGGGTGAGTCGACGATGGGTCATCTGGTGCAGATGGCCGGGCTGGCGGTGCAGAACTTCGGTTCGGCCGCGGTGGGCATTGTGGTGGTGATCGCGCTGATCCGCGGGTTTACTCGATCCCGGACTGATCGGGTTGGCAATTTCTGGGTTGATCTCGTGCGCGCGGTGTTCCGGTTGCTGGTGCCGATCGCGGCCGTGTTCGCGGTGGTGTTGATCGCTGGCGGGGCCGTCGACAACTTCTCGGCGGGACATGCCGTGACCACCCTGGCCGGTGGGCATCAGGCGATCACCGGTGGGCCGGTGGCGTCCCAGGAGGCCATCAAGGAGTTGGGCACCAACGGCGGCGGCTTTTACAACGCCAATTCGGCGCACCCTTTTGAGAATCCGAATCCGTTCACGAATCTGGTGGAAATTTTCCTGTTGCTGGTGATCTCGTTTGCGTTGCCGCGCACGTTCGGGCGGATGGTCGGCGACGCACGGCAGGGCTATGCGGTGGTGGCGGTGATGGCGATTTTGTGGGTGGCCTCGGTGGCCGGCATCAGTTTCTTCGAATCCGGGCATCACAGTGCTGCCGCGCTGGCCGCGGGCAGCGCTTACGAGGGCAAGGAAGTCCGCCTGGGCATCCCGGCCTCGACGTTGTTCACTGCGTCGACCACGCTGACTTCCACCGGCGCGATCAACAATGCGCATGACTCGCTGTCCCCGTTTGGTGGTGGGATCGCGATGTTGAACATGATGCTGGGTGAGATCGCGCCGGGTGGCACCGGTTCTGGCCTGTACGGCATTTTGATCCTGGCTGTGATCACGGTGTTCGTGGCCGGGCTGATGGTCGGGCGCACCCCGGAGTACTTGAGTAAAAAACTCCGGGCGCCGGAGATCAAGCTCGCCTCGTTGTACATCCTGACGACCCCGGCGCTGGTGTTGATCGGGACCGGTCTTGCGATCGCGCTGCCCGGAGAGCAGGCGGCGATCGCCAATCCGGGTCCGCATGGGTTGTCTGAGGTGTTGTATGCGTTCACTTCGGCGTCGAATAACAACGGTTCGGCTTTTGCCGGGTTGTCGGTGAACACCGTCTGGTACAACAGCGCGCTCGGTGTGGTGATGCTGCTCAGCCGGTTCGTGCCGATGATTTTCGTGCTGGGATTGGCCGGGTCGCTGGCGTCCCAGCGCGCGGTCCCGGCCAGTGCGGGCACGCTGCCCACGCACCGGCCGCTGTTTATCGGCATGTTGCTCGGCGTGGTGCTCATCGTCGTGGCGCTGACCTACTTCCCCGCCCAGGCATTGGGCCCCATCGCGGAGGGACTGCACTAAATGTCGATCACGACTAGCCCGCCGCTGCGGCGTCGGCCAAGCCAGCCGCCCGACACAGGCACGCGGCGGGTCTCGGCCGGGCTGCTGGACCCCAAGCAGCTGCTCCGGTCAACCCCCGACGCACTACGCAAACTCGACCCCCGCGTTCAGCTGCGCAATCCGGTGATGTTCGTCGTCGAGGTCGGCTCCGTGCTGACCACCATCGAGGCCATCACCACACCCACGATATTCGCGTGGACGATCACGGCCTGGCTGTGGCTGACCGTGGTGTTCGCCAATCTCGCCGAGGCGGTCGCCGAAGGCCGGGGCAAGGCCCAGGCCGAAACACTGCGAAGGACCAAGCGCGAGACCACCGCCCGGCGCCTGATCGGATGGCCCGGCCCGTCGGTGACCGAGGAGCAGGTTCCCGGGGTCACGCTGGCCGTGGGTGATCACGTGGTGGTCGAGGCCGGGCAGGTCATCCCCGGTGACGGGGACGTGGTCGAGGGCATCGCTAGCGTGGACGAGTCCGCGATCACCGGCGAATCTGCACCGGTGATCCGGGAATCCGGTGGGGATCGCAGCGCGGTGACCGGGGGCACCACGGTGTTGTCCGACCGGATCGTGGTGCGGATCACCTCCAAGCCCGGCGAGACCTTTATCGACCGGATGATCGCGCTAGTGGAAGGGGCGTCGCGGCAAAAGACGCCCAATGAGATCGCGTTGAACATCCTGCTTGCATCGTTGACGATCATCTTCCTGCTCGCGGTGGTCACCCTGCAACCGATGGCGTACTACTCCCGTGCCCCGCAATCGTTGGTGGTGCTGGTGGCCCTACTGGTGGCGCTGATTCCGACCACGATCGGGGCGTTGCTGTCGGCGATCGGCATCGCGGGCATGGACCGGCTGGTGCAACGCAACGTGCTGGCCATGTCGGGCCGGGCGGTGGAGGCCGCCGGGGATGTCAACACGCTGCTGCTGGACAAGACCGGCACCATCACCCTGGGCAACCGCCAAGCCACCGAGTTCCTCCCGGCCGACGGTGTGTCCATCGAGCAGCTGGCCGACGCAGCACAGCTGGCCAGCCTGGCCGATGAGACCCCCGAAGGCCGCTCGATCGTGGTGCTGGCCAAGCAGGCCTATGGCCTGCGCGGTCGCGAGGTGACTAACGTCGAGTTCGTCCCGTTCACCGCCCAGACCCGGATGTCGGGGGTGAACTGCCCGGATGGCCGGCAGGTCCGCAAGGGCGCCGCCAGCGCGGTCCGGGAGTGGATCCGCGCCGGCGGTGGGCAACCGGCCAGCGAGCTCGGGCCGATGGTGGACGCGATCGCCGCCGCCGGGGGCACTCCCCTGGTGGTGGCCGAACACCGCAACGGCGCCGCCTGGGCGCTGGGCGTGATCTACCTCAAGGACGTAGTCAAAGAGGGCATCCGGGAGCGCTTCGCCGAACTCCGGGCGATGGGCATCCGCACCGTCATGATCACCGGTGACAACCAGCTCACCGCAGCCGCGATCGCCGCCGAGGCAGGAGTAGACGATTTCCTCGCCGAGGCCACCCCCGAAGACAAGATGGCCCTGATCCGCCGCGAGCAGACCGGGGGCCGGCTGGTCGCCATGACCGGCGACGGCACCAACGACGCCCCCGCGCTGGCCCAAGCCGACGTGGGCGTCGCGATGAACACCGGCACCTCGGCCGCCAAAGAAGCCGGCAACATGGTCGATTTGGACTCCAACCCCACCAAGCTGATCGAAATCGTCGAAATCGGCAAGCAGCTGCTGATCACCCGCGGCGCGCTGACCACCTTTTCCATCGCCAACGACGTGGCTAAATACTTCGCGATCATCCCCGCGATGTTCGCCGCGGTCTACCCGGGACTCGACACGCTGAACATCATGCGGCTGCACTCACCCACCTCAGCGATCACATCCGCGATCGTGTTCAACGCGCTGATCATCGTCGCGCTGATCCCACTGGCCCTGCGCGGCGTGCGTTACACCCCATCCTCAGCCTCAGCCCTGCTACGCCGCAACCTATGGATCTACGGCATCGGCGGGCTGATCCTGCCCTTTATCGGGATCAAACTCATCGACCTGATCGTCCAATTCATCCCCGGATTGAGGTGACCGCGGTGTCCTCGATGACCACTCGATGGCCGGGCCCAGTACGCCAGCACCTGGCCGCGCTACGGGCGCTGCTGGTACTGACCGTGCTAACCGGAGTGGCCTACCCGCTGGTGGTAATGGGAATCGGGCAGATGCTGTTCCCCAGCGAAGCCAACGGGTCGCTGGTGCGCAGCGGCGGCCAGGTGGTGGGTTCCAGCCTGCTGGGCCAGGCTTTCGCCGATGCCCAGGGCAACCCGTTGCCACAGTGGTTCCAGCCCCGGCCGTCCGCGGCAGTGGATCCCAGTGTCAAAAACGATCCCGGGTACAACCCGCTGTTTTCCGGAGCGTCCAACCTCGGCCCCTCCAACCCGGACCTGATCAAAACCATCCAAGACCGCCGGGCCGCGGTCGCAGCCTTTGACGGCGTGCCCGCAGCGAGCGTGCCACCAGACGCGGTGACGGCCAGCGGCTCCGGGCTGGACCCGGACATCTCCCCGGCATACGCCGACGAGCAAGTCAACCGGGTAGCGCGGGCCCGCGGATTGGACCCCGCAGCGGTCCGCGCGCTGGTGGCCGCCCACGTGCAGGGGCGCACGCTGGGGATCCTCGGCCAGCCCCGGATCAACGTCGTAGAACTCAACATCGCAATAGCCCAGCTGCACTAGCTACTGGGCACGGGTGGCATTCACCGCAATGAGTCGGGGGAGCGCAGATGGGTACGACCGGAGTGCTGCGGGTGTATCTGGGCGCAGCGCCTGGGGTCGGCAAGACCTTCCGCATGCTGGAGGAGGGCCACCGACGCCGGGACCGCGGCACCGACGTCGTGATCGGCCTAGTCGAAACCCACGGTCGGGCCAAGACCCAGGCGTTGGTCGGTGACCTGGAGGTCGTGTCGCGGATCCGGCGGGTCTACCGGGATATCGAGTTCACCGAGATGGATCTCGATGCGGTCCTGGCCCGCCGCCCGCAGGTGGCCCTGGTTGATGAGCTGGCGCACACCAACGTGCCCGGCGGGCGCCACGCCAAGCGCTGGCAAGACATCCAGGATCTGCTGGCCGCCGGCATCAACGTGATCACCACGGTGAACATCCAGCACCTGGAATCCCTCAACGACGTCGTCGCCAAGATCACCGGCATCGTCCAGCGGGAGACCGTGCCCGACGAAGTGGTCCGCCGCGCTGACCAGATCGAGCTGGTCGACATGACGCCTGAGGCGCTGCGGCGGCGGATGGCCCACGGCAACATCTACCCCCCGGAAAAGGTCGACGCCGCACTGGCCAACTACTTCCGCCCCGGTAACCTCACCGCACTGCGCGAGCTTGCGCTGCTGTGGCTAGCCGACCGGGTCGACGAAGGCCTGCAACGCTACCGGGCCGAGCACGGCATCGCCGGGGTGTGGGAAACCCGGGAACGCGTCGTGGTCGCGCTCACCGGCGGCCCGGAGGGCGACACCCTCATCCGCCGCGCCGCCCGCATCGCCACCCACGCCGGAGGAGGCGGCGGGGACCTACTCGCGGTGCACGTCACCCGCACCGACGGGTTGATCGGCGCTGACCCTGCTGCGCTGGCCGCTCAGCGCCAGCTAGTGGAATCGCTGGGCGGTAGCTATCACCTGGTGGTCGGTGACGACATCCCCACCGCGTTGCTGGACTTCGCCCGGGCCCAAGACGCGACCCAACTGGTGCTGGGCACCAGCCGCCGCAGCCAGGTCGCCAGGCTATTCGGCGGACGCGGGATCGGCGAGACGGTGACCGCGGCGTCCGGGGATATCGACGTGCATCTGGTCACCCACCCCTACGCCAGCCAAGGCCAGCGGCTGCCGCCGGTGCGCCACTACCTGTCTGCTCGGCGCGAGCTCGCTGCCGCTGCCGCAGCGTTGACCGGGCCGTTGGTGATCACCGTGATCCTCGTCCAGCTGCGTGAGCAGCTGAGCCTGACCAGCCAGGCGCTGATCTTCCTGCTGGGGCTGGTGGGGATCGCCTGTCTCGGCGGGTTGATCCCGGCGCTGCTCGCAGCAGTGGCCAGCGCGCTGCTGCTCGACTACTACTTCATCCCGCCGATCTACCGGCTGACCATCGCCGCGCCCAACGACATCATCGCGCTGAGCGTGTTGGTGCTGGTGGCGCTGACCGTCGCCACTGTGGTCGACATCGCGGTGCGGGCAACCCGCCGGGCCGCGCGCGCCTCGGCCGAATCCCAGACTCTGGCGGTGCTGGCCGGCAGCGTGCTGCGCGGGGAACACGCGATCCCCGCGCTGCTGGAGCGCGCCCGAGAGACCTTCGGGATGACCTCGGCCACCCTGCTACGGCGAACCGAGACTGGACATCCAGACGGCATCACTATTGACGATCCACAGTCGTGGGACACCCTCGGTGTCGCGGGAACACCGCCCGCGCGATGCCCAGCCGAATCCGACGTCACCGTCCCGGTCGGCCCGGATGCGGTGCTGGCCCTGCGCGGGCGGGTGCTGCCCGCCGCCGACCAGCGGGTGCTCATCGCGTTCGGGGCGCAGGTCGCGGTCGCGTTGGACCGCGACCTGCTCGCCCGCCAGGCCGCAGCCGCCCAACCCGCGATCGAAGCCGACCGGACGCGCACCGCGCTGCTGACCGCGGTCAGCCACGACCTGCGCACCCCACTGGCCGCGGCCAGCGCCGCGGTGACCAGCCTGCGCAACCCCGAGGTCCACTGGAACGCCGAGGACCAGGCCGAGTTGCTGGCCACCGCGGATGAGTCGTTGCAGCGGCTGACCCGGCTGATCGACAACCTGCTCGATCTGAGCCGGCTGCAAGCCGGAGCACTAGCCGTACACCGCCAACCCGTCGATCTGGACGAGCTAGTCCCGATCGCTCTCGATGGATTGGGGCCCGACGCTGCTGTGGTGCGCTGGCAACAGGCGCCCGCGCTGCCCCCAGTGTCGGCTGACCCGGTGCTGCTGGAACGGGTCATCGCCAACCTGGTCAGCAACGCGCTGCGCTACAGCACCGCATCCCAGCCCCCGCTGCTGACCGCCAGCGCCCTGGGAGATCACGTCGAACTCCGGGTCATCGACCGCGGACCGGGCATCCCCGACGCCGACCGGGAACACATGTTCCTGCCCTTCCAACGCCTCGGTGACCGAGACAACACCACCGGACTGGGACTCGGACTCGCACTATCCCGCGGGCTCATCGAAGCCATGGGCGGCTCACTTTCTCCCGAAGACACCCCCGGCGGAGGACTCACCATGGTCATCACGCTGCACCTGAGCACCCCCGAGCCCAGACCGGCGCAAATCAGCAGCGAAGAGGCCCTGGCATGACCCGCATCCTCCTCGTCGACGACGAATCCCAGCTGCTCCGAGCCCTACGCATCAACTTGCGCGCCCGCCACTACGAGGTCGATACTGCCTGCGACGGCGCGGCCGCGCTGTCCGCGGTGGCCCGCCGTCCCCCCGACGTGGTGGTGCTCGACCTGGGCTTACCCGACATTGACGGCATCGAGGTCATCACCGGCCTGCGTGGCTGGACCCAGGTCCCGATCATCGTGCTGTCCGGCCGGGCCGACCCCACCAACAAAATCGAGGCACTCGACGCGGGTGCGGACGACTACGTCACCAAACCCTTCAACATGGACGAGCTACTCGCCCGCATCCGCGCCGCGCTGCGCCACCAGGCCAGCACCGACATCGGCAACCTGATCAGCCTGGGTGACTACACCATCGACCTATCGGCCCACCGGATCACCCGCCGCATCCCCACACCCACCGGCGCCAGTCAACCTCCTGCGCTGCTGCACAGCCCCCCAACGGTGCACCTGACCCCGACCGAATGGAAAATCCTCGCCCTGCTCCTGCGCCACCCCGGTGCCCTGGTGGAATCCCAACGACTTCTCACCGAAATCTGGGGACCCCACTCCCGCACCGACACCGATTCCCTGCGATTTCACATTGCCGGGCTGCGCCGCAAGCTCGAACCCGACCCCGCCCACCCCCGGTACCTGCTCACCGAAGCCGGCCTGGGCTACCGCTACCAGCCATGATTGACCCTCATCCACCCGCGGTGCGCCTGACCACCGACACCGTCTTGACCTACCAGCTACCTGGTTGGCCAACCGGCTACGCCCACATCCGGGTGTTCACCCCAACCCACCGCTACCAGCACCACGTGATCCTCATCGGAGAGCCCATCGACAACCCCGGACCCCCGATCATGACCGCCATCACGCGGATCATCGCGCTGGCACGCGCCGACTTTCTCCCTCATCGCCACCGCGCACCCCGCGTGCTGGCCTACCACCCCGACCCCCAAGGCACCGGCTGGTTTACCACCGTCACGGTGCGACGCTGGACACCATCCCCAGGTCTGCTGCCCCGGGGCCGGGTCATCACCCATACCGACGCCGAACACATGACCGGCTGCCCGCTGGTCACACCCCCGGCCACCGACTACACCGTGGCCGCGCTGCGAACTCGCCGATATCAGTAACTGGATTGACCAGGTGGTGCCGTGATGGACGGGTGGCTGCAAGCCCTGCTCATCGTGGCCATAGTCGCCGCGCTACACATACCGCTAGGTGACTACCTGGCCCGGGTCTACACCAGCACCCGGCACTGGCGCCTGGAGACGGCGCTGTACCGGATATGCGGCATCAACCCGGAGTCCAACCAGCGCTGGACCCACTACCTGGGCTCACTACTGGCCTTCTCCGCCCTCGGCGTGATGGCGCTGTATGCACTGCTGCGCCTGCAAGCGCACCTGCCGTGGGCGACCGGCCACCCGGCGGTGGCTCCCGGGCTGGCGTTCAACACCGCGATCAGCTTCACCACCAACACCAGCTGGCAAAACTATGCTGGCGAAGCCACCCTGGGTCACCTCGCCCAAGCCACCGGGCTTGGCGTGCAAGCCTTCGCCAGCGCGGCCGTGGGACTCGCCGCCGGCCTGGCCCTGATCCGTGGCCTGGCCCGCCACCACACCGACACCGTGGGCAACTTCTGGGTAGACCTGATGCGCAGCATCACCCGAGTCCTGCTGCCTCTCTCCGCTGTGAGTGCGGTGATCCTCATCGGCTTAGGCGTGGTCCAGAACCTGGCAGATCCTCAGACTGTCGCAACCCTGTCTCCGGGACACCAGACCATCCCCGGCGGTCTGGTCGGCTCGTGGGAACCGATCAAACTGCTCTCCGGTGACGGGGGCGGGGTGTTCAACGCCAACAGCGCCCATCCCTTCGAAAATCCCACGCCGGTCACCAACGTCATCGAAATCATCCTGATGCTGCTCATCCCCACCGCGATGATCCGCACCTTTGGCACGATGATCGGCGACCGGCGTCAAAGCTGGGCGTTGCTCGCCGTGGCTGGGCTGCTGTTCACCGGCGCCCTGCTCGCGGCCGGTGTAGCCGAGCACGCCCACCATGACCCCGGCCCGCTCGCCGCGGGCGCCGCCACCGAAGGCACCGAAACCCGCTTCGGTATCCCCGCCAGTGCCACCTTCGGCGTCGCCGCCACCGGAACCGCTGACGGGGCCGCCAACTCCAGCTACGACAGCTTCACCAGCCTCGGCGGCGGCGTGCTGCTGGCCACGATCATGCTCGGTGAAATCAGCCCCGGAGGCGCCGGATCCGGCCTCTACGGCCTACTGATGATCAGCATGCTCGCCGTGTTCCTGGGCGGACTCATGGTCGGACACACCCCCGAATACTTACGCAAACGCATCAGAGCACCCGAAATCAAGCTCATCGCGCTCTACCAGCTCACCGCCCCAGCCGCCATCCTGATCGGCGCCGGGATAGCCCTGGCCCTGCCCGCCGGGCGCTTCGCCATCGCCAACCCCGGCGCACACGGACTCTCCGAAATCGTCTACGCCTTCACCAGCAGCACCAACAGCAACGGCAGCGCGTTGGCCGGCCTGTCCGCAAACACACCCTTCTACAACACCGCCCTGGGTGTCGTCATGCTCATCGGACGATACCTACCCATCATTTTCGTCATCGCCCTGGCCGGCAGCCTCGCCCACCAACACCACGGCCCCATCACCCTCGGCACACTGCCCACCCACCGCCCCCTGTTCATCACCCTGCTCACCAGCGTCGCGCTGATCGTCGGCGGGTTAACCTACATCCCGGCCCTCGCCCTGGGCCCTCTCACCGAAGGATTCCACCACCTGTCCTGATACAGCACCCGGCCTGGTCAGATCTGCTCCGTAAGGACGCCATAAGGAAATAGCCGATCGCTGTGAGGAGTGCGTGAGCAATCCTTCCCTAACGCGGCGACCCGCGATCCAATGGAGTGGCCACAAATCATCAATGGG
>Ga0213881_10000742_pt1 | contig 18153 bp, 16 predicted proteins | sample BarmaccoBMER_R08_FD_160104 | JGI IMG/M metagenome (GOLD analysis project Ga0213881, IMG submission 160104) | Barbacenia macrantha exposed rock microbial communities from rupestrian grasslands, the National Park of Serra do Cipo, Brazil - ER_R08 ... | reverse complement strand
CACTCTCCTCTTGTTCCCGGAGCTTCATCCCAGCCTCCTCGTGCCAAGCCTGAACCTCCACAAATGATTGATTCGCAGCTACATTCCTGTGCGACCTTCTGACTCAGTAGTGTTAGCCCACCCTACGGCCGATCGCGCTCTCGCATTAGATGAAGCAAGGCCGCGATCGGCAACGCAAAATGACTTAGTCGACGGCGACCATCACGTCGGACGCCTTGATCACGGCGTAGCCCTGCTGCCCCACCTGAAGCTTGAGCTCGTCCACGGCCTCGTTGGTGATCGAGGATGTGATGACGGCCCCGCCGATATCGATGCGCACATGCGCGGTCGTCTGGCCTTTCTTCACCTCGACGATCCTGCCCTTGAAATGATGTTGCGAGCGCTCAGCTTCATGGGTCACCTCCTGTCAGCGGATTGGCATTGCTGCCGCGGCCTCAGTGCTATTTGCTCAGCAGCGCGTCGAGTTCGGCCTCGCTCAACTCGACCTGATAGAATTGGCGATAGAAGTCGCGCGCCACGTCGCGGATATCGCCGGCAAATTTGCCCGGGAACAGCAGGCGCGCCAGCCACGGCAGCCCGATCCACCGGTTGATCGACGGCGGCGCGTCGACCCATCCGTACGGAAGCTTCGGGCTGACGAAGACGCGGCCGCGGCGCACGGCCTCGATTGGCGCCCAGGCGGAATCCGACCGGATATGCTCCGCCACGACCGGATCAATCGTCACGATGGTGTCCGGGTTCCAGGCAAGCACCTGTTCGAGCGACAAGGTGACGAGGCCGCCGCGCACGCCGCTGTCGACCACGTTGACGGCGCAGACCCGTTCGATGATTTCCGTGTTGATCGAGCCGCGGTTGCCGCTCTCCAGCCCGTTGGCGCCGCGCGCCAGATAGACGCGCGGGCGCGCCTCCGGCGGAATCGCGCCCGTGACGCGGTCGATGTCAGCTAGATCGCTCTCCATGCGTTGGGCCAAGGCTTCGGCGCGCGCGCCGACCCCGAGGATGCCGCCCAGCAGCCTCACGCTCGCAACGGTGTTGGCGAAGCGGCCGTCGATCAGGAGATAGGGAATCGACGTCTGGCTTTGCGCCCGGTCGGCGAGCGAGACAAAAGTGTCCGATACCGAACCGAAGTCGACGATCAGGTCGGGCTTCGCCGCCATCAGAACTTCGAGGTTCATGGTGCCGCCGCGGCCGGTGAGGCGGCCAATCTCCGGCAGGTTGCGGGTGACCGGCGGGAGATAAGGCAATTCCTCGGGCGGGGGCTTGCGGTTCCAGCCGATCAGCTTTTCCGGCGCCAGCACCGTGACGAGCACCGAAGCCGGCGGGCCGGCGGCGATCACGCGCTCGATGCGATCGGGCACAGTGACCTTGCGGCCGGCGGAATCGACGACATCGCGCGCCCCGGCGGTGCTAACCGAGAATGAAAGAAGGGCAGCCGCGATGGCCGCAAGCCGCAGACGTTCAGTTACCCTTACCGGGACGAACGAGTTTTCCGATTGCGCGGAACTCGCCGCCCGCCGCCCTGCGCGCGTGCGCCTCAATGGTGCGATAAAGCCCGACCACCCGCTCGCCGACCGCGGTGACGTTCGCGCCGCCGCCCCGCCGGCCGCCGGTCTCCGCCGCCACGGCCGGTGCGCGCAGCGCATCATTGATTTCTTCCACCAGCAGCCAAGCGCGGCGATACGACATGCCGAGCGATCTTGCCGCTGCCGAAATCGAGCCGGTCGATCGGATCGCCTCGAGCAGCGCAATCTTGCCCGGACCGATGCGATCGCCGCTGGCGAGATCGATCCTGATGGACAGGCGGGTGGCGGCCATGGTCTTGATTCCCCGGAGAGGTTTCCGGGAAGCTCACGCCCCTGGCCGCGGGGTCGTCAAGTGACATGCGGCGGCGGCCTTTTGGTTATGATCGCCAGCGCTATATTCGGACGAATATCGCGATCGAGTAAAGGGGCAACTCCACATGGGCGCGCCCGCCGCCGCATCGACCTATCACGCGACCGACGGCGCTGCTTACGAGATCTTCCTCGGGCGCTGGACCCGCCGGCTCGCGCCGCCGCTCCTCGACTTTGCCGAGTTTCGCGAGGATGGCCCTCTGCTCGACGTGGGCTGCGGCACCGGCAGCCTCGCGCATGCCATGGCGGCGCGGTGGCCGGCGCGTCGCGTCGTCGGTGTCGTGCTGCAGACGCTGATCAACTCGATGAAGTTGTTCCAATAGGGGCACCGCGCCGTAGGGTGGGCTAAGCCGCGCCGTAGCCCGAAGGGCATAGGCGGGGCGTGCCCACCAACGACGACTGTTTGTTGTTGATAAATGGTGGGCACGGCCGCTTGCGCTACGCGGCCTTAACCCACCCTACGCTGGCACGGGTGCCGGCGCGCGCCGCGGCCGCGCGAACCACAGCAGCACGGCGAGGCCGAGCAACGTGATGACGGCGAGGTGGCCGAACGCGAGTCCCCAGCCGAGCAGGCGGTCGCGCCCAGCGAGATCGAGCACGAAGCCGGCGAGCGGCGGACCGACGAAGCCGCCGGCGTAGCCGCACATGCTGTGCAGTCCCATGGTGGCGCCGCCCCTGTCCTTGTCGGCCGCCGCAACCGTCCCGGCCGTCAAGGCGGCGCTGTCGAGATAGATCGCCGCGTTCCAAACAATCACGACCACGACGGCAAGCGTGCTCGATGCAGCGGCGCTCCACCCGGCGAGCACGGAGAGGACGGCCGCCGCGCTCATGGCGAGAACGACGACGCGCAGACGTCCGAAGCGTTGCGCCGTTTCGTTGCCGGTGATGGAGACGAGGACGCCGACGAGCCCGGCCGCGGTGAAGAGCGTCGTCGGCTTGGGCAGCCAATCGGGCGCGCCGTGCCAGGCGATCGCGGTGGCGAAGAACGTGACGCCCCACGCACGCAGCACCGCCATTTCCCAGGTGTGAACGGTGTAGCCGGCGATCCACGCCATCGCCGGGCGGTTGCGCAAGACCGGGCGATAATCGAGCAACGCACGCAGCGGCGCCGTCGCCGGCTTACGCGGCGCGCCGCGCACGAGGACAGCCGCAATCAGGAACGCGCCGGCCGCCGCCGCTGCGCCGACCAGGAAGGCCGCCTCGGGACCGGCCAAGGCCGCGATCCAGCCGGCGATCGCGAACGAGGCAGCATTGGAAATGCCGACACCCAACGCATGCCAGGAGACGACGCGGGACTGCGCGTCGCCATCGAGCGGATCGGCGAGGATTTTCAGCCCTGGCATATAGGTCGCGGCCCAGCCGGCGCCGGCGAGAATGCGAAAGATCAGCGCCGACCAGAAGCCGCCGGCCATGAGCGCGAAACCGAGGTGCGAGAGCGCCGTGAGCCCGGTGCCGAACAAATAAACATACCGTGCGGGGTAGCGGTCGGTGAGCGCGAGCAGGATCGGCACCATCACCACGTAGGCGGCGAAGAACGCGCCCACGAGCCAGCCCGCCTCGGTCGCGGAAAGTAACCAGCGCGTCATGTAGGTCGGCAGCAGCGCGGGCAGCGCGAAGCCGCCGATCTGCGCCAGCATCTGCGCCGCGACCATTGCCGCCGTATAGCCGCGGCGGCCGGGGAGGGGACGGAGCACCATGGCGAGGTTACGCCGGCGTCATGCCGAGCGCGGCGATGCGCGCGCGCACGGCCGGATCGGCGAGCGCGGCGAGGAAGGCTTGCACGGCCGGCCTCTCGCGGCGGCGCTCGACCAGCAAAAAGTCGTAAGCCTCGGGCGTGAGCGGCAGGAAGCCGAGGCCGTAGAGGCGCGCGACCGACGCGATGGCGACGCCCCAGTCGGCGCGCCCCTGCCCCACGGCCGCCGCGACCGCGTTATGCGAGCGCGGCTGGTTGCCGTAGCCCGGCGGGCGGCTGCCTTCGAGAAGCTGATCGATCAGGATCCGCGTGCCGGCCCCGGCGTTGCGGTTGACCATCAGACAATCGGGATCGGCGAGCGCCGTCTTGAGCGCGTCGGCCGCCGCGCGCCCGGCAAAGCGCGCGTCGCCTGAGCGGTGCACGAGGCCCTGCAGGCGTTCCCAGCCGCGCACCAGCGCGAGGCCGGGTGCGATGAGGTGCTTGTTGTAGTGGCCGCTCGCCGGATCGAGCACATGAACCGGTGCGAGGTCGCATTCACCGCGCCGCGCCGCGGCGACTCCGCCGAGGCTGCCGATGGCGATGGTGCGTGCCGAAAGGCCGCGTTCGGCAAGCGCGCCGAGCACCGCGTCGAGCGCGACGCAATGACTGCCCGCGATGACGAGGTCGGGCGCATGCGCTTCGCCGATCAGCGTGATTTTCGCGCGCGTGCCGGCGTCGACCGCGGAGCTGAGCGCGTCGACGGAGAGAAAACCGTCCGCCTGCGAGAAAGCGGTGATCGCGCCCGAGCCTTTCGGCGTCGGAAACGCGATCGGTCCGTCATCGCCCGCGACCAGAGCCACAAGAACAAACTCTTTGCGGCCGAGTTCCGACGGCAGCCGCACCGGCAAGGTTGCGTCGAGCGTGCGCTCGGCCTCGGGAGGAAACCCGGCGCGCGCGCGGATCACCGGCGCCACGAACGCATGGAAAGTGAAAATCGCCGAGGTGGGAAACCCCGGCAGCACCACGATCGGTTTGCCGTTGGCGACTGCGAGGCACAGCGGCTTGCCGGGCTTGAGCGCCACGCCGTGCACGAGAATGCCGGGCTCGCCTAGCCGCGCCACCACCTGATGCGAGAGGTCGCCGACGCCCTTCGAGGTGCCGCCGCTGAGCACGACCATGTCGCAGCGGACGAGTGCGTCGCGCAGCGCCGCTTCGAGCGCCGCCGCGTCGTCGGCGACGATGCCGAGCCGCACCGGCACGCCGCCCGACTCCGTCACCGCGGCGGCGAGGATTTCGCCGTTGCTGTCGTAGACCGTGCCGGGCCGCAACGTCTCGCCCGGCCGCACCAGTTCGTTCCCGGTCGAGAGGATCGCCACGGTCGGCCGCCGCACCACGTCGGCGCGATCGAACCCGCAGCCCGCGAGCATGCCGATCTCGCGCGAGGTGAGATGCGCGCCGCGCCGCAGCAGCGTTTCCCCGCGGGCGATGTCGGAGCCGGCGTAGGAAACAAATTGGCCGGGCGCAACGGCGCGCCGCACGTCGATCGCCGGTGCATGATCCCGAAAAGTGGGTACCGGTTTTCGGATAAGATCATGCACAAACAAGCCCGCTTCTATCAGCTCCGTGTGCTCGATCATCACCACCGCGTCGGCGCCGCGCGGCAGTACGCCGCCGGTCGCGATCGCGGTGGCGGTGCCGGATGCGACCGTGAGGGCGGGCGCCCGCCCGCACACGATCACCTCTTCGTTCAGATGCAGCCGCCGCGGCACCGCGTCGCTCGCGCCGGTCGTGTCGGCGGCGCGCACGGCGAAACCATCGACGTTCGAGCGATCGAACGGCGGCGCATCGACGCCCGCCGCCACGTCGGCGGCGAGCACGCGCCCGAGCGTTTCGTCGAGCGGCACGCCCTCGCCCGGCAAGGGGGTGAGATCGAGATAGCGCGCGAAGCGAGCCTGGGCTTCCTCGGCCGAGACCACCTCGAGGAATTGCTCCTGGCGCGCCGCCGCGCGCACGGCGTCGGCGAGGCGGTCGCGGATTTCTTCGCGCGGGCGCTGCGGGCTGCGGGTCATGGCAGCGCGTGCATAGCGACGGTCGCTCCGGGCGGAAAGCCTTCGCGCTCGGGCGCGACCAGCACAAAACCGTCGGCCTGCGCCATGGCATGCAGCGGAAAGTATCCGGACGCGATCGGCTCGACGCCGTTCTCGCAAGCCCGCACCAGCACGACCTCCGCCATGCCGACCGTCGAGGCGATCTTGCGCGCGAGGGGCACCGGCGTTCCGGGATCCGGCGCGTCGCGCCCGGCGAGCCGCATGATGAGATGACGGCCGAGCACGAGCCACGCGGCGAGCGCGGCATCGAGCCGCCCGGGAATAATGAGGACCGGGCGGCCGCCGAGCGCGCCGAGCGCAGCCGTCTCACCCGGCACCAGGCCGACACCATGGACGTGCACGGTGCCACGCTGCGCCAACGTGCGCACGCTCGCATCGTGAGTTCCGCCGCCGCTGCCGCCGACGATCACGACCGCATCAGCGTCGTGGATTTGCTCGAGCGCATGGTCGAGAGTCGATGCGCCGTCCTGCGCGCCTCGTACGATCTCGGCGTCGCCTCCATCGCCGGCGATGGCCCGCGCGATGAGCGGCGCGACCGTGTCGTCGATCGCATCGATGAAAACATTGGCGGTGATGATGACGAACCGCGGCGCCCGCACGAGAACGCGCGGCACGCCCGTCGCCCGCAGCAGCGCGACGTCGGTTGCGCGCAGGCGCTCGCCGGGGCGGCGCAGAATCTGGCTGGGCGCCACATCGGCGCCGGCCGCGAGCACGCCCTCGCCCGCCACCACCGAGGCCGTCACTTCGACGATGACGCCAGCCATGGTGATTGCGTCGGGCGGCAGCACCGCATCGGTCTCCGCCGGGAGCGGCGCGCCGACTTCCACGAATTTGGGCGGCGGCGTCAGCGCCACCGGCGCATAAAGCCCGGCATCGGAAACCAGATCGCTGCGCACCGCCCAGCCGTCGCGCAACGCAATCGCCGCCGCCGGGAGCGATTGCGCGACACTCACGTTGGCCGCGAGCACGCGTCCGGGCGCGGCGGCAACCTCGAGTTCGCGCGCTTCGACCGGCTGCGCCAGCGCATCGATTCGTGCGAGCACCTCGGAGAGCGGCGCAAGACGCGACGGCAACCGCTGCGGCATGGGTGTCGGCATGGTGTCGGCATATGTGCCGAAGCGGCGGCGCGGGGGCAAGGTCGCAGGGTGGTCCTAAGCGCGCGCAGCGCGCGTGCCCACCGGAATGTTTGCTTCAACTCTCAGCTAGCGGCCGATGGCGGCTCTTGCATTACAGACCAAGCGGCAAGGCCGCGATCGGCAACGCAAATGGTGGGCACGTCGGCTCGCTCCGCTCGCGGCCTTAGCCCACGCCCCACGCTGCAAATATTTGCATCGGCCGTTCTCTGCTCCCTCCGGGATCACCCGGCTGCTGGCGCGGAGGCTAGCCGGATCTCGCACATGTTGGCGCGGTGCGAGGGGGTACCGCTGACCGGGTCGCGGTCGGTGACATCGACCGTCAGGTTGAAGTTCGCGCCCGCCGGGCTGAACGGGTCGTAGCCTGGCGCGGCCAATTCCGCGCAACCTTCCCACCAGCCGTGCTCGCCAACGACGACGCGAGGGTCAAGCTTATCGTTGAACCGGGCGCGCGCCCGCATGCCTCCGGCCGGCGTTTGCACGGCGACCCAGCTTCCGGCGGTGATGCCGCGTGCCGCCGCCGCATCCGGATGCATGTCTATTTCCGGATCAAGCGCCCGCTTGCGCAGGCTCGCCACGGCGCGGTGCTGGGTCTGGCAGAACACGCTCGGCTTCGCGCAGGTCAGCACCAGCGGGAAGCGGCTGACCAGTTCTGGCTGTGCCGCCGGCCCCAACCGAGGCTCGACGAACGCCGGCAACGGCGAATAGCCGTGCGCGCGGAACGTTTCCGACCAGAACTCGACCTTGCGCGAAGGCGTCGCGAAGCCGCGCGGGTTGCCTTGCGCGTCGAGGTCGGCGTGTTTGGTATGACGCGTCGTCAAGGCGACCCGCTTGCCGGCCGGCGCGGCGCGAAGTTCCTCCAGAGTCACGCCACTCGGGCCGAGCTGATGACGATAAGCAGCGTCGACCTCGCCGTTCCAGAAGGCGTCGCCGAGGCCGAGGCGCATCGCGAGATCGAAAATGAAATCCGTGTCGGGCCTTGCCTCGCCGCGCGGCGGAACGATCGCCTGGCGGAACTGAACGAGCGATTGCGCCTCCGGACCGATCTCGAACCCGATCTTCAACGCCTCGCGCTCGAAGCAGGAAGCCACCGGCAACACGATATCGGCCAGTGCCGCCGTCGGCGTCATGAAAAGATCGGCGTGGGCATAGAAGTCCAATGCGCAAAGCGCGGCGCGGCCCCGCATCGGATCGGCTTGCGCGAGTAAAAGGTTCGAGCCGAACCCGATCAGGCCGCGCACCGGATAAGTAGTGCCTTCGAGAACCGCGCGGTAGAAATTTCGCGCTGAAACGGCGCTCCAGCGTGCCGGGCCGAGCGGATGTTCGCGCACCCCGATCGCCGGCGCCATCTGTTTTGCCGACGGCAAATCTTCTCCGGTGATGGATGCGGCAGGTATGGCGGGGAACAGCACGTTCCCGCCCTGCGCGTCGAAACAGCCGGTCAGGGCATAGAGCAGCGCCATGCTGCGCGCCGTCTCGGTCGTGTTGGCGTGATGCTCATGTCCGCTCCAGGCGTAGTAGCAGGTCGGGCGCGCGTGCCAGATCAGGCGCGCCGCTTCCTCGAGTTGCGCGGGCTCGATCCAGCACGTCGCGGCGACCACGTCCGGCGAATATTTGCGGCAGAGCGCGGCGTAATGATCGAATGCCGGCCGGCAAACGACGGGGCCGTCCGTGGTGGCGACCGTGTATTCGCCCGCGAGCGCGAGATGCTCGATTGATCCGGCGTAGCGGCCGATCGCCGGGTCGTAAGCAATAGGCCGGTCGGCCCGGGTGTCCCAGGCGACGAAGCCGGGTGCATCGCCCGGCGCGAGGTCGCTTGCGCTGAGCAGGCAGCCGGTATCGCTGCGCACCAGCAGGGGGCCGTTGCTCCACGCCCGGATGAACGCACGATCGTACCATCCGCGCTCGATCAGGATGTTCGCGAGGCCGAGCGCGAGCGCACCGTCGGTCCCCGGGCGCACGCGCAGCCAGACGTCCGCTTTGTTGGCGAGGCCGACTTGGCGGGGGTCGACGACAATGAGCTTCATGCCGCGCTTGAGCGCCGACACGGTCGCCGTGGCGTGGGTCAGGCGCGAGAAGGACGGATTGTAGCCCCACAGAATGAGACAGCCGGCGTTCTCGATGTCCGGCATGGCGCCGCCGGCCGACCCGGTGCCGACGCTGCCGACGCCGAACGCATATCGCGTGGCAAAGCCGCGTCCCCAGCCGCATAGGTCCAGGGATGTGACCATGTTCGGCGTGCCGAACGCGTTCATCAATCGTCGCATGAACGCGCCGGCATCGCCGATCGCGGTTGTCGATGGCGACGATTGACTGAAGGCGATCGTCTGCGGCCCGAACTTCTCGGCCAGCCGGCGCATCGCCGCGGCGATCTGATCGAGCGCCGCATCCCAGGAAATCTCTTCCCAGCCCGGATCGGGATCGCCTTTCGGACGCGTGCGGCGCAACGGCCGGGTCAATCGATTTTTGTGATAGACAAGCTCCGGCGCGGCTCGGCCCTTCGCGCAGATGGCGGCCCCCGTCGGGTGCGTCGGGTCGGGGTCCAGGCGCGTGAAGCGTCCGTTCTCCACCGTCGCGACAGTGCCGCAGCGGGCGATGCAGAGGCCGCAGTATCCGCGTATTTGATGCACCGGCGGGGATATTTGCATCGCCGTCACGTCCGCTCATGCTGGCGCACCGCGCGGCCGGCGAGCGACATCAGCGGCGGCATCTTGAACTTGCGCAGCTCGGAGGCTTGCGCGATCGCGCCGGCGCCTTGCGGGCGGTCGCCTTTGATCGTGACCCGCTCCATGAGCCGGCGCTGGGGATAATAGTCGTGCACCGCCGCGTGCTGGGCCGAGCGGTTGTCCCAGAACACGACCATGTTCGGCTCCCAGCGATGGCGATATTGGTGCTCGAGCACGCTCGTCACCCGGAACAGCGTGTCGAGCAGCGTTCGGCTCTCGCGCTCCTCCATGCCTTTGATGAACAGCGTGAAATTGGGATTGACGAACAGCGCCTTCTTTCCCGACACCGGATGCACGCGCACCACCGGATGCGTCGCCGGTCGGTAGATTTCCTCGAAGTGTTTGAGCTTGCGCCAGCCTTCCTCGGTTTCGGCAAACAGAGTCTTGAACGGCTTGAAGTCGTGCACCGCCTCCAGCCCCGAGATGAACTGCTGCATGCGGTCGGACAGACTCTCGTAGGCCGCCGTCATGCTGTGAAACACCGTGTCGCCGCCGATCTCCGGCACGATTTTCGAACACAGCATCGTGCCCATGGGCGGGCACTCGCGGAACGTCTCGTCGGAATGCCAGATGTCGGTCGCGGCGGGCGGATTGCCTTCCTTGTTGTCGTAGACGATCAGCTCCGGACTGTCCGCCGCGTTGGTGGAGAACGGATGCACTGTGAGTTCGCCGAACGAGCGGCCGAACCGTTTGAGATCATCCGAGCTGATGGTCTGGCGCGGAAACACCAGCACTTCGTGAGTGGCGAGCGCATTGCCGATCGCCGCGACCACGGCAGCGTCAAGCGGGCGCGTCAAGTCGATGCCAGTCACCTCGGCGCCAAGGAATACGCCGAGCTTGCGCACGTTGAGTCCGGCATCGATTGTTGCCTCGTTCATGCAAGCCTCCGGAGGGTGGGCTGTAGGGTGGGCTAAGCGCGCCGATGGGCGCGCGTGCCCATCATCCCTCGTCACCACCCGTCTTTGGTGGGCACGCCGTCCGTCCGCTTTCGCGGAGGTCCGGCTTAGGTTAACCCACCCTACGGATTCCTTGTATATCAAGCGCTATGCGTAAGCACCTGCCGTACGCTTGGTTCTTCCACGGCCAGCGCCTGCGATCCACCCTCGACGAGCGGACGTTGCGGTGGGTGGGCGACATCGGGCTCGCGGCGGCGGTCGGCGCGGCCTATTTCCTCGTCGCGCACAACAGCGTCGGCCTGGTCCTCGAATCGACCGGTGTTGCCGTGTTCTGGCCCGCGGCCGGCATCACCTCGGGTTCGCTGATCGCGCTCGGACCGCGCGCGCGCTGGCCGCTGGCGGCCGGCGTGATCGGCGCGTCGATCGCGGTGCATCACGCCGAGCCGCTGTGGGCCGGTGTCAGCCTGGGCTTATGCAACGCGGCGGAAGCCCTCGTGATTGCCGGCTTGATCCAGCATTATTTCGGTGCCGATTTCACGCTCGATCGGCTGAGCCAGGTGCTCGGTCTGCTCGGCGCCGGGATCGTCGGGACCGCCGTCTCGGGGATCGGCGGCGCCGTGACCTACCGGCTGCTGCAGGGTCCGTCGGCCGACCTGCTGGTCACTTGGCATCATTGGTTTGCATCCGACATCGTCGGGATCGTCGCCGTCGCGCCGCTGGCGATCGGTTTCGCCGCTGCTCTGACGCAGCCGCCGCCGCGAGCCGAGCTTGAGCGCAGCATCGCCGCGCTGGCGGCGCTCGCCGTCATGACCGCCGTCATTCTGTCGCTCGGGCAAGAGGCCTGGGACACGATCCTGCCGATCGCCTGGCTGCTGCCGATCCTGTTGTGGCTCGCCGCCCGCTCGCGCCCGGTTTTCGCGGCGGCGGCCGCCTTCATCGCCTCCGGCGCGATCGTGTGGACGACGATCGTCGGCATCGGGCACTTCGGCGACGCCAGCCTGTCGATCACCAATCGCATCCTCGAGGCGCAGGCGAGCATTCTGTTCGTTTCGCTCAGCGCCAATGTCGCCGCCGCGCTGTTTGCCGAGCGCCGGGCGAGCGAGGAGCGGCTGGTGAATTCAAACATGCTGCTCGAGCGCGAGCGGGACAACAAACTGATGAATCTCGAGGCGATCACCGCCTCGATCGCGCACGAAGTCAAGCAGCCGCTCGCCGCGATCGTGACCAACAGCAGCGCGGCACTGCGCTGGCTCGCGCGGACGCCGCCCGATCATGCGGAGGTGCGGGCGGCCTTGGGCCGGATCAGCGATGATGGTCATCGCGCCGGCGACGCGATCGACGGGATTCGCGCCCTGTTCCGCAAGGGCCGCCAGGGGCAGCAGCAGATCGACGTCAACGAGATCGTCGGCGGGGTGCTCCAGTCCCTCGCCGGCGAGTTGAAGGAGCGCGAAGTCGAGTGTCGCCCCGAGTTGGCCGAGCTGCCGCCGGTCGATGGCCACCGCGGGCAGATCCAGGAAGTCGTTTTCAACCTGGTGCAGAACGCGATCGAAGCCATGAGCGCCGTGACTGACCGCGGCCGGATCTTGCGCGTGCGCACGCAGCCGCGCGGCCGCGATGCCGTTGCGGTGACCGTGGAAGACTCCGGCCCGGGCATCGAGCCCGGCCGGCTGGATGAGATCTTCGGCGCCTTCGTAACCACCAAGGCGCATGGCATGGGCTTGGGCCTCGCCATCTGCCGCATGATTGCGGAGCATCACGGCGGCGAACTCACCGCCTCCTCGGACGGTAAGAGCGGCGCGGTGTTTCGTTTCGTTCTGCCGATCAAACAATCAGATGGGCTGTAGGGTGGGCTACTGTAAGCGGCCGAAGCGCAGCGCAGGCCGCGTACCCACCAACGACGATTGTTTGATACATGGTGGGCACGGCCGCTTCGCTTGCCAACCACTTGTTTGTTCGTGACGCGGTGGGCACGCCCGCCTACGCGCTCCGCGCTCCGGCGAGCTTAGCCTACCCTGCAAAAATCGACCAGCGACGCGCCGTCCATTCCGACGGTTGGCAATCCAAGAAACGCGAGGATCGTCGGGGCGATGTCGACGAGGCTGCTGGGACGATCGTGCACGCCGGAGCGCACATCTTTTCCGTTGAGCAACAGAAACGGCTGGGTCTCGTCCGGTCCCCAGCCGCCATGCTGGCCGCATCCCACCTGGACCGGCTTGCCCGGTTCGGCGGCCACCCAGCGCCGGCCGGCTACGCCGTAGGCGTTCGCATCGTGGTGCCGCGCCATGTTGACGGCCGCGACCACCCCGCTCGATGCCGCGTGACCCAGCGCGGCGAGCCCATCTTCGGTGACGACCTCGCCGGCCCACGGCTCTGCCCGCATCTCTTCGAGCACATCGAGCAAAGCCCGGCGGGCCGGATTCGTAGAGTAGAGGAGGGCGGCGGTGCCCTGGGTTGCGACCGCGATCCGCCCATCGCCGAGTTCACCGCCAAGGCCGCGCGCCGCAAGCCACGTCTCGATTTCGACGTAGTCGCCGATCGTTTCCTGGCCGTGGTCCGAGCCGATCAGCAGCAAAATATTTTCTCCCGACGCGCGCGCGCGTTCGACCGTCTCGACCACGGCGCCCACGCATCGCTCGGTTGCCTGCAACGCCGCGCGATGGACGGGAGAGCCGAGCTGCGTGCCGTGCAGGGTCAGGTCGGGGTTGGCGAGCCATAACACCGCGACGCTCGGCTTGCGCGCGGAAAGAACCTCCGAACAAAACCGCTCGGTCATGGCCCAGTCGCCGGCGAAATCGTGACTGACGTCGAGCGCGTCGCGGCCCTCGATCAGCTTCCCGCCCGGCGCGTAGGAGCCGGCGCGGTGATAAACAAATCCGAAATTCTCCGGGTCGAGAAAATAGGCGGCGCCGGGCGAGACATTGGAGAAGGCGATAAACCCGCCCGCGCCGGCGACGCGCTCGGCGAGCGATGGCACGCGCAAGGTGCCGCCGGTTGCGGCGCGCATCTGCGCGCGGAACGCCGGCAGGCCTACGTCGCGCACGGTGATCCTGCCGTCCGCGAACAATCCCATGCGGTTGCCGTGCAGGCCGTGCCGCGCCGGCCGGCAGCCGGTCGCGACCGATGCAGCCGACGCGCGGGTGGCGGACGGAAATATCGCCCGATGGTCCGCGCACCAAAGACTTTGCCGCGCGATCTGGTGAAGCGTCGGGGTCTCGTCGCGCGTGACCCAGCTCCGCCCCAATCCATCGCAGCAAACAAACACGGTGCGGCGTGAGGGATTCATGCTAATCTGCTTCGTGGCATGCTGCCGCAATAAGCTCATCGTCATCCTGAGGAGCTCGGCGCGAAGCGCCGAGCGTCTTGAAGGATGGCCACAAGCTCGGAGCGCGCTTCCATCCTTCGAGACAGCAGCTCGCTTTTGCGAGCGGCTTCCTTCAGGATGACGCCGGTGTTTGTTGCAGCTCCGTCATTCGAACGCAGCGAAGCAATCCAGGGGCAACGAGCACCGCGCTTGCGGCTCTGGATTGCTTCGTCGCTACGCTCCTCGCAATGACAAAGGCCCGCGGGCCGAAGTGCCCGCGACCCACCCTACAAACAATTCACGCGATCTTCTTCGCTGCTACGGTCGCCGGTTCGGCGATCACCTTGGCGGCGCGCAGTTCCGCGATGGTGCCGGCCTCGATGCCGAGCCAATCTGCGAGCACGTCGCCGCTGTGCTCGCCGAGCAGCGGCGCCGGGCCGACCTTGGGCGGCGCGTCGCCGAAGCGCACCGGCCAACCGCTCATCACGTAGTCGCCGACCGCCGGGTGCTCCATGGTCTGGCGGATCTTGCGTTCGCGGAAGCTCGCGTCGTCGGCAAGCTCGCGCGTGTCGAGCACCGCGCCCGAGGGAATCGTGGCGCTGCCGATGAGGCGCATCGCCGTGTGCTTGTCGTGCTGGCTCGTCCACTCCGCCACCACCGCGTCCACTTCGGCGCGCCGCTTGGTGCGTTCGGCCGGGCTCGCGTAGCGCTCGTCGCCGATCAGATCCTCGCGGCCGATCACCTTGAGGAGCCGCGTCCAGTGTTCCGGATTGGCGGCGCTGGTGTAGACGTAGACGTAGTCGTTGGGGCCGCCGCCCTTGCACGGATAAATGCCGATCGGCGGATGGCCGCCGCCCACCGTCTTCGCGCCGGCGCGCGGCGCCGCCTTGCCGTCGGTGCGCTCCATCACGCAGAAGGCATTGCGGATGTAATGCATGACCGAATCCTGCATGCCGACCGTGAGATGCTCGCCCTCGCCGGTGCGCAGCCGCCGCACGTAAGCGGCGAGAATCGAAATCGCCATCAGCATGCCGGTGCCGGTGTCGCCGATGGTGGCGCCCGGCCGGCACGGCGGCCCGTTCTCCTCGCCGGTGACCGACATCGTGCCGCCGGTCGCCTGCGCGATCATGTCGAATGCGAGGTTCTTCTCGAACGGGCTCCCCTTCCCGAAGCCCTTCACTTGGCAAAAGATGATCGCCGGGTTGATCGCCTTGATCACGTCGTAGCCGAGGCCGAGCCGCTCGATCGCGCCGGGCGCGAAATTCTCGATCATCACGTCGGCGTGGCGCGCGAGGCGCTTGACGAGGTCGAGTCCGCGCGGGTCCTTCAGGTTCACCGCCGCCGAGCGTTTGTTGGAGTTGTACTGCAGGAAATAGAGCGCGTCGGCGTTCGGGTCGGTACGGCCGATGTTGCGGCCGGGATCGCCCGCGCCGGGGTTCTCGATCTTGACCACGTCGGCGCCCATCCAGGCGAGCGCCTCGGTGCAGGACGGACCCGCTTCGAACTGGGTTAGGTCGAGGACCTTCATGCCGGCAAGGCAATTCTCTCCGCTCATCTGGCGCGCTCCCGTGTTGAATCGAAGGATTTTACGCTTTCACGGCTCATCCGACCAGCCGTCGCCTGGGCTTAGCCGCCCTACGCCGTAGGGTGGGCTAAGCCGCGGAGCGCGAAGCGCGAAGGCGGGCGTGCCCACCAACGATGGTTCGCGACGATGGATGGGGGCACGCGCACCTTCGCCCTCGCGGGCTTCGGCGCGCTTAGCCCACCCTACAAATTGTTTGTTGCAATTTTTTTCGCTGCGATCTCAACGTTCTGAGGCGCCCCTATCCGTGCCGATGAAAAATGCGCCGCAGGGTGACGCCGTTTCGCGCGATAGCGGTCGTGGCGCCTATCGTGACCATCCGTTGGGCATCTGCGCATATCGCGGTCAACGGTAGATATGGCTGAAAGTGCGGGCGTTTCACGCGCTCGCGTGCCGGCTTGGTCGAATTGTCCAAGGTTTAATCATTGGCACGTCGCTTGCTACTGTGCGGTGACGCCGAATTGCAATGACAATAATTGCGATGGACGAACCATCGGGCTCCAGGGAGACGCGACCCATATCGCCAACCGGAGCCGCGCCCTGCGCACATTCGAGCAAACATAAACTTTCGCAAACGCGGATCGTCGGTGAAGAGCCTCACACACGATTCTCATCGCATCGGTTTAAGTCGAGCGCAGCAAGCTTTCAATGGAGGACGTCATGATCGGCTGGTATCCACAATACAATCTCAGCAAAGAAGAAAAGGCGGTCCAAGCCACGTGGTTGCGCAGACTTGCGGTTGTCTACGGCGTCGCGCTGCTCCTGCTCGTAGCATTTGTCGCGGCGAATCGTTTGCTCGCGGTGCCAGCGCCCGGCGTCGCGCGTGCCGCCGCGCCGCACGTCGCGAACGCGACAGAAGGGAGGACGGGCCAAGCGCACTAAATCCTGCGAACGATATTGGGAGAGGCATTCATGAGCCGCTGGGATGCGATCGGATATGTTGCCTCGGGTCTGGTATTTGCGTCCTTCTGCATGCGGGACATGATTCCGCTGCGCCTCGTGTCGGTATGCAGCAATCTTGCGTTTCTCACCTACGGGCTGGCTTTGGGCCTGGTGCCGGTATGGGTGCTGCATGCGCTGCTGCTGCCGATCAATTGCTGGCGGGTCTGGCAGGGTTTCGGCCGGCGCCGTAGGGTTGGCTAGCCGGAACTCCCGCGAGCGGGAGGACGCCGCGCCACCATGGCGCGCACGCCGCCGGGGAGAAACTCATGCCGATCATCGATGCCCAGGTGCACGCCTACGAACGTGATCATCCCGGCCGGCCGTGGGCCGCGAAGCTGCACGGCGAGGCCCAGGTCACCGGCGACGAGATGATCGCGGCCATGGACGCGGTCGGCGTCGATGCGGCGGTGCTGGTCTCGCCCTTCACCATGTACCGCTACGACGCGAGCTACGCACTGCAAGTATACGCCGCGCACCCCGGCCGCTTCGCGCTGGTCAAGCCGGTCGATCCGACCGATCCGGCGGTCGCCGACACCATCGCCGACTGGGCGAAGACCGACGGCGCGGTCGCCGTGCGCATCATGATGACGCGCGGCGTGTCGGAGGACCCGGCCGATCCCGGCATCGCGCGCGTGCTCGCCGCCGCGGCGCGCCACGCGCTGCCGGTCAATCTGTTGTGCTGGGGCCGGCTCGAGCAGGTCGCGCAACTCGCCGCGCGCAATCCGCAAACCACCCTCGTGATCGATCATCTCGGCCTGCAGCAGCCGTTCGAGCCGCCGCCGCCCGCCGCCCCGTTCGCCGATCTGCCCAAGGTGCTGGCGCTCGCCGCTTATCCCAACGTCGTGATCAAGATCACCGGCGCCTGCACGCTCGCGCGCGAGCCGTTTCCTTATAAAGATATCTGGGATCCGCTCGGGCGCATCTTCGATGCCTTCGGGCTCGACCGCTGCCTGTGGGGCACCGACTGGACGCGCGCGACCGGGCTCTTGACTTACAAACAAGGCGTCGATGCGTTCCTCGTCACCGACCGTTTGTCAGATCGCGACCGCGCCGTGCTGATGGGTGACACCCTGCAGCGCGTCTACAAATGGAAACCGAAGTTGTAGGGTCGGCTAAGGCCGCGCAGCGGCCGTGCCCACCAACGATGATTCGTGACGGTGAATGGTGGGCACGCCCGCTCGCAAGCGCTCGCGGGCCTTAGCCCACCCTACAGCATCACCGCATTGGGGCGGGGCGCGCGATGTGGTACAACGAATCATGCCGCAAAAGTTGCTTCCGGCTTCCAGAGGAACGCGCAGGAGGATTACGTGACGAATGGAACCGCAGCCGGTGAGACCAAGCTGCTTTGGCCGTCGCTCGGTAACTTCTATTCCCAGTTTTTCGAGATCGCCTACGCGCTGCTGCGCGTCGTCATCGGCTACATCCTGTTCATGCATGGCTGGGTCAAGGTCCACGCCGGCGCTGGGGCGGTGGCCGGCGGCATGGCCAAGAACGGGCTCGAACCGGCCAGCCTCTTCGCCTACGCGGCGATGTTTCTCGAGACGGTCGGCGCCGCCTGCCTCATCGTCGGCCTGTTCACGCGGTTCTTCGGCGCGGCGCTGGCGATCGAGATGGCGATTGCCTTCGCGGTCGTGCACCTGCCCAAGGGATTTTCCGCCGGCCAGGGCGGCTTCGAATACGTGCTGCTGATCGGCATCGTGCTGTTCGTGATCGCGATCCGCGGCGGCGGCCCGTATTCGGTCGATCGCCTGATCGGCAAGGAGCTGTAGGAACCGTAGGGTGGGCTAAGTGTGAGTCTGCAAGAGGTTGTTCCCGGTCAGGCCGAGGCGGCTGATGGGTGTTCGTTTGGCCAAGCTAGCATGAGGTCTGTGCCAATTGTAACGATGGAGCCAGACCGGGAG
>Ga0213881_10000741_pt1 | contig 18162 bp, 17 predicted proteins | sample BarmaccoBMER_R08_FD_160104 | JGI IMG/M metagenome (GOLD analysis project Ga0213881, IMG submission 160104) | Barbacenia macrantha exposed rock microbial communities from rupestrian grasslands, the National Park of Serra do Cipo, Brazil - ER_R08 ... | reverse complement strand
GAGCAGCTCGTAGGTCACCTTCTTGTTCTCGCCGTCAATGTGCTCGACGAGCACCAAAACCTCGCTCATGCTTGTTCTCCTCCCGGTCGAACCGGATCAGATGATCTTCTGGCCGACCAGGTACGCGGCGATCTTCACTCCGCCGTCGCCCTCGTCCTCGATCTTCTCGCCACCGGACTTCGGCGCTTTCGGCGCGGCCACCGTGACCGAGGTCAGCGCGTTGGCCAAGCCAACCTCGCTCGGGTCGATACCGGCATCGGCTAGGGTCAGCTTGGCGACCTTTTTCTTCTTGGCCGCCATGATGCCCTTGAACGACGGATAGCGCGGCTCGTTGAGCTTCTCGCCGACGCTTACCAGCGCGGGGAGCTCGGCGCTCAGCTTGGTGATGCCGTCCTCGGTGCCTCGGGTGACCGTGACGGTGGAACCCTGCACCGCGAGCTGCTGCGCGTGCGTCAGCGCCGGTATCCCTAGCACGTCGGCGATCATGGCCGGAACCGCGCCGGTGCGCCCGTCACTCGCCTCGTTACCGGCGATGACCAGGTCATACCCGTCAGAGCCAACCACTGTGTTAATTACTTTAGCCAGCGCTTTGGCCGTCTGCACCGCGCACGAACCGTGCAGCGCCTCATCGGACAGGTGCACCGCGTTATCCGCGCCCATCGACAGCGCCTTGCGGATGGCATCGGAAGCACGCTCGGGGCCCATGCACACCACCGTGACCTCACCGCCGTGCGCCTCTTTAAGCTGCAACGCGGCCTCCACCGAACGCTCGTTGATCTCGTCGATCACGGCGTCGCTGGCGTCTCGGTCAAGAGTGTGGTCGGATTCGGCCAGTTTGCGCTCCGAATACGTGTCCGGCACCTGTTTGACCAACACGATGATCTTCATCGGTCCCCTTCGACCTCCTACCTGTTCCACGGGCCCTACCTGTTCCACGGGCCGGCCGCCTCCGCCGTCAGGACCAGCGGGACGTGCTTGAGTCTCATAGTGTCGGAACATCCCGACGCGGAAGCATCAACGCATAGGTGATGCTCAACACCCCCCGATCACCTCACGACGGCCTCAGCCTCGATCTCCACCTTCCAGCGCGGATCGAGCAGGCCCGCGACGATCACCATCGTCGCGGCGGGCCGGATGTCCGCGAACAGCTCTCCGTGCACGGCACCGACCTGATCCGCATCACCAGCGGCGGTGATGAACATCCGGGTCCGCACCACATCAGCCAGGCTCACGCCAACTTGCGCCAGCGCGTCCGCAATGATCGTGAAACAGCGGCGCGCCTGGACCGCCGCGTCATCCGGACACGAGCCATCGGGCCAGACCGGCGCGGTGCCGGACACCACCACCCGATCGCCGACCCGGACCGCGCGGGAAAACCCGAACGTCGCCTCGAACGGTGACCCCGAGCTGACCCGGTGGCGATGCGCTGTTGCCACGATCCCCTGGTTGCCGGTGGGACTGGATTTATTACCAGCCGCGCGGCCGCTCGGCGACACCGTGAGGTCGTCGTCGAAGCTCATGATGCGCCCATGGATGCAGTGATCTTCCCGGTACTGTGCCCCAACTCACTGCCCGATGAAGAGGTACTCGCACACCTTACGACGGCGCGCCGCGGCGTGGGTGCCGAACGAGTAGCGGTGGTCCAGCCGCCGCACTTCGACCGAGTCTTTGACCTCGCGCAGCAGCGCCTTGATGGTGTGCGCGTCCGGAACCGCGTTGGACGAATAGGATAAGACGATCGAGCTGTCTTTGAACTGCTCGAAGGTCTGGTAAAGCGCCTGGGTCACGGTGTGCTTATAGGAGAACGGCGTATATTTCTTGGCCAGCTTCTTAGTACGGGTGGATTCCATGATTCGCTGACCTCGCCAGTAGACCGAGAGCCCCTCCAGGAAATGGTAGCGCTTGATGTAACAATTGTCGTCGCGCGGCGGCGCATAGGGCGGATCGAGATAGGCGATATCGTATGTTCCGGTAACGGCGGATACGTCTCCGCACAGCGCGCGCGAGAACGCTCCGCTGTCGAAAATCACCGCGTTGTACTCCATGACCCGCTCGCGAAAGTGCTCGCGCAGCGCCAGCCGCAGATCACGGCGGCCGTCGTCGTAGCGGCGGTCGGTGAAGGTGAACACCCCTCGGGGTTGCTTACGGGCGGCGCTGAGCACCAATGCGGAGATCGCCAACGCCCGCTTGGCGCCGGTGAGGTTGTCGATATGCGACCACGCCGAGTCCAGAAACGTTAGGTCCTCGGCATCGAAGTACAGCCCATCGAACGTCGAGCGAATGAAATCTCGGTCATCAGCCGGTGGTCCACAGATCAATTCAACATCGTCGTCGCCCAGCCGCTCATTTTGATTGACGACCGTCGCTTCGGCAATAACCGAGGGAAAGTTGAGGAAGTCGTTGGTCGTAACCTGGTAACCGAGTGCCTTCAGCGTGTAAGCCACAACCGCGCTGCCGGAGAACGCATCGAGCGCGGTTGCGCCACCGATCTCGGCGAAGACCTGCGCAAGCTGCGGCACGAGCCGGTACTTCGATCCCATGTAGCGCAATCGGGGAAACCTCGCCACGCGCGCCGCGGCACTGATTCCGGTGGTTGCACCGGAGGGTTCAGCGATCAAGGTCACCGGTGGCATTCTGCCTCACCAGGCTGGTCGAGCACGGCTGCTCCCCTTCCAGGCGCACACGCGGGAGTTAGTTTCGTCGGCAGTGAGAGCTGTACGAAACCAACGCACGGTAGGGTTACATCTCAATGACGGACATTGATGCTGGTCAGGTGAGTTGCCTGCCCCTCACCGGGGAGCGGACCGTGCCCGGCGTCGGCCACGAGAACTACTGGTTCCGCCGCCACGAAGCCGCCTACCTGCTGCTGGCTGGGCGCTGCCGAGACGCGCTGGTGCTGGAGGCCGGGTGCGGCGAAGGCTACGGCGCGGACCTGATCGCCGGCTGCGCGCGCCGAGTGGTGGCGCTGGACTACGACCCGGTGACCACCGCGCACGTGGCCGCCAAGTACCCCTCGGTCACCGCCGTCCGGGGCAACCTCGCGGCGCTGCCGCTCGCCGACGCCGCGCTTGATGTGGTGATGAACTTGCAGGTCATCGAGCATCTGTGGGATCAACGCGGGTTTCTGGCCGAGTGCGCACGGGTGTTGCGCCCCAGCGGGCAACTGTTGACCAGCACCCCGAACCGGCTGACCTTCTCCCCCGGCCGGGACACCCCGCTCAACCCGTTCCACACCCGCGAGCTCACCGCCGCTGAGCTGGCGCGGCTGCTGGCCGAAGCGGGTTTCACCGTGCACGAGATGCTCGGCCTGCGCCACGGGCCGGCCTTGCGCGCGCGGGATCATGCCCACGGCGGATCGCTGGTCGATGCCCAAGTCGTGGTGGCACTCGACGGCGGCCCGTGGCCAGCGCGCCTGCTTGCGGACGTGGCGGCCGTCCAAGCGGACGATTTCGACATACACGGCGACAAGTTGGACGACAGCCTGGACCTGATCGCGATCGCTCGGCTTGCGTGAGTAGCCCGTGAGTAGCCCGAGGCGTCCGATCGGTACGTTCTGCCTGGTGCTGCACAGCCACCTGCCGTGGCTGGCCCGGCACGGTGTGTGGCCGGTCGGAGAGGAGTGGCTCTACCAGGCGTGGGCTGGCTCGTACCTGCCGGTGCTGCGGCTGTTGGACCAGCTGGCCGCCGAAGGACACCGGGACGTGCTCACCCTCGGGGTGACCCCGGTATTGGCCGCCCAGCTGGACGATCCGTACTGCCTGCGCGGCATGCACGAGTGGCTAGGCGACTGGCTGCTACGAGCACACGGGGCCGCTGGCCGGGCCGCGGGACGATGGCGTAACCCGGCGATGGCCGCGATAGCCGCCGGCGAGCACCGCCGGGCCACCACCGCGCTGGCCGACTTCGAGACCCGGTGGCGGCATGGCGGCTCGGCGGTGTTGCGTCCGCTGGTCGACGTCGGCGTGGTCGAGCCGCTGGGCGGGCCCGCTACCCATCCGTTCCAACCGTTGCTGGCACCGGCTGTGCGCGCATTCGCGCTGGAAGCCGGGCTAGCCGACACCGCGCGCCGACTGGGTGCGCGCCCGGCCGGGATCTGGGCGCCCGAGTGCGGCTACGCGCCCGGGATGGAGGACGGTTACGCCGCCGCCGGGGTGCGGCGGTTCCTGGTGGACGGGCCGGCGCTGCGCGGGGACACCGCGTTCGCCCGTACGGTCGGCACCAGCGACGTGGTGTGCTTCGGGCGCGACCTGGGGGTGACCTACCGAGTGTGGTCACCCCGCTCGGGATACCCCGGTCACCGTGCTTATCGAGACTTTCACACCCATGACCACTCGTCTGGGCTCAAATCGGCCAGGGTCACCGGCCGGGGGGTGCCCCCAGAGCGCAAGAAGCCGTACAACCCGGAGTTAGCCGCCCTCGCGGTGCGCCGGCACGCCACCGACTTCGTGTCGGTGGTCCATGCGCGGTTGGTGTCGTTAGCGAGTGAGCACGGCCGTCCCGCCTTGGTAGTAGCCGCGTATGACACCGAGCTGTTTGGGCACTGGTGGTTCGAAGGTCCGATGTGGTTGGCTGAGGTGTTGCGTGCGCTGCCGGCGGCTGGGGTTCGGGTGAGCACGCTGCACGGCGCGCTGGATGCTTGCGCTTTGGGTGGACCGGTCGCGCTGCCGGCGTCGTCCTGGGGCTCGGGCAAGGACTGGCGGGTATGGGATGGCGAGCGGGTGGCCGACCTGGTGGCAACCGGGGCTGAGGTCCAGCGTCAACTGCTTCGCGCGGTCGGTGACCCGCCCAGAACACTTGGGCGCGACCGAGTCCGAGACACGCTGGCCCGCCAGGCACTGCTGGCGCTGTCCAGCGACTGGGCGTTCATGGTCAGCAAGGACTCGGCGGCCGACTACGCACGCGGGCGGGCCAACCAGCACGCGGCCCGGGTGGCTGATTTAGCCCGGCTGCTGGCGGCCGGGCGCCGCCGCGCGGCCGAAACGCTGGCCACCCAACTCAACCAGCGCGACACGCTGCTGGGTCAGCTGGACGCGCGGGGCCTGAAACGGAATACGCCAGCCGAAGCATCATCAGGTAATTTCGTGCTTACCTGCCGGTAAATTAATCTCATGCGGGTGCTGATCGTGTCCTGGGAGTACCCCCCGGTGGTGGTCGGCGGCCTGGGTCGGCACGTGCATGCCTTGGCTCGCCGGCTTGCGGCGGCCGGGCACGACGTCAGAGTGCTGTCCCGCCAGCCGTTCGGCAACGACGCCACCACCCACCCCACCAGCGAGGAGGTTCTTGAACAGGTGCGGGTGCTGCGGGTGGCCGAAGATCCGCCGCACCTGGAGTTCGAACGTGACCTGATAGCGTGGACGTTGGCCATGGGTCACGCCATGGTCCGGGCCGCCCCTGGCTGGCTCGCCGGTTGGTATCCGGATGTGGTGCACGCCCACGACTGGCTGGTCGCGCACCCCGCCATCGCGGTCGCCGACCTCTTGGCGGTGCCTCTGGTGGCCACGCTGCACGCCACCGAGGCCGGCCGGCACGCCGGATGGCTGTCCAGCCCGATCAGCAGGCAGGTGCATTCAGTGGAGTGGTGGCTGGCCCGGCGGGCCGACGCGCTGATCACCTGCTCGGAGTCGATGCGGACCGAAGCGGCTGAGCTGTTTGATCTTGACCGCTCGGCGATCGCCGTCCTGCACAACGGCATCGAGCCGCGCCGCTGGCAGGTCGAACCACCTGAAGCTGACGCGGTTCGAGCTCGGTACGCACCGGACGGGGCCCCGCTGCTGTTGTATTTCGGGCGACTGGAATACGAGAAGGGCGTCCACGACCTGATCGCCGCGCTGCCCCGAATCCGGCGAGCGTTCCCGGGCACCCGCCTGCTGGTGGCTGGGAAAGGCACCCAGGAGATGTTCTTGATCGAGCGGGCCCGCGCGCACCGGGTACGGCGGTCGGTTCGCATGCTCGGGTATCTGCCGGATGATTCGTTGGCCGCCCTTCTGGCCGCGGTGCACGCGGTCGTGCTGCCCAGCCTTTACGAACCGTTCGGCATGGTCGCGCTGGAGACGGCGGCGGCCGGGACACCGTTGGTGGCGTCCACGGCCGGCGGGCTCGGTGAGGTGGTGCGAGACGGCGTGACCGGGGTCTCCTTCGCCCCAGGCGACGTGGCTGGTATCGCTTCGGCGGTCAGCGCGGTCCTGGCCGACCCGGACGCGGCGGCTGCGCGCGCCACCGCGGCACGGGCTAGGTTACGCAGCGAGTTCGACTGGGATCGGATCGCGGCGGCGACCGCTGACGTATACACCGCCGCCCACCGCCGCGCACCCGAGCCGCTCGGGCGGCCCAAAATCCCCACCGGGAACGCCTTCGGGCCGGCCTGACTCTCGACTCTCGCCGGTCTTCAGCTGTCCGGGAGGGATTCTTGGACCGCTCGTTCGGTCTTGCGAGCAATGTCCGCCAACGCGGCGCGCTGCTCGGCGGCCGCCGCGTAATCGTCCCGACGGTTGCGCACCACCCGCGCCGGCGAGCCGACCGCGATCGCGTAATCCGGGATATCCCCGCGCACCACCGCGTGCGCGCCGAGCACGCACCCCCGGCCGACCCGACTACCCCGCAGCACTGAGACCTTGGTCCCGATCCAGCAATCCGGCCCGATCCGCACCGGTGTCTTGACGATCCCCTGGTCCTTGATCGGCCGGTGGATGTCGGCGATCACGTGGTCGAAGTCGCAGATGTACACCCAGTCGGCGACCAGTGTCGCCGCACCCAGCTCGACGTCGAGGTAACAGTTGATGGTGTTGTCCTTGCCCATCACGACCTTATCGCCGATGCGCAACGAGCCTTCGTGGCAGCGCACCGCGTTGCCGTCCCCGATGTGCACCCACCGGCCGATCTCGAGCCGACCGTACCCCGGCCGGGCGTGCAGCTCGACGTTCTTGCCCAGAAAGACCATGCCGCGCAGCAGCACGTGCGGGTTAACCAGGCGGAACCGCAGCAGGCGCCAGTAGCGGTCCAAGGACCACGGCGTCCACGCCCGGTTGCGCACCACCCAGCGCAGCGACGCAAGGCTGAGAAAACGCGCCTGTCGGTGATCTTTACGGGTGTGCCACCACGCTGACCACCGGGTCCGCATCGGGGCGCCCCACATGCTGGCCACCGGCGCAGCCTACGACCGGCGCCGCGTGGCTCGTGAGTGATGAGTGTCGCTATAGGGTAGTCGAGTGTCTCCCACGCTGTTGGTGATTGATACGGATCCTGGGGTAGATGACGCGGCGGCGCTGCTGCTCGCGCTGACCAGCACTGAGGTCGAGCTCCGCGCGGTGACCACTGTATTTGGCAACGTCGAGCTGGCCACCACCACGATGAACGCGCGGCGGCTGCTGACGCTGGCTAGCCGGTCAGACATTCCCGTCGCCGCCGGTGCGGCACGCCCGCTGGTGCACCCACAGGCCCAGCGCGCCGACAAGTGGCACGGCACCGACGGCCTCGGTGGGCGCGCCGATACGCTGCCGGCCGCCACACCACTGGACCCGCGCGGCGCCGTGACGTTACTCGCCGATGTGCTGCGGGCAGCGAAAACACCGGTGACGCTTGCCCCGATCGGCCCGCTGACCAATATCGCGTTGCTGTTGGCGGTTCACCCCGAACTGGCCGGCAAGATTGACCGGATCGTCGCCATGGGCGGGGCGCTGCGCGGCGGCAATACCACACTGGCAGCCGAGTTCAATATCTATGCCGACCCGGAGGCGGCGCACCGGGTGCTGGCCGAGGAGTCAGTGCCGATCACCTTGGTTCCGCTGGATATAACGATGAACTGTTGGGTGGACGGGCAGTGGCTGGACGAGTTGGCCGCCGCTGGCCCGCGCTGCGCCACCCTGGCCGGCGTGATCGACCACGGACGCAAGCAGCACCAGCGCGCCTTTGGCGAGGACAGAGTGGTATTGCACGACGCGGTCGCGGTGCTGGAGGCCGTCGTGCCCGGCACATTGAGCTGCACGTCGATGCCACTGAGCGTCGAGTGCGGCTTTGGCGCCGATCGGGGCGCCGTGCGCCGGGCGGAGTCCAGCGATTCCCGCCCGGTCGACGTGGCGCTGTCGACCGACGTGCCCCGGCTGCGCGCGGAGATTTTGCGCCGGCTGCTTACCCTGGATGGCGCGGCGGCGACCGCTTGATTTCCGCCGGTAGCCGGTAGGAGGTGGCCATCACACGCGGGCCCGCTACTCGGCGAGCCCGCGTGTGATGGCGTAACGCACCAGCTCGATCCGGTTGTGCAACTGCAGCTTGCGCAGCGTGCTCTGCACGTGGTTCTCCACCGTCCGGTGCGACAGCCCCAGCCGGGTGGCGACTTGCCGCGCGGTGAGACCGGTAGCCACCAACCGCAGTACCTCCGTCTCGCGTTCGGTCAGCCGGGGCACCGGGTGAGCCGGAGACTCGGGCTCGGGTTGAGTCGCCAACCGCTGGTACTCTCCGAGCACCAGATCGGCCAACCCTCGGGTGAACACGGCGTATCCGTCGGCGGTTCGCCGTACCGCATCGGCCAACTCGGCGGCGCTCGCCGCCTTCACCAGGTAACCGGTCGCCCCGGCCTTCACCGCGTCCAACACGTCACGGTGTTCGGCCCGTTCGGAGAGCACCAGAACCCGGGTGTCGGGCATCGTGTGGGCGATGGTCCGCACCGCGTCGACAGCGGACACCTCGTCCAGATCGAGATCGATCACCACCACCCTCGGTTGAGTGGCGGCGGCGATCCGAGCGGTGAACGTCGGGTCGGCGACGGTAGCCACCACGGTGAAGCCGCGGGCGCTGAGGTCACGGGCCACGCCTTCGCGCCAGATGGGGTGGTCATCGACTACCACGACCGTGATCGTGCTCAGGTTGATGTCGCTTCGCGCACCGCTCACCATGAGTGCTCGGCACCTCCGGGCGCCAACCCGGTGACCAGCGCGTTGTAGAAGAACCGGCGGGGCACCACCCGAGAGAGCACGTGTGCGTCCAACCACGACAGACCCTCCCAGGTACGCCAGGCGAACATCGCCCAGCCCACACCCAGCCGACCCGGCGCGACCGCCGCTTCGAAGGTGCGCACCGGCCAACCGAAGAACGCCGCGGTCAGCTCTTCGGTGACCACTCGCACGTCCAGCGCTCCGGCCCGGCGGGCACATGCTTTGAGTTCGTCTGGATCGAACGTGTGCAGATCAACCACCGCTTCCAGCGCCGCGGCCCGGGACGACTCGTCGAGCTGCGCCTTCGGCCGGCGCCAGGCCCGCAGCGGTCTCAGGCCGGTCGCCCGGGTGACCGTCCACCAGGTGGCCCGGCTTATGCGGCGCGCGTACCAGTCCCCGATGCGAGTCGGCTCACCGGCGAACACGAACCGCCCGCCTGGCTTGAGCACCCGCAATACTTCACGCAAGGCGGCCGAAACATCCGGGATGTGATGCAGCACGGCGTGGCCGACCACCAGATCGAAGGTGTCGTCGTCGTATGGGATGCGTTCAGCGTCAGCGACCTGACCGTCCACATCAAGCCCGAGGCCGGCGGCGTTGCGCAGCGCGACCCGGACCATGCCGGGGGCCAGATCGGTCACCGATCCGCGCGTCGCTACCCCGCCCTGCATCAGGTTGAGCAGGAAGAACCCGGTACCGCAACCCAGCTCCAGGGCCCGCCGATACGGCCAGCCCGATCGGCCGGCGATTAACTCGAACCGCCTGACCGCGTAGTTGATGCAGCGCTCGTCGTAGGAGATCGACCACTTCTCGTCGTACGAGCTGGCCTCCCAGTCGTGATAGAGCACATTGGCAAGCTTCGGGTCCGTACGCGCGGCCGCTACCTGATCGGCGGTGGCATGCGGGTTAGGGGCTGGGTCCTCGATCATCGTCATTTGGGCAAAGCATAAGTCAGCGGCCGGTAAACGTTGCCTTACCGGGGCCGTTCTCGATGAACGACCGCATCCCCACGGCTTGATCGTCAGTGGCGAACAGCGCGGCGAACACCTCGCTCTCCAGGTTCAGCCCACTGCGCAAGTCCCCGTCCAGCCCACCGTCGATGGCCTTCTTCGCCGCCGCCAGTGCCTGAGCCGGCCCGTTCGCAAACTGCTCGGCCCAGGACCGGGCCGCCGAGTACACGTCGTCCGGGGCGACTACCTCATCAGCCATCCCCAGCATCAGCGCTTCCCGGGCGTCCACGAACCGCCCGCTGTAGATGATGTCCTTCGCCTTCGCGGGGCCGATCAATCGAGCCAGCCGCTGGGTGCCGCCGGCGCCGGGAATGACGCCGAGCAAGATCTCCGGCTGGCCCAGCTTGGCGTTATCCCCGACGATACGGCGGTCGCAGCACAACGCCAGCTCATAGCCGCCGCCAAGCGCGTAGCCGGTGATGGCGGCCACCGTCGGTTTGGGAATGTCGGCCACCGCGCTAAACGAACTGGACAGGGCCCGCGCCCGCGCGGACATATCCACATAGGACATGTCCACCATCTCCTTGATGTCCGCGCCCGCCGCGAACACTTTGGGGCCGCCGTAGACGATCACCGCGCGCACATCGGCCCGCTCGGCGGCCTCCTGCGCACAGGCGCGGATCTCTTCTTGCAGTTGTTTGTTGAGCGCATTCATGGGCGGTCGATCCAATTGGATGGTGCCAACCGCCCCGTCCACCTCGAGCTTGACGAACTCACCCACGCCTGCTGCCTCCTCGCGGTCGGATCGTAGATCAACACCTTACCGTCGGCGCGCGCTGTAGCGTCCATCTTCGTGCCTGAACACCAACGGCAACCCAAAGGTGTTGGACAGATTCTGTTCGGTCATCACCTCGGTCAGCAGCCCCTGCGCGACGACCACACCGCCACGCATCAGCAAGGCATGCGTGTAACCAGGCGGGATCTCCTCCACGTGGTGGGTGACCAGCACACTCGCCGGGGCGTCCGGGTCGGCGGCCAGCGTGGACAGCCGACTCACCAGATCCTCGCGGCCGCCCAGGTCCAGTCCGGCGGCGGGTTCGTCGAGCAACAACAGCTCCGGATCTGTCATGAGGGCACGCGCGATCAGGGTCCGCTTGCGCTCGCCTTCGGACAACGTCCCGAACCGCCGGTCAGCCAGCGCCGTAATGCCGAGCGCGTCGATGAGTTGGTCAGCGCGGGCCAGGTCGGCCGAGTCGTACTGTTCGCGCCAACGCCCGAGCAGCGCGTATCCGGCGCTGACCACGACGTCGCGGACAATCTCGACACCGGGCACGCGGGAGGCCAGCGCGTGGGAGCAGAATCCGATCCGGGTACGCAGCTCGAACACGTCGACCCGGCCGAGCCGCTCGCCGAGCAGGAGCACCGTGCCGGAGCTCGGGTGCAGCTCAGCGGCCGCGATCCGGAGCAACGTCGTCTTGCCCGCGCCGTTGGGGCCGAGTATCACCCATCGCTCGTCCAGCTCCACCGACCAGTTCAGCCCGCTCACCAGCGTGGTAGGTCCACGTCGGACGGCGACGTCCTCCATCCGGATGACCAAATCGGTGAGGTCGGGCTCCGGGTCGTGCTCGGTACCGGCCCCAGTGGTCCCGGTGTTCTCAGTGATCGAGTCAAGCTGGCTCACGGACCCTATCCTTGCTGATGATGTCCTCCCAGAAGCGCGCCGCTCAGCCCGCCGCGCCACCGGCCGGCCAGATCTTCCCGCTTGGCGCCCACCTGACCGAAACTGGAGCCCGGTTCACGGTCTACTCGGCAAGCGCGCAAGCCATCGAACTGTGTTTGATCGAACCAGACCCGGACGGTGGCTCGCCGACGGAGCGACGGATCAAGCTGATCGAGCGGACCTACGGGGTCTGGCACGGCGAAGTGGCCGGGCTGCGCGCCGGCCAGCACTACGGCTACCGAGCGCACGGGCGCTACGACCCGCCGGCCGGGCTGCTGACCAACCCGGCGAAGCTGCTGGTTGACCCCTACGCGCGGCGGATCGCCGGCCAGATCACCGACCTGCACGCCGCGCTCGGATACTCCGGCGACCCGCTCACCGGGGCGCCGAGCACGCGGGACTCGCTGGGCGCGGTGCCGCTGTCCGTGCTCACCGAGCCGGTCGCCGGGCCGTACCCGACCCGCACGCCGAGCGTGTCGTGGGCGGACACGGTGATATACGAGCTGCACGTACGCGGGTTCACCCGGACACACCCCGAGGTACCGGCCCACCAGCGCGGGACCTACCTCGGGCTGGCTCACCCCGCGGTAATCGAGTATTTGCTCAGGTTAGGCGTGACCGCCGTCGAGCTACTGCCGGTGCACGCCTTCTGTAGTGAAGCCGACCTGTTGCGCCGGGGTCTGCGCAACTATTGGGGCTACGCGACGCTGGGCTTCCTCGCGCCGCACCCCGGGTATGCCTCGGTGCCGGGTGAGGAGCTCACCGAGTTCATTACGATGGTCGCCGCGCTGCACGCCGCCGGCATCGAGGTGATCCTCGACGTGGTTTATAACCACACCTGCGAAGGCGACCTGCATGGGCCGACGTTGAGCATGCGCGGCCTGGACTCCCGGGCGTATTACCTGCACCGCGATGACGGCCGGCTCGTCGATCTCACCGGATGCGGCAACACCCTGGACGCTGGCTCGCTGACGGTGGCCCGGCTAGTCTGCGACTCGCTGCGGTACTGGGCGCAACTGGGGGTGGACGGATTCCGGTTCGACCTGGCCAGCGTGCTCGGCCGGCCCCGAGGGGGCGCCTTCGACCCGGCGGCCGGGCTGCTGTCGATGATCGCGGCCGACCCGGTGTTGTCCACCCGCAAACTCATCGCCGAGCCGTGGGACGCAACCCCAGAGGGCTATCGGGTCGGTGGTTTCGGCGTCCAGTGGTCGGAGTGGAACGGGCGTTTCCGCGACACCGTGCGGGACTTCTGGCGCGGCGTGGGCGGGGTCAGCGAGCTGGCCTCGCGGCTGACCGGATCTTCTGACCTCTACGCCGTCTCCGGACGCCGGCCGTGGGCTTCAGTAAATTTCATCACAGCGCATGACGGGTTCACTTTGCGTGATCTGGTGTCCTACCAGCGCAAGCACAACCGCGCCAACGGCGAGCTCAACCGCGATGGCACCAACGACAACCGCTCACAGAACTTCGGCGTTGAAGGCGAGACCGACGACAAACAGATCCGAGCCGACCGGCTGCGCGCGGCGCGGGCCCTGCTGGCGACCCTGTTGCTGTCCACCGGCGCCCCGATGCTCACCGCTGGCGACGAGCGCTGGCGTACCCAGCGAGGCAACAACAACGCTTACTGCCAAGACAGCTCGTTGAGCTGGCTGGATTGGGCATCTGACGACCTGGTCACGGACAGCCTGATCGCGTTCACCGCCCGGCTGGTGCGGTTGCGTCGCTTCGTGCCCGGCCGTGATTCGTTCTTCAGCCCAGACGACGTGATCTGGTGGCACCCCGAGGGGCGCCCATTCACTATCTCCGACTGGCACGACGGCGAGCTGCGCACGATAGGGATCCGGTCGCCCGGCGGTGGGCTGATAATTTTGCACGGCGGGTCCGGGCCGGTGACCTACACGCTGCCGGACGTGACGCTAACCCCCGCGCTGGACAGCCACTGCCCGGACGGAACACCCGCCATCACCACCCCGCTGGCCGCCACGTCCACGATTGTCGTGCCGCCGCGCACGCTGCTGCTATTGCTCGAGCGCCCCGAACACTCAGGGTCCGCGCCGGGCCTCGGTGGCACAGTAGAGCCGTGACCGCAATCGAGACCAGCATGGCTCCGCGTCCGCCCCGACACCGGGTGAATCCCCGCGCGTTGCGCTGGTGGACCGTCCAGGCGGCGCTCACCTCGGCCGCCGCGCTGCTACCGCAGCTGGTGGCGCTGGAGCTGTCCGACGCCAGATGGCTCGTCGTCACTACGTCGGTGACGGCGTGCTTAGCCGCCGCGTACGTGCTGATCATGCCGTCCTGGCGGTATAGAGTGCATCGCTGGGAGGCCGATGAGCATGCGGTGTACACCTTGGCCGGGTGGCTGCATCTGGAGTGGCGGGTAGTCCCGATCTCTCGGATTCAAACCATCGACATCGAACGGACTCTGCTGCAGCGGCTGTTCGGGCTAGCCACCGTCACGGTCACAACGGCATCGGCCGCCGGTCCGGTGCGGATCGTCGGGTTGGACGCCCAGGAGGCCGACCGGCTAGTCCGCCGGCTCACCGCGATCACCCAGGCCGACCGGGGAGATGCCACGTGAACGAACCCGCCTGGCGCCGACTGGACGTTCGGATGCTCGCGGTGTTTTCACTCAGCGAGGTCGGCGCCGTGGTCGTGGTGCTGTTCATCATGCTGATCGGTAGCCGAGGCGACGGCGCATGGCAGTTAATCGGCGCGGTACTCGCGCCGAGCGCGTTGGTGACACATGGGCTGCTGCGTTGGCTGACCGTGCGTTACCGAGTCGGCGTCGAACGGATCGAGCTGCGCAGCGGCCTACTCAACCGGCAGGTTCGCTCGGTTCCACGCGACCGGGTGCGCACCGTCGATCTGACCTCCAGCCCGCTACACCGGCTGTTCGGCCTGAGTGTGGTGGAGATCGGCACTGGATCAAGCACCGCGAAAGACGGCCGGCTGCACCTGAACGCGGTCGCGACAAAGGAAGGCGAGCGCCTGCGCCGCGAGCTGCTGGACCGTTCTCCGATCGCCTGGGCCAAACCCACCGCCCTATCGGCCTTGCCCACCTCTGTGCCCGGCACGCTACCCGGCTCAGGGCCGGTCCGCGAGAGCCACCTGGTCGCCACACTGCGGTTGTCCTGGCTGCGGTTCGCGCCGCTAACCACCGCCGGGCTGGTCGCGCTCAGCGCGGTGTTCGGCACCGGCTTCAAGCTCGCCGATGATGTGGGTGTCCGGCTGGGCGACTTAGACGCGGTTCACCGCGTCGGCGACCGGCTAGGCGCCGCGCCGCTCTGGTTGGCTGTCGTCGCCCTGACGCTCGGTGTGCTGGTGGTCGTCGCGCTGGGCTCGATGGCGGTCTACTTAGAGGGTTGGTGGGGTTACCGGCTGACCCGCGAACCGGATGGCACGCTCCGGCTACGCCGAGGCCTGCTCACCACTCGCTCATTATCGATCGAACAGCGGCGGATGCGTGGAGCGGAGGTGGCGGAGTCGCTGTTGCTGCGGCTGTTCGGAGGTGCCCGGTGCGCGGCCGTCAGCACCGGGCTGGACGCCAAAGCCACCAGCCATGGGGCCCTGCTGCCTCCCGCCCCGCTCGCCGAGGCGCACCGGGTGGCAGCCCAGGTCCTACTGCTCGGTGATCCAGCCGACGCCACTGGCGCCGCGCTTGACCAACATCCCCCGGCCGCATTGCGCCGGCGACTGATCCGGACCCTGCTACCGACCGTCATCGTGGTGGCGAGCGCGTGGTGGCTGGCAACGACGGTCCCCCAGCTTGCGCCGGCCTGGCCGGCGGCGTTACTGGCCTTGCCGTTAGCTGCGCTGCTCGGCCTGGATCGCTACCGCAACCTCGGCCACGCCCTGCGCCCGGAGTACCTGGTGATCGGGCAGGGCTCACTGATTCGACGCAGGGTGGCATTGCAACGTCGAGGGATCATCGGCTGGCGGTTGCGGCAGAGCGTGGTGCAGCGCCTGGCTGGGCTGGTGACCGTGGATGTGGTGACCGCCGCCAGCGCGGGTCGCTATTCGGTGGTGGACCTATCGATGGACGCGGCGGTACACCTGGTCAACGAGGTAAACCCCGGGCTACTGCCCACTCGTCACCCGACAAACTTATCCGCGGACCTGACTAACGATCAGGAGGGTAGGTTCGCGGAGCCGACACTAAGCTGAAGAGGTGAATGACTGCCTGGTATGGATCGATTGCGAGATGACCGGTCTCGATATTGGCTCTGACGTGCTGATCGAGATTGCCGCGCTGGTGACCGACGGCGATCTGCGCGTACTCGGCGAGGGCATCGACGTGGTCATCAAGGCCGAGGACGAGAAGCTGTCCGGCATGATCGATTTGGTGCGCGAGATGCACACCCGGTCCGGGCTGACCGACGCGGTACGCGCGTCCACAGTCACCGTCGCTGAGGCCGAGCAGCAAGTGCTGGAGTACGTCCGTAAGTACGTGCCCGAGGCTCGCAGCGCCCCGCTGGCCGGCAACTCCATCGCCACCGACCGCATGTTCCTCGCCAGGGACATGCCAGAGCTGGAGAGCTACCTGCATTACCGGATGGTTGATGTGAGCTCGATCAAGGAGCTGTGCCGCCGTTGGTATCCACGGATCTACTTCGCCAAGCCAGAGAAAGGGTTGACCCACCGAGCACTCGCCGACATCGGGGAGTCACTCCGCGAGTTGCGTTACTACCGGGCTACGGCGTTCGTCCCACCGCCGGGTCCCAGCAGAGAGCAAGCTAGGTCAGTCGCGGCACAAGTGATGGCTGAGCCGGTTGGCCCGGCATCCGTGTGATTCGTCCGCGACATGGAGGCGGGTCGGGTGGAGGTCGCCGAGGCGGGCACGCTAAGCTGGAAAAATGTTGCGGGGTGTAGCTTCGCAACATCAATGGTGGGTGTAGCTCAGCTGGTAGAGCACTGGGTTGTGGTCCCAGGTGTCGCGGGTTCGACTCCCGTCACTCACCCCCGATAGGGGCACAGCCCGCACCGGCGCAAGCCAGGTGCGGGCTGATGTCTGTCTAGGCCGACTAGTGGGCGCCAGGCGAAGAGGATTGATTCCCACTGGCCGCCGGCTTCGACGACCGCTTGGCCGCACTGGGACGAGTCGAGCCCGCGGAGCTTCCGGACGTCAGCGAGCCGGAACCCGTTACCGACTGCGCGCCGCTCTTCGGTTGCGTGCTCGACGCGGGCGCTGTTGACGAGCTGGGAGCGGATGGCGGGGTGCCATCCGCCTGGCTTGCCGCGAACACCGAACGGAGATCAGATGCGCCGACCAAGCCGTTGCCCAACGGCTTACCGAAGATGCTCAGCGCCACCATGACGTGGCCACCCGGCGGCCAGCTCGGTGTTGGCCGCCAGACCAACTCCCGGTCTGAGCGCCATTCAGTGGTACCGCTGACTGGCGGGTTGGCGCTCACTTGCAAGGCATGCTCGACCACGGCACGATCACCAATTGGCTTGTCGAACAACACGCTGACCGGTCGATCGGCCGGAACTGTCTCGTTGTCCTTTGGCGTGATCTTGCCGGTCACCTGTTGACCCGGGGCCAACGTGCTGAACCGCGACGTCGCCTTGGTCTCGTGTCCGGACACCGACCGAGACGTGGCGTTGAGCACGTAGGAGGTACTCGGCTCGAGCGGCGTCGTGGAGGCCCACCGCTCGCCGTCGGGAGAGACCACACCGGCCAGCGAAGCGCCGGAGGCGGTGGCCAGCGCGACCTCAGTAAAACGTCCACCCGCGACTGCGGCGGTGACCGTCTCGGTTGGTGAAACCCCCGTGGCACCGTCTGGAGGATTGATCGTGAGCCTGCTGTCCGAAGGCTCCGCGGCTACGCGCTGCGCGACGTCCTGAACATTATTGACCAAGCCCCTGGCTGAGCTCGCCCGAGTCGAGCTGTGCGGCGAGCAACCGACCAACGCGGCCGCGAGCACAGCCGCCGCGACGAGAAACCCAATACGGTGATCAACGCGAGCCACTGCAGACCCCCCGTACCAACAGGCGACGTCACATAACGAAAGGGACAACGAACGAAACCCTGTTGGGTTACTTGACGGGCCCTGCGTAGTCACACTGGATCACACTGGCCGCTCAGGGAACAGCCCCGCGCACGGGTCGCCACCCGAGGTCATGCTAGGGTTTTAGCAGCGTTCAATGAGAGCGCACTCTCTAGCGCCGCTAGCTCAACAGGCAGAGCAGCTGACTCTTAATCAGCGGGTTCGGGGTTCGAGTCCCTGGCGGCGCACAAACCCTTTCTCACCAGCACAGACAGCTGGCGATCTTCGACCGGAGTGCTAGCACAGCGCTTCTACACAAGCTAACTTCGAGCTTGTGGCACGCCTCGACAGTGGTAATGATCTTCTCCTGCGGTCCTTCACTCGCAGCCTTCGGGCACGCAACCGAAGCCCCAAGACGATCAAGAGCTACGTCGAAGCTGCCAGCCTTCTCACAACGTTCACCTCAGACCAAGATCTACTGAGTCTGGATCGAGGCCAGATCGAGGAGTTCCTGGCAGATCAACTCCAACGCCACCGACCCTCCACGGCAGCCAACCGCTTCCGTAGCCTCCAGCAGT
>Ga0213881_10000740_pt1 | contig 18178 bp, 20 predicted proteins | sample BarmaccoBMER_R08_FD_160104 | JGI IMG/M metagenome (GOLD analysis project Ga0213881, IMG submission 160104) | Barbacenia macrantha exposed rock microbial communities from rupestrian grasslands, the National Park of Serra do Cipo, Brazil - ER_R08 ... | reverse complement strand
CCCCGGCAGCCGGGCGTCCCGCGTCCTCCCGGGGGCCCGCGAACGTAAATGAGTTTGCGCCGCCGCGGCTGTCGTTAGTTGACTGGGGGAATGCCGGAGCTGAGCCGACCCACGGTCGCGGTGGCCGAGTCCTTCCTCGTCGCGATGAAGGAGTTCATGAGCGAGGGCCGCGGCGGGGCGGACGACGAATCGATGATCGGGACGGAGATCCGGGAATGGCGGGCGCGCTGGGACACGCCCGAGGGTTTCGCCGCCTTTGTCGCGGCTCTGCTGGCGCAGTCTGAGGAGGAGACGCCCCGGCCAGCCGGGCGGGTTCCCAGCACCACCTGGTGGTGGGTGGACGGCCGGGACTACCTGGGCCGGATCACCTTGCGTCACCGGCTCAACGACCGGCTGCGCGAGAACGGCGGCCACATCGGCTACGACGTCCGTCCCGCCGCACGCCGCCAGGGCCATGCCACCGCCATGCTCCGGGCCGCGCTGACGCGGGCTCACGCCATGGGCATCGACCCGGCCTTGATCACCTGCGACGTGCCCAACCTGGCCTCCCGGCGGGTGATCGAGGCGAATGGCGGCGTGCTGGACGACGAACGGCAGGGCAAGCTGAGGTTCTGGGTACCGACGAGCGGCGGGGAGATCCCGCGGTAGCCGGACGGCTACGGCCGGGGAGCCGGGGGCGCCACGTTCCTGATGCCCAGCGTGGTCTGCTCGGGAAACAGCCCGGCGGACAGGGCAGCGCTGAGGAGCGGCAGGGTAAGCTCCGCCAGCCGCTGCGCCCGGTCCGCGCCGAGCGCCTGCCACGGCTCGTCGGCCAGCCGGTCGGTGCGCCATTCGATTTCGTCCCGGCCGTCCCGGCCCCGGTCGGTGGCGTTGCCGTCGGCGTCGATCCAGCCGCGAGACGCCAGCCGGTCCCTGGCCGCCGTCCACTCCGCGTCGGTCCAGCCGCGGCTGGCGAACGTCTCCGCGGGTGCGGCGCCGATCCCGGCGAAGGACACCAGTGCTTCACACGGATCCAGGCCCGCGGTGAGCAGTGCCGCGACATGTCCGTCGCCGCGGTGCTCCCGGAGCACGGTCGCCGCCTGCCACAGCACCAGATGTGGTTCATCCGGCCACGGCAGGTCGGCGTTCGCCGCGGCGAGCGGGCGTCCCGCGGTGTTCGCGGCCAGCGCCGCTTCACGGGCCAGTCGCGCGGCCTCCGCCAGCCCGGGGTCGCCGAGCCGGTCCCCGGCCAGCGTCCGCCACATCCGGTCCACCGCGCGCATCCGGGCGGCCAGCAGCTTTTCCGGTCCGGCCACCGCCCACGCGGCGGGTACGTGTCCGGCCACCATGCGCGGGCTGAAGCTGTAGCACACCGCGGTCACCTGCCGCGGACCCGCCGGGCCGAGCGGCGCCGCCCGCCAGGCGAAGTAACTCGGCCAGCGAGTGTCCACCGCGTAGCCGAGCGCGGCGGCTTCGGCGAACACGTCAGGCGCGTAGTAGAAGACGGCGTGCAGCGGCTCGAGCTGATGCCACATCCGCCTGGCCAGCCCATTGTCAATCCCGGTCATCGGTGCCCCTCGTTTTGTCGCGTGCCGGAAAACTCCTGCGCACGACCTTACGGGCCGGGTGGCGGAGAAACCACCGCCGTTCGTCGTAAAGGGTTTTGAGCGGTTCTGCCGGAAACACGCCGGGTTACCGTCAGAACGGCGTGTGCTCAAGCCAGTGGGTCAGCAGCGCCTGGTCGCCGAAGACCGCTATGGAGGGATCAGAGGCCGGCCGCCGGCGGGTCAGGACGAGCAGCAGGCCTGGTCGTCACCGTCACCGTCACCGGGAGCATTCATGCCCGTTAAGATACGCGGGTCGGCGCGATCCGGTGCGAGGGAGCCGTCTCCTGGAGTGGGGCTGTACGGCGGGATCCGGTACGACGTGGTGTCGCCGAGCGGCAGGTACTCACCGGCCTGATCGTCGTAGGGGAACTGGTCGGGTTCGGCCAGCAGGACAGACATGTCTTCGCGGGCCAGCAGGTCGGGGAAGGTGGCCTCGGACTCCTCTCCCCGGGGGCGCCGTGGGGCATTCCACCCTGGCCCGCGGGAGACATGGCGGCCCCGCGCCGCCGCGGCGGCCGCCGTCGCGGTACTCGTCGCGCGTGCTCGATACGCCAGCACACCCGCGCCCGCCGCGGCCAGCAGGGCGATGATCGCGACGAGGACGGGGAGAGCGGATCCGCCCGGCCCGGACGGCTTCGCGGTCCGCGGCGGCGTCTGCGGCTTGGTGAACTGCCAGGAGACCGACCGCCCCGCCGCGGTGGCCAGCCAGGCCCGGAATTTCGCGTATACCGGATCGGGCGCACCGGCCGCCACCGGGAAGGCGGTCGCGTTCACCGCCTGGCTCAGCCGGAAGATCCCGTACCCGAACGAGTCGTTGGGCACCGCCCCGCCGGCCCGCAGCGCCGTGCCGGTCAGCCGCTGGACCACCTGGTACCACCGCAACGCGGGGTATCGCGATCTGATCAGCGCCACCGCGCCGGCCGCCAGCGCGCTCGCGGCCCGCGTGCCGCTCACGTTGGCCACCAGCCGTCCGTCGCGGCCCGACGTGACCAGGTCAGCGCCCGGGTTCACCACGGTGATGTATGGCTGGCGCGTGTCGCCGGGCCACAGTGCCCGGTTGGGCTGCACGGAACCCACCGCGAGCACCCCCGCGCATGAGGCGGGCTCGGACGGCGCGGCGCCGATCAGGTTGCTGTCACCCGCGGCCGCGATGACCACGATGTCGCGAGCCAGCGCGTAGGCCACGGCCGCCTGCTCCGCCGCGTCGCACCCCGCCGCGGAGGCGGCCGGATGTTCCTGCGAGACATCGATGACCTTCGCGCCGTGGTTCGCCGCGTAGATGATGCCCGCCGCCATCGCGCCGGGATCGGCGGTCACGTCGGTCGTACCGGCATTGACCACGACCGGCAGGATCTTGGCCCTCGGGGCGACGCCGGCCATTCCGGTGCCGCCGGTACCGTTGCCCTGCCCGGCGATGAGGACCGACATCATGGTCCCGTGACCGTCGCCGTCGGTGTTGAAGTCGGTCTCGCCGTTGGTCCGGTGGCCCGTGACGTCGCCGCCGGGCACGACCGCGCCGCGCAGGTCAGGCACGCTGGCCTGCACCCCGGTGTCGAGTACCGCCACGCTGACGCCTGCGCCCTGCGACAGCGGCCAGACCTTGGGCAGTATCTTCCAGCTGGTGAACCACCACTGGCCGGCGCGGGGGAGTAGTGCGGTTTCGGCTCGCCCGGTGGGTGCGGCTCGCCCGGTGGGTGCGGCCCAGACTGACGAGACCGCTATCCCGGACACCACGACCGCCACCCCAGCTGCCGCCAGCATCCGCCTGATCATGTTTTCGCCCCTCCCGAACAGAGAGACTCTGGCACGGCTGCCACAGACTTTCATTCAAGTAACTGCCACCGCACCCCTCCCTGGCCAGGGTCGTCCCGGTGCCGTTATCAGGCTGTAAGCCTTCCCTATGCGGTCGCTGAATGAGGACGGTCCGGCCGCCCGGCCGCTCGCTGGACCCTCGTTCGTCTCTCGGTGGCGTTCCCTCGGCGCCCGTTCGTGGCAGGATGTAGACCGCATTTGCACCGACGGTTAGGGTAGCCTTAACTGGTTTAGAGGCGGTGTGGCATCTTAGGCGGCATTTGCCGCCCTTGGCCGGAATCGTCCGCTGTGGCAGGGCAACCCGGAGGCCGAGTACTGGTGACGGATGAGGCGGGCGCTCCGGGCAGTCCGATCGGCTCAGCACCGGCCGGCGCGGCATCAGTCCGCGCGGCACCGGCCGGCTCAGCACCGCCTGGTTCCGGGCCGCCTGGTTCCGGGCCGCGTGGCTCAGGGCCGCGTGGCTCAACGTCAGCCGGCCCGGCGCCGCGAGGCGAGCTGGGACTGCTGCTGGGGGCCGGTTTCGACCTGCCCGAGATCGCGAGACAGGTGCTGAACGCGACCGTGCCGGGTTTCGCCGACGCGACGAGCGTGTTCGTCCTGGAACGGCTGTTCCGTGGTGAACCAGTGGCCCACCAGGCCGGCGGCGTGGTGCTGGCCCGTCGTCTTGGAAGCGGCTTCTCCTCGACTGGCCAGCAGAACACCGACACGGCCTTCCCGCCGGGGGAAGTGATCGCGTTCGCTGAGGACTCGCCGCTGGGCCGCTGCGTGCACAGCGGCCTCCCGGTTGTCTACGAACAGCTTGACGGCGCCACCCTGGACCAGGTTCGCAGCGACGGCAAGACAATGCTGGCCCGCTACACGTCGTTCCTCGCGCTGCCCATGATCGTTCACGACACCGTCATCGGGTTCATCGGGCTGGCCCGGGAACCGGGAAAGCTCGCGTTCGCCGGCAGCGACGCCACGGCGGCGGCCACCCTGGTCGCCCGCGCCGGCACGACGATCGTGGGCGCGCTGACCTTGCTCAAGCAGCGGACCATCGCGGACGCCTTGCAGCGTGGCCTGCTGGCCGCCGAACCGGCCGCGCCATCGCGACTGGAAATGGCCTGGCGCTGCCTGCCGGCCGACCGGCAGCTCATCGGGGGCGACTGGTACGACGTCATCCCGCTGCCGCGCGACCGGACCGGGCTCGTCGTGGGCGATGTCATGGGCCACGGCCCCGAAGCCGCCGCGGTGATGGCGCAATTGCGTGCGGCGGCCCACGCCCTGGCCGATCTGGATCTGCCGCCAGCGGAGTTGCTGGAGCGGCTGAACCGTCTGGCCGCGACGCTGCCGAACCTCGTGCTGGCCACCTGTGCCTACGCGGTCATCGATCCGGTCAGCCGGGAGTGCGTGATCGCGGGAGCCGGTCACCTGCCGCCCGTCCTCGCGTTTCCCGACGGGACCACGCGAATCCTCGATCTGCCGGGCGGCGAGTCGCTGGGGCTGGGCATGGAGATCTACCGGGAGGCCGCTGTCACCCTCCCGCCCGGCGCGGTGCTCGCGCTGTTCACTGACGGTCTGGTGGAGAGCCGGACCCGCGCCTTCGACCAGGGCATACTCGCGCTGGAGACGGTCCTGTCCGCGTCCTGCGAGGATCTCGAAGCCGCCTGCGACGCGCTGATCGGGACCCTGGCCGACCACTACGAGGACGACGTGACCGTGGTACTGACCCGCATCCCCGCGCCGCTGTTAGACCCTTTATCACGAACGTCCGTGGTGCTTCCTCCCCAGCCCCGCACCCACGCGAGCGGCACGTCGCGCCATGATGTGCGCCGCGGTCCCTCCGTCGCCCAACCCCGTGGATGTGACAAGGGTGTGGCTCCCTTAAAGGGACAGGTGCTGCTCCCTGGCCAGCGGCACCGATGGCACCATCGGGCACGCTCTATAGCGCTACTGACCGGTTTGAGCGGCACCGATGGCACCATCGGCATGCTGCTCACTCTGGAGGAGCCGCACCCATTGGCCTTGGCGCGGAGGGAAGTTCCGTTCAGTCTTGTTGCCAGTGGGTTAGTTGTTCACGGCCTCGGAGCCGAGAAGGTTAGACCTTGACAAGAGTGCGAACGCGTCGGATTCTCTGCATGTGAGCGCTAACAATGACGTTGAAAAAAGTTCGCAGATGATCTCGAGGCGAAATGCGCTCCGGCTGGGCGCGGCGGCCGTCAGCGTACCGCCCTTGCTCGCGGCCGCCGGGGAGGCCGCTGAGGCGGCCGTTCGTAACCCGGCCGCGACCGCTGCCGCGGGCAAGGCGTTTCCGCCGGCGCCGCCGATTCCGGCCAGCTGGGTGGTGACGGACTTCCCGCTGAATCAGGTGACGCTGAAGGACAGCCTGTTCTCCCGGCACCGTGACCTGATGCTGGAGTTCGCGCGTAACTATCCGCCGGACAACATGCTCTACAACTTCCGTACCAACGCGGGGTTGCCGAATCCGTCCGGCGCGCAGCCGGTCGGCGGATGGGACACCCCGGACGGCAACCTGCGCGGCCACTCCACCGGTCACTTCATGACCCTGCTCGCCCAGGCCTACGCGGGTGGCGGCGGCACGGTCTACAAGGACAAGCTCGACTACATGGTCACGGCGCTGGGCCAGTGCCAGGACGCGCTGAACGCGATGGTCGGCAAGCCCGCACCGCCGCCACCGCCGGTCAAGTGGGCGACAGGTAAGTTCGGCGGTTCCGTGCAGTTGAGCGGTACCGGCAATTACGTGGGGCTGCCCGCGGGCATCCTCAGCGGCCTGACCGACTTCACGATCGCGTGCTGGGTCAACATCGGCCAGGTCATCACGTGGTCGCGGATCTTCGACTTCGGCACCGGCACCACCGGCTACATGTTCCTGACCATGGACGCGGGTTCCGGTCCCCGGTTCGCGATCACGACATCGGGCTCGGGCGGTGAGCAGCAGGTCAACTACGGTACCGAGCTGTCCACCGGGACGTGGACCCATCTCGCGGTCACGCTGTCCGGCGGCACGGCCACGCTGTACGTGAACGGCGCCGCGGTGGCCAGCAACACCAGCATGACGCTGACCCCCTCCAGCCTCGGCTCGACCGGGAAGAACTGGATCGGCAGGTCACAGTTCGGCGACCCCGACCTGAACGGCTCGGTGGACGAGTTCCAGATCTACAACCGCGCGCTGTCCGCCGCGGAGATCCAGTCGCTGACCACCAGCGCGGGCGGCAGCCCGGGTGGCGGCAACGTGGCCTGGTACCACTTCGACGAGACCAGCGGCAACACGGCCGCCGACTCCTCGGGGAAGGGCAACAACGCCACGGTCGTCACGACCAGTCTCGGCGCGCCCGGCCCGAGCCACGTGGGATACCTGGCCGCTTACCCGGAGACCCAGTTCATCGAGCTCGAGCAGTTCGCGACGTACCCGACGATCTGGGCGCCCTGGTACACCTGCCACATGATCATGCGCGGGCTGCTCGACGCCTACCGGCTGACCGGCAACCAGCAGGCCCTGTGGATCGTGATGGGCATGGCCGACTGGGCGTACAGCAGGCTCGGCCACCTGCCCAGGACCCAGCTGGACGGCATGTGGAAGATCTATATCGGGGGCGAGTACAACGCGATGCCGGTGGTCCTGGCCGAGTTGTACGCGATCACCGGCAATCAGAACGACCTGACCACGGCGGAGTGCTTCGTCAACACCTACCTGTTCGACGCGGCCATCCACAACACCGACATCCTGAACGGCGAGCACGCCAACCAGCACATCCCGCAGTACCAGGGCTACCTGCGGATCTACGACTACGCGACGCAGACCGACTACTACACCAGGCCCGACTACTACACCGCGGCGGCCAACTTCTGGGATCAGGTGGTGCCGCACCGGATCTACGTGGACGGCGGCATGGCGGGCCGCGGCGAGATCTTCGGTGCCCGCGACGTGATCGCCGCGACGATCCAGACGTCCAACGCCGAGGGCTGCCCGCTGTACAACATGCTGAAGCTGAGCCGGAGCCTGTTCTTCCACAACCCGGATCCGAAGTACATGCAGTACTTCGAGCGCGGGCTGTACGGCCAGATCATCTCCAGGCGGCAGAACGCGCATAGCAAGACCGACCCGCTGGTCACCTACTTCCTGCCTGTCGATCCCGGTGCGGTCCGCGAGTACCAGGGCAACCTCGGCGACTGCGACGGCGGCACCGGACCCGAGGACAACACCAAGTTCCAGGAGTCCATCTACTTCCGCTCGGTCGACGGATCGGCCCTGTACGTCAACCTCTACATGGCGTCGGTGCTGCAGTGGCCGGAGCGGGGCTTCACGGTCGAGCAGTCCACCGCCTACCCGGAAGACCCGTCCGGGGCGGTTACCTTGACCGTGCACGGAGCCGGCCGCCTGGATATCAAGCTCCGGGTCCCGTACTGGGTGCAGAAGGGCTTCACGGTCTGGGTGAACGGCGTGCGGCAATCGCTGAACGCGGTGGCCGGCAGCTATGTGACGATCCGCCGGCTGTGGCTGCCGGGAGACACCATCCGCATCTCGATGCCGTTCAGCCTCCGGATGGAACGCACGCTTGACCAGCCGCAGACCCAGTGCATCGCGTACGGGCCGATACCGCTGGTGGCGCAGAGCCCGAGCACGAGCTACCTGGAGTTCAGCTTCTACAAGGACTTCACGCTGTCCGGCGACCTGTCCCACGCGATAACGCCTGCGGGCGCGCCGATGACGTTCACCACGAACGGCGTCACGCTCGCCCCCTTCTACAACGACGACCCCAACCCGTACCACGTCTACTTCCACCGGAACGAGCCGGAGATCGTGTTCGGTCCGGTCGACTCGGGCGTGCCCAACCACCAGGGCAGTGACGGCCTCACGTTCCTCGACCTGGTCTGGGCCCAGGCTCCGTTCGCCAGCCAGGGCGCGTTCCAGAACGCGGTCAGCGGCGTGGCGGCGCAGTGGGTCCAGGCCGGCCTGCTCACCGCGGCCGATCAGCAGAAGATCAACGCCGCCGCGTCCGCGGCCCACCTCGGACCTTAGGTTAGGTTCCATGATCATGGGTCAATTGCGGGAATAGTTACCGCATACGACCCATGATCATGGCGCGGGGAAGCCCTCGGCGGCTAGGCTGCGGCCAGGCTGAACCGCTGGTTCTCGGAGTCGATCGCGAGAATGCGGACCGAGACACGAGTGCCGACGGGCCAGGACTGCTGGTGCGCGAGACCCGTGAACCCTTCGGCCTCGACGAACGAACCGAATGGCACTTCCCTGGTCACGACGCCCTCGATGACGTCACCGACTTGATGCCGGGCGGCAAAATCCTGCCAGCTCATATTTCACCTCCTTCCGTCACGAGTGGCGATGTCGCGCGTCTCGTGACGGGGCGGGCCTCGCGCCCGCGGGGTGATCAAGCCGCGGCCGGATAACCGTTCTGTGCACGGCCCACGGCCGACCCGGCAGTCACGCGTTGATGGTAGCGAATGCGGCCGGATCCGGAAAGTCAGGCCGTACTAGGGAACGACCACGACTACCGGCGCGGCGTGCCGCCGGATGAGGCGTTGCCCGACCGACCCGCCGATGCGGTGACGGGCTTGCGCGGATTTGCCCACCACGATCAGGTCGGCGCCGACCACCTTGGCGATCCGCAGAAGTTCGACCGCGGGATTGCCACGAGCATGGATGAAACTGAGGTTGAGGCCCAGTCCGTCAGCCTCCCGGCGGATCTCCTCGGAAAGGTGCCCGGCCTGCTCGTCATCGTCGGTGTCCGTCGTATCGTCGACAATGGCGCTACCGCCCTCCGGGAGCGGGCTGGCCGTGGCCGCTGGGCTGGTGAACACCGCCACCACCCGGCCGCCCATGCGACGGGCTTCCCCGCAACCCCAGCAGAAGGCGTCCCACGAGGTGCTGGAGCCGTCGACGCCGATGACGACCGTCGGCAGGCCGGTCGGGCCGGTCACGGCGGAGTCGGCCTGCTTGCTTGGGTTCCACGAGTGATCAGCGAACATGTTCTTCCGTCCGGAGGGCTGGCGGGCGCGCCGCCTCCCGCCGCTCGTCCTCGAGTTCGTGCAGATGCCGGAGCGCGGGAGCGGCGGCCAGCAGGGCCGCGACCTCATCCGGCGGGAGCTTCCCGATCAGCCGGGCGAACGCCTCCGCCCCCGCCCGGCGGCGGGTCCGCAGGTAGTCCGACCCGGCCGCGGTCAGCGCCACCAGTACGACGCGCTGATCCTGGGGGTCCTGTTGCCGTTCGACCAGCCCCGATCGTTCCAGGACCGTGACCAGCGCGGTCATTGACGGCTGGGTCACCCCCTCGATGACCGCCAGATCGGTGATGCGCCGAGGGCCCGTCCGCTCCACCGTGGCCAGCGTCGACGCGGAGGTCAGGCTGATCTCCCGGGGCTGCTGGCGTACGGCGGCGGCCATGAACTGGTAGAGCGTCTCCGCTACAGCCAGCAGCTCAGCCGGGTCCCGATCTCGTTCCGGGCTCATGACAATGAGCATAGCCTCATCTATATAGACAAGTCTATGATCAACGTGGCGGAAAGCCTTCCGGAGGAAAGGGCACTGCTTTGCCCAGGCGCGGGTCAGCGGCGCGGGGTGGGGAGGCGTGAGGGGGATGGGGGTCGGGTTCTGGCGCTAGGCTGAATGGGGAAGCGGCTGAGTGGCGGCGGGCTGGTGGGTAGGGAGGGCGGTATGACCCCTGAGCAGTCCGTACCGGCGGGTATCGACGTCAGCAAGCCGAACGTCGCGCGGGTCTATGACGCGCTGCTCGGGGGGAAGGACAACTTCGCCGCTGATCGTGAGTTCATCGCGATGGCCATGGCGCAGACTACGCCGGACGCGCCGCTGGCCGTGCGGGCCAACCGGGCGTTCCTTCGCCGGGTGGTGCGGTTCCTGGTCGGCCAGGCCGGGATCGACCAGCTTCTCGACATCGGATCGGGGCTGCCGACCCAGGGCAACGTCAGCGAGGTCGCGCAGGAGGTCAACCCGCGGGCCAAGGTGGTGTACGTGGACAACGACCCGGTCGTCTGCCTGCACAGTAAGGCCCTGCTGGTCGATTCCACCACCACGGACATCATCACGGGCGACATCCGGCGTCCGGAGGAGATACTCCGGGATCCCACGGTGCGGGGGCTGATCGACTTCGGCCGGCCCGTGGGGCTGCTACTCCTCGCGATCCTGCACCACATCGCGGACTCGGAGGACCCGGCCGGTATCGCCGCCGTGCTCCGCGACGCCATGCCCTCGGGCAGCTACCTGGCGATCTCGAGCTTCCGCATGCCCGGCCCGGAACTCCCCGAGATCCGGGAGAGGACCATCCGGGTGGAAAAGGTGCTCGCCGAGAACCTCGGCACCGGACGCTGGCGCGAAGACGAGGAGATCCTTCGCTGGTTCGGCGACTGGGAGCTGCTCGACCCCGGGCTCGTGCCGCTGGCCGAATGGCGGCCTTTCGTGCAGGGGCCCGCCCGCAAGAATGACACCTATTACACGCTCTCCGGTGGCGTGGCCAGGAAGCCGTAGCCGACCGTGCCTACCAGAGGTCGCCCCCGGTCAGCACGTAAAGGAACGGCACGAACGGGATCAGCCCGAACACGCCCCAGATCAGCTTCTTCCCCCCGCTCAGATCGCTGCGCGTGGCGAGGTCGATCCACATGAGGATCACCGCCAGCGGGTGGAAAAAGCACACTATGAGTTCCAGCAGCTTCTTCATGGCGCATCCTCCTACCCGGCACCAACGCCGACAGTCCTGCATCCCCGTCACTCGCTGGCCAGCCTATGCGTTCGGCGACCGCACCGTGGTCTAGGCTGATCCGTAGCTTGGCGCGGTTGACGGATACCAGGGATACAAGGGGTCGCTATGAGCAACGAGGACGATGCGTTTCCCTGGACCGAGGCCGGCGACGATCTCCCGGCGGGGATTGACACCTCGATTCCGGTGTCGGCGCGGATCTGGAATTACTGGCTGGGCGGCAAGGACTTCTATCCGGTCGACAAAGAAGCTGGTGATCAGTTCGCGCAGCTGTTTCCGGGCGTCTTCGACCTTGCCCGCGCCACGCGCTACTACATCGCCAGGGTGGTCCGCTATCTCGGCGGGGAGGCCGGTATCCGGCAGTTCCTCGACATCGGCACCGGACTGCCCAGCCACGACAACACCCATGAGATCGCCCAGCGGGTCGCCCCGCGATCCCGCGTCGTGTACGTCGACAACGACCCGCTGGTCCTGGCCCATGCCAGGGCGCTCCTCACCAGCAACGTCGAGGGAACCACCGACTACATTGACGCCGACCTGAACCACCCGGACGCGCTGCTGAGCATCGCCCGGCAGAAGCTCGATTTCAGCCAGCCTGTGGCCATCATGCTGATGGGGATCCTCGGGCACGTCGGCAATCCGGGCGAGCGCGACGACGAAGTCGCCCGGTCCATCGTGGACAAGCTCAAAGCCGCCCTGCCGTCCGGCGGCTACCTGGCTCTCTACGAGGCCACCGATGCCGACCCGGCGCAGAACGAGGCGACCCGGCTGTACAACGAAAGCGGTGCGGAGCCCTATCATCTGCGGCGGCGGGAACAGATCGCGCGTTTCTTCGATGGCCTGGAGCTCGTGGAACCGGGATTGACGCCGATCCAGGACTGGCATCCGGACCACAGCCCCTTCGGCAACGGCACCGAGGTGCCGGCCATGGGCGGAGTCGCCAGGAAGGCATGAAGCCGGACAGGCATTCGGCGGCGGTCAAGCATTCCGTCGCGGTCGTGGTCCGAGGCCGGGACGGCACGTTCCTGGTGGTCAAGCGGCCGGACGACGTGCACGACACGCTGGCCGGGCTCTGGGGGTTCCCGGCGATCACTCCCGTGCCGGGCGAGGACGACCGGGCGGCGGTGGTCCGGATCGGACGAGCGAAGCTGGGCGTCGAGCTGGCGGCCGGCGCGAAGGTCGGCGAGCGAACCGCGGATCGGGACGGCTACGTCCTGCACCTGTCGGAATACGAGGCAGCAATCGTCACCGGCACGCCGTCGGTTCCGCAGGCCGACACGTCGATGACCCAATATGCGGATGCGCATTTCACCGACGATCCGAGCGAGCTGTCCGATGCGGCGCGGGCAGGCTCGCTATGCGCGCAGATCTTCCTTATGCTGCGGGGGTGACCTCCCAAGCAACCGCTTGTTTCCGGCTGTGCTCGGTCGAGACATGGCGCGCGCCCTGGGCGATGTACGCCGTCCGCATCACTGGCTGGCCGCCGCCGCCCGGCTACAGGCCCGTATCGTCCTCGCCGAATTGCTCGCCCGGTTTCCTCGTTTCGCGGTGGACGCGGCGGCCGGGACCTTCGCGCCAGGCAACTACACGCGCTACGCGACCCTGCCCTTCACCGCCGGGTAATGCGAGGCTGCAAGGAGTCCCGTCATGACCTGCTGAGGCAGATAATGCTGGGGAACCATTGTGTCGGTGTGGCTGTTAGTTCAGGTGACGCCAGTGGTCTACGCTGGTGCGCCAGATCAAGAAGAGAATGGAGAATTCTATGGCTCAGAGGGTGCAGACCCTGTTCCTCGATGACCTTGATGGCAGCGAGGCTGAAAGTACCGTCCGTTTCGCGCTTGATGGCAGTGAGTATGAGATCGACTTGAATGCCGCACACACGGAAGACCTCAGGAAGGTGCTCGCGCCGTACGTCCGCGCCGCGAGGCGCAGCCCGGGAAGCAAGCGGCCGGCCAGGACCGCGCGGCGGGGGAGCGCGGCCGGGGTCAGCAACAGCGAGGTTCGTGACTGGGCCAAGTCGCAAGGCATCGAAGTCAAAGACCGTGGCCGGATACCGGCGGAGCTAGTTGTCAAATTCAAGGCAGCGACTGGGAATTAGCGGGAGGAGTACAGATGCCGCTTCGGCGGCAGCCTTCTGTCCCCCTCGGGCGGCCCAGGAATTGGAGTACGACCGGCCGCGTCGGCTTGGCGTCTGCCCGCCGACGCAGCCGCTGCTGTCATGTCACTGTGCGCTATTCGAGATGGATGCGAACCGTCCGCGAGGCCGCGGACATAATCTGCGGTTGAAAAGCCTCAGCCTCCACCGATGAAGATGCGACCTGCCGCCGGTCATATCTGCAGGCCGGGATAAGGAGGAGTCGCCATGGTGACCACCGAGCAGCGCGCACCGCTCGTGCGGATGGCACAGTGCCGGCATCAGCCACCGTGCCCGCCAGCCAGCGGGCCTGACCGGCTCGCCGCGGTGGTGATCGCGGCGCATCCGGAGCAGGGCTGGAATCTTCTGTGCAACGGCGTGATCGTGTTCGAGGACACCGGTGCCATCGCCGCCGGGCGGCCCATTCCGCCGCGCCGTGCCGCCGCTGGCCCGTCGCGTCGCGCCGCCGCCCGGCCAAGGGCGGTCCAGGGGCAGCCCGCCGTGTGCGTCCGCCAGCCGCACGCCGCATGACCGCACAGCCATCGCCGTCGGCCGTACCTTGCCGGCGAGTTGGTCGCCCATGTCAGGCAAACAGGACGCGAAAGCGACCATCTGTTCGGCAAGGTCAGCTCGGCACCCGATCGAGGCGGATGCTGCCGACGGACGTGACACGGGCTGAGCCGTCCCCCAGCGCTGCCGGGTGACCTACCGCCGGGCGAGCATGAGGGGCCTGCGAGATCCATTATTCCGTCCGGCCCGAGCGCCTCAGCGCGGCCGCCGAGGCCGCGGACACCGAGTCGCGCGACGCGGGATCTCAGCGGTGAGACCTAGCCAGTGAGCGTCGGCTCGTCGGGGGCGGACAGGCTCAGTACCGCGCCCGCCACCGCGGGCGACGCGCTGATCTTCGCTTCCAGCGCGCGCAGCCGGACAGCCAGTTTCGACTCGTTGTCATCGCCGGTCAGATCGACATCGCCGACCACGAATACCATCTGCGGCCCCATGACCTCCACGCGCAGGAAGGTCACCCGCGCAACCTCCGGTGCCTCCAGCAGAGCCTGGATGGTGGCCTTGCGCACCTCGGGATCGGCCTCCTGGCCGACCAGGAACCGCCGGTTGCGGTTGATCAGCTGATGAGCGGCCAGGCCACCCGCCGCGATCACCAAGCCGATCAGCGCGGCGGAGTCCTCGGCGAACACCGCCCGCAGGGTGGGATCCGAGGTGGCCAGCACGTGCTCGATAAGATCCCGGTCCATCGAATCGGCCTCGGGTTTGGCCTGCCGGACCGACTGGAGGAACGAGGTCCCCTCCAGCACGAAGGCAACAGCCAGCACGATGTAGCCGACGAGGAACCGCTCGCCCGGCTCGGGATGCAGGAGTTCCTGGACGCCGCGCGTGACCGACACCGCCGCGCCGGCCACGAACAGACCCATCGCGGCGAACAGCGACCACACGTACGCTTCACGGCCGTAGCCATACGGCTGCGCCTGGTCGGGCGGCCGGCGCGCCCGCCGGTCGGCGATCAGCAGGAAGACCTCGTTGCCCGAGTCGGCCCACGAATGGGCCGACTCGGCCACCAGCGAGGCCGAGCCGGTCGTGATGGCGGCGATGGACTTCGCGATCGCGACCAGCACGTTGGCGCACAAAGCCACCAGCACCGTGATGAGGCTCTCCGGCCGTTGAGGGCCGCCGAGCAGCGGCACCGACCGGAGCAGGTCCTCGGACTGCTTGCGCGCCATCAACCAGTACTAACACACGTCCTGCGTGCCGAGGTCGTCGGAATGGCCGGCTTCCAGGCGGGACCACTGGGCGATGGGGCGTCCGCCCGGCCACTCCGGCGCCGGCGGCCAGGCGGGCGGGCCGCCGCTGGTGCGGGTGTTGGAGCACCGCCGCGGCCAGCCGGGGGGCGAGTCCTCCCATGATTCCTGGCGTCCGTACACGGTCAGGTCCATGAGCATGTAGCTGTGGTCCATGGCCTCGACGCCGCGGCGCGTTGTCCAGTAGGTCTCGTAGACGCGGTCGCCGTCCCGTAGGTAGCACATGAGATGGAACAAGCCGGCCTGACGCCCGGCGATGAGCGCGTCGACGGAGTCCAGCGCCGAGTACCAGGGCATGTCCCAGCCCATGAAGTCGCGGTACCGGACGCTCTCCTCGTATGGCCCCTGACAGAAGGTGGCATAAGTTATGTCGCGGGAATGCAGGTAGGACAGATCACCGACCTGCGATGTGTAGAACGTGCAGCCCTCGCACTGTTCGGCGGCGGGATGTCCGGCGTGCCACATGAAGTAGTAGGCGATGAGCTGCCGGCGGCCCTCGAACGTCTCCAGGAGCGTGACCGGCCCGTGCGGGCCGGTCAGCGGGATCGCGGCATCCACCTCGACCATCGGCAGCCGCCGTCGTGCCGCGGCGATCGCGTCACCTTCACGGGTGTGGGCCTTTTCCCGGACCCGCAGCGCATCGAGTTCGGCCTGGAAGGCGGCCCGGCCGACGACCCTGGGAACCTCAGCCGTCCGGGTCTGGTCCACGGTCATGTCCAGCCTTTCATCGGGCCCTGCGCCAGCTCGGGGTGGTCGTACTCGTCGTGCCAGTTCCACCAGTTGTACGGCGGGGTCTGGGGGTAGCCGTCGGGAGAGTCCTCCCATGTCTCCTGGCGCCCCAGCGCGGTCATGTCGAGGTAGCTCCAGGTACTGCCCAGTGCCTCGTCGCCGCGGTTGTTGAGGAAGTAGGTGCGGAACACCCGGTCGCCGTCGCGGAAGAACGCGTTCGTGCCGTGATACTCGTCCACGCCGAAGTCTTTGTCCCACTCGTCGGTGATGGTGTACCAGGGCATGATCCAGCCCATCCGCTGCTTCAGCCGCGCGATGTCCGGCTGCGGCGCGCGCGAGGCGTAGGCGAACGTGGTGTCACGGGTGCTCAGGTGGACGGGGTGGGCGACCTGATCGGCCATCAGGGAACAGCCATGACAGGCGTGGTCGGGCCAGCCGAGCACGCCGGGCTCGAAGAAAGCGCGGTAGATGACAAGCTGACGGCGCCCCTCGAACAGGTCGAGCAGGCTCGCCTTACCCAGCGGTCCGTCGAATGCGTAGGTTTTCTCCACCGCCAGCCACGGCATCCGCCGGCGCTCCGCGGCCAGCGCGTCGTGCGCGCGGGTCACCTCCTTCTCCTTCGCGAGAAGCTGCTGGCGCGCCGTCTCCCATTCCTGCTGCGAGACGACCGGGGGGGTCTTCATCGTGCTGTGTCCTTTCGTGGCGTGAGGTTGTGCTAGCGGTCAGGCGGACCGGTCGAGATGGTTCTTCAGCGCCTCGAGCGGGCTGTCCCAGTCGCGGGCCAGCGCGGCCAGGAACTGCTGTGCTACCTGCATCGGCGCGGAGCGCAGCCGGTATCGCACCCGGCGTCGCTCTCCTGGTTCCGCCGTCAGCAGGCCGGCCTCGGCCAGCAGGGCCAGGTGCTTGGCTATCGCCTGCCGGGTGATCGGCAGGCGAGCGGCCAGGTCCGTGGCGGTGGCCGGCCCCTCGGCGGCCAGCGTGGCCAGGATGGCGCGCCGGGTAGGGTCGGCCAGGGCGACGAAGACCTGCTCGGCGATCGCCTCGGCGTCAGTGGGCATCAGGGTCACTCAGTATCAGGGTCAGGCGGCATCAGGGTCAGGCGGCATCGAGGTAGGCGGCCAGTTCGCCCAGCTCACTGGCCCAGCCCTGGGTGTTGCCGTCGTATGCCTTGTCGTAGGCGTCCTGGGAGAGCTGCGCGAACCCGCTCTCGACCACGGTGAGCCTGGTGCCCGCCCCGGCCGGCTCAAGCGTGAACTCGACGTAGGTCCGGCGCGGATCCTCATCGGGCAGTCCGGAGATGTGCCAGGTGAACCCGAACACCGTCGGCTCCTCCACGCGCTCCACGCGCATGTCGGCCGTGTGCCCGTGGTCCCACCTCATCCAGGCCGTCCCGCCCGGACGCAGGTCAATCCCGGCCTCCTGGCCGAACCAGGCGCTCAGCCCCTCGGCCGTGGTGAGTGCCGCCCACACCTTCTCGGGAGGGGCGGCGAAGTCCATGGTCCGCTCGATGCGATCAGGAAAGGCCATGTGTGTGCTCCCACAACGTAGTAGCAACCGATTGGTTGCCATACTATGGCAACCAGCCGGTTGCGTCAACCGCCGTGCCGCCCGCGTGCGGTTGTGGCGTTACGGTCGCTTCTTCACGACAGGATCTCGATGCCGTTGACCTGGGCGTTGTCCTTGACGGTGGTGAAGCCGATGGTGAAGGTGCCGTTGCTAGGGGCGGTCTCGGTGAACTGCTCGACGACGGCCTTGCCGGGTCCTCCGGCGGTGGCCAGGATGTCGAAGTTGGTGAGTACCTGCTGGCCGTTGATGGTGACGTTGAAGATGCGCGCGCCGGCGGTCGTCCAGTACGTCTCGGCGAAGTGCAACCGGATCGTGTAGCTCGCCCCCGCGGTCCACCCCGGGACGGTGTAGGTGAAGTTGCCGTAGCGGTTGTCCTGGTAGACCGCCTCGGGTGCGGGGTTGGTCACGCCGGTGAGGGAGACCGTGTTGCCGGTGGTCACCGTGGTGCCGCCGGTGAAGTCCTCGTCGGCCGCCCACGATCCTGTCGCTCCTCCGCCGGAGTTTATCTGGAGCCCGTCCGGTGGCGGTGGCGGCGCGGATGAGGGGAGGATCTCGATGCCGTTGACCTGGGCGTTGTCCTTGACGGTGGTGAAGCCGATGGTGAAGGTGCCGTTGCTGGGGGCGGTCTCGGTGAACTGCTCGACGACGGCCTTGCCGGGTCCTCCGGCGGTGGCCAGGATGTCGAAGTTGGTGAGTACCTGCTGGCCGTTGATGGTGACGTTGAAGATGCGCGCGCCGGCGGTCGTCCAGTACGTCTCGGCGAAGTGCAAGCGCACGGTGTAGTTATGCCCGGCGGTGAGACCGGGGATG
>Ga0213881_10000739_pt1 | contig 18184 bp, 18 predicted proteins | sample BarmaccoBMER_R08_FD_160104 | JGI IMG/M metagenome (GOLD analysis project Ga0213881, IMG submission 160104) | Barbacenia macrantha exposed rock microbial communities from rupestrian grasslands, the National Park of Serra do Cipo, Brazil - ER_R08 ... | reverse complement strand
CGCCGGTCTTGACCGGGGTGACCCGAGTCGAAGCCGGCATATCGTGCGCCCAAGAAACCGGGCCGCACAACACAGTAAGCAATAGGAAGAACACCAACGCCCCGGCCAGCACCGCACCGACGACACAGGCCTTCCGGACGACATCGGCACGCTTGGGGAGAGCGAAGACATCCGTTCGTTGGCTCGGTCCAACTGATCCCATGGCACGCAGCGAACACCCGAAACCAGCCGGGCAGGGTCGTTCGGAGAAGAACGCGTGCTATAGCAAACGTTGAGCAGGCTCATATCCGTTCGACCCGGCAGTGGGCACCATCAGGTGGCAACACCGCCGGGTCGATCAGGTACTTGGTGACGTAGTCGTCGACGCAGGACGTGCCTTGCAGCGCGACGGTGTGCTGGTTGCCTCCCACCGTCAGCAGCCGGGCGTTCAGGGCTCTGGCCAGGTTCACCCCAGCTTGATACGGGGTAGCCGGGTCACCGGTGACCGAAATGACCATAATCTTGGGCAACCCGACAACCGTTGGATTGTGCGGTTCGCTGGTATTGGGCACCGGCCAGAACGCGCACGGGTCGAGCGCGGGGTCTGGACCGTGGCCGTCATCACGGAACGGCGCGACCTGCCGAGCCCGTTTGTCGGCCTCAGCCACCTCGGCGCGATCTTTGATCGGCTTGTCATCCACACAGCCGATCGCGTTGAAGGCATCCAAGGTGAACTCGTAGGTGCCGTTGGGCTCGCGGGACTGGTACAGATCGGCCAGCAGCATCATGATCCGGCCGCGACTATGAGCTAGCTCGCTGAGCGCCCTCTGCAGCGGGTCCCATAGCTGCGGGGTATAGAGCGCCTGAATCGTCCCGGCCATGACGTCGTTGTAGGACAGCTGTCGACCGTCGGCCAATGGAATGTTTTTGGTCTCTAATGGGTCAACCAGCTTGCGGTAAGCCTCTGTCGCCTTTGCCGGATCTGACCCCAGCGTGCAACTGGGCTGTTTCGAACACGATGCGGCGAACGCCTGAAACGCCTTCTGGAAACCCTCGGACTGATCGACCGACCGATCGATCAAGTTCTGGCTCGGATCCAGCGCGCCGTCCAACACCAACGCGCGCACGTTGGCCGGGAATGCCTCAGCATAGCTGTAACCAAGCCGGGTGCCATACGAGTAGCCCAAGTAGGTCAGCTTCATATCACCCAACGCCGAACGCAGGATGTCCATGTCCCTGACCACATCGCGGGTGCCAACATTAGCCAACAAATTCTGGCCCGAGCGCTGCGCGCACTTGTTCGCGTAGTCCTTACTTTTGTCTTCCTGATGGGCCACACCAGCCGGGGAGTTGTCCAGCTCGACGTCCAGCCGGTCGGCATCGCGCTCGGCGGGGGTGAAGCATTGGATCGCCGGCTTGCTGGCCCCCACCCCACGCGGATCGAACCCGACCAGATCAAACCGTTGGCCTAGCGGCGTGCCGTCGACCTTCCTGCTCAAATCGGCGGCCGCCTCGATCCCTGATGCCCCAGGCCCGCCCGGGTTGATCACTAACGACCCGATCCGCTGATCGGGCTGAGTGGCTTTCTGCCGCAGCACCGCCAACTGCGCGATCTGGCCGTCTGGCTGTGCGTAATCGATCGGCACCTGCAGGTCAGTACAGTCGAACTTCGGATCGGAAAACGTCGACTTGGCGTCGTCGGACTGCGCGAAGTCCGCGCAGCCTTTCCACTCCAACTTCTGCGCGTAGTACTTGTGCAGGGCAGAGCTGGGAACCGGGCCGACCGCGGTGCCGGCATCCAACGTGCCCTTGGATGCGCAGGCCACCATAGGCAACGAGACGGCCACTAGCGCGACCAAGACCAGAATGTGACGGCGCATGTCGCGCGTTATGGCGTTCATCGGCCTCCAGTGTGCACCGCCCGCGCTGAGTGCCTTACATCGGCCACCTTCTCAGGCTTAGCTCGGCCGCTTACCAGCATTCGGTGCGGCTTCGCGGCGAACGGCTCAACCCGATTGGTGAGGGGAAGATAGACCCATGCCGAGGTTGCGGATTGCTCTGGCCCAGATCAACACCTGTGTCGGCGACCTGGGCGGCAATGCCGAGCTGATCGTCGACGCCTGCCGCCGAGCTGTTGACGCCGGCGCGCACGCCGTGGTGTTCCCCGAAATGGCGCTGACGGGCTACCCAGTGGAGGATCTCGCGCTGCGTGAGTCTTTCCAACTGGGGTCGATCAGGGCGTTGGAGAAACTGGCCGGCCAGCTGGCCGAGATCGGTTGCGACGACCTGCTCGCCGTGGTCGGTTATCTAGACGCCGACCCCGACCAACCCGGCGGCGGCCCACGCAACGCGGCGGCCATGCTGCACAGCGGCCGGGTGCTGGCTCGCCAATTCAAGCACCACCTCCCCAACTACGGGGTGTTCGACGAACGGCGCTACTTCGTGCCAGGTTCGTCGCTGGCCGTGGTGCGGTTGGCCGGTGTGGATATAGGCCTGGTGATTTGTGAGGACATCTGGCAGGACGGCGGGCCGGTCGCCGCGCTCGGGCAGCTCGGGGTTGACCTGGTGCTCTCCCCCAACGCCTCGCCTTACGAGCGGGACAAGGACGACGTACGGCTGCCGCTGGTGGCTCGGCGGGCGGCCGAGGCCGGTTGCGTGCTGGCTTACTGCAACCAGGTCGGGGGCCAGGACGAGCTGGTGTTCGACGGCAACTCGCTGGTGGTCGACGCCGGTGGCGCGCCGCTAGCCAGGGCTCCGCGGTTCGTCGACCACCTGCTCGTCCTTGAGCTGGACCTGGCCGGCTCGGCCTGGCGCGGGCGCGGGTCGGTAGCGGGCTTTGCTGTGGACCGGGTGGTGCTGTCCGAAGCGCCCTCGGCTTCGGTTCCGGCTCCAGCTCCGGCGCAGCCGTTGTTGGCGCAGCCGTTGTTGGCGCGGCCGTTGTCGCCCGAGGCGGAAGTGTGGGCCGCGCTGGTCATCGGGCTGCGTGACTACGTGCGCAAGAACGGGTTCAGCTCGGTGGTGCTCGGACTATCCGGCGGCATCGACTCCGCGGTGACCGCCGCTCTGGCGGTGGACGCGCTCGGCGCGTCGGCGGTACACGGGGTATCGATGCCGTCCGGCTACTCCTCGCAGCACTCGCGGAACGACGCGGCCGAGTTGGCGCGGCGCACCGGGCTGTGGTATGTCGTGCAGCCGATCAACGCAATGGTGGAGGCGTTCGTTAGCCAACTCGGGCTCACCGGCTTGGCCGAAGAGAACGTGCAGGCCCGCTGCCGGGGCGTCACCCTGATGGCGCTGTCCAACGCCGAGGGTCACCTGGTGCTGGCCACCGGCAACAAGACCGAGCTAGCGGTGGGCTATTCCACGATCTACGGCGACACGGTCGGCGGCTTCGCGCCGATCAAGGACGTGCCCAAGACGCTGGTGTGGCGGCTGGCGCGATGGCGTAATAGTGACGCCGAGCGGCGCGGCGAAACCCCACCGATCCCACCGAACTCGATCTCCAAGCCACCGTCCGCTGAGCTGCGCCCCGGCCAGCTGGACACCGACTCGCTGCCGGACTACGCGCTGCTCGATGACGTGCTCGACGACTACGTTGAAGCCGACCGGGGTTTCACCGACCTGGTGGCCGCCGGCTTCGACGCCGGGCTGATCGAGAATGTGGTGCGGATGGTCGACCGGGCGGAGTACAAGCGCCGCCAGTACCCGCCCGGCACCAAAATCAGCCTGCGAGCGTTCGGCCGCGATCGCCGGCTGCCGATCACCAGCCGCTGGCGCGAACAGCGCCCGTGAGTCGCCCTCCCGTGCTTGCATAGCCTGTCTGTGGCTCGCGCACAGCACCTACATGAACTGTGCGGCTCAAGACTCAAGCCGCGCGAGCGGGTAGCGAGCGGTGAGCGGTGTGAGTCTCGTCGCAAGGCGGCCTGTCGGACGGGCGGCGGGGTGCACGCTGGCCGGGTCATGCTTCTGACGACCCGGGGACCCCCGTAACGGGCCTCGAGGGAGGACGGTTGACAATGTCGCCACCCGCACCACGTTCGGCTGACCCCACCGAGCAGATCGCGCCGTACCAGGCCGCCCCGGCCGGCAAGACGAAGACTCCGGTCAAGCGCATGCGGATCCCGCAGCTGCGCGCGATGAAAGAACGAGGCGAACGCTGGCCCATGCTCACCGCGTACGACACCTACGCGGCGGAGATCTTCGACGAGTCCGGCATCCCGGTGCTGCTCGTCGGCGACTCGGCGGCCAACAACGTCTACGGCTACGAAACCACCCTGCCGATCACGGTCGACGAGCTGTTGCCGCTGGTGAAAGCGGTGGTCCGGGCGACGAAACGAGCGCTCGTCGTGGCCGACCTGCCGTTCGGCAGCTACCAGGTCAGTCCGGCGCAGGCCCTCGAAACCGCTTGCCGGTTCATGAAGGAAGGCGGTGCGCAAGCGGTCAAGCTGGAAGGTGGGCGGCGATTCGTTCCCCAAGTAGACGCGCTGGTCGGGTCCGGTGTCCCGGTGATGGCGCACCTCGGGTTCACCCCCCAGAGCGAACACACCATCGGCGGGTACCGCGTGCAGGGCCGGGGCGATGACGGTGAGGCGCTGATCGCCGACGCGCTGGCGCTGCAGGCCGCCGGGGCGTTCGCGGTGGTGCTGGAAATGGTGCCGGCGGATGTCGCCAAGCGAGTCACCGCAGAGCTGAGCATTCCCACCGTGGGTATCGGCGCCGGGCCGGACTGCGACGCTCAGGTACTGGTGTGGCAAGACATGGCCGGGCTCAACCGGGGGCGTACCCCCCGGTTCGTCAAGCGCTACGCCCGCCTGGGTGACGCACTCGCGGCGGCCGCCCTAGCCTTCAGCGACGAGGTACGCGGCGGGGTGTATCCGGATCCCGAACATTCGTACTGCTGATGCGGCTGACGCCGCCCGTGAGTGCCATGTACCCGCCCATCGAGCCGTACGAGCACGGCATGTTGGACGTCGGCGACGGCCACCAGGTGTACTGGGAATGTTGCGGCAACCCGGACGGTAAACCGGCGGTGTTCCTGCACGGCGGTCCGGGCGGCGGCTGCAAGGCGGCGCACCGTCGGGCGTTTAACCCCGATCGCTACCGGATCGTGCTGTTCGACCAGCGCGGTTGCGGGCGCAGCCGGCCGCACGCCAGCGCTGTGGACCGGGACGTCGAAGCCGATCTGAGCACGAACACCACCTGGCACCTGGTAGCTGACCTGGAGCGGCTGCGCGAGCAGCTGGGCATCGAGCACTGGCTGGTGTTCGGCGGGTCATGGGGCTCGACGCTGGCGCTGGCCTATGCGCAAGCCCACCCCTCTCGGGTCACCGAGCTGGTCCTGCGCGGGATCTTCACGCTGCGCCGCTGGGAGCTGGACTGGTATTACGGCGGCGGAGCGGCCGCGATCGTGCCGGATCGGTGGGCGAAGTTCCTCGCGCCGCTTCCGGCCGCCGTCGCGCCCGCCACGATGGAACACTCGGACAGCGCGACAATCATCGAGGCCTACCGCGCTCTGTTGCACGCCCCCGACCCCGCCGTGCACGGGCCAGCGGCGCTGGCCTGGAGCTTGTGGGAGGCAACCACTCTCACGCTGCTGCCGCGAGCGGACATGGTCGACGCGTTCGGCGAACCGGAGTTCGCGCTGGCCTTCGCCCGGATCGAAAACCACTACATGCGACACGCTGGCTTCTTCATTGAAGGGCAGCTGATCGCCTCGGCGGGGCGGCTGGCCGGCATCCCCGGCGTGATCGTGCAGGGCCGCTACGACCTGGCCACCCCGGCCCGCACCGCCTGGGAGCTACACCAAGCCTGGCCAGACGCTGAGCTGATCATGGTAGAGGGAGCCGGTCACGCCTTCGACGAATCCGGAATCGCCCAGCACCTGGTCACCGCCACCAACCGCTTCGGATGGGTCTAGGGACCGACCCGTCACCGCAGGACCGATGGGCGGTTGTAGCGGTGGCTGACCTTGGCGCGCACGGCGGTTCCGGTACTGTCCTGCCAGATATACAAATCGTCGACAAAGCGTCTGGCCATCCACAGGCCGCGACCACGACGGTCGTTCGGCTTAGGAGTGGCGAGGCCAAACAATTGGCCCAAGTCGAGCTTGCCCGAGTCGCGGATCTCCCAGATCAGCTCACCAGGCTCGTGCCAGATCGCCAATCGGCCACGCCCGCCGCCGTGCTCGACGCTGTTGGCGGCGACCTCATTGGCGGCCTGCGCAAGCTCTAACGCCTCCGCGCCGTCGAGACCATGTAAGGTGCCGTGATGGGTCACGAAGCGGCGCAACGTCCGCAGATCGCCTCCGTCGAAGTCCATCTGTTGATCAGGATCGCGCAGTGGTGCTAGCGCGGGAGCAGGGTGGCTGGCCAGCACATCCCTCGGCTTCCGGAAGTCCGGATTAGCAACGGCGCCGTCATGGGACCACAAGCTCGGGTGCGTGTGGAAGAACACATCATGGTGGCCTGGCTCGGCCCAGGAGCAGCCACAGAACACGGTCAATGGCGCGCGGGCGAATGCGAGATTGCCCAGGCACTCCCGCAGCGCCAGCACGTAGGCATCCATCCATGGCTGATAGTGCGCGACGATGGCGGCTGGTCCGGACGCGACCAACTCGGCGCACCGCTGTCCGAAATCACGAACCGTCGTCTGGGGCCCGGTGGCGAACACCAACTCAGGCCTGGCGAACTCGACCGCGTCGCTGGCCACACCGAGGACCTCGAGATGCTCCCGCAAGCTGTTCTCAACCTCAGGAGCAACGACCGCGAGAACCCGCTCCCCCCGCTGCACGCTCTCGTTCACCGGGACGGCAACAAGGTCGGCGAACTCCGTAAGGCACGCGAACATAACCCCGTAGTGCCCTCGAGGAGTCGATTTCCGGGGGTATAGGGTATTCATCAGCACGCACCCAGTTGGTGCTTAAAAACGCGCCCCCACATGCACAGCCGCGGCATGTGACAGCACGTCGTTACTGTCATCCCTGCCACTTCCGCTTGTAGCGCCCCGGGCAGGCCCATAGTAGCCCACTAGGTCCAGTCCCCTGCGCTGAACATCCCAGTAAACGTAAAGTAGCCGAGGTAAACTCACCATCCGTTCAGGGCAGTCCGGTGATCCGGATTCCCGCGTGCGTGTGGTAGCGGCGGTTGATCGCGATGAGGTTGGCGGTCAGCGCCTCCACCTGACCGGCGTTACGCAGCCGGCCGCTGTACACCCCACGCACCCCGGGAATGGTGTCAGCCAGGGCACGGACCTGGTCGCATGCCTCCCGGTCGTCACCGAGCACGAGCACGTCCAGGTTAATTTCGGCCACCGACAAGTCGGCCAGGGTGACCGCCGAGACGTGGTGGAACGCCGCCGTCACCCTTGAGTCCGGGAGCAAGGTCGCGGCCTGCTGGGCGGCACTGCCCTCAGCTACGGTCAGCGGAAACGGGCCCTGTTTGTCGAAGCCCAATGGGTTGACGCAGTCAATCACGATCTTGCCGGCCAGCTCGGCACGCAGAGAGGTGAGCAGCGTGTCGTGGCCGTCCCAGGGCACAGCCACCAGCACCAGGTCAGCGGCAGCCGAGCAACCGCTGTTGTCGACGCCGGTCACCGTATCGGACGCCGGGTCCAGCCCAGCGGCGGCAACCAGCTCGGCCGCCGCCTTCTTCGCCCGACCGATGTCGCGCGAGCCGATCACTACTCGCAGCCCGGCCACGGCCCAGCGCAGCGCGAGGCCCCGTCCCTGCGGGCCGGTACCGCCCAGCACGCCGATGGTCAGTTTCACCAGGTCCGGTTCAGCCACGTCCCGCCTACCTCTCCTCGGTTCCCCCAGCCTAGGGCCCTTTACGATGATTGTTCGCCCCGGTCGCGCGGCATTTGCCACGTTCGGTTTAATCGCGCGGTGACCACCGCACCCCGCCTGCGGCACGCTGGGCTGGCCGTGCTGACCGCACTGGCCCTGGTCGGCGGTTGTGGGTCGAACAGCTCCAGCAGCTCCAACTCAAGCAGCTCCGACGGTGGCTCAGGCGCCACCGAGACCATCACGTACACGATTGACCAATTGGTCCGCACCATCGCGCTGGACGGCCGAAGCGGCGACGTCACGGTAACGGCCAAAGACGGACCGGTCTCCGTCACTGAACGCGCCCGCTTCACCACCCACCGGCCGGCCACCAGCCACAACGTCTCCATCGGCACGCTTTACCTACGCGAGGACGGCTGCCCGGGACGGGTCCCGAACGAGCGTTGCGAGGTCGCCTGGGAGGTGACCGCACCGACCGAGACCGTCCTGAACCTGCGGACCAGGGCCGGATCGGTCGAGCTGCACGCCATGGGCGCGGATGTGACCGCTCGGACCAACTCAGGTGACGTGACTGGCCAGGACCTGGCCAGCCAGCGGCTGACCACAAGTTCGAACGCCGGCACCATCAAGCTGACCTTCACCCAGCCGCCCGATCAGCTCAGCGCGGTCACCAACGCCGGAGGAATCGAGATCACCGTGCCCGCCCAGACCAGCTACGCCGTCGAGGCCAGCACCAACACCGGTAAGCCCGACATTCAGGTCCGGCAGGATTCAGCCGCTCCGCACAAGATCAAGGCCGAGACGAACGCTGGCGGCATCGAGATCAAGTCGCGGTGATCAGGCGCGCCGTCATCCCGGTTGCCGCGCCAGCGCCGGGCACGGCGGACCCCGAACGAAAGCTAGCGGCGAACCAGACCGGCTTCCGCCGCGAGCAAGCCAGCCTGGGTGCGGTTCTCGCAGTCCAACTTGACCAGGATGCGGGACACGTAGCCTTTGACCGTCGTCTCGGAAAGGAACAGCCGCCTGGCCACCTGAGCATTGGACATGCCTTCGCCGAGGCAGGTGAGGACCTCGGTTTCCCGATCGGTCAGCTCACGGATCATGCTCAACGCCCGGTCGCGGCTTTGGTACCCATCGGTGGAGGCCGCGACGAGCCGACGAACCGCGGCCGGGGACAGCACCGTGTGTCCGTCGGCGGCGACCCGGACCAAGCCGATGAGGTCTTCGGGCGGAGTGGACTTGACCAGGAACCCGGAGGCGCCGGCCCGCAAGGCACGGATCACGTATTGGTCGGCGTCGAACGTGGTGAGCGCGACGACCGAAGGCGGCTCGGGCAACGCCACGATCCGGGTGATCGCGGTCAGACCGTCCACCCCCGGCATGCGCAGATCCATCAGCACCACCCGAGGTCGGTGGCGCACCACCGCCTCCACCCCGGCGGCTCCGTCGTGCGCGGCGGCCACCACCTCAATGTCTTCAGCCGAGTCGAGGATCGTCTTGAGGTGCGCGCAGACCATTGGCTCGTCATCGACCACAACCACCCGAATCAACGGCGCTCCCTCGTCTGGCTGACCACCTCAGCCCGCTCGAGTCGGGCCGACCCGCCGGTGGGATCCTCCCGGGTTGGCACGTAGGCTGGCAACACGGCCGCTACCTCGAACCCACCGTCATCCGTGGGCCCAGCTCGCAGTGTCCCACTCACCAGCTCGACCCGGTGGCGCAGCCCGAGCAAACCGGTCTGTGACCCAGTACCGGTCAGCTCGGGGTCGGCCCGCCACCGGGACGCGGTATTTCGTATCGCCAGCTCGACCCGGTCCGCTCCGTAGCGCACGGTGATCGTCGCCTGTGCCCCAGGCGCATGCTTGCGGACGTTGGTCAGCGCCTCCTGCACGATGCGATAGGCGGTGCGACCCACTATCGGCGAGGCATGCGCGGGGTTGCCGCTCTGGTCCAGCCGCACGCTGACTCCGATCGACTCCGACTCGGCGACCAGCTCGGCGAAGTCCTCGGCGGTGGCCTGCCCGCCGGCCCTCAGGACGTCGGCCCGCCCAGGTGCCTCATCTGCCTCATCCGGCGCCGAACGCAGCACCCCGACGAGATCCCGCAGCTCCTCCAGCGCCTGGCATCCCGCGGCGCGCAGATCCTCAGCGGCGGCGCGGGTGGGCTCGTCAAGCGCGGTGACCGCGAGCGCGCCGGCCTGCAACACCATTAAGCTGACCCGGTGGGTGACCACGTCATGCATCTCGGCCGCCAACCGCACCCGCTCCTCCACCCTGGCCTGCTCGGCCAACCGGTGCTGGTCCCGCTCGGCGCGCTCGACACGCTCGTTGAGGTTGGCCACATAGGTACCGAGTAACGCGGGCAGCACCGAGACGAAGCAGGCACCGATCGCCAAATCCACCGTGGGGGTGAGCGGGCGGGCGGCAATCACCAGGATCGCCCCGGTCAGCAGCCACACCTTTCGCCGGTCCGAGCCGTAGACCGCGGCGCTGTATTCGGCGAATGGCAATGCGAGGACGACCCAGGCACCCTTGATATCTACCGTCCCGGCCAACATATCCGAGGCAAAGTGGCCGATCACAAACAGCACGATGGTGCTCAACAGCATCACCAGCAGCACCGTGAGCGGCATGACACGGCGCAAGAGCAAGACGAGCGCCATCACCGATTGCAAGATCATGCCGCCGGGACCGTACTGCCGGGTGTAGGGCCACAGCATCAAAACGATGACGAGCAGGACCGCGCACACGAGCATCACGTCGAACATGATTTCTCGCCGTGACGTTCGCGGCCGTTCCCCCCAGCGAATTCGGTGCGGAGGCTGCACGTGAGCGACGGTACTCACGACCGGTTCATCCACCGGGTGCACAACCGCGAATCTACTCCGTTGGAGCGCCGCGCACCGACGAAAGTCGCACCAACGTAGCCGCCTGGACCTGATCGGATCACAATTTTGATCATATTGAGGTCTGGACATCCGGCACGGATCGGTTCAGCCTATAAGGCGACCAATGTCAGAGGTAACGCCGCACTCTGGGGAGTCCGCTATGAGGTTGGGCAACAAGCTTTCAGTCGGTGAGGTCGTCGACCACGACGCCGAGGAACCACCGGTCCAGACCAATGCCGCGCCCGGAGTGCGGCCGGTACACGTTGATACCCCGATAGAGCCGATTTTACACACGGACACCGTCGTGATGGCCAACGCCGAACGGTAACGTCAATGGCGGATTGGCTGCCCGTCCGCCGGGTGCCTCGGGAGCAACCCAGCGCACCGCTGCGCGGGCACAAGCTAGCTAACCCGATGGTGTCCGCGGACGGCACCCGGGCCGGATTCGGCGGTGTCACCCTTGGCCGGACCAGCGTGTATGGCGTGGTTGCTCATGCGGAGTGTGCCCAAGGCGGACGGCACCGCAGCCCGTCGCGGTGGTGCGACTGTGGGTTTTACTGCGTACATACCTTAGACGAGGCGCGGGCATTGGCCTGTGATCCCGACTACCGGTATGCGGTGCTGCTCGACGTGGCGGTGTCAGGACGGTTCATTCGCTACGAGCGCGGGTTACGCTACGCCCGGCAGCGCATCATCTCGGTGCGGATCGGCCGCTGCGCCTGCGGTCACCGAGCCCAGGTATTGGTGGAAACCGGCGCGGGGGTAGTCGGCTGGCGTCGGCTCGTCGCGGTGTGCGCGGCGTGCGCCGGGGGACGTCCGGCGTTGAGCTTCAAGAAGTTCTCCGGGCTGCTCGCCGGGGTGCCGGTGGTCCATGATGACGTCGAGCCGCTCCCGATCGACGCCTCGCCCCGGGTGGCCGCGGTCCCGGCGCAACCGGGCGCCGTGGTGTCCGCGCCGGAAGGCTTGGACATGGATGACGTCCCGGTCGAGGCCCTTGTTCCGCTGCTAACCGCCGAGGTGGCGCTGTTGCAGGCCCGGTTGGACGAGGTCCAGCGTCAGCTGGCCCGGTTCACTCTCTGACGGTTGGCGTTCCATCAGACGCCGTCGGTCCCCGTGGATGACGGCGTCTCTCGACATTCCGGTAACCAACGGGCAAGGTTGCAGCCATGTCGCTTGGTAGTGTGCTCACCGCGATCGTGACCCCGTTCGACGCCGACCTGGCTGTCGACGAGCGAGCGTTCGTCAACCTCATGCATCATCTCGCCGCGCACGGCTCCGACGGGTTCGTGGTCTGCGCCACCACCGGCGAGGCCTCAACCCTCGACGACGATGAGCACCTGCGCGTCATCGAGTTGGCCTGCCAGGAGCGGCCACCCGGCGTGACGATCATCGCTGGCACCGGTTCGAACAACACCCTGCACGCATGCGCGCTGACCGAACGGGCGACCGAGCTCGGGGTGGACGCTGTGTTGTCCGTCACGCCCTACTACAACAAGCCCAGCCGGCGTGGCTTGATGGCGCACTACCGACAGATAGCGGCGGCCACCGACAAGCCGGTGATCCTCTACAACATCCCCTCCCGGGTGGTCATCGACATTCCGAACGATGTGCTGGCCGAGCTGGCCCAGATCGAGCGGATCGACTACGTCAAACAGGTCAATAACGACAATCTCGCCTTGATCGACGGGCTGGGGATCTACGCGGGTAACGACGATATCTTCGCCCGCACGCTCGACCTCGGCGGCTGCGGCGGAATCCTGGTGGCCAGTCACCTGGTCGGTAACCAGATGCGCCGGATGGTCGACGAACCGCAGCGCCGCGCGGAGATCGACGCCTCGCTGCGGGAGCTGTACCGGGCACTGATGGTGACCACCAACCCCACGCCGGTGAAGGCCGCACTGAACCTGCTCGGCCACAAGGTCGGCGGGCTGCGGCTGCCGCTGGTCGAAGCGGACGAGTCGGAGACAGCGACGGTACGTACCGCGCTGGAGAACCTGGGTCTGCTCGAACGGCGGTAACCCTTGGCTCGGCTGGTGGCGCAGATCAGCGCGCCACCACGTTGCGCAGTGGACGACCGGCTTGCCAGGCGGCGAGGTTCTCCGCGACCAGCTGGGCGTGCTGCCGGGGACGCCCACCGGCGGCGTGCGGCGTGATGATCACGTTCGGAGCTTCCCACAGCGGGGAGTCCGCTGGCAGTGGCTCGGTGGCAAACACGTCCAGGGCCGCTCCGGCCAGCCGCCCCGCGCGCAATGCGTCAACCAGCGCGTCCTCGTCGACGGTAGTGCCGCGCCCCACGTTGACCACCCATGCGTGGGTGGGTAGCGCCGCCAGCCGCTCGGCGTTGAGCGCGGCGCGGGTGCCCGGCGCATGCGGCAGGATCATCACCAGCACGTCAGTTTCCGGTAGCGCCGCCGGCAGTGTTTCGGCGCTGATCACCGGGTAACCAGCTCGCTGACCCGCGCGGCGAGCCACTCCGGTCACCTGGGCGCCCAGCGCGGACAGGTGCGGCGCAAGGCATTCGGCGATCGCGCCAAACCCCCAGATCAGCACCCGGGCGCCGAACAGCGTCTCGACTCGGCCGTCGGCGCCTTCGATCCGCATCCCGCCGAACTCACCCCGCCACTGATGCTCGGCCTGCGCCGGGATCAGCTGGCGAAGGCCGCGCAGTCCGGCGAGTATCAGCGCCAGCGCGTGCTCGGCCACAGTCTCGTTGTGCAGCGTGCGCCCAGAGGTGATCACTACATCCGGGCCGAAGCCGGCGGCCAGCTCCACGTCCGGGCCGGCGGCCAGGCTCTGCACCCAGCGCAGATTGGTGAGCTGTTTGGCGGCCGCCCGCATCAGCGTCACACTGCTGCCCCACGACACCAGCACCTGCGCGTCGTGATGTTCGGGCGGTATCGGCTCGGCCGGGTTGTAGTCGACCAGGGTCACCCCAGCGGGCACTTCCGGCCGACCGGCCACGTTCGTCGGGTAGAGGATCTTTATTCGACAGGTCTTCAACAGAGCACCCTCGCTCGTCGTCACGGATCACATTTCACCGATCATGGCCGGTTGAGGCAAGGTGCCTCGCCCGCCGGAGACACGCTGAAACCGGACGTATGCGACACTCACTTCCGTGACCGCCGTATCGCTGCAGCCGCCCAAGTGGCAATGGCCGATGACAGCCGAGGAATACGCCGCCACCCCGGAAGACGCGGAACACCACATTGAGCTGCAGGAGGGGGCGCTCCTCGTGGCCGCCCGGCCGGTGCCCGACCACCAGGACATCATGCTGGAACTCGCCGTGCAGCTGCGTCCGCAGGTGCCCGAGCATCTGAAGCTGCTGGTGGAAGTCGACATCGACCTGTGCTTGGTACCGCCGGCTGACCCAGGCACGATCCGCTCCCCCGACCTGGTAGTCGTCACCAAAGAGGCCTTCCTGCGGGTACGCAAAAGGGGCGGGCTGCTACGAGCCTCCGACACCGTGCTCGCGATAGAGATCCACTCCGCCAGCACCCGACGTACCGACACCATGATCAAACGCAACGAGTACGCCGACGCCGGGATCAACCACTACTGGATGATCGACCCGTTCAACGGCCCCAGCCTGACCGCCTGCCACCTCGCTGGTGACCTCGGCTACGGCGGCCCCGGACCAGTACGCGGCACATTCACCACCCAAACCCCATTCCCCACCCACCTCGACCTTGACACGCTGGGCTAAATCCACGTCAGCCAGCGAACAGCGCCGCGCAGATTCCGGCGGTGACCAGCCCGACCAACCCGGCCACCGGCAACGACCAGGCCGAAGGGACCAGCGCGGCGGCCAGCGCGGCCGGGGTGGTCACCGCCGCGCCGACCAGCATCGGGCGTCGCGCGACCAACCAGGCCTGGATGTCGAGCGGGCCGCGCCGAGCGGCCGCGTGCGCCCGCAGCGCCATCAAAAAACCCAGCGCGGCCGTCCCGCTCAGCCCGTCCGCCCAGACTTCAGTAGGAGCCAATACCAAGGCCAGCGCGGCACACAGCACGGCCAGACCGGCCACGGAAGCACGCTCCGGCTGCGCTGTCGCCGCCACTACCGAACCCGCCCCCACCGTCAGGACAATCATCACGACCAGGCCGAGCGCGACCGACCCGGATGACGTGGCCGCCGGCGGGGCCACCAGCGCGAGCGTCGCCGGTACGGCGAGCATCAGCGTTCCGGCCAGCAGGCACAGCCCCGGCTTTCCCTCAGTGGTCGCAGCCAACTCAGCTTTGGTGCTCATCGCCGACTCCCTAGCAGGGGACGCTGCGCCACCGGGCGCAGTACTTCCTCCAACTCGGCACCCTCGGGCCACGCCAGCACGGGGATACCGAGTTCGGCCAGCCGGTGACGGACACCCCGGCGTCCGATGCGCCACATGCGCACCGCGATCGGATCGTAGTCACTGCCCGGGCGCGGCCGCGGCTCCACGCGCAGCACATCTACCACAGCGAAACCGAAACCGCGTCGGCGCAGGTCAGCCAGCGCCGAGAGCACCCGTTCGTCGACCAACGGGGAGAACACCACGATCGCGGCGCCTGGGGGCAGCACCGCCCGTGGAAAGCTGCCCACCTCTGAGGGGGCGGCGCCGCTGCCGGACTGAACGTCAATCAGCGCCTCAACCACCCGGTAGAGGTGCTTGCGCCCGAGGTCGGGGGACAGCCAGCGGATGACACCACCCAGCGCGACCACCCCTGCTCGGTCGCCGCGACGCAGCGATGCCCGCACCACCGCTAGCGCGCCATGCACCGAAAGCTCCAGCGTGGAACCCCCAGGCTGACGGATGTCACCGGCCGCGTCGATCATCGCTACCACCGTGGCCGCCTGCTCGGCCAGCCGCTCGGTAACGTACAACCGCCCCCGGCGCGCGGTCACCAACCAGTTCACCGACCGCAGCGGATCGCCAGGCAGGTAACCCCGGATCCCGGCGAACTCCACGCCGTGGCCCCGGCGCCGGCCAAGGTGCACGCCAAGCAGGTCAGGCAGCTCCATGGGACGAGGCACGGCGCTGAGGGAATCACCACTCGGGAAGGCCGTCACCTCGGGCAGCTCGCAGCTTGCCTCGCCAATCATCAACCCGCCGGCCCCCCGCAGCCCAACCCGCAGCCACGAACTGAACCGACCCCAGCGCACTGTCTCCAGTTCCCACAAGCCACGCATCACACCGGACCGCGTGTGGCTCCAGGACAGCGGCCGGGCCCGCAGCGCCGAACCGGCGTCCAGCTCGACGTCGAGCAGCTCCACCCCTTCCGGTACGACCAGCTCCACTTGCAACGTCACCGCGTCGCCCTGAAACACCCGTTCGGCGGAGAGCTCGGCGTCCACCTGTAACTCAGAAGATGGCGCGGCGCTCCACCAGGCTCCGGCCAGTGCCCCCACCAGCGGAGCGACGAACACCACCAGGTCCGCCCGGCCGAGGATCACCACCGCCACACCGACGAACGCGGCCGCGGTGACCACCGGTAAGAGCCAACCAGCCGGCTCCCAGGTGATTCCCCAGACACTCACAGCGGTAACCGCGCGGGCATCGCACCCCTGGCGCGCGGCGCGGGTACCCGACTCAGAACCCGTTCCATCACGTCCTCGGCCCGGATCCGCCGCACCCACATCTCTGGCCGCAAGCTGAGCCGATGCGCGATCGTCGGCACCGCGAGCGCCTTGACATCCTCGGGAATGACGAAGTCCCGGCCGGCCAGCAGAGCGGTGGCCCTGGCCAACTGCAGCAGCGCGAGCGAGGCACGTGGGCTCGCCCCGACCTGGATGTCCTTGTCCGAGCGGGTGGCCGCCACGATCCGGACCACGTAGTCCAGCACATCTGGCTCGACGCTGACCGTCTCGACCGCCTCACGCATCGCGAGCAGCCCTCGGGCGTTCAAGACCTGGCCCACCTCGGCCTGGTCGCGGCCGCGTCGCATCCGTCGGCTGAGCACCTCCACCTCATCGGGCTCGGGCAGATACCCGATCCGAACCCGCAGCCCGAACCGGTCCAGCTGAGCTTCCGGCAACGGGTAGGTGCCCTCGTACTCGATCGGGTTGTCCGTGGCCAGCACGATAAACGGATCGGGCAGCCGGTGAGAGACACCATCCACGCTGACCTGCTGCTCGGCCATCGCCTCAAGCAGGGCTGCCTGAGTCTTCGGCGGCGTGCGGTTGATCTCGTCGGCCAACAGCAAGTTGGTGAACACCGGCCCTGGGCGGAAGGTGAACTCTCGACCACTCTGATCGAGTACTGTCGTACCGGTGAGGTCGGCCGGAAGCAGGTCCGGCGTGAACTGCACCCGGCGGAAGTCCAACCCGAGCGCTGAAGCGAACGACCGCGCGATGAGCGTCTTGCCCAACCCAGGCAAGTCCTCAATCAGCACATGAGCACGGGCCAGCACCGCCGACAGGATCAGCTCCAACGTCGCCCGTTTACCAACCACCGCTCGCTCGATCTCGTTCAGCACCGCGACGGCTCGGCCCACCACCTCGGCTGCGGCGCTCATCTGTGAGGTCATGTGTTCTCCACCCGATCGAGAATTCTCAACAGCGCATCCCGACCAGCGCCTGGCACGGACCGGTCGTCCGAGCGCCGAACGTCACGGTCGACCAACGCCCACAGCGGCTCACCGAGGCGCTCTCGCGCCACTGCCCGTGGATCACCGGCACTGGGTTCCTGCTCGGCCACCGCGAGCTCGACCAGCTCGGCCAGCACCGGCCGGACGCTGTAGTCCCAGTCCCTGGCCGAGCCGCCAGCCCAGGCCGCCGCCACCAGAAAACGCCGATATGCCGGGGTAGCCTCCACCGTGTTGGCCTCGTGATCCGGTGGCCGCACCCGGCCGCGCTGCCACCGCAACCAGGCGTTCACCCCGATCACCATGAGGGTCATCGCCAGCCCGGCGAACCCCAACAGCACCAGCGTGCCGGCGGGTCCGAAGTACGACACAATGCCGGCTTGGACGATGCTTCGCGTCATCGGGAGTCTTTCCGGACGCGAGCGCGGGCCGTGTCGCGCGAGCCTAAAGCCGTCAGCAACTCGGTCAGCGCGCCGCCAGCTTCGGTCCGGTCCCGCTCGGTCATCGGGTGCGTGCTGAAGCGTGCCTCCCGAAACAGCGACAGCAAGGTGTCTGCCGGTCGACGCGGCAGTGAGCACCCGTCGATTCCGCGTTGGAGCATCTCGAACGGGGTATCCGCGTCCCGGGGCGCTACCGCTTCCCCCCGGCTGGCCAGGGCGTCCTCCATCGCCGCGAAGCAGGCCACCACCGCCTGGCGCGAGTCAGCGATCGCCTGGTCCTGTACCGCCGCCCGACCGGCTTCGATCACTCTGGCCACTTGGCTCGACTCGGCATCAGAGTCAAGTTCGTCCTCAACTCCGACCGAGGACGACACTAGCTCGCCGCGCCGCACCAGCACGAACACCAGCACCGCCAGGGTCACCAATGTGGCGATCATCAGCAGCTGGTCGCCAATTCCAGGGTCAGCGGGCGTCTCCCGCACGGGCGGCCGGTCGAACGCGGCCCCCGAGGAATCCACTGACGACGACGGTGGCCGCCGC
>Ga0213881_10000738_pt1 | contig 18200 bp, 12 predicted proteins | sample BarmaccoBMER_R08_FD_160104 | JGI IMG/M metagenome (GOLD analysis project Ga0213881, IMG submission 160104) | Barbacenia macrantha exposed rock microbial communities from rupestrian grasslands, the National Park of Serra do Cipo, Brazil - ER_R08 ... | reverse complement strand
GATTCATTTCAGTCAACGACCGCCTGGAAACTAACGTACCAGGGATTTGGGCATTAGGTGATATCAATGGAGGGCCACAATATACCCACATGGCATTGGATGATTTCCGTATTGTTAAAGCGAATTTGATTGATGGTGGCAACCGCAGCACGCACAATCGCCTAGTTCCCTCCTGCCTGTTCATTGATCCTGAACTGGCACATATCGGTCTAACTGAAACCACAGCACGGCAGCAAGGATATGCAATTCGAGTAGCGAAGCTGGATGCTTCTGAAGTTCCCAGAGCCAAAACCTCAGGGCAAACCGATGGATTACTGAAGGCGATCGTGGATACTCAAACAGGGCATATTCTTGGTTGCACCTTGTTCTGTCATGCCGCAGGCGAAATGATTTCGACCATACAGATGGTGATGCAAGCAAGGATGCCCTACACCGTTTTACGAGATGGAGTGTTGACTCACCCTACAATGACTGAAGGGTTAAATCTGCTGTTTACAAAGCTATGAGGCAGCAAGTACAAACGCAAGCTAAGGAATTGACTGCAATGAACTCAAATAACGGCATTATCAGCCTACCCAGTCCCTTTTCAGTCACAGAAACCATCGATCGCTTAGTAGCCATCCTACAAACAAAAGGCATCAACATCTTTGCCCGCATTGATCAAAAAGCTGAAGCCGAAAAAGTTGGATTAACTATGCCTCCAACGCAATTATTGCTATTTGGTAATCCTAAAGCTGGAACGCCTTTGATGGTGGCAGAACCCACGATCGCTCTAGACTTACCCCTGAAAGTGCTGGCATGGGAATCAGCTAACGGTGAGGTATGGTTGAGTTACAACGATACCGACTACCTAAAACAACGATTCTCTCTTGCCGATGAGTTGGTCAAAAACATTGCAGTCATTCCATCCCTAGTAGAACAAACGTTGGCTTAGAATCTGTACTTTAGCTTCAACCGCCATTCATCGTCACACCAAACGCCAGTTCGGTGTGACGATGAATGGCGGACAGGGATTAGGCAACTCACAGTTTTATTGACTTCTGCCTAAAACATGGTATGCTTGTACCATGAAAGCATACAAGTATCGGATTTACCCAACTAAAGGACAAGAGAGAGTCCTTAATGCTCTTTTGGAAGAATGTAGATGGCTCTACAACAAAACACTAGAGATAAGAAAGAATGCTTGGGAAGAAGAGCAACGTCAAGTTGACTGGTACGAAACAAAACGGATGATTCCGGTATACAAGAATACTGCTAGACCAACTCTTGGAAAAGTTTACTCGCAAGTTCTGCAAAACGTGACTGAACGAGTTGACCTGGCATTTAAGGCGTTCTTCCGTCGAGTCAAGCAAGGTGAAACTCCTGGATTTCCTAGATTTAAAGGACGTGGTAGATATGACTCAATGACTTATGCTCAAAGTGGATTCAAGATTGAGGGTAACTATCTAGACCTGTCCAAAGTTGGTAGGTTGTGGATGATATTGCATCGCCCTGTTGAAGGTAAGGTCAAGACTTGTACTATTCACCGTTCTTCCACTGGAAAATGGTATGTATGTTTTGCTTGTGACGTTGAGTCTGAAATACTTCCTGCTTCTGATAAAGTCGTAGGAATTGACCTGGGTTTGACACATTTTGCAACTCTCAGCACAGATGAGAAGATTGATAATCCTCGCTTCTTTCGTAAGGAGGAGAAAGCATTAGCTAAAGTACAAAGGAGACTAAGCAAGGAAGAGAAGGGTACACCGGAAAGAGCAAGGAGAAGAAGGCCTGTAGCCAGAGTACATGAAAGAATCCGATGGAAACGTCAGGACTTTACTCATAAGTTAAGTAGGAGATTGGTTAACGAGTTCGGAACTATTGTCTTTGAAGATTTAAATGTCAAGCGAATGATCCTCAATCATTGTTTGGCAAAATCAATTGCGGATGCATCCTGGAGTCAACTAGTAGAGTTCACATCCAACAAGGCGGAAGGTGCTGGTAGGAAAGTGATACTAGTTAATCCACGCAACACAACTAAGATTTGTAGTAAGTGCGGTATTCTAACAGATAAGTCTCTAGCAAACAGAATTCATCAATGTATTTGCGGGTTAAATATTTGTAGAGATTTGAACGCTGCATATAACATTCTCAGGCTGGGGCTACAGTCTGTTGGTTCTAATCCATAGAAGCCCACACCAAACTTTGTTTGGTGCTGGGAGTAGTCACTTCAAGTCCGAATTCCAGCTTAAGTTGGAGCCAATCTTCTATTTTAGGTGGACTGAGCGATCAACCTTTTTATCATACAAAAATCTCAACTCTCAGTGGACAACAAATTGAGATCGCTCGCATATATTAATTTATACAAATGCAGATAGGCAACGGACAAATCAGTTGCAATGATTACCGCAACTGGTATTGTCAACTTAACGTCAAGGAAGAGATAGAATACAAAATCCCTCCTTGATTGTCTGGTTCTGAATACGTGTTCTCGTCACCGCTTTCCTGCTAACATTATCAGCTACTGTGTTTGGCTCTACTACACCTTGCCGCTCAGCTACCGAGACATTGAGAAAATGATGTTGGATCGCGGGATTGAGGTGACCTACGAGTCCATTCGGAAATGGTGCCGGAAGTTCGGACAGTCATTTGCCAAACAAGTGCGGCGTAAACGCCATTATCTCACCGATAAATGGCATCTAGATGAAGTCGCGATCACCGTCAAGGGTTTGCAGTAGGTGACAGCTTCCCTAGCATTGGGCCAACCAAGCAATTAGAAAAGGTAGGGTACTAACCTTTTTGTGCGTTCCTTGTATGCCTCATATTCATCGCCAAATCGATCGAGCAGCATTTGTTCTTCTTTGCCAATTCTGGTAATATAGGCGATGCCAAAACTGATGATACCAGCCCAACCTGCAACCCAATTTGGCAGTAATAAGGCTTGAGCAATGCACCAGAGCAGAATGGAGGTATACATCGGGTGACGCACATGATGATAAACACCATTGGTAATCAAAGTGTGTCCATCTCGAATTTGCAGAGTTGGTGACCAATTCTTACCCAAGTCGTGATGTGATCGCCAGAATAACCAAAGCGCGATCGTAAAGGTGGTAACACCTAATCCATTTATCCAGATTGGTTGCCTGTAGTTTGCAACGTTTAACCAGGAAGAGAAAACATAAATCAACGGCAACAGCAACATCCCGATAAAGATTAGAACGAGAATTAACTTTTCTTGTGATGTTTTGCGGTCATCAACGATTGTATTCTGGCGTTGCTCCTGTCGATAGGGAAACCGAATGACTAAACTCAGTCCGAGTCCTACCATGAACAGTATTTTTAAGGTTAGCGAATTCATCTCACAAGTCTCTCTAAATTTAAGGCAAGTTGGCTATCGTAATTCGCACCAAAACGCCTCGTGTTAAATTTACAGCAGCGTTTCAGGCAAGACATAATTCCACTATAGAGATCGTGCCGACTGCCTGTCTTGCCTGTTCTTCCGAAACTTATTCTCATCTTCCATATCTTTAGAGGCTATAGATGATGAGCTAAAAACTTGTACGCTCTCAAACGCATCTCCTCAGAAAACACATGTTTACCAGGGTAGATTTGCCGTTCAAGATTGCCATTAATAAATGCCGATTTAGCATATTCATAAATGGCTTCGATATTCCTACTCATTCTATCATCATCGGTGCCAAGGATGAGAAGGTTACACGGTTCTACTAAACGCACAATATCTTCAACGTCGCCTAGCTCCAGAAAATTGGGAATCACGTAATCAAACTGTATCTGGACATTATCAGACAACATTTCCTTAAATGTCGTAGAGCCACAATTGCTCACTGAAACCTTGATCCTTTTATCAAACGCTGGTGCAAACAACGCTGTTCTTCCCCCGTATGAATGTCCAATGAAGCCAATTCTCAAGGGGTCTACTTCGGGAAGACTTTGAAGCAGATCGATGCCGACACTGATATCAAATAGCACCTTTGCTAGTAGGGTTTGTCCTTTCATCAACCTCTTGTGAAGTTGGTGAGCGTGATAGAGTATGGGAGCGGCTACGTCTGCTCGTTCTTCAAAGCAAATTGCATCAGGAGCTAGGGTTACATACCCCCGTTCTGCTAGTTCTTTTGCATAGGCTTGGTCAGGTGAGCCAGCAAGCCCAACAACCTCACTTTTGCCAAGAAGCCAGTTATTCCCATGTTGATGAAAACAATAGATTGCAGGCAATGGTGTAAAGCTATCTTTTGGGATACAAAGAAACGCACTAATCGTTTCTCGCAACTCAGCTGAATAAACAATTTTCTTACGAATGAATGTCCCGCAATCTACCTCTTCAATTACATGTAGATCCAGTTCGGTTTTTGTGGGCATTACGCCAAGTAAGGAAAGTAAATCGTCTCTGTTCAAAGTACATTCAGTGTCCTGCCATGCTTTGACTAATGGCAGCAAAGTCAGCATTGGTGGTCACACTCTCATAGACAAACCTGCCACCACTAATCACGACGATCCGATCGGACAGTTTCAGGAGTTCGTCAAGATCTTCACTCACTAACAGCACTGCCACTCCTCGGTTTCGAGCCGCAACAATTTGACCGTGAATGTACTCCACAGCAGCAAAATCAAGACCAAAGCAGGGATTGGCAGCAATCAACAGCTTGATGCGCTCAGAGGAAAGTTCGCGTGCTAAAACTGTCCGCTGCACATTTCCGCCAGAGAGATTACCAACAGGCGTATCTACAGATGGGGTTTTGATGGAAAAGCGGGTGACTAGAGCTTGTGCCATCTGTCGAATCACCCGATGAATAAGTAACCAACCTCCCTTGGCTTGCGGGGGACGGTCAAATGTCCGCAAAGCCAAATTTTCTGCCACACTCATGTTAGGCACACAGGCATTGCGTAGCGGTTCTTCCGGTAGTGAGAAGATTTGATGCCGAAACATCTCGGCTCGCGTCGCTCTGTAGATTTCACCATTAACTAACACCTGCCCAGAAGTTGCCTGACGCTGCCCCGCCAGTACCTCTACCAGTTCCCGTTGACCATTGCCAGAAATCCCAGCAATGCCTACAATTTCTCCGCTATAAATTGTCAAATTAACACCTGCAACTGCCTCCAGCCCATTATCTTTGTTAGCGTGGAGGTCTTTAAGTTGGAGGATAGGAGCTAAAGCTGATGGTGCTACCTTTTCAACTTGTTGTGGTTCCCGCTTCTCACCCATCATCATCTCAGCCATGTCTTGGATACTGAGTTCCTTCACCAATCCATGACCTGCCAACTTGCCTTTACGCAACACAGTAACTTCATCAGCAAATGCCGTCACTTCGCGAAATTTGTGACTAATCATGAGTACGCTCAACCATCCAGTCTGGACCTCAGCTTGCAGTAACCCTAAAACCTCATCAGCTTCTTTTGGGGTCAATACGGAAGTGGGTTCATCTAAGATCAAAATCCGACTCTTGAGATAGAGTTGCTTGAGAATTTCTAGCTTCTGCTTCTGTCCTGCTGCTAGCTGGGCAACGGGAACATCCAGAGGAATTTGGAAGGGAGCTGTCTGCATGAATGCACTTAACTGCTCGTGTTCCAATTTCCAGTTGATCAGGTTGGAGCTATCAAAGCGAGACAATACCAAATTCTCAGCTACCGTCATCGCAGGCACAGAGGTGAAGTGCTGGTAGACCATACCGATCCCATATCTATGAGCATCGCGGGGACTGGCAATCTGGCAGATTTGCTTGTCAATCAGCACCTCGCCTGATGTGGGAGCATAGAAGCCCATAATACACTTGACCAGCGTACTTTTGCCTGCACCATTCTCGCCTAGTAGGGCGTGGAAGGTTCCTGGCTTCAGTGACATAGAAACGCTGTCAAGTGCGAACATCGTTCCAAACTGCTTGGTTATATTGACTACCTCTAGTTCTGGAGGTTGAGCTAGCAAGGACGTAGCCAAGGAGCTACCTCCGGCTGACCTTTGAGCTTGCTCAAGGAAGTCGAGGCGGTTGGGGTCGATGCAATCGACCCCGCCATTCTCCCGGAGGGAACCTCCGGGAGCTGTGGCGGCTTCGCCTTTATCCGCTGTGCCGGAGCCGTCTCCGGCGAAGCCTTGAGTGTGCAGATTTGCTTTGGTCTGGAAGTGGTTTGAGTCTTGAGCTGTATCAATTTGATTTGACATTGACCTGGGTTCCCCTACTCCCTTGAAAATTTAGAGATTGAACAGCAGTGATAAATGCTTCTGAATCCGCGACCGCTCCGAATACACCCCCCTGCATCTTGACCATCTTCAGAGCTGCTAGATAGTTGCCATAGTCGGTTGCACCTGTGCAGTCGGATAGCAAAAGGCATTCGTATCCCCGATCGTTAGCATCCCGCATAGTGGTGTGAACGCAGACATCAGTAGTAATTCCAGTCAAGACGATATTCTGGATGCCTTTACGCCTCAGCAGCAGATCTAGATCAGTTGCATAGAACGATCCTTTCCCTGGCTTGTCAATTACTGTCTCTTCAGGCAGGGGTGCGAGTTCGGGGATAATTTCCCACCCTGGTTCACCTCGCACCAGAATTTTGCCGCAGGGACCAGGATCGCCGATGCCTGCCCCAATCTGACGCGATCGCCACTGCTTATTCTCTGGCAAGTCAGATAGATCGGGTCGATGTCCCTCACGGGTATGCATGACGTGAAACCCAGACGAGCGGGCTACTGCTAGGACTTTACGGATAGGTTCAATCGGAGAGCGAGTCAAAGACAGGTCATATCCCATCCGATCGACATAGCCACCAATACCGCAGAAGTCGGTTTGCATATCAATCACGAGCAGCACGGTATTTTCCGGGCGCAAGTCCCCGTTATAGGGATAGGGATAGGGTTCAGCTGCCACAAAGCATCCCATATTCAGCCTCCACGCACATGCGATACACGACTAGGCGTGGGCAATTCTTCTCCTTGATAAGTTCGCGTGGGCACTGGAAAGCCACAGGCAGTGCCATCTTTATGCATTACCTCATCTTCCCAAGGCAAGCGATAGCAGCCGTTCACTAAATCTTGCATGTAGGTGTACGGACAATCCTGCGCACCCCCTTTCACCGCCACATACCCCCGGTGACCAAACTGATAGATGTTATTTTCCACAGCCCAAAGCCGTCTTGCTTCTTGGACCAATTTAGGTCGAACCTCGGCTGTAATGATTTCATTAGGGCGACTGCTACCCATAACCAGGGGCGTACCATCAAAGTTGACAATCATGCCCTCACCCATCGAGTCAAAGCTACCATCACTACCGCACATACAGACAGATGCTGTGTACATGAGATTGCAGAAGGCATTTGCCTGGTTGGTAATCTGCCAGGAATGACGAATCGGCGCTGTGTAACCAGCTGTCCTCAGCATGATATCTGCACCCTTATAGGCACACTCGCGTGCCATTTCTGGAAACATACCATCATGGCAGATAATCAGGGCTAAAGTGCTGCCGTTGGGACCTTCACAGACGGGAATACCTAGATTACCTGGTTCCCAAGGTTCCACAGGCACCCATGGATGCAGCTTCCGGTAGTAAAGCCTGAGTTCGCCTTTGTCATCAATAATGATGCCACTGTTGTAGGGGAACCCTGACGGATTCAACTCCATAATCGAGAAACATCCCCAGGTATGGTGATTCTGGCAGGCTTGCTGGAATGCATTCACTTCTGGTCCATCTAGGCGACACATAATCTCTGGGTTGGTGTCCATAGACAACCCATGAAGAGAATATTCTGGAAACACAACCAAATCCATCGTTGGCAGATTACGCCGTGCCTTACCAACCATGTAGCAAATCCACTCCGTTTGGGCTGCCAAATCGTCAGGAGTAATCACAGTCGGCAACTGCAGTTGCACTAATCCCATCACCACCCCATCCGGTGACTTATTCAAACCCCCAAGACCACTCATTTCATCCTCCTAATAAATCAAACATTTACTCCCCCATCACCCCACCTCCTCACCTCCCCAGCTTCCAGCATTTTCAGCTCCAGTTATGTGTCAATGACTACTACCCAGGGTACCTGGAGCACCGCGCAAGGTGCGTTTTGGCGAACAGGTCACTATCATGATCGCCAGGGTAAGGATGTAGGGCGAAGCATTAAACAGATAGTAGTAGGATGTCACACCGACAGATTGCAGGGCAGGACCGATAGCTTGGGCACCACCAAATAGCAAAGAGGCATACAAGCACTGCATCGGCTGCCAACGGGCAAAAATGACGAGTGCTACAGCCATTAGCCCTTGACCACCAGAGATGCGTTCAGTCCAGGTACCAGGATAAAAGAGAGATAGATAAGAGCCGCCAACTCCAGCAAGGAAGCTACCAGTGATGATGCACAGCAGCCGGATTTTGAAGATAGAAATTCCCATTGCCCTGGCAGCATCAGGACTGTCACCAACAGCGCGAATTAATAAACCCCAGCGGGTCGATTGGAAAAACCATTGCATCAAGGGGGCGATCGCAACACCAATCAAGAACAAAGGACAAATTTCCAAAGCCGATTGCACTTGGGGCTGACTGCTCCAGGCACCGAACTCCAGGGCGGGCAGTTGGGGCGCTACAGGTTGAATGAAAGGCTTACCAAAGAAAAAGGCAACGCCACTGCCAAAGATAATCATGGCAATGCCAACAGCAATGTCATTAACCTTGGGCTGTAGGGACAAAAAGGCATGAATCGAGCCAAGAACTATCCCTGCTAAGCCAGCAACCAGCACCCCTAACCAGGGGGATTGTGTCACGTAAGAGATAGCATAGGCACTCATCGCTCCCATTAACAGTGTTCCTTCTAGCCCCAAGTTAATCTTGCCGCTCTTCTCAGTCAGACATTCTCCCAAGCTAACGAACAAAAAAGGGGCACTCCCGCGCAACGTACCTGCCGCAATTCCCAGAGGTACTCCCCACCAGCCTAGAGCTTCTGTTGCCATTGATTTTTCTCCTAGTGATTAGTAGATGGGGTATTTTTATAGAGATGTAGGACGCGGAACATATGGGACGGACGGTGGACGGCGAACTGTGGATTGATCCTGAAAAACTCGAAAGCGACCGTAGAGCGATTCGCTGTACAAAACCACCAGAAAGACTAATCCTTGGAAAACCAGAATCGTTGCATCTGGTAGGCTATGAAGCCGCTGCAAAATTCCACCACTAGCGAGAATCCCACCGAGTAAAACTGCGACTAAACTAGCGGCAAGGGGATTGTGTCTAGCAACAAACGCGACTAAAATTCCGGCATAACCATAGTTAGCATTGAGTGACTCATTAGCTCGACCCTGTACGGCTGCCACTTCTACCATCCCTGCTAACCCAGCACAGGAACCAGCTAGAAAACAAATTGCTACTGTTAACTTGCCTACAGGCAGTCCAGCGATTCGCGCTGCCCGGATATTACCTCCAATCGTACGAGCAGCGAAGCCAAAAGTGGTGCGTCTCATCAAAAAATAGGTGATCGCACAGGCAATTAAACCGTAAATCAGCCCGTAGTGGACACGGGTTCCTGGAATACTGCCCAACATGTCAAGTGCCGGAATTGGATAGGTAGAGGGCTTATTCAAACTACTAGGATCTCTCATTGGTCCACTTACTAGGTGGTTGAGCAGAGCGATCGCGACGTAGTTAAGCAGCAAGCTACTGATTGTCTCATTGACTGCTCGGTAGTAGCGTAGTGCTCCCACTGCCCCAATCCAAAGACCACCGCAGACGATACCAGAGATTGCCATAGCAAGCTGTACAACTGTGGGAGGAGCACTAGATATCGCTAGCCCCACTGCCACAGCTCCTATACCGCCAATGACAAAAGCACCCTCATTACCGATAATCATCAAACCCAACTGTGCCGGAAGCGCCGTACATAGGGAAGTCAGCATCAACGGGGAAGCCCGAATGAGAGTGTTTTGGAAGGAAAACCAACTGCCGAATGCTGCCTTGTAAATCGAAGCGTAAACTCCTAAGGGATCGGCACCTGCGAGCGCACAAAAAATGCCAAACAATACTAATGAGAAGAAGATGGCAGCGATGGGAATACAAACTGCTTCCAGTGTCCCACGCCAGTGATAATGGTTAAGCATAAAGTATGAAGATTTCTAAGCATTACCAACAACGCCAGCAACGAGCCAATTCATCTGTTCTAAGGTTCTATCCTGCTGTTTGTAAGCCTTTCCTACAGGAATGACAACTTTACCTGTGTTATCTTTTATCTCACCCTGGTAAATCACCAAGCTATTGTCCTTGAATTTTGCTTTAGCTATGTCAGCATCTTTCTTAGCTGTGGCGCTGACGGCTGGACCGTAGGGCGAAAGCTTCACATAGCCTGCCTTCAAACCACCACGTACTATGTGTGGGATACCTCCATTCATTAATGTCTTGCCGCTATGAATCATTTCGGCATAGTTAGTATAAACAGTCGTCCAATCCCACTCTGCACCTGTTAGATATCCTTTAGGCGCTAGCTTAGCTTGATCGGCATGGTAACCACTACAGAAAATGCCACGTTTCTCAGCTGTTTCCATGACAATCTTGGGGCTGTCTACATGACAAGTGATGACATCAATTCCTTGGTCAGCCATGCTATTAGCTGCCTCTGCTTCTTTAACAGGTAAAGACCAATCTCCAGTAAAGATCACCTGAGTTGTAATTTCTGGTTTGACACTACGTGCGCCTAAGGTGAAGCTATTGATATTGCGAATGACCTGAGGGATTGGTTTAGCTGCAACGAAACCTAACTTGCCAGTTTTGGAGGTATGACCAGCTACAATACCTGCTAGGTATTGAGCTTCGTCTATATAACCAAAGTAGCTACCCACATTCTTCGGGTGCTTTCCCTCTTGATACAGTCCGCCACAGTGAAAAAATTGAACGTCTGGGTATTTGGGAGCAATTGTCAGAATATGCTCGAAGTACCCAAAGGATGTGGGAAATAAAACCTTTGCCCCATCCTGCTCAATCATATTTCGCATTGCTTCTTCTACGTCCGTGGTCTCAGGGACACTGGCTTGCTCCTCAGTTTTAACCCAAGAGAGTTTGGCAACTCCCACTTCGCCTTCGTGATGAGCCTGGTTATAGCCATAGTCATCTTTAGGACCAACATAGATAAATCCTATCTGTAACAGTTTGCCTGATGCAGTACTTGAGCTAGCTTGGCTCTCGCTAGTAGGAGTGCATCCAGTCCAAAGACGTGAGGTGACGCCAAACGCCGCTGTAGCTAAAACCCCCCGCATAACTCGACGACGGGGTAAATATAAAGACCTGCCTGGATTCACTGTCTAACTCTCTTTTCTCTAAGGATGTGGTTCTCTTCCCCGTAGAAGCCGGATGAAGGATGCATTTGATTTTTAAGCTTTGCACTTATTGCAGAATACATTAGCAGTATTAAGCAAATTTTAGGTAAAAAAAAATTCAAGAATGATGACAAAAAACAGAATAATGTTGTCTAGGATACAAAATGAATCATGTTGATGTTATCAAGTTTTATGAAAAACAAATATTAATATTCCCCCTGCAAAGTCTGTTTTAAACTCCTGTATACGAATGTCAACCCTTTGCAATTTTCTTGCGAAGAATCATGAATTTTGGTAATACAAGGATCAGTCTTGCTGAGTTTACTGTGAACTAAGTTTATTTGACAATGTCAGGTTGATTATTATTTAAAAATTAAACTATTTAGCATGGAATAGTTCTTTTAATCTTCAAGAATTTTTCTGTCTTCAATATTTTTTTGCAACACAACCTCGGTAAGTAGCAGAGATGGTGAACGAGCAGAGTTTGGAGATCCATTAACAACAGTATGGTCTATAATTAGACAAGCGTTGCCGTCCTCACTTGTCGTCAATCAGGCAGAAAATCGGCGACGAGATGCCTATGGCATTGTACCGATGAAGGTTGGTTGGTAGGGCAAGTGCTTAGCTAGTCACAAATGCCGTCGGAGCCGCTCACATTTCCACTAGAATAAGACGATGACCGATAGGAGATTAGCCTTGAGTGTTGGCAGAAAAGTCACCAGAAGTACCTGGCTGCTCTCCTACGTGTCGCGTTACTTTATGATGTCCTCCTGAGTGATGTTGGGATGCCGGACATGGATGGGTATGTGCTCATGCAACAGGTCAGAGCATTGCCGCCTGAGCAAAATGGGCTTGTGTTGGCAGAGGTTTTAGTGCAGGCGATTACCACGCTATTGAGGAGCGATCCATGACGCACGAATCAACTGTACCCAGCACTGCCAGTTTTCTCCAGGGCGGCGGCGAAATGGGTGCACGAGTCCGAGCATATGACTGGTCGCAAACGTCACTTGGTGCGCCAGAGCAGTGGCAACAGAGTTTGAAAACTGCCGTGCGTATTATGCTCACGTCTCGTCAACCGATGTGGGTGTGGTGGGGTGAGGATCTGATCAACCTTTACAATGATGCCTACAGAACGATCCTTGGTGGCAAACATCCCGAAATGCTAGGACAACCTGCCTCTGTGGTCTGGCACGAGATTTGGGATCAGGTAGGTCCCAGAGCAGAATTAGTGATGTTTAAGAATGAAGCCACCTACGATGAATCACTGCTGCTGATCATGGAGCGCAACGGCTACCCGGAGGAAACCTATTACACCTTCTCCTACAGCCCGATTCCCGACGATCAGGGGGGGACTGGTGGCATTCTCTGCGCCAACACCGACAATACGCAACAAGTGATTGGGGAGCGTCAGTTAACTCTGTTACGGGAACTGGCAGCGAAGACTGCTGATGCACGGACATTTGATGAAGCCTGCACCCTGAGTGCGAAGTGTCTAGAAACCAATCCTTACGATCTGCCATTTGCCATGATTTACTTGGTCGATTCTGACCAGCAGGTTTCGCTGGCAGGAACTAGCGGGATCGAACGCGGGCATCTCCTCACGCCTGAAACGGTTGTGCTCGATCAAGATTCAACTTGGTGCTTTAGTGAGGCGATCCAATCCCAGCAGCCCGTACTCGTGTCAGACTTAGCCCGGTATGTGAACGAGCTACCCACAGGGGCATGGCAGCAAGCACCCCATCAAGCCGTTGTACTGCCGATTGTGGCATCAGGAAAAACTGGAAAAGCGGGAATTTTACTCGTCGGTCTTAACCCATTCCGGCTATTTGACGACAACTACCGGGGATTCCTCGATCTGGTGTCAGGTCAGATTGCTGCCAGTATTGCCAATGCCCAAGCATATGAGGAAGAACGCAAACGAGCAGAGGCATTTGCAGAACTCGATCGCGCCAAAACGGTCTTCTTCAGCAACATCAGCCACGAATTTCGGACCCCACTCACCTTAATGTTGGGACCCACTGAGGATGCCTTGAGCGATCTAGCCGATCCCCTCTCCCCTACTCAACAAGCACGAATTGAAATCGTGCAGCGCAATGGACAACGGCTACTGAAACTCGTCAATACCCTACTTGACTTTTCTCGGATTGAGGCAGGGCGGGTACAGGCAGTTTATGAACCAACGGATTTAGCAGCGTTTACCGCAGAATTGGCAAGTATCTTCCGTTCCGCGATCGAACGAGCAAATATGCGTCTGCTTGTCGATTGCCCACCCCTACCCGAACCAGTGTATGTTGATCGGGAAATGTGGGAAAAGATCCTCCTCAACTTACTATCTAACGCCTTTAAGTTCACGTTTACAGGGGACATCTCGATTCACCTGCAATGGCAGGACAGCCACATTCAGTTAGCCGTGCGAGATACAGGAATTGGCATTCCTGCCACAGAATTACCCCACTTGTTTGAACGATTTCACCGAGTGAAAGGGTCACAGGGACGCAGCTTTGAGGGATCGGGCATTGGATTATCGCTCGTTCAGGAATTGGTGAAACTGCATCAGGGCACTATCGAGGTTGCCAGTGTGGAAGGGGAAGGCACCTGCTTTACGATCGCCATTCCTACCGGGACGGCTCATCTCCCTCAAGATCGGATTCGTGCCACTCATACCTTAACTTCAACGGCATCGGGGGCAAATGTTTACGTGGAAGAAGCTCTGCGTTGGTTGCCTGAAGCAGGGAATGGGGAATGGGGAATGGAGAATGAATACTTCCTACCCTCACTTCCTCCTGCCACTGCCGCCCACATTCTCCTTGCCGACGACAACGCTGATATGCGGGATTACATCAAGCGACTGTTAGGTCAGCAATACGAGGTGGAAGCGGTGTCAGACGGTATGGCTGCTTTAGCGGCTGTCCGTCAGCAGGTTCCAGATTTGGTCCTCACGGATGTGATGATGCCACAACTCGATGGGTTTGGCTTATTGCAAGCACTTCGAGCCGCTCCGCAAACCAGAGAAGTGCCAATCATCCTGCTGTCTGCTCGTGCGGGAGAAGAGGCACGAGTGGAGGGATTAGCAGCAGGAGCCGATGATTATCTGACCAAACCCTTTTCTGCCCGTGAGTTAATGGCACGAGTGGAGGCAAGTCTGAAACTAGCACAACTGCGACGAGAGGCAGGAGCCGCCCTGCGGGAGTCCGAAGAAAGATATCGCATGCTGTTCGAGTCGATTGACCAAGGCTTCTGCATTATTGAAATGATCTTTAACGATGCTGATCAACCGATCGATTACCGTTTTCTAAGCGCGAATCCTGCATTCGACAAGCAGACAGGCAGGGAAAATGTGTTGGGGAAAACGGTACGCGAAATCGCATCGCAGCACGAGGACTATTGGCTTGAGATTTATGGCAACGTTGCTGTAACGGGCGAAGCGATCCGATTTGAAAATCGTGCCCAAGAATTTCAGCGCTGGTATGAAGTTTACGCTTTTCGGGTGGGGGAGCCAGAACTCCGGCGAGTCGGCGTTCTATTCAACGACATTAGCGAGCGCAAACAAGCTGAGGCAGAACGGGAACAACTCCTTGCCCGTGAGCAAGCCGCACGAGAACAAGCCGAGCAAGCTAACCGCATTAAAGACGAATTTCTCGCTGTGCTATCTCATGAGTTGCGATCGCCACTCAATCCGATTCTGGGTTGGTCACAGCTCTTGCAAAATGGCAAACTAGACGCAGCAAAGACCAAGCAAGCGTTAACTACGATCGAACGCAATGCCAAACTGCAATCGGAACTCATTGAAGATTTGTTGGATGTTTCCCGGATTCTACAAGGCAAACTCAGCCTCACCATCAGTCCGGTCAATCTGGCAACAACCATTCAAGCAGCGCTCGAAACCGTGCGTCTCGCAGCAGAAGCTAAGTCAATTCAGGTAGAGCTTACCCTTAACCCTGAAGTTGGGCAGGTTTTGGGCGATGCAACTCGCTTGCAGCAGGTTGTGTGGAACTTGCTTTCCAATGCAGTGAAATTTACACCCGCAGGCGGTCAGGTGGCAGTGCGATTAGAACAGATTGACGAAGCTCATAGCGTTGCTCTGCCGACCGACCACCGAATCAATTCCAGGTCGCAAGCGGCAGTGCCTTCCGCACCCGGAGGCTCTACAAGTGAGAACGTTGACCATCAAGCTCAAATCACGGTGAGTGATACCGGAAAAGGGATTGCTTGTGACTTCCTACCCCACGTATTCGATTACTTTCGTCAAGCGGACAGTGCAACGACTCGGCGGTTTGGGGGACTAGGACTAGGGTTAGCAATCGTGCGTCACTTAGTCGAATTGCACGGCGGCACGGTGGAAGCAGCTAGTGGGGGCGAAGGCATGGGAGCCACCTTTACGGTCAAACTGCCGTTGATGCCCACCCAGTCTAGTGTTGGTCTGGAACACTCCTCTTCTGAACCGTCGCTTGATTTGCAAGGCGTTCAAGTTTTGGTGATTGATGACGAAGTTGATTCACGCGATTTTGTGGCGTTTGTTCTGGAGCAAGCAGGCGCAATCGTGACCACTGCCGCGACTGCTAGTGAAGGATTTTTAGCATTAATGCAGTCGCCACCCGATGTACTGCTGAGCGACATTGGAATGCCCGACATGGATGGCTACATGCTGATGCAACAGATCAGAGCATTGCCAGCAGAGCAAGGAGGAGACATTCCAGCGATCGCCCTGACTGCCTATGCCGGGGAATTCAATCAACGGCAGGCGCTATCCATCGGATTCCAAAGGCATGTTTCTAAACCTGTAGAACCAGAAATCTTAGTGCGGGTGATCGCTACGCTTTTAGCTCGACTTTATCCATCAAGCGGCATAGCAAAGTAAGTCAGACCAGGGAATGCTGCACTATTGTTGTTGTAGCAGTTGAGGGATATAGTCATATCCATCTACACCAATAACAGCAATGATTTGAGATCGTTGCTGCTCTAGTAGCTGCTGGAAAGCAGCAGCTCCCAATTGACCTCGCAGAATTGTTAGCAACCCAGCAGGTTGCTGCCACTCTTTCGATGCAATTTGCTCTAACAAATACATGCCCAAGCAGCCAGTAGAAATGGCTTTCTCGAAGTTTTGCAGACCATAATAAGCTTCAGCTAAGTTAGCTAGGTTCAGTCCTTGTAAATACAAATCGCCTGAAACTTGGGCGACTTTTAGACCATCTTCTAAATATTTGATTGCTTCTAAATATTGAGATAAAACTAGATGAGCAATGCCTAAACTACTCAAACACAAAGCTTGACTCTGAATTTCGCTCAACTGCTCTGACAACTTGAGTCCTTGCTGTAGGTAGTGAATTGCTGTTTCGTAAGTTTCTGGTGCTATTTGTTCCAAAAGCTTTGCCTGAAACACTTCACTGTATCCTAAACTGGCTAGAGCGTTAGCTTCTCCAAGGCGATCGCCTGCTTGGCGACTGAGGATGAGGGCGCGTTGGCTATATCCGATAGCCTCAGCATAATTTTTTTGGGCAACACAAGTCCGGCTTAAGTGGTTGAGATTGGCAATTTCACAAGGTCGATCCCCTGCTTGACGGGCAATTTCCAGAGCTTGCTGATGAAAAGATAGCGCCTGCTGATACTGTCCTAAAGCTCGCTGCGAATATCCTAAGAGGGTGAGGATACGAGCCTTCTCTTGAGAGCCTTCAACTTGCCGTCTGAGGGGTGCATCCAGGTAATTCAAGGCATCTCGCAGATAATCTCCAGAAAAAGAGGCGAAAATACCGCCATAGAGGGGAAAGTAGGTTTGACGGGCAAAGGTGCGCAAAATCTGGAGCATGACTTGATAACAACCATCGCTCAAAACCTTGGCGCTCTGGCTCGCCAGTTGGCTACAGCCATTTCCTAGCTGTGACCAAAGCACTGCAAAAGTTAAGAAAGTGGAAATGGAAAGTTTTGAGCCAGCTTTGACATTGTAAGCTTGTTGACCAAACCAATTAACTAAACCCCGCTGCAAATACTGTAAAACAACTGTTAGCTCAACCCAGCTACTAAAGCTTATTGTGTGTTGTCTAGCTACCAGTTCGATGACAGATTGGTTCAATGCTATGGTTTGGAAAAGTGCTTGGGGCAGGGGGCTATTCACTTGTTTTGCCCAAAGCCCCCATGGTCCACGTTGTCCTGGTGTACCCTCAAATCCAAGCGATCCTTGGCTTTGGTCGTACATCCAGCTGACTAAATGGTCTTGTAATCGCTGCCATGTCCCAATGCCTCGGCTAATGCCCTCCGACAACTGCTGGAACTCGCGGCAGAAGTCAGGGTTAGAACTTTGCTCTGCTTGGCGTTGCAGATCTGTTGACAATTGCTGGAGCTGTTGTAGGTTTAATGGTCGTTCCTGGTTAGGATCGAGTACCTGCAACAAGGCACCAAGGCGGTGGGTAGATTCAGCCGTTATGATGGATCGAGTTGCTTCGCCGATCGCCTCTGTAGCTTGGTTTTGTGCTTGCCAGTGCTGCCATTCCTTCTGAATCGTCTGGATAGCTCTAAGACTGCGGCTTGCTTTCGCTTGCTTGAGTTCATCAGTTTGAGTGTCTACCTGATGCTGAGTGGCGCTGAGGCGATCGCTCAAAGCTTGTTCAAAAACTTCCCCTGTGCCTGGACTCACACCCTGCAACAACATTTGATAAACCTGTTGCTGGGAACGAATCTTCCCCTTCAAGGTGGCTTGGACAATTTCTTCTATTAAAGCCGAGTAGCGCTCAAGCAGAGGCACAGAATTAGGCATAGGTAAGGGATGCCGCAGGTAGGCTGAGAGTGATGGAGTTGGTAAATAACTTAGCGATCGGATAGGTTGCTTACAGCAATGCCTGGATATCTTTTTCCAAATCTTCTGGCTTTGTCATTGGCGGATAGCGTTTAACTACCGTTCCGTTCCGATCCACTAGGAACTTAGTGAAGTTCCACTAAA
>Ga0213881_10000737_pt1 | contig 18243 bp, 12 predicted proteins | sample BarmaccoBMER_R08_FD_160104 | JGI IMG/M metagenome (GOLD analysis project Ga0213881, IMG submission 160104) | Barbacenia macrantha exposed rock microbial communities from rupestrian grasslands, the National Park of Serra do Cipo, Brazil - ER_R08 ... | reverse complement strand
GTACCCATCACCTAACCGATCCGGCCGGTGCCGGCGGCCAGGGGCGGGGGCCAGGCGGCGGGGTCGGCGGGGTCGGGTGGTGCGGTGGGGCAGATGACGTAGTGGCGGGGGGTGATGGCGGTGGGGTGGCGGGCGAGGGCGGTCATGCAGCGGGCGTGGGCCTGTTGTGGTGTGCGGATGGTGGCGGTGGCGGTGAGGTGGGCGGTGAGCGGGCGGCCGCCGGCGGGGGCGAAGACGCGGGCGGTGGCGGGTGCGACGGCCTCGTCCACCAGGCGCTGCACGTCGGCTATCTCTACCCAGCAGTGGTCGATCAGCATCCGGTGGGGGGTGGCGGTGATGGGTTCCAGCCCGATGAGTGCGGGCATGCGGGCGGCGGTGATGTCACCGTGTGCGGCGGCGGCCAGCAGGCGTTCGGTGGCCAGCAGCACCGATTCCAGTTCGGTCCGCGGTATCAGGCCGGTGTCGCCGCTCCACGCGTCCAGCCGCAGGCAGCCGTCGATCTGGTGGAGGCTGAACCGGAGCGGCGCTCCGATGGCTGGCATCGGACGCCACCGCAGTCCGGTACGGGCGAGCGCGACGTCGATCTCCTCGGGCTGGACCTCAACGCCGGCGGTGAGCCCGGACCACGACTCGGGGACGAGATTGTTGAACAACGGGTCGTTGTCGAGGCGCAGGCCTCGTTCGTGCTCGATCAGTTCGTCCATGGCGGTCCGTTCGGCCGCGTTGTACCTGGCGTGCCGGTTCGCCTCCATCACCGCGGTCCAGGTGTGGCCGGCCAGTTCGTCGAAACTCCTTCCAGCGATCTCGATGGTGGGGATGGCGTCCTGGGCCAGGGAGCCGACGTAGTTCACCAGATGGCGCTCGAAACGGTTGCTGGTCAGCAGGGGGAACAGCAGCTCCGGATAACTGGTGCGGCGGGCGATCACGGCGCAGATGGCGGCGAGCACGACGCTGGACCGGCTGGTCCGGGTACGCGCCGCCACCCGGCGCACGGCCATCGCGGCGGCCTCCGACGACAGTTCCACGGCCAGTGACTCGCCGCCAGGCCGGGCGCCCGGCAGGACGTACAGGCAGCGCGGGGTCCGCCGCGACTGCTCCCGCAGGTGGTCCAGTGCCGCCTCGGCCCTGCCGCGCTCGATCGGCGTCGCCTCCAGCTCGGCCTGGTCCAGCGGCTGGTGGGCGCCCTGGCTGGGCTGGCGTGGCAGGCGTCGCGCGGGGTCGCCGAGGAGTTCGGCGAAGTCGCGTTTGAGGATCTCGGTTGACCCGTGGTCCACGGCCATGTGCGTGAACCCGGCGGCGCATGCGATGACCCGGTCGCCCACGTCAGGCGCGATGGCCACCGCCAGGCGTACCGGACGCGGCGCCGGACCGGATTCGCGCAGCCACCGGATGAGCGCCTCGGCCGCGGCGGGCCGGTCCTGCGGTCCCCACTGTCCCTCGCCGAGCGAGCAGATCTCCAGCATCTGGACCCCGGCCGCCGCGACCCGCTGGCGGGGCTGCTCGCCGGGCAGGTAGCTGGTGCGCAGGGACTCGTGCCGGGCGATCAGCGCCGCGGCCGCCCCGGCCACGTCGCCGATCGACACCATCGCCGGCACCGGGAGTTCGACGCACAGGATGGCGTAGAAGTGGTCGGGCATCTGGCTCAGCCATACGTAGACGTTGAGCTGGCCCAAGGTGAGCGGTCCCTCGCCGCCCCGGCCACCGGTGAACTCGACCGGGACCGACCGCACCGGGGCCAGCCGCACCCGGCGCCGACGGCGCTGACGAGTGTCGGTACCGGTGCTCATCGCCTAGCCGATCAGCTCACGGAGCGCGTCGGCCAGGTGCCCATCCGCGCCGCACTCCTGTGTCCGCTGGACGACTGTCGCCGGCAGGGCCGTGGTCGGTACGACCGTGGTCGGTACGACCGTGGTCGGTGGCCGGCCGAAGACGTCGAGCGGACCGGTGTACGGCGATGGCTGCCAGTCGCGCATGGCGTCCCAGTTGGCCCGCCACACGCGCAGCGAGCGCTCGGCGAACTCGGGCGCCACGTCCCGCGGCACCAGGTCGCGCTCCTGCCAGCTCGCCAGAATCCGCGGCATGTCCGGCTGTCGTGGCGGCTCACCCAGCCAGGACTCGGTGACGGTGTCCGGTGGTTCCAGCAGTCCGGCGTCGATCGCGGCCACCAGCCGCACGTCGTCGAGCCGGACGGCCATCTCGTAGGCGATCGCCGCGCCGATGGCACAGCCGCCGAGCAGGTAGGGACCGGTGGGACGTACCGCCCGGACCGCCTCAACGTAGGCGTCGGCCATCGCCGGCACCGTGCGACGGGGTTCCGCGTCGGAGTAGAGGCCGGCCGCCTGGATGCCGGACACGGCGAACTCCTCACCCAGCGCGTAGGCGAGCCGGCAGTACAGGCCGACCTGCCCGTTGTCCGGGTGGACCAGGAACAGCGGGGGACGGGCGCCGTCGCCGTCCTGGATGGCGACGAGCGGACCGGACAGCCGCTCGGCATGGTCGCGCAGCAGGGTGGCCAGGCCTTCCACGGTCGGGTGTTCGGTCAGCACGTTCAGCGGGAGCTGGACGCTGAACTCCACCAGGATGGCGTCGATCACCCTGGCCGCATCCAGGGAGTTGCCGCCGACGCCGAAGAAATTCTCCCGGATCCCGACCGCGAAGCCGAGGATGTCCTGCCACTGCCGGGCCAGCCAGATCTCTACTGGGTCCCTGGGGGGCTGATAGCCAGTATCGATCGTGTCGTCGAGGGCAGGGTTCATGGCGAGGTCGCACCGTTCTCGTGATGGGAGGCCAGCCGCCAGCGTTGGACCTTGCCGGCCGCCGACCGGGGGACTTGGTCGATGAAGGTGAAGTGCTTCGGGATCTTGTAGCCGGCCAGCCGTCGTCCGCAGTGCGCGGCGAGTTCGGCCCTTCGCACGTTCGCGCCCGGGTTAAGCACCACATGCGCGCCGACCACCGAGCCGAGCGTCCCGTGCGGCACGGCGACGGCGACCGCGTCGGCGACCGCGGGGTGGTCCCGCAGCGCCGCCTCGACCTCGTCCGGGTCGACCTTCTCGCCGCCCACGTTGATGGTCTCGTGGTCGCGCGGTTCGAGGTAGAGATAGCCGTCCCGGTCCAGCCGGCCGTGGTCGCCGACCGTGGCGAATCCGTCCGGGGTGGTGCGGATTGCCTGGTCGTTGACGTAGTCGGAGCGGCCGACCCGCTGCGGAGTCCGCATGAACACGGTGCCGGTCGTGCCAGCCGGGACCGGGCTGCCGCCCTCGTCGAGGACGCGGATCTGGGTGAGGAAGCCGCGGCCGACCGTGCCGGGCCGGGCCAGCCACTCGTCACCGCGGACCAGCGTCACGCCGACCCCCTCGGTCGCGCCGTACAGCTCGTATACCCGTTCCGGACCGAGCAGGTCGATCCAGCCGCGCTTGGTGTCCGCGTCGCAGCGCGCCGCGGTGTGCAGCATCGCCCGCAGACTGGCGAAGCCCGCCGGGTCCAGGTCCGGCTGTCGCAGGATCTCCCGCATGTGTGCCGGGGTCAGCTGCAGCCACTCGATGGCGTACCGGCGCACCAGCTCGACCGTCCACTGAGGTGCGAAGAACGATTGCAGCACGACGGTGTTGCTGTCCAGCAAGGCGTCGAGGAACGCGCTGAACGGGGCGGCATGGTACAGCGGCCCGACGATGAGCTGCCGCTGCCCGGAGCGCCAGCCGGTCTGCCTGATCACCAGGGACGGCGTCCGGGCCGGGTCGTACCGCAGTGGTCCCGGTCGGGCGGAGATCTTCGGAATCCCCGTGCTCGCGCCGGTTGCCAGCAGGTACGCCACGGTGCCGAATTGGCCTGGGCCTCCGGCCACGGCGCTGAATTGGCCTGGGCCTCCGGCCACGGCGCCGGCGCCGGCCGGCGGCTCGGTGCCGGCGGCCAGGTCCATGCGTTGCGGGCGGAGCTGGTCGTCCATCAGGTAGCCGTGCCCGAACCGTCGGCCCAGCAAGCCCAGCAGGGCGTCCCGCTCGGCCGGCGGGGTGGCCGGGTTCATCGGGAAGACCGGCACCTCGGCCGCGAGCGCCGCCGCGATGCCGATGGCCGCGGGCAGGGTGTTGCCGGCCGGCACGACGACACACGACCGGGTGTCCGGGTCCACGACCGCGCGCAGTGCCCCGGCCGCGTCCGCCACCCGGTCGGCGAACTCCCGCCAGGTCAGGACCTGCTCGGTCAGGTGGGAGTCGAAACCGACCAACGCCGTCCGGTCCGGCGCGGCACGGGCGACGTCGGCGATCCGCCGGCGCACGGAGAGGATCATCGTTACCGCAAGATCTCTGCCAGCCGGCGGACACTGGCGGCGCTCATGAACTCGTACACGTCCAGCGACCGGCCGAACTCCGTCTCGATGGCGGCGATGATGCCCAGGACCGACAGCGAGTCGCCGCCCAGTTCCAGGAAGTCGTCGTTCACGCCGACCGACCGCACGTCCATCTGCGCCGACCAGATCGCCGCCACGCGACGTTCCACTTCATCGCGCGGATCCTCGAACAGGATGCAACGGCCCTCGGCCACGGCCTCGGCCAGGGTCGACGCGAGGCATTCACCGTCCACCGCGCCGTCCGCCATCGGCATGTGCTCCACGATCAGCACGCCGGCCAGTCCGCTGTCCTCGCCCAGCTCTCGCCGCACGTGGTTGCGCAGGATCGGCCCGCTCACGTACTCGCTCAGCTCGGCGGCCGCGATGGCCACGTCCCGCCCGTCGTGGCGGACGATCGTGGTCTCGGCGCGGCGGACGCCCGGATGGGCGGACAGCACCTCGGATATCTCAGGCAGGGTCACCATGCATGCTCTCCTGTCAGCAGGTCGGTGACGAACTTGTGCACCTGCGGGTCGCGCAGCAGGTCGGCGTGGCCGGTCTCGAACGTGATGTTCCGCGCCCCCTCTACCAGCGGCTCGTGGCCGGGTGACCACAGGAACAGGGGAGTGGTGGTGCGTGTGTCGAATCCGCCTTCGGCCGCCAGCAGCAGGTAATCCAGGTAGGCGGTGAACCCGTCGGTGAGTTCCTTGCGGATGAACTCGTGCAGGCGCAGCCGGTCGGCGACCGCGCGCATCAGCTGGTCGTACCGGTCGGTCAGGGCCGCCGCGATCCGCGGCAGGTCGTCCGGGTAGGACTCGGCCAGTTGCTCGGCCAGGTCGCGGGCGTCCGCCAGCTCGCCCGCGGTCAGGTGCCCGGCGGAGGACTCCAGCGCCTCGGTGAATCCGGTGGCCAGTGAGTCACCGGTGACGGCGTCGGCGTCGATCAGCACGACCGTGGACGGCGGTGCGGCCGCGGTGCCCGCGATCGCGTCGGCCAGGCGGGTGGCGATCGCGGCGCCGGCGCAGAATCCCAGCACCGCCCGTACCGGGCGGCCTGCCGCGGTGAGCTCGGCCGCCCAGCGATCGGCGGATGCCGCCAGCGGGCCGGCACGGACCCCTTCGATGTGGAGGAAGCAGGCCTCGACCGGCACCGCGGCGGCCAGATCCGCGAAGCCCGCCACCGCGCGCCCTCCGGGAAAGTCCAGGCAGAGGACGAGATCAGGTCCCCGGTCGCACAGTTGCCGCCAGTTCGTCCGCTCCATCGACCGAGCCTCCAGGTGAGTTTATGATCGCCGCCAGCCTCCGGTAGTCGACCTTCCCGCCGGGGGTGCGGGGGAGATGGCCGACGTGCCGGAACACCACATGCCTGCTGGGCACCCCGAGTGACTCGGCCAGCTGCCGGCGCTGCTGTTCATGCACGGCCGCGTCACCCGCGCCGACCAGGTGCACCACGTCATCGGTCCCGCAGATCACCGCGGTGGGGTGGCCCGGCCGTTCCACCATGCGTTCCAGGTCATCCAGGCTGGTGCGGACGCCGAGTACCTTGACGATCCGCTTGGTGCGGCCGGTCAGGTACAGGTAGCCGTCGCGCAGGTATCCGAGATCGCCGGTGTCCAGCACGTCCACCTCGGCGCCGCGGCACAGGTCAGCCCGGCCGGTCGCGTAGCCGAGCATGACGCCGGGGCCCCGGTAGTGGACCGCGCCCTCCCCGGGCACGGCTCGCGCGTGGGTCGGCGCTGGCCGGATCGTGATGGTGCCGCCCGGTACCGCGGTGCCGACCGATCCGAGGCGGCGCGGCAGGTTGGCCGGGTCCAGGCAGGCGATCCGGGAGCTCGCCTCGGTCTGGCCGTACATCACGAAGAACCGGCCGTCTCGCTGGTCCATCATCTGGGCCAGCCGCATGGTCAGTTCATCGCCCAGCCGCGCGCCCGCCTGGGTCATAGTGCGGATCTTGCTGCGGCCCAGCAGGCTGGCGTGCGCCGGGCCGAACGCCGCGTAGGTTGTCGGCACCGCGGCGAATGACGTGGCACCGGAACGGATCAGGTGGTCCCAGGTCGCCAATGACAGCGGCGACCGGTCGCCGAGGACGATGCTCGCGCCGGCCAGCAGGTGGGTGTTCAGCACCGACAATCCGTAGGCGTGCCTGATCGGCAGCGTGGTCGGGGCGCGTTCGGCCGCGGTGATGCCTAGCGCGCTGATGATAGCGGCGGTGTTGCCGGCCAGCCCGGAACACGACAGCCGTACCGTCTTCGGGCTCCCGGTCGAGCCCGACGTGGCCAGCAGCAACGCCGTGTCCATGTAAATTTCACCGGCTGCCTGGCTGCTGTCCCGTTTGAAGATCATTTTCCCAGCGGCCGTTTCTGCGGCCGGACGGTAGCCGAGATCGGCCAGTCCGGTCTCCGAGCCGGGTGCGGGAACGACAAACTCGGGTTGGTAGGCCGAGAGGATCTCATTCGAGGCGGGCAGGAACGCGACGGCGTGGCCCATGCGCAGCGCGGCGAGGTAGGCCGTCACTGTGGGCAGATCGCGGTCTCCCGCGCACAGGACCAGCGCTTTTTCGTCATGCCGCAGCGCCTGCTCGAATTCGCCGGTCAATCCGGCCAGCTCACCGTAGGTGAGTGTGACCCGGCCTTCCATGTGCACAGCCGGGGATGCCGGCTGTGCGTGGTCATGCGTAACAAGATCGAAGGTCCCCGCCTCCATAGGCCCCATTCTGGGGGCTGGCGCGGATCACTGTCCACATCTTGACGGTGCTGACCTGAGGGCAAAGACTATTTTGTATTTCGTTGTATTTTGTTGCCTTGACGGATAAAGGAACGATAAGGCATGCTGTTGTGGCCAACGCTATGTAGTGATTTACGCGTGCCACAGTTTCTGCTGATTGTATTGCCGCTGCAAGGTGATCTTTATCCCATGCTCGCTCCGGGGCAGGAACTCGTTATAGCGAACACCAAGTTATCTGGTGCGGTCCGGCACCGAGATCACCGTCCGTCTCGGGAGGTAGCGTGCGGTATCCGGTCTCGTTTGACGTCCTGCGGTCGCTGCGGGAATCCACCGCCACGGTCACCGACGGCGCCGCGACGGTGCCGATGCCGCAGGTGTGCGACCGGGCCGCCCGGCTGGCCCGGACGCTCACCGAACATGGGGTCGGCCCCGGCACCAGGGTCGGCGTGTGCGCCGACCGCGGCATCGGGATGCTGACCGCGCTGATCGGGGTGTGGTGGGCGGGCGGTGCGATCGTTCCGCTGGAACCCGGCGGTCCCCTGCAGCGGCTGGAGATCATGGCATGCGAGGCCGGCCTGCGGCTGATGGTGTCCGACGACCGCCACGCCAGGCTGGCCGGCTCGCTCGGCGGCGATCTCGTAGTGATCACGCTGGAACACAGCGCGGCCGAAGGCCCAGGCCAATTCAACACCGCGGCCGAACCGTTCGATCCCGTCGCGGTGCCGGCCGATGCCTTGGCGTACACCGTGTTCGTTTCCGGGCCGGCCGGACCCACGGGCGTCGACATCACGCGTCGTGCGCTGGCGAACGTGCTCGCCGTTGGTCACCGCGATCTCGGGCTGGGGCCTGATGATTGCTTTGCCGCCGTCACCACGACCGCGTCCGACATCGCCCTGCTGGAACTGCTCCTGCCGCTGGTGTGCGGTGCGAGCCTGGTGATCGCGGCCGCCGAGGACACCAGGGAGGCCAGCCGGTTGCGGGCGCTGATCGAGCGGAACGCCGCGACCGCCCTGCACGCGGCACCGCACATCTGGCGGCTGCTGTGCCGCGACGGCGACGTGCCCGCGAGCCTACGGCTGCGGTTGTGCGGCGGCGACCGCCTGCCTCCGGATCTCGCCACCTCGCTGACCGCCCGGGACGCGGTGCTCTGGCAGTTCTACGGCCACACCGAAACGACGATGTGGTCGGCCGCTGGTGTGGTGCCACCGGGGGAGGGGCCGGCCGCGATCGGGCCGGCCATCGACCACACCCGCATTTACGTCCTTGACCAGCGGTCGGCCCTGGCCCCCGTCGGGGTGGTCGGTGAGGTGCACATCGCCGGCGTGGGCGTGGCACGCGGCTATCTCGGCCACCACCGCATGTCGGCGGCGTTCCGGCCCGATCCCTGGGCGGCCGAGCCGGAAGCTCGCATGTACGCCACCGGCGACGTCGGACGGTGGCGCGAGGACGGCGGTCTCGAACTGACCGGCCGGACCGATCGCCGGGTCACGATCCGCGGTGTCCGGGTTGACTGCGGCGAGGTCGAGGCCGCGCTGCGGGCCCACCACGCGATCCGCGACGCGGCGGTGGCCGGCGTGCCACGAGAGGGTGAGAGCGCGCTGGTGGCCTATGTCGTGCCCGATCCGGACGGACCCGCGCGGTCGGCGGCCGAACTGCTCGCGGTGATCCGGCCGCACCTGCGGGCCGCCCTCCCCGAGCCCATGGTGCCGACGCTCGTCACGCTTCCGGCGCTGCCACTGACTCGCGACGGCGAGGTCGACCGCGCCGCGCTGCCCGCACCCGAATGGCCCGGACCCGTGACCCGGGTGCCCCCGCGTAACCCGGTCGAGACAGCCATCGCCGGTATCTGGGCCGACCTGCTCGGCACGACGGAGCCGATCGGCGTGCACGACAACCTGTTCGGTCTCGGCAGCGGCTCGCTGGCCGCGGTCCGTTTCGCCTCCTGGGTCGCCGACACCTATGGCGTGCCCCTGCCCATGCACCGCATCGCCGCCGCACCCACGATCGCGGCACTCGCCGGGATCGTATCGGCCGACCTGAACTCCGCCCCTGCCGGCGAGACCACGGGTGACGCCGAACTGGCGGCGATGTCCGACGACGAGCTGGACGACCTGTTGCGCGCGGTCCGCGCCGCCCGCTACCGCCGAACGGCCCCCCGAGACGGACAGTAAGCGCCCCAGCGCTACAGGCGCAGGCGAAGGGCGGTGACCCGCTCCACCGCGGTCAGGAACGAGCCGGCATCCAGCGTGCCGGATCGCAGCGCGTCCGCCAGGCCGGTGACCACGGCCTGGCCCTCGGTGACGTCCCGCGCCGAGGCCAGCAGCACGTCCATCCCGGCCTTTGCCGCGAGCACGCCGGTCTGCCCCGGGGTGCCGAACGCGCTGATCGCGCCCGCCTCGAGCGCGTCGGTGATCGTCACCCCGCGGAAGCCGAGCCGACGGCGCAGTTCACCCTGGACAATGGCGGGCGACAAGCCGGCGGGCAGGCGAGCGTCCAGCGCCGGGTACACCGCCCAGCTGCACATGACCAGCCGGACGCCCGCGGCGATCACCTGATGGTACGGCCGCTCGTCGATGCTGCGCAGGTCGGACAGGGACAGGTCAAGGGTGACCGGCCCCAGGTCGGTGTTCTGCGAGGCGGTCGCCGCGCCGAGGCCGGGGAAGTGCTTGGCGGTAGCCGCGGGCCCGACGGCTTGCTGCGCCGTGACCATCGCCCTGCCGCATTCGGCCACGATCCGCGGATCGGAGCTGTAAGAGCGCCCGAACTCGTCGATGAAGTTGCCGGCCTGCCGGAAGACATCGAGTACCGGCGCCAGGTTGACGTTCATGCCCACCCCGGCCAGGTTCTGCCCGGCGCCCGTGCCGGCCAGCTTCGCCTGGGCGACCGGGTCCGGCGAAGCCCCCACCTGCTTCTCCGACAGCACCGGTGCCCCGGGAAGCCGGCGCACGATGCCGCCCTCCTGGTCCGTCATCAGCAGCAGCGGCGCGCGCACCGGGCTCTGTGCGTTCGCCGCGTTCAGCTGGCCGATGACCGAGGCGATCTGGGATTCGCTGGAGATGTTCTCGCCGAAGAAGATGACACCGGCGGCCTGGCCGGCGGTGATCTGCTGGAGCAGGCTGGCGGGCGGGGTCAGCCCCGGGTAGGAGAAGATGACCCGCTGCCCGGCGAGCTGCTCCGGGGTCAGCGCGGCCCGTGTTGCCGGACGGGCATGCGTGCCGGCGGTCCGCCACAGACCGGTCGCGGCGATGCCAGCACCGCCCATCAGCACGCCACGTCGGCTGAGCGGGTTATCCGGCATGGTCGGCATCGTCGGCTCCTCTGTCTCGGCGTTGCGGCTCGTCAAGATCTTACGAAGACTCGACGCAAACGGGTAGCCGGTTACCAAGACGTGATACCACCGTCCGTTCGTTCAAAAGATTTCAATTTACTGAACGGCGGTGGTACCACGGGCCTAATGTCCGGCCAGCTCAGCGACGACGGGAGCGAGCACGTCGGCGAAGTCGGCGCCGAAGACGAAGTAGGAGCAGCCGATCTCCTCCCGTCGCCGCTGGATCTGCTCGGCGGCCGTGGCGGGGTCATTCGGAAGTACCGCCAGCGAGTCCGCCGCGCGAAGCGCGGCAGCGTCGGTGTCGGAGGGCGCCATGAACGGCGCGACAGGTAAAGCAACGGGTAGGGAAGTGTCCCGAAGAAGCCGGTCAGGCCGGCCTTCGCCGGTGAGCCAGTGAGGGCCAGGACAAGCAGCGGAAAAGCCACCAGCGACATGCGGGTACCGAGCGCCGAGACAGCCTGACCACCGCGTCCCCGGGCCGCGGCCCGGGGACGTCACGGAGCCGGGTTCAGGTCCCGCTGACTATGAACGCCTGGAAATGGTCGGCGGCGTCTTCGTATTCTCCGCCGGCGCTGCAGGTGCCCGCCGTGGTGCACGACACCGAGAAGGTCTGCGCGATCCCGCCCTGGTTACGGGCCGCGGTCCCGGGAACCTGGATCGCGGTGCCCCACGTGCCGCCCGTCTCGGTTACGACGAACGCCTGGTTGTGGAAGGAGGCATCCAGGTACTTCCCGCCGGCGGCACAGTTGCCCGCTGACCTGCACGACACCGACGTGATTTCCGCGAGCCCGCTCTTGTTGAGGTCCGCGGTGCCGGGGACCTCGATCGCGGTGCCCCACTTGCCGTCCGTCTCGTTCACGACGAACGCCTGGGCGAGGAAGGAGGCATCTTGATAATCCCCGCCTGCGCTGCAGTTGCCCGTCGAGCCGCACGACACCGAGAGGATCTCGGCATTCCCGCTCTTGTTGAGATCCGCGCTGCCGGGGACCTCGATCGCCGTGCCCCACTTGCCGTCCGTCTCGCTCACGACGAACGCCTGTCGCTGGACGGAGGCGCCTTCGTAGGAGCCGCCGGCGCTGCAGTTGCCCGGGGTGGTGCACGACAACGAGGTGATCTCGGCATTGCCGCCTGTGTTGAGGTCTGCGGTGCCGGGGACTTCGATGGCGGTGTCCCAGGTGCCGTCTGTCTCGTTTACGACGAACGCCTGGGGCAGGTGGGAGGCGTCTTGGTAGTCCCCGCCGGCGCTGCAGTTGCCCGGGGTGGTGCACGACAACGAGGTGATCTCGGCATTGCCGCCCGTGTTGAGGTCCGCGGTGCCGGGGACCTCGATGGCGGTGCCCCACTTGCCGTCCGTCTCGGTCGCGACGAACGCCTGCTGATGACCGGAGGCATCTACGTAGGCCCCGCCGGCGCCGCAGTTGCCGGTCGTGGTGCACGACACCGAGGTGACCCACGCGGCCCCGCCTGTGTTGAGGTCCGCGGTGCCGGGGACTTCGATGGCGGTGCCCCATTTGCCGTCTGTCTCGGTCGCGACGAACGCCTGGAGATGAATGGAGGCATCTTCGTATTCGCCGCCGGCGCTGCAGTTGCCGGTCGTGGTGCACGACACCGAGGTGACCTCCGCGTCTCCGTCCTTGTTGAGGGCCGCGACGCCGGGGACATCCATCATGGTGTCCCACTTGCCGGCCGCCGGTTGCGCCAAGTCCGCTGCGGCAAGACGCACGGCGGACGCGGCGTGCGGCGTCACCGCGGCGGCGGACGCGCTGCCGTCAGGCAGGGCGAAGGCGATGACAGCATCACCCACCGGTGAGATCGTGGAGAAACGGTCATTGAAATTGCCGCCGAATGCTTCCACCACATATTCCCGCCCGTTCACCACGTAGACGGCCGGCGGTGCGTCAGCTCCGCCGGCATTGGTCACGGTGCTGCCGTCGAAAGACCACAGCGGGGCGCCGGTCGCGGCGCTGACCGCGTGAAACACCTCGTCGTCCGTGCCATAGAACAGAACGTCACCGGCCACGGCCATGCCGCTGGAGTCGATCTGCGGGAGTTTGGTGCTCCAGACGACCTTTCCCGTGCGGGTGCTGGTCGCGCCGACGAGGGAGTATTGCTGCACGCCGGGCGCCGGCGCCTCTTCCGAGGAGCCTCCGGTGTTGGTGAGTCCGCTGGCCGGAGAGCTCTCGTAGACGAACGGGAAGTAACTGGCGGCGTAGTAGACGTCGCCGGTCCGCGGGCTGTAGGCAGACGGCGGCCACGTGCAGCCGCCCACTCCGCCCGGCTGATCGGCGAACTGCCGCTGCTGTGGCGGGGTGAACTCGGAGGCGGCGGTGATGCCCGGGCCGACCGGCCCGGTGACGGTCTCCGTGGAAAGCGGCTGCACCGTGGACACCGGCTGGGTCGGCCACGGGTCCTGCCATGCGGGCTGGGTGGGAACGGGGACCTCGTTCACCGGGAAGATCGGGCGGCCCGTCGCGCGGTCCAGGATGAAGTAGTTGCCGTCCTTGTTGCAGTGGCCGATCGCGGGGTAGCTGCGACCGTCCAGCCGCACGTCGAAGAGCGTAGCTGGCTGCGGGCCGTCATAGTCCCATAGGTCGTGATGGACCTCCTGGAATGCCCACCGTACGTGGCCGGTGCGCAGGTCGATGGCGAGCAGCGAGGCGGAGTAGAGGTCCAGCCCGGCACGGGCGCCGCCGTACAGATCCGGGCCGGCGTTGCCGGTGCCCACGTAGACCAGGCCCAGGCTCGAGTCGACCGTGGGGTTACCCCATGCGCTTGCGCCACCTATCTGCCAGGAGTTTCCCGCCCAGGTGCCGGGCTGGGTGGTGTAGAACCGCCACCGAAGGTTGCCGGTCAGCGCGTCGTAAGCCACCACCTGGCCACGGGTTCCCTCGTCGGCGCCGGCCGTGCCGACGATGACCTCGCCGTCGGCGAACTGGGGCGCCATCGTCATCGTGTAGTTGGCTTTCGAGTCCGCCACCGTGGTCTCCCAGGCCACCGCGCCGGTCTTGGCGTTCAGCGCGACGAGCTTGTCGTCCAGCCGGGCGAGGAAGATCATGCCGTCACCGTAGGCGACGCCCCGGCTGTTCTGCCCGCAGCAGATGTTCAGCTGGCTCAGCGGCGGCATGTCCGACGGGTGGTAGGCCCACTGCTGGGCGCCGGTGGCCGCGTTGAGCGCGAAGACGTCGTCGTGGCCCGACGAGACGAACATGGTCCCGTTGATCACGATGGGCGAGTTCTCGAAGGATGAGCCTGGGTCGAGGACTCCGGTGTGGAACACCCACGCGGGCTTGAGCCCGGCGACATTCGCCGGGTTGATCTGGTCGACGTTCTGGAAACGGGTGTTGGCGAGGTCATTCCCGTAGTACCGCCAGTCGAGATTCTGCGGGATCGCGCCGGCGGAGTGCGCCGTGTTCGCGGTGGCGGGTAGCGAGAGCGGCACGATGAGCGCTGCCGCTGCCCCCGTCGCGGCAAGGGCAAGTCTGACCCGCTGCCGCACGTGGCGCCAACCATATATCCGCTGAGTTTTATCCTTCCCGCAGTTCTCACCCATCTGAATCACCGCTTTCCGGTCCCGTCCGCGCAGCCTCGACGTCGGCCACCTCTACCTTGGCGCTATTCCGGGCCAGCATCACCAAGATCACTATCGGTCCGCCTTCGGTACCCGATGCCAGGGGGTTGGTGTCGTGCGTCAGACTCCATGGCACGGGGAAGCTTCAGCCTGGGCAAGGAGTGATGATCATCGTGTTTGACGATGAGAGTCAGGATTTCGATGTCGTCGTGAACGCGGAAGAGCAGTACTCCATCTGGCCTTCTGGCCGCGAGCTTCCAGTCGGCTGGCACCTCGCGGGCTTCCGGGGACAGAAAAACGACTGCCTGGCCCACATCGATACCGTGTGGACCGACATCACTCCGCTGAGCGCGCGTCAGTCTGCGTCTAACGCATGAACGGGGGCGGATCGCTGATCAAGATCGACCCGGCCGATCCCATGGTGGCGCTCGGGCAGGGGCCCGTGATCGCGTATAGCGATTGTCCGGTACATGAACTGGTCGAGGCGCAGGTTCACGCGGGACCCGACCGTGACGCGGTCGAATGCGCTGGCACGACAATTAGTTACCGTGATCTGTGGATGGCGGCCGGCGCCATCCGGGACTCCCTCCTGCGGACCGGTCTCCGCCCGGGAACCCCCGTCGGGGTGGCGCTGGCGCGAACCCGGCTGCTTGTGCCGGCACTGCTGGGAATCTGGCGGGCCGGTGGCGGGTACGTGCCGCTCGACGACCAGATGCCGGCGCTGCGGCGCAATCGGATCCTGGACGAGGCCGGCGCCCACGGCATGAGGTTGATACTGGTCGACAACCGCGACAAGGCCGGCTCACTCGGCGTCACGCCGGTGCGAGAGATCGGCATCGTAGGGTGGCCGCAAACTATGCTGGCCTGCCAGTTCGACGCCGGCCGCACCGAACCTGACGCCGGAACGTATCCAGCGGATCTGGCCTACGTGATGTATACGTCCGGCAGTACCGGGCAACCCAAGGGCACGGTGATAACTCACCGGAACGTCTGTGCCTACCTCAAGGCTATTGATGCCGCCCTCGGCGCGGATCCCGATGAGGTGTCTATTGCTACAACACCGCTGACTTTTGACACATCGATTCCCGAACTGTTCTGGCCCCTGTCGGGCGGGCGGCGGATAGTCCTTCTCGACTCCATGACCAACGCCCAGCCCGGCGTGCTTGGCGCGGTTCTGCGTCGCCCAGGGCGCAAACTCCTTCAGATCACGCCGTCGACCGCCGCCCTGGTTGACTTTCCCCAGGGCGCGTGTCAGCTTCGTCTCCTCGTCGGCGGTGAGGCGTTCCCGCGCCAGACGGCCGCCGGTCTGATCCGCCACTGCGACACCCTGGTCAGTACGTACGGTCCTACGGAAACGACGGTCAGCGTGGCCTACCATCCGGTACACGACCCTGTCGACAGCGCCATCGTCCCGCTCGGTCGGCCGTTGCCGAACTGCGGGCTGGTGGTCCTCGACGCCGACCACTGTCCGGTGCCGGCCGGTGTGGCCGGGGAACTCTACATATACGGTCCGCAGGTGGGCGCGGGGTATCTCAACGCCAGTGCCGCGCCCGGTGCTTTCCTGCTGGATGCCGAGCGGGCACGGCAGGTCTACCGTACGGGCGACCGCGCGGCCTGGTCGGCCGACGGTACGCTGTGCTTCCTGGGGCGCGTCGACCATCAAGTGAAAATCGCGGGTATCCGTATCGAGCTCGGGGAGATCGAGGCTGCGCTCCGCACGCATGCCGAGGTGTACGACGCCGCCGTGATCCTCGACCGCGATTGCTCGCCACCGCGGCTGCGGGCGTTCGTTCAGCCGAAGGTTCCGGATGAGCAGCACCCTGCGATGCGAGATATCTGGGAACATCTCCCGCGGTACCTGCCAGTACATATGCTCCCGGCCAGCGTGCGGCTACTGCCTCGGCTGCCGCTCACCAGCAGCGGCAAGGTGGATCGTGTCGCCCTGGCAACAGGCCCCATCGAGGGCGTCGAGATTCCGCCGCCGCGGGTCGGCCGTCGCCATGCGGATACCTTCCGTACGGCAGGTCCTGGCCCGGCCACCGGCGCCCTCGCCCGCCTGGTCGAGCTGGCCAGCGGTCTGCACGGCAGCGATCTCAGCCCGGACGACGACCTGGTGCAGGCCGGGGTCACCTCCCTGCAGGCCATCCGCCTCGCTGGCCAGGCGTGGCAGCGTTTCGGCTGGGACATCACCGGCGGGCAGATCCTGCGACTGCGGACGTTGCGCGAGGTCGCCGGGCACTTCGGGGACGGTGGCCAGAATGTCAGCGGCCAGGACGCTGCGCCGGCGCCACACGTCGACATCTCGCTCGCCCAGCGCGCCATGCTGGCCGTGTCCTATCTGGACCCCGGCAACACGAAGACGAATATCCTGATGCGCTGGCAGCTGGACGGACCAGTTGACGAGGCGCGGATGCGCATCGCGCTCGGTACGGTGGTGACGCATCATCCCACGTTGCGGACGCTGTACCCGCTGACTGAAGACCCGGTGGTCCTGGGCGCCGCCCGCGAACAGAGCCTCATCGTGCTCGGGCCCGGCGATGGGGTAGGAGCACCGTCACCTGACCAGCTCATGCAGATGCCGTTCGACCTCGAGCGCGAGCCACCCGCCCGGTGGCTGCTCGACCGCTCTGGGCCGTCCTCCGCCTCCCTGTATGCCGTACTGCACCACGTAGCCGTGGACGAAGCGGCGCTGGTCACACTGCACGACGCTCTCGTCAGCGCCTACGCTGGGGCTCCACTCGCCACTGAGCCTTCAGCCATCCGGTACTCCGCCGTATGCGCCACCGAGCGGCGTCTGCTGGACCAACGGCGGCAGGGTGACCGCGCTTTCTGGCGCGGCCGCCGTGGATCGTTTGCCGGAGCTACCGGGTTTGGTGCAGGTCATGAGCGGCTGACAGCCGCCAGCGCTCGCCGGCAGGCCGCGACATTGCCCGGTGGGGCGGCAACGATGCGACGCGCGGCGCGGTCGATGGACGTGACCGTACACTCGCTCTTCCTGGCGGCCGCCTCGTCGACGGTCGCACGGGCTCTGCGGGGTAGCTCGGTTCTCGTCGGCGTGCCGGTATCCAGCCGGGAAGCAGTGGGAGGCGAGGGCCTGCTGGGCTGCTTCGCGAACCTGGTACCCCTGGCCATCCGTGACTACGGCGACGATATTGCGCGGACGATCCAGGACAGTCACGCGGCTGTCCTGGAGGGGCTGGACCACGGACTGCTGCCGCTCGCCGAGATCGCGCAACTGGCCGAGTTGCCGGCCGACGACGCCGGGGACAGGTCGCCTTCGTTCGTCTGCCAGCTCGCCTCGGTTCCCCGGCCCGCGGTGGCGCGAGGCGTCACGTTCTCGCCGGCATTCGGGCAGCCGGCCCGCGCGTTCTATCCCGTGTTGGTACGCGGCGAGACTTCCGACGATGATCTCGCTATCTACGCTGACTATGATCCGGGAGCGATCGACGACGACCTGGCCCAGCACCTTATCCAGGGACTCCTGACCACCCTGGCCCGTTTCAAGCACCAGTAAATCCGCACCCCAGCCCGCACCCCAGCAACCCGCGCACCAGTCTGCACACACCAGCAACCCGCACCCCAGCCCGCACACATCAGCAACCCGCACCCCAGCCCGGACATCAGCAACCCGCACCCCAGCCCGGACATCAGCAACCCGCGCACCAGTCGCTCGGAAGTCTCATCTGTACTGGCTTCCGCAGCTGGGCGGCATAAACCTCCGCTATCGTCACATAGTGGGCATCGCAGGCCCCGCTATGCGGAAGAAAAGAGCCTCCTGGAAGAAAAGGCGCCGGAAACCGGCGCCCTATCCTCCACAAAACCCTTAATTTCCGCGCAACTAGACGGCGGACTACGGATGCGATAGGGCAAGATGGGATAAAACGCCCCAGCCGCCCACGACGCGCCGAGGTCACAAGTCATTAATCGGCGCGCCCTTTCCTTGCCGTTTAAGCTCAGGCTCTATTCAAGCGTGCGGAAGAGTCGGGGTGTTGTTCGGCTGACCGGAAGGTTGCCCACGTTCTTCGCCTCGCGCGACCTTCCAGGCAGGACGAGTTGACATGTCACCCGCTACGCGCAATGCCGGTAACTTAACAGCTCAGCGAAGCCGGCTCGGGCCGTACGGGCCGTCGCCAGTTGCTCCGCCTGTCGCTCATATCCGGATTTGCCGGACATGGATCCGCAGGTTCGTGCGGTGGTTTTACGCCTTGCGGTGGATACGTAGGACTCCGTGCGCGTTCCAAAACAAATCGAGTCTGCGGCGTGTCGTGGCGGGTGCCGATTTTGTCCTGATATGGCCGTT
>Ga0213881_10000736_pt1 | contig 18244 bp, 18 predicted proteins | sample BarmaccoBMER_R08_FD_160104 | JGI IMG/M metagenome (GOLD analysis project Ga0213881, IMG submission 160104) | Barbacenia macrantha exposed rock microbial communities from rupestrian grasslands, the National Park of Serra do Cipo, Brazil - ER_R08 ... | reverse complement strand
CGGTAACGTTCGATGAGTTGCGCGATCCGGCTGGCGGCGGACTCAACGGGCACACTGCAGAACGTGTCTTCGCGGTGCTGACAGTCCCGCCCCGCCATGCCGGAGTCGTGGTAACCGAGCAGTTCTAGCTGCCAGACTCCGAGGTGTGCGCAGGCGCGGCGGAGCTCACCCTGCCGGATGTCCGCCACCTCGCGGGGGTCGTGGCCATCCTCGCCTGGCTTGACGCCACCGGGTAGAAAGACGATCTTGGGGCCGTACCTGTCTCCGACCGCGCCTGCCGACAGCAGCGCGGCGGCGAACACGAGCGTGTAACCGGCGACGACCCACTGCAAGCCGCTCACGCCGGCTCGCATCTGAGCACCAAAGCTCGGCAGCGCCACCGTAATGACGATGACTCCGATGACATTGGTCTCGTAGACCTCGCGCAGGTCTGCGGCGGTAACCTCGCTAGGTGTCGCCGAGCCCCGGTTGATGCCGGCGTTGTTGACCAGGACGTCAAGTCGGCCGAACTCGTCGGCCAGTCGCCGCGCGAGCGCTTCCACGGCCGGCTGGTCTCTCACATCCAGGCGCACCGGGATAACCGTGCCCGCCGAGCCGAGTTCGCGGGCGGCTAGTTCACCGCGAAGCGGTCACGGCAGCCGAGGAATGTGATCATTCCCCTGGATGCGAGTCCTCTCGGATCTCCTTGCCGATGCCCTTGTTTGCTCCGGTTACAAGGGCGATAGGACCGTGCCGAACAGTCATCCCCACCCCCACACGCATATTCTGGCTACGGCATGTATGTAATCGGAAGCCTATCAACAGCAAGGTTGCCGCAAGCTGTTTTGGCACCGACTCCCGGTCGTTCAGGCCGCGCGGTCTGGGTCGTCGTGCTGTCCGGCGTTAGGCTGTATCATGTGTCAGATCTCTTATCCTGCGGAAACACTGTGATGAGCTGGCCGATTCAGCGGGTCGATCTTGGTGTGGTCGACTACGAACAAGCCGCCCAGGACATGCAGATCTGGGTGGCGCAGCGGAGGGGTGGGCTAGCCGGTGATCGGCTGTTCCTGCTCAGCCACCCGCCGGTGATCACCTACGGTCCTCGGACCTCGTTGGCCGATCTGCCGGTTGAGGCGACGGCGATCCCGACCGTGCCGGTTGATCGCGGCGGCTACGCCACCTACCACGGGCCCGGCCAACTGGTTGGCTATTTAGTGATCAACATCCGCGACCGGGGAGTGGCCGACATCGTGAGGTGGCTGGAGCATGGCCTGACCGAAGGACTGGCCCAACTCGGCTTCACGACGGTCCGCAGGGATACCCCGAAAGGCAGTCCCAGCTTGGTCGGTGTGTGGACGCCGGATCACCGCAAGCTCTGCTCCATCGGCATGCGGATCAGGGGTGGCGTCACCAGCCACGGCTTCGCTATCAACATCAACCCCGAAATTACCGCGTTCCACCAGTTCACTGCCTGCGGCCTGCGCGATGTCACGATGACCTCGCTACGTGAGATCGCCGAGGAGCAGGGCACCCCGGTCCCTACTGATGGCCAGGTACGTGATGCCGTCTCCGCCGCCCTCGGCGCCAGCTGACGTGAACGCCGGCTCACTCTTGGGGACCTCCAGCACCGCCTTACCGTGCAAGATTCCTCGATCCGGTCGGCTAGTTGACTGACTGCTCGTAGGTCAAGCCTGTCATAGTCTGCTCGCCAACCTCCGCGAGGAACGCCGCCAAGAATTACTCACCAGGACTCCGCTACGGCGGATCGGCAAGGTTGAAGAGGTCGCCGCCGCCGTCCGGTTCCTGGTCGACGACGACGCCGGTTTCGTCACCGGTGCCGTGCTCGCGGTCACCGGGGGGCTGGGGCTAGGTCAGTGAACCCGCCCGCATACCTGGTCGAAACCGACTCAGTGCACATGCCCAGGAGGAAATCCGTGACCCGATATGTGGCGCCGGGGCAGCCCGGCAGCATCGTGTCCTTCGCCGACCGCTACGACCACTTCATCGGCGGCGAGTACGTGCCACCGGTCCGGGGTGCGTACTTCGACAATCCGACGCCGGTGACCGGTCAAGTTTTCAGTGAAGTGGCCAGTGGCGAGGAGGACGTTGAGCTTGCGCTGGACGCTGCTGAGGCAGCGGCACCGGCGTGGGGTAGGACAGCACCGGCGGGACGGGCGGCGGTCCTGAACGCGATCGCTGACCGGATGGAGGCCAACCAGATCAAACTTGCACTCGCCGAGACGTGGGACAATGGCAAGGCGATCCGCGAACCGCTATTGGCCGACATCCCCCTTGCCATCGACCAGTTTCGCTACTTCGGCGCCGCGATCCGCGCCCAGGAGGGCACCATCGCGCAGATCGACGAGGACACCGCCGCGTATCACTTCCGCGAACCACTTGGCGTGGTCGGGCAGATCGTCCCGTGGAACGTTCCGCTGTTTCTGAGCTCGTGGAAGCTGGCCCCTGCTCTCGCCGCCGGCAACACGGTGGTGCTCAAGCCAGCCGAGCAGACTCCGGCCTCGATCCACGTCTGGCTGTCACTGGTGGCCGACTTGTTGCCGCCGGGCGTGGTGAACGTGATCAACGGTTTCGGGCCCGAGGCGGGCAAGCCGCTGGCCTCCAACAGGCGGGTGCGCAAGGTCTCCTTCACCGGCGAAACCTCGACCGGCCGGCTCATCCTCCAGTACACCAGCGAGAACATTGTGCCGACGACGCTAGAGCTGGGGGGCAAAAACCCCAACGTGTTCTTCGCCGACGTCGCCGCGCGCCGGGACGCCTTCTACGATAAGGCGTTGGAAGGCTTCTTGATGTTCACCCTCGTACAGGGCGAGGTGTGCCAGTGCCCCTCCCGCGCCCTGATCCAGTCGAGCATCTACGAGGAGTTCATGACGGATGTCACCGCGCGTACGGAGGCGATCAAGATAGGACATCCGCTGGACACGGACACCATGATCGGTGCGATCGTGAGCAAGGAACAGTTCCGAAAGGTGTTGTCCTACCTGGAGATCGGCAAGCGCGAGGGCGCCAAAGTGCGCACTGGCGGCGAGCGGGCTAACCTCGGCGGCGAGTTGGCCAGCGGCTATTACATCACTCCGACAATCTTCGAGGGCGACCGCTCCATGCGGGTGTTCCAGGAGGAGATCTTCGGACCCGTAGTGTCAGCGACCAGGTTCGCTGACTTTGACGAGGCAATCACGCTGGCCAACTGTACCTCTTACGGCCTCGGTGCCGGGGTATGGACGCGCGACATCACCACCGCCTACCGCGCCGGCCGTGCCATTCAGGCCGGCACTGTGTTCACTAATTGCTACCACCAGTACGCGGCGCACTCGGCGGTCGGCGGATACGGCCAGTCCGGCATCGGTAGGGAGAACCACAAGATGGCGCTCGACGACTACCAACAAATCAAGAACATCGTGTTCAACTACTCGGAAAACGCGCTAGGGTTCTTCTGACCCGCGCCATGAGCTATGCACCTCCAGAACTCGACGCCGACGGTGAAGGCATCCGCTGGCTCATCGACGCGGCCTCCGGGTCCTGGGCCTGGCTGCACCACCATCCCGACCACATGAGCAGGACAGCTGCGTCATGCGCGCCGGATGGGTAGTGGTGCGCCGGGTGGGTAGTGGTGCTCGATGCGCGTTGTCTGACGAGTCGCACCCTTTCGCCCCGTGCGCGCTGGACGTATTCTCAGATTTCAACCTCGGCCAGTGATCGGAGGGCCGTTCCGGTGCGGATAGCGGATGTACTACGCGCTAAGGGATCGGTGGTCGCGACTGTTACGCCGGACGTGCCGGTCGCCGTTCTGCTTGCTGAAATGGTGAGGCACCGCGTCGGGGCTGTGGTCGTCGTCCACGGCGGCGCGGTGGTGGGTATGGTCTGGGAGCGCGACCTCATCCGCCTCCTCCATGAGCGCGGCGCTTCGCTGGTTCACGCCCCGGTCTCGGAGATCATGAACGTCGAAGTGGTCAGCTGCATGCTCACCGACGAAGTGGATGACATCCTGCGGACCATGACCGATCGACGGATCCGGCACCTGCCGGTGATGGTCAACGGCAAACTCAGCGGCGTTGTCAGCATGGGCGATCTGGTCAAGGCGCGAATCGGCGAGCTGGAGGCCGATCGGGCATACCTGCAGTCCTACATTTCCGCTGGCTAAGAGCACACGCCGTCGCCGAAGCCACTTGGTCGCGGCTAGGGCCGGCGCTGCTGATCACCACGATAGCCAAGGCTTGACCGGTTCTCGTCGCACTCCACAGGATGTCAGGGTTACCCACTAGCTTTCGAACATATGTTCGACTACGCTGCTGGGGGTGCGGAATGGACGAGCGGTTGGGCCGGGTTTTGCGGGAGCGCGTGGAGGCGTACCTGCGCGACGTGGAGCGGATGCTCCGCGCAGCGGAGCCAGGGGCGGCTTGGCCAGCGGTGCGGGTTCGGCTGCTGCCTCTTGCCACGGCTTGGCGGAGCCTTCTGGTGCAGCACGGTTCTGGTCAGCGCGGACGCTGTCGGCACTGCGACCGGGCGTTCCGCCCGTGGCGCAGCCGGCGTCGGCTGTGCTCGGTGTGGCGCACGGCGCACGCTCATCTGGTTGGTGGATGGCCATTGGATGGCGGCCAGTGAGCTGGCGAGCAGCGCCGTCACAGGTCGATACCGTGCTGGTGCAGCCAGATGAGTGGGTTGATCTTCTGGCCGGCTGGGTTCCACACTTCGAAGTGCAGGTGCGGTCCGGTCGAGTTGCCCCGGTTGCCCATCTCGGCGATCTCCTGGCCCGCTCGGACCTTCTGGCCCTGCACCACGAGCGAGCGATTGATGTGCCCGTAGACGGTAATCGTGCCGTCAGAGTGCCGGATGCGCACCCAGAGGCCGAAACCGCTGGCCGGTCCGGATTCCGCAACGACGCCGTCGGCAGCGGCGACGATCGGCGTTCCGATGGCATTGGCGAGGTCAATACCGTAGTGGAACACTCCCCACCGGGCGCCGTATCCCGAAGTGAAGACGCCCTTCGTGGGCAAGACGAACTGAACTCGACTGGCCTCGGCTTCCTGGGTGGTGCGCTCGTCGAGCAGGCGCTGACCCTTTGCCATCGCCTGCACGGCTTCGAGCGAGGCAGAATCTGCGGGCCGAGTCACTGGAAGATACTCCGGTGCAGAGGCAGGGCCACCGAGGCCTACCGCCGTCGACGCATCCTGTGCGGATGCCAGCAACGTGGGATCGCCGGAGATCGTGACGGCGTTGTGGTCGATCGTCTGGCCTGCGGCCATGAAGGCGCCAGCGGCAACGGCTGCGACCACCACCCGACCGCGCGCGGTGGGGGAGGGGGCCGTGATGCGGTGCACCACCTGGGTACCCGAAAGGTGAGAACGCAGCGCCGCCTCAACCACCGGAGATGGTTGTCGGCCGCCTGGGGAGCGGTGTCGAGCCAAGACCTGCCTTTCCGTCTCGGGGAGTCCGTACTGACACCGGGCGGGGGATCCCGGGGGGCTGGTGGGGACCAGTCTCCAATCAGCAGTACTCGGGCCGTGGACCGCGGGACCGTAACCACGGGCAATGCCTGGGGGCAAGGCGCCGTTCCGCGATACGTCCGGCTGTATCGGCCAGCGTTCGTTCTTCCGCGCTGGGCGGTCGGCCGCCCGGGGTTACGAGGCGGAGGTGGGGGACGAGCCGATGCCGTTGGCTGTCGCCGCGTCGGCCATCAGGCCATCCACCAGCGCTGCCGTGGCCCGCTAGCGGGCCGGCGGAGCACCGTCAAGCTGAGTCAGCGAGCTCACCACTGTGTGCACAGCGCGCGGGTTGACCGGCAGCGACAGGTGTCCGACGTCGCTGAGCTGGTAATGAGTCACGAGGAGGTCCGGATGATCCAGCCTGGCGTTGCGCTGGGGCACGATCCACCCGTCCAGCTCGCTCCACACTGCGACGAAGCGGGTACGACATCCCGGCGACGGTGCCGCGAGCTCGGTCACAATGTCGGAGTGTGGGCGCAGCTGGTGGAGCACCGGAGTGGGCAGCAGGTACGCGGCCAGCGTCCCGTGGTGGGGAGTGCCCAGGGTGACCAGGGTGTGCACCCGGGCATCCCCGCCCAGCCGCTGGACGTAGTAGCGGGCCACCAGCCCACCCAGTGAGTGTCCCACCACGTGCACCTGCTCGGCGTTGGTCGCTGCACAGATCCGCTCCACTTCGCGGCCCAGTTCGCGGGCCGCACTGCGCACGTCGCCGGTCAGTGCGGTGAGGACGCTGTAGTTGAGGCCATAGACCACGCTGAATCCGTGCTTGCGCAAGGCCCTGCCCAGCACCGCGAACGCCGATCGGTTGTCGGCAAAACCGGGTACCAGCAGGATCGGCGTCCCCACAGCACGCACGTCGGCGATCACCAGACCGCGCTCGGTAGGAGGTAAGTCGTCGGTGCGGTAGCAGTCGTAGGGGCCGCCTGGACGTAACTGCTCGGTGAGTGCGCCCCACGGATACATCACGAGATGCACGAGAAACACCCCAGCCTCCAACGCCACCCCCCGTGCACCGGCAGGTCGAGCGACCGTCGCGACGGTGTGGGACAGCGCGCCCAGTGTGGTGCGCGTCGATACCGCCACCAACCCTGCCGCATGCGTGCTGTGCATGACCAACTGGCGTGCCGCGAGCCAGAGCTGGCCAGCGGGGTTCATGCGGTCACAATACGAGCTACTCTTGGCTCAATGAGGGGACGGATCCGGGTGGTCGTCGCGAAACCGGGGCTCGACGGGCACGACCGCGGCGCCAAGGTCGTTGCTCGTGCCCTGCGCGACGCCGGCATGGAGGTCGTCTACACCGGGCTGCATCAGACGCCGGAACAGATCGTGGAGACGGCGCTGCAGGAGGATGCCGACGCGGTAGGGCTCTCGGTGCTCTCCGGTGCGCACATGACGCTATTCGCCAGGGTCATCGAGCTGTTACAGAGCAAGGGCGCGACGGACGTGCTGGTCTTCGGTGGCGGGATCATCCCCGATGAGGACATCCCGGCGCTCACTGAGCTCGGCGTGGCCAAGGTCTTCACCCCGGGTGCCACCACCCACGAGATCGTCGAGTGGGTGCGCGACGCCTTGGCCACCGCTCCTGTGGAGTGACTTTTCACCAGGGCCAGTGGTCTGCCGCTGGGCAGCGGCTGGATAGGGTCGAGCGCGTGGATCTGTACGAATACCAGGCGAAGGATCTGTTTCACGCCCACGGCGTCCCGGTACTACCCGGCCGCGTTGTCACCACCAGCGCGCAGGCCCGAGCCGCCGCTGCGGAGCTCGGCGGCACCGTCGTCGTCAAGGCTCAGGTGAAGACTGGCGGCCGCGGCAAGGCTGGTGGCGTGCAGTTGGCCGATACGCCGGAGGAGGCGCAGCGCAAGGCGACTGCGATCCTGGGCCTGGACATCAAGGGTCATACCGTGCACCGCGTGCTGGTGACCCCCGCGTGCGACATCGTTGAGGAGTACTACCTCTCGTTCATCCTCGACCGCACCCATCGCACCTTCCTCGCGATGGCCAGCGTGCAGGGGGGGATGGACATCGAGGAGGTCGCAGCGACGACACCCGAGGCGCTGGCCAAGGTGCCGGTGGACCCGATTTCCGGCGTCGACGCCGCGAAGGCCACCGAGATCGTCCAGGCCGCTGCCTTCCCGGCGGAGGTGGCGCAGGCGGCGGCCGACACTGTCCTGAAACTGTGGGATGTCTTCGTCGCCGAGGACGCGACCCTGGTGGAGGTGAACCCGCTCGTCCGCGACCCGCGGGGATCGATCATTGCGCTGGACGGCAAGGTGACCCTCGACGACAACGCCGTATTCCGCCACCCCGACCACGCCGAACTGGCCGACTCGGCCGGGCAGGATCCGCTTGAGGCCCGAGCCAAGGCCCGCAACCTCAACTACGTCAAGCTTGACGGGCAGGTCGGCATCATCGGCAATGGTGCGGGCCTGGTCATGTCCACGCTCGATGTCCTCGCCTACGCGGGCCGGGCGCATGGGGGGATGCGGCCGGCCAACTTCCTCGATATCGGCGGCGGCGCCAACGCGCAGGTGATGGCCGACGGGCTGGACATCATCCTCGGTGACCCGGACGTGCATTCGGTGTTCGTCAACGTCTTCGGCGGGATTACCGCCTGCGACCAGGTGGCCACCGGCATCGTGCAGGCGCTGAACATCGTGGGTGAGGCCGCGACCAAACCGCTGGTGGTCCGGCTGGATGGCAACAGTGTCGCCGAGGGTCGCCGGATCCTTGCGCACGCGGCTCATCCCCTTGTCACGATGGTTGACACGATGGACGCCGCGGCGGATAAGGCCGCCGAACTCGCCGCACTGACCTGCGCCAAGGGAGCCTGACCAGTGGCAATCTTCCTGACCAAGGACTCGAAAATCATCGTCCAGGGGATGACCGGCTCGCAGGGCCGCAAGCACACCCAGCGGATGCTCGACGCGGGCAGCCAGGTCGTCGGCGGAGTCACCCCGGGCAAGGGTGGCCAGACCGTCGACTTCGGGGGTGCTTCCTTGCCCGTGTTCGACTCGGTGGCCGAGTCGATGGCCGTTACCGGTGCCGACGTCAGCGTGGTCTTCGTTCCGCCGCGCTTCGCCAAGGCCGCGGTGCTCGAGGCGATCGACGCCGTCATCGGGCTGATCGTGGTGATCACCGAGGGGATTCCGGTGCATGACACCGCCGCCTTCTGTGCGCACGCCAGTGCCACCGGACTGGCAACGAATCCGGTGGGAACCCGCATCGTCGGCCCGAACTGTCCTGGAGTGATCAGCCCCGGTGCTTCGAATGCGGGGATCATCCCCGCCGATATCACCGGTCCGGGCCGGATCGGTCTGGTGTCCAAATCCGGCACTCTGACCTACCAGATGATGTTTGAGTTGCGTGATATCGGTTTCTCCACGTGCGTGGGAATCGGTGGTGATCCGGTTATCGGTACAACGCATATTGATGCCCTGCAGGCCTTTGAAGACGACCCCGACACGGCGGCAGTGGTGATGATCGGTGAGATCGGCGGGGACGCCGAAGAACGCGCCGCCGACTACATCAAAGCCAACATCACCAAACCGGTCATCGGTTACATCGCCGGCTTCACCGCTCCGGAAGGTAAGACCATGGGCCATGCTGGCGCTATTGTCTCCGGTTCTTCCGGCACCGCCGCGGCCAAGAAGGACGCCCTGGAGGCTGCCGGCGTCCAGGTCGGCACAACACCCAGTGGCACTGCGGAGCTGACGCGCGAGGTCATGAAGTCGCTGTCTTGATCCCAGGCACAGTACTCCGATCCGGTGACAACAGGGGCGCGTCGGCCAGTTGATCGTCGCGAGGGGACTACCACGCTGCGAGGGTGGGGACCGTGAGTTCCCTGCTGTCGCCTCTCCCCCTGTCGTCGCTATCCGGTGACCCAGCAGGTGATGACACTCGCCCCGGCTGGGGTGCACTGATTGGTGCTGCCTGCGTGCCTGCCGCCGTCAGCTACCTCACCGCCGTCGTGGCGCTTGCCATGCTCGCCGCGGCCGGCGGAGCGGATACCTCGGTGGCGGGGGCGGCTCGGGCGGGGGCGGTGGGTTGGCTGGCCGCCCACCACGTCCCGCTGACCATTGACGGGGCCCCGCTCGGGGTCCTGCCGCTGCTGGCCACCCTGCTTCTCGGCGCGCTGGTTGCTCGCGGCGCGGCGGGGGTGGCGATCCGGTCCGGGATTCATCGGCCTGCCGACGCCGGGAGGGTGGCTGGGGTGATTGCCGGCACGCACGGCGTCCTGGGTGCGGTCCTGGCGCTGGTGGTGACCCCGGCGGCCGTCACCGTGGATCCCGCGCAGGCCACCGTCGGTTGCGTGCTAGTCGCCGGGGTCGCTGCGGGTCTGGGCCTGGCCCGGCCGTGTGGGTTGCTGCCCGCGGCGCTACGCCGGGCACCCGGCTGGGTGCGGCCTGGCCTGGTGGCCGGGCTGTGGGGTCTGGCGGTGCTCCTTGCCGCCGGTCTCGCCACGGTGCTGATAGCCCTGGTGGCCTCCGCGCCCGAGGTCGCCCAGATGTCGGGGTCCGATGCCGGCAGCGTCTTCGGGCTGACCGTCCTGTCGGTCGGGTATCTGCCCAACGCGGCGATCGCCGGACTGTCCTGGTTGGTCGGACCCGGCTTGTCGGTGGGGGCGTTGTGGGTCAGCCCGCTGGCGGTGCACGCTGGACCGGTGCCGGCGGTGCCTCTGCTCGCCGCGCTGCCGCAGGGCCCGGTGCAGCCCTGGTGGGATGTCGTCCTCGTGGTGCCCTTGCTGGTCGGCGTCGCGGTAGGGCGCCGTTGCGTCCCCGCCGGGGGCGACCTGCCGCAACGGCTGCGGGTGCTCGGGGTGGCCGCCATGGTGCTCGCGTTCAGCAGCGCGGTGCTCGGCGCGCTGGCCGGCGGGCGGCTTGGCGCAGCGGCGTTCGACCCCGTCGACGTCCCCTTCGGGACGCTCGCGGTTGCCGTCCTGGCCACGACGCTGCTGGGCGGCGTCGCCGCCACGCTGCTGCCCTCGCCCGCTGCCGGGACAGCACCCAGCCCGCCAGAGAGGCCCAGCACGCCAGAGGGGCCCAGCACGCCAGACGTGAGCGACACCCCCGATCATCACGAACCCGGCAAGGTGGATTCGGGTACCAGCAGCCCTGCACTCCCCGAGTTCGACAGCACAGCTGCCACGGTTGATTGAGCCACGTTCTCTGCGCCATTCGTCACGCGAGGTTCGCGCGCTACCGAACTCCGACTTTCAGCCCCGGAGACCACGCTGCCGCCTTCGTTGGGTCGAACGACTCGTGGCCGTGGAGCAGGGTGGTCATCTCCTGGGCGATGCGCCGCTGGAGCGTTCGCTGGCTGGGGTCAGTCTCGTGTTCGATGAATAGCTTCTTCAGTGTCTCACGGGGTTCGAGGGAGAAGAACAGGGCGAACCGCTGGGCGTCGGCATCGGTGAGGTTGAGCAGGAAGTTGTACAACTCCTCGGGTGGGGTGCGGTCGGCGGAAATCCAGAGTGCGCCCTTCTCAGTCTTGCCGAACTTAGTGCCGTCCGATCGCAGCAGCAGCGGGCAGGTGAGTCCGTGGGCCTGGGCGCGCAGCGTGCGGCGGATGTAGTCGATCCCGGCGGTGATGTTGCCCCACTGGTCAGAGGCGCCCATCTGGAGGGTAACGTTTCGGTCGGCGAATAGGCGCATGAAGTCGTAGCCCTGCAGCAGAGCGTAGCTGAATTCGGTATAGGTAATGCCCACTTCGAGGTTTTCCAAACGGCGGCGGACGGACTCGCGGCGGATCATGTCGTTGGTTGGAAAGTGCTTGCCGACGTCGAGGAGGAAGTCGAGGGACGACAGCGAGAGCAGCCATTCGGCGTTGTCGACGAACTCCGGCATCCGCTCGCTGCCCAGGGCACGTTCGAAGATCGGGGCCATGAGCTCCTGGTGGTGGGTGACGTTGGCCTTAGCCTCCTCGACGGTGAGGAGGCTGCGTTCGGTCGATTTGCCCGATGGGTCACCAATAAGGCCGGTGCCGCCACCGAAGAGAACCACGGGTTCAAGCCCGGCCAGCGCACCTCGGATGATCAGGCTTACGGGGAGCAGGTTGCCGATGGTCAACGAAGGCGCCGAGGGGTCGAAGCCGATGTAGAAGCGTCGCCGCCCCGAGTCCACATGCTTGCGCAGTTCGCCTAGGTCGGTGCTGTCGTGGATGAGTCCACGCCAGGCAAGGTCGTCGAGCAGCAGCGAACCGGAAGGCTTCCTCATGCGGCCCATGGTAGGAGAGCCGTCCAGGTCACCCGGATTCGAATTGGCGTGCGTGGGTGGTGCTATCACGAACCTCTCGAAGCACCGTGTGGATGATCTCGGCCACCTGAGGGGTTGAGCTTCGCCGCTGGTGGGGGGTGATGGCGTCGTCGAGCCAGATCATGCAGCGGGCCAGCGACTACCGCTCCCCCGGGCATCGACGGGGGCGGGGGAGGAGAGGCCCTGATGGGCACTGACGACGACGCGCGGGCGGCGCAGCTTTTCGGATAGGTCGGGGCGCGTGGGCCCGCCAGTCAGGGGGCCGGCTTCAAGGCGAAGGTGTGCTCGCCGTCGGATGAGGTCACCCAGGCCATTGCCGCCCGCCGGGTTCGGCGGTTAGACCAAAGTGCTCCCTGGAGGGCCGCGGCAGCTCCTCCCACAGCGCGGCGGCGGCCTCCACCGCGGACCACAGCGGCGCTCCGGCCGCAGCGACTTGGTGCTCGCCGTTGGCTATCGGGTTCGTGCGCCACCTGGCACCAGGAGCCGTTCGGGGCCACGAGAACGGTGGACAGTGAGCCGTTGTCCCCTCCTCGCAGGCGCAGTGACGTCCCGGCTGGAAGGTGCAGTTGCGCGAGGAACGCGAACACCGGCTCGTCCAACAAGCTGGGTGGGACCTTGGTGGCGCGATGGATGCTGGCATCACCCTGGGGCGTGGGCACGGGGGCAATGTGCTGCTCGTGGCGCATCGGCATGAACCCGGCCCACCAGGGCAGGAACCGCCCGGACAGCACCCGGCCGGCATCGCGGCTGAGCTTGACCAGGTTCCCAGCGGATAGACCGCCTTTGAGATCGGTGAGTAGTATTCCGTCAGGGGCGAGCTGGCTGATCCCCGCGGCGGGGATCGCGGGGACGGCGCAGGTCGCGATGATGCGATTGTAGGGGGCATGCTCGGCTAGGCCGTCCACGCCGTCGGTGGCGCTCAGGACCGGATGATAGCCGAGCTCCGCCAGCCGCTGTCCGGCGGCCGAGACGAGTTCGGGGCGCAGGTCGACGGTGAACACATTGTCCTGACCCAAGGCGGCACACAGTACGGCGGCGTGGTAGCCGGTGCCAGTGCCGATCTCCCGCACCCGCATGCCCGGTGTGATGTCCAACTCCTCCAGCATGTGTGCCATGAGCGCCGGGGTGGTGGAGGAGGACACCGGGATCTGCTGCACACCGCAAGGGCCGTGGTCGTCGGCTAAGGCGGTGATCAGAGTACGGTCATCGTAGACCGCGTCCAGCCATCCGGGTTCGCTGCTGGTGTGCTTATTATGCCAGCCCTCAGCGTCGTCGGGTGTCGCAGCTCGCCGGAGGCAGTTATCGCCTTCACCATCGCGGCAGCCCTCGGTTGCCAGTCGGTCACGCGCAGTCCCCGTCGATGAATAGTTCGGCGATGGCGGCGGACATGGGCAAGCTGGTCTGCTGCTCCAGCCAGCCATGCTGTCCCCGGCAGTTGGCCTCCAGGAACCAGAACGTCTCCGAGCCCTCCGGCCCTGACCCGACGGCGAAGTCGAAACAGGCGTAGGCCAGGCCGAAGGTGTCCACATAGGCGCGGATCCCCTCAAGCACGTGCTGGGGCGGGTCGAGGACCTCATAGGCCAGGCTTGAGTAGTCAGAGCGGAAGTCGACCTTGGCTTCGGAGCTGTGGGCGTGGATGGCCACTGTGAACACCCGCGAGCCGATCACTATGCAACGCGCATCGAACCGTTTGTTGATGTACTGCTGCAGAAGGTGGCACGTCAGGTCGATGCCGTTCAGGTCGGCAAGGTCGTCGTCAGCAGGCGGGTATGGGCGACCTTGCGGCGACCCTGCTTGTAGACGACGTTGGAGCCCAGCACTTTGGACACGATCCGGCCGTTGCGGCCGCGAACGCCCACACCGCGTCGGGCTCGTTGGTGAGCAGGGTCTGGGGTGTGCGCAGCCGGCAACGGCGGGCCGTCACCAGCTGGTGCGGTTTGTAGTCAGCGTCGGCCTCGCGGCCAGGGTGGTTGACCCACAGCGCATTGTGCGCAGACAGCAGCAGCCCACCGAGCCCGAGGCGGGCCTCGGACTCGGCGTAGCGGCGCTCCGCCTCGGACATGCGCGGGTCCACGCGGAAACCCGTCGGCGAGCGGTACCAGACAGAACGCACGTCCCGCAGGGCGATCTGTCGTGCCGGACCGCGCAGGACGCTGGATCAGGCTTCGTCGTCCAGCTCCGCGGCGACCGACAGGCGCTGCGGGAACCACGCAGTGTTGGCGCGGAAGGGCTCCGCGCCGCGCTCACGCAGCGCGGCCACAACCCGATCCACAGTGGGATCGTGGTCCTCGGCGAGGATGAGAATCGGCATCATCAGCCTTGGGCGTAGTCCATCTTCCATTCCTCGGACGGACCCTTGTGCCCATCCTGGTCCCCAATTGTGGTGCGGTCCCATGTGAGGGGACTGCAGATGACTGGCTCTCTGGTTCCCGGCAGCACCGCCATCTGTAGGTCGTCGTCATAGTCGGACATCGGCGGGGACAGTTCGGCCAGGGCAGTGCCCGACCAGGGGAACCGCAGCCCGAACGACCGGGCCGCCGACGGCTCGCCAACCACGTCAGGGACATCACAACAGGAACGGGCGAGCGGGAAACGTGCGTCAACAGAAGTCAACATCATCGATCCTTTCCTCAGCCCGCGCTCGGCTAGTCTGCCCGCCGTCCACCTCACGGGCACCCGGCGGCCCGCGGTCGTTGGCGCCATACGCGTGACCGGCGATAAGAAGGGCGTGGTCGGAGTGTTCCGCGGAACACCCACCCCACCAGCGCTGCCTTCGGCGTGGGCTCCCCTTGGTGTCAACGGCTTCCAGTGCGTGGATGGCACCCAGGGTCGGGGCGGGTCCATCCTGGAGCAGCGCGCGGTTCGGGGGATTTGGTGCCTGCCAGCGGGGTGGGGGCCTGCGCTGAAGGAGGAGCGCGCAAGGCCAACCGGCAAGGGCACCAACCGTGCGCTGGGGTAGCCCGTGCGTCCAGGCCCTGGGGCCAGCAGCGACGCTAAAGGCCTGCTGGTCAGAAAGCGCCGTACAAAATGTCTAATGCCCCGATTCGGGACGACGTCGGCGTGTCAGTAGGGTCTCCAACTGCGCAAACCCGCTGATAACCTGCCCTAGGAGGGGCAGATACGAAAGGTTCCACCTAACTCTGAGCTTGGAGTATGACACGGTGTCCAGTGACGACGCGAGTGAACGGCAGCGGGAGATCGGTCGGCGGGTTGCCCAGTGGCGGGCCCGCCGTGGCCTCACCCGCAGGCGATTCGCTGAGCTGTGCGAGCGGTCACTGAGCTGGGTGGACAAGGTTGAGAGCGGTGAGCGTGGCCTGCTCCGGCTGCCGATGCTCGAACGGGTAGCCGAAGTCCTCCATGTCTCGGTCGGGGACTTGACCGGCACCACTGAGGTTCGCCAAGCCGGGCACTGTTTAGATCTCTTTGAGATTTCCGCTATCCGGTCTGCTGTGCAGTCCTATCAGGCCATCAGTCGTGTATTCGTGCCCTCGGCCGCGGAAATCACTGAGCCGCCGAATCTTGACCGGCTCACTCAGCAGGTCACCTACGCCTATACTGTTTTCCAGAATGCCCATTGGCCTTTGCTTAGCCAGACGTTGCCGCGTCTGCTCACCACCGCTCAGACGGCCGTTGCCGCCTATCCCGGTGCGGACGATCAGGCGCGACGTGCCCGCTCGCTGCTGTCGCAGGCGTACCAGGTGACTGCCTCCACGCTCTGTAAGCTCAGAGAATTTGATCTTGCTTGGTTGGCTGCTGAGCGAGGTTTTGTGCTCGCCGAGGAAACTGGCGACAGTTTGCTGATCAGCGACGCGGCACGCCGGGTCGCCACCGGGCTCATGGAGATGAAGCTTGGGTTCAAACGGTCGTAGCGACAGGCCTTTATTCTAGCAGATTTTGATCTGCTAAGGTACCCTTTTCCGGGGGACGTTCTGGGGGGATGATTGATGAGTGGGGGCACGCTGTTGTGCGCCGAGGAACGGGAGACGATCTCCCGCGAGTTGCGTCGGGATAATTCGGCTCGTGGCATCGCGAAACTGCTTGGCCGGCATCATAGTACGATCGCCCGTCAGGTCGATCGTAATGGTGGTGGTGCCCATTTCGGGCGCTCGCGGCGCAGGAGCGTTACGAGTCATTGAAGGCGCGGCCGAAGGAGCACAAGCTGATGGCTTCGCCCCGGCTTCATGACGCGGTGAACGAAGGTTTGACACAGAAGTGGTCTCCGGAGCAGATTAGTGCCAGAGTGACCGAGGGGTATCCCGATGACCCGGAGATGAGAGTGTCCCACGAGACCCTTTACCAGACACTGTATCTGCAGGCGAAAGGCGAGTTGCGCACTGAGCTGAAGCTGGCGTTGCGGCAGGGCCGGGCGAAGCGAGTGCCCCGGTCCAGGGCCTCTGTGAGCAGGGGAAAGATCCCAGACATGGTCAATATCAGCGAACGGCCGGCCGAGGCCGAAGACCGCGCGGTACCCGGTTTCTGGGAAGGAGATCTCATTTGAGCCGGACCAGCCGTGTGCTGTACCTCATTGTCTGCGCTTCCCCGCGGGCGCGGCGTATTGGCGAGCTTGTCGGCCGTGCCCAGGCACGGGGGTGGACGGTTTGCGTTATCCCCACGCCGCAGGCGCTAAAATTTATCGATCGGCCCACGTTGGAAGAGCAAACCGGTTTCCCCGTGCGTTCGGAGTATAAGCAGTGGGACATCACGAATCCGTTGCCGCCACCCGATGCTATGCTGGCCTGTCCGGCGACATGCAACACCGGCAACAAGTGGGTGTACGGCCTGGCCGACACCTTGGCCCTCGCGCTACTCACCGAAGCCATCGGTCTCGGTCTGCCGCTGGTGGTGGCACCAGCACTGAACAGCGCTCAGGCTGTCTACCCAGCATTCGACCGTAGTGTCACAGCGTTGCGTGAAATGGGTGTCACGGTGCTTTACGGTCCTGGTGTCTACGGACCTGGGCCGCCGGGCAGTGGTGGGCGGCCATACGATTGGGAGCTGCCACTTGAGGCGTTGCAGGAGAAGGTAGTAAGGCCCGAACGGAGGAAGTGAACCCCGTCGCACCTGAGAGCAGCATCATGGGCACGGCGGATGATAGGGCAGATCCGGCGAGACATACTGCGCCCACTTTGCTGGGGTGAGGGTATTCGCGGTGGTGGCGCAGATCCGCTGGATTGCCTGGTCGACGTTCATCTCCCATAGCCGAACGGTCTGGTCGTCGCTGCCGGTGGCCAGAGTGTGCCCATCCGGACTGAACACCACCGCGTTGACCCAGTTGGTGTGGCCGGTTAGGGGTTGCCCCACAGGTGTGGGGTGGGTTGGGTCGGTGATGTTCCATAGTCGTATGGTCTGGTCGGCGCTGCCGGTGGCCAAGGTGTGCCCATCCGGACTGAACACCACCGAGCGGACGGTATTGGTGTGGCCGGTCAGCGGTGGGCCCAGCGGCGTGGGGTGGGCCGGGTCGGCCACATTCCACAGTCGCACGGTCTGGTCGCGGCTGCCGGTGGCCAGGGTGCGCCTATCCGGACTGAACGCCACCGCGCTGACTGCGCTGGTGTGGCCGGTCAGGGGTGAGCTCAGCGCGGTGGGGTGGGCTGGATCGGTGACGTTCCACAGTCGCACGGTCTGATCGCCGCTGCCAGTGGCCAGGGTGCGCCCATCCGGACTGAACACCACCGCGCTGACAGTGCTGACGTGCCCATCCGAGCTGATCATCACCGCGTTGGCGGTGCTGGTGTGGCCGGTCAGGGGTGAGCCGAGCGCGGTGGGGTGGGCTGGATCGGTGACGTTCCACAGTCGCACGGTCTGATCGCCGCTGCCAGTGGCGAGGGTGTGCCCATCGGGACTGAATGCCACTGAGAAGACGGCGTTGGTGTGGCCGCTCAGGGGTGAGCCGAGCGCGGTGGGGTGGGCTGGATCGGTGACGTTCCACAGTCGCACGGTCCGGTCGCCGCCGCTGGTGGTCAGGATGTGCCCATCCGGGCTGAACGCCACCGCGTTGACAGTGCTGGTGTGGCCGGTCCGGAGCGTAGGGGGAATGTCCCACAGTCGCACGGTGCGGTCGTTGCTGGCGCTGGCCAAGGTGTGCCCATCGGGACTGAACGCCACTGCGGTGACATAGTTGGTGTGGCCGGTCAGGGGTGAGTCCAGCGGCGTGGGGTGGGCCGGGTCGGCCACGTTCCACAGCCGCACGGTCTGATCGGCGCTGCCGGTGGCCAGGGTATGCCCATCAGGGCTGAACGCCACTGTGCCGACGGTATTGGTGTGGCCGCTCAGGGGTGAGCCGAGCGCGGTGGGGTGGGCCGGGTCGGTGACGTTCCACAGTCGCACGGTCCGGTCGGCGCTGGTGGTGGCCAGGGTGTGCCCATCAGGGCTGAACGCTACCGAGAAGACGGCGTTGGTGTGGCCGCTCAGGGGTGGGCTCAGCGCGGTGGGGTGGGCCGGGTCGGTGACGTTCCACAGTCGCACGGTCCGGTCGAAGCTGCCGCTGGCCAAGGTGTGCCCATCGGGACTGGA
>Ga0213881_10000735_pt1 | contig 18278 bp, 13 predicted proteins | sample BarmaccoBMER_R08_FD_160104 | JGI IMG/M metagenome (GOLD analysis project Ga0213881, IMG submission 160104) | Barbacenia macrantha exposed rock microbial communities from rupestrian grasslands, the National Park of Serra do Cipo, Brazil - ER_R08 ... | reverse complement strand
TAACAGCAGTATCTCTAATAATTCCAACACAGCTAATGGGAGTACATCTCAGGAGAGTACAAAGCCACCAGACTTACGGATGCGTGCCACCGCAGTGTACCATTACATCAAAAGCTCTGGTACCAATCAAACACCAATTGCTTGTATTAGCAGCTACTACGACCCGTCAAATGCAACTACTGCTCAAAATGGCAAATTTGGAACTGATAATGGTTTGCCTTGGGGTGCTGGAGGTAGCAATTTACCTCCCAACCCCGATCCTGCCATAACGGCAGATGTTGGTAGTGGTAGATCGAACAATGGCGTGGTTTATCCTGCTCCATACACTAGCGATGCAGCTAGAACTGCTGCAATAGCCACATACATGGCTGAGTTAAAGACGCAAGCAAAGTTGATGTTCCCTAACGGACGCATTGTCAACGAGCCGCTTCAGAAGGCTTTACAGAAAGTAGGTTCTAGTGGATCGCTGCTAGATAACACAAAGCCTTTGAGCTTATCAGAAAATTCAGCTATTGATACAGCAATTTGTTCTCTAAAAATTTTGGATGGCACCATTGGTAATCCCACTGATGCTCTGATTCCTCATGGAGCAATTAAGGAAGCTACCTTCTTAGATGCGAGGGAAGTCAAGGCGATAGATAAACCTATAGCTACCCAACAGAGTCAGACAAGCAGTCAATTGGAATCTAATTTAACTAACTACACCAAACAAAATCAGACGAGCAGTCAATCAGAATCTAGTTCAAATACATACGATGTTGATAAAAACTTTGACTTGCCATTAGAGCAGCGTCAACCCTTGGAAATTCGGGTAACAGAAATAAATTTAAGTTCTGACGATACTAAGGGAATTACGAGAAAGCTGATGGGATCGAACGAGCATTTATTACCCTATAGTGGCATCATCTATGCCAGCCGTGACGATGCTTTACCTGATGCCAGTGACACAAGTATCGCCGGAGACTTATTAAGTGCAACTGATTTTAAACTCGATCCTACTCGACGCCCCAATGGTATTAGGCTCACCAACGGCAGCAACTTAACCCGAACGGATGATAATGCTTATTTAGCAGCAGAAAAAGGACTAATCCTGGCAACGAATTTACCCGTGTATATCAAGGGTGACTTCAACCCGCACATACAACCAGGAGACAATACAGAGATGGAAGAGTTTACAGAAAAGTTGGTAGATGATTGGGGCAACTTCTACAACCGTGCTGGAACTCTCAACACCTACTATGCATGTCGTCCAGGTAAGGCTGGTTGTCCTAACAGCTATGGAGATACATGGCGACCAGTAACCATCATTTCGGATGCAATAACACTACTATCTGGCAACTTTCAGGATGGGTTCCGCGATCTAGGGGACTTTGATCTTAGAAATAATGCCAGTGGTTCTACCGCAGCAGCGCTTCTAGGAAATGGTTTTTTTGAAAACAATTTTGTCACCAGTGCTAACTGGGTGGGTAATGATGGCTTTCCTGCTGATAAAAATAGAAATTCTTATCTGACTAATGGAGTAACCCCAATTCAACGACGGGCACAGGTGTATGCTTATGCAACAGAAATATGTAGACAGCTTCCTGTTTCTGAATGTAAGAATTGGACTTCTGATGGTCTTGATACCTCAAAACCTGCTGCATTAGCTGATAGACGCTATGCTCGGCGAGTTGCCTTTAATGGATATGACGGCAATGGCTATCCAATTCCCACAAAAATTAGTACTACTCCTGTAAGTAATGCTTTGTGGTTTCAGACAAGGGATGCTAGTGGAAAGGCAAGTTATGACGGCAATAGCAACAAGAATTTGTTTATTTTCCAGCCGCCTGAAGCTCCCGATCTAGGTTTCCTTCGCGCTTATGCATTGGCAGATCTGGAAAGTTCCAATCCTAATTCTACAAAACCGCCTCATTCCCCTGGCGAAGTTACAAATCAAATTTCTAAAGTCTTCAATACCTTAAAAGCCAAAACACCGCAGAACCCATTAGTCGTTTCCCCAACTTCCTCAACCATTGACATCAGAGACTCCACTACTCAAAAGATTGAACTCACGGGGGGAGGTGAAATGGTTATTTACTCCACAGGCGGTCTGACTATCCCCAAAAACGGTACTGTAGCTCTTTCTGGCGATGCCATGTCTATCTTTGTAATCGTCGTGAATGGTAGTCTTAACCTTGCGGAAAATGCAAATGTACAGTTAAATGGCGGAGCGGTAGAGGACAATGTATATTGGGTAGTCAGTGGCACAGTTTCCCTTAATAAGGGAAGTACCCTAATAGGTAATGTATTAGCAACAGGTCAAATTAACAACAGCTTAGGTGGCAATTCTATACATGGTCGTGCATTCTCGTTGGTAAAAGATGGTGTTAAAGGTAGTGCACAACTCCCTAATCATAACCAACCGAGACTCGTACCAGTTTTACAAATTCACAGCCCAGATGGCTCTCCTGGCGGCAACCTTGCTCAAGGAAGTGGACAGTTTCAAAAGGAATGGCTACAACAAGCCGACAAAAACACAACCTTTAATGCCACATTTGTCTCTGGCAACAGTCCCAGTCGCCAAAATGAAGAACCAGCAGGCTTGCAAAACTTTGTCCGGTTCTTAGAAAACTGGCAAGATATAACAACCAACATCAAGGGTAACTTTATTCAGTTTCAGCGGAGTGCCTATGCTACAGCCCCATTTGCCCCAATTAGACTAGATCAAGTCAATCTCAACGATGGTAGTCTAAGCCTGTTTGGTAATAGTTCTACGAAATACCCAACCGAAAGCACATCCGCTACATCTCCTTTCATCCCATCTTACTACGGTGTATCAAATCGGCAGTGGCAGTTTGATACTGGGCTATTCTCTCAATCTCCAGATCTGTTGGCCCAAAATTTCACTGAAAAATCTGTAGAACTACCAGATGAGTTCTTCCGAGAAGTTGGTCGAGACGATCCCTGGATTCAAACCTTAGCTTGTGCTGCCGATGCTAGCGATCGCCTTGGAGGACCAGGAGCAACTTACACACAGTATGCTATTGCTGACAAGAACCAGCGTCCTCCCCAATGTCAGGCTGATAATCCTAACTATCCAAGCAATCCCCAAAGCGAATGACGCTCAAACATACTAACTCCAATGGTTTCACCCTCGTTGAGCCGTTAGTAGCACTCGTCGTTGTTAGTATCCTGCTCACAGCGATCACCCCAATTATCATCTTAGCGACTGCTACCCGCATTCAGGCAAGACGAGTGGAATTAGCAAGCCAAGCTGCAAGGGCTTACATTGATGGCGTCCGATCGGGAGCAATCCAATATCCGCCTGGTACCACCACTAGACTCGAAGATTATGCTGCTCCCACCAGTTCGGGAAGTTTGAACTGTACGGCAAACGCTTACTGCTCGTCTACACCAGAGCTGTACTGCGTTGATTTTGATGGGAGTGGCTGCAGCAATTCTAGTCTTACCGATATGGTCGTTCAAGCTTTTCGCTTGAACTCAGCAGCAGTTGAGCCAAGTCAAGGCTATACTTTGGGACTGCGAGTTTATCGAGCCGATGCTTTTAAAGAGCCTGGTACCCTTAAGCGGGAACCGCAACAAGCAACTTTCACTGGAGGATTGGGCGACATTAAAGCACCACTATTAGAAACAACAACAGACATCGCTACCGATCAAACTTCGTTTCGAGATTTTTGCGCTCGGCTGAGTTGTGGGAAGCGGTGAAGGGAAGAGAGCAGGGGGAGCGGGGGAAGCTGGGGGAGCAGGGAAAGCAGGGGAAGCAGGGGAAGCAGGGGGAGAAGATTATGATGGGGTTGCTGGGACTTTTGAATAAGTATGTGCTTCCCTTGGGAGCGAGAAGAAAAAGAAGCAATAAGAGGCGATCGCGGTTGCCTAAGGGATTTACATTGATTGAACTCCTGGTAGCGATCATCTTAGCGTTTCTCGTTCTTATACCTCTGTTCGGATTGATGATTAACATCATGAACACTGATCATAGGGAACAAGCTAAGGCAGCCTCTGAGCAGGAAATTCAAGTAGCTCTTGATTACATCTCTCAAGACTTAGAACAAGCAGTTTATATTTATGATGCCGATGGGTTGAATCACAACTCAACTGATAATCCTCCTGGAATCAAAGACCAAATCCCACCCATTGCTAAAGACTCTGCCAATTGCAACGATCCATATTCTTGTGCACCAGTTCTTGTCTTTTGGAAGCGTGAATTTAATCAGGATGTAGTTCCAGTTACTGATACCACATCTAGCCAGAAAGATGATAGTTTTGTCTACTCGCTTGTTGCCTATTACCTGATTGAAGATAACAAAACTACTAATAACTCTACTGAACCTCACATGGCTCAGATTGGTAGATTTCAAATTAAAGATGGTGTCAGAAATCCTGATGATTCCAACAGTTATATTAATGAAAAAGATGCTGACATAGGCAGAAGTCCTGGGTTTAAACCCTTTGATCTAAGCTTAACTGGCACCCTTAAACAGAAAATGGACAGGTGGACTAATGCTAGTGAAGAGTATACTGCCAGAACTGACACTTTAATTAACTATATTGACCAAGACGACAACATAACTGCAAGTTGCGCCACAAATACACAACAGGTTCCATCAACTTTAGTAGGTGGCTTCTATGCGTGTGTTGACTCTGCTATAACTTTGGCTCAAGTCTACATTAGAGGTAATGCCCTAGCCCGAATTCAAGAGCGTTCTAAATACAATCCTAGCCTAGGTGCCTATTTCCCCACTGCAAGTATCCAAGTTCAGGGACGGGGATTGCTTGATGTCCAATAAACCATCACGTTTTATCCCTACTGGTTTTACCCTTATTGAAGTTATGGTTGTCGTGCTAATGGTCGGTATTCTAGCGGCAATCGTGGCTCCTAGCTGGCTTTCCTTAGTCGAACAGCAACGACTTAGTAAAGCTAATGATGCTGTCTTATCTGCAATCCAATTAGCACAGCAACAAGCAAAGAAGACAAAATTTAGCTACAGCGTCAGCTTTATGTCTAACCCAGATAAAGTTCCTCAAGTTGCCATTTATAAAGCCGATTCTAATCCCACTTGGACTAATTTAGGTGGAGATATTGGACTAAAACCAGGGCAAGTCTCACTGTACACCAATTTGAGTAATACACCTAACAAAGTCGATACTTCTGGAACCTCCTTGGCAACAACAGTAAAAACAATCACTTTCAACTATATAGGGGCACTCCAACTTGGAGCCGACACACCGCTAGAAGTTGTGGTAGCTGCAGCCAACACTGGAACATCTCTCGCTCCCAACGGCACAAAACGCTGCGTTATTGTAGAGACTTTAATCGGAGGAATGAAAACAGCACACGATAATAATTGCAACTAGTTAACTCCAGTGAAGTAGGGTACTGTACATCTTTTCTTGCCTTGGCTCAGGAGCGCCTAACGCCTACGCGCTCCGCGCATGCTAACGGCTGACGCCAACGCTAAGTCGCTGGCGCAAACGGCTAACGGCTTCGCCTTCGCCGCGATAGCGCTTCGCTAGGCGGTTCGTAAAAAACTATAGTGGTTTAAAAAAGACACCTCAAATTAAACTTTCCGTAAAGAATAGACAGACTCGCAAAGAGTAAGGTAACAATTAATACATCCAGAAGCTGTACCTAGCCTATGCAGAGTCACAAAAAGTCATACTTAGATTTCGCAAGCCACCTCAACTCCTCAAACCTCCGGCATATACAGGGTAAGAGTACCTCTGGCTTCACACTCACCGAGGCATTAATGGCGGTAATCATCACCGGGATTCTCAGCGCGATCGCCATCCCTAGTTGGCTCTCGTTCGTGAACATCTTACGCCTTAATTCTGCCCAAAATCAGATTTATCTCGCTATGCGCGAAGCTCAAAGCAACGCTATTCGAGACAAAATAACCTGGCAAGCTAGCTTTCGAGAAATCGTAGATCAGAATGGAGAAGACCTAATGCAATGGGCTATTCACTTGGCAAGCATCAACCCGGTTAACGCAAGCTGGTATAACTTAGAACCCGGCGTTCACTTAGACGACGAGACAACTCTCCAAAAATCGGCAGGGGTGAGTCGAGTGCAATTTGACTATAGAGGACATGTCGTCTTGCAGCCTCCCAATTTAGTGTTGGGGCGAATGACACTGTCTATTCCAGACGGTAGTGCTGCCAAACGCTGCGTATTCGTCTCTACATATCTAGGAACTTTGCGCTACGGTCAAGATCACCCTAGCCCCGTACTCGAAAATGGCAAAATCTATTTTTGCTACTAGCCCATCGCGTCTGCCGTCTTCAGCCGATCCAGCTTCAAAACTAACACACCTAAAGGTGGTAAACACAAATCTATTGAGTATGGACGATTTTGGCACGACCACTCATCTGCCCACTTACCGCCAAGATTGCCCATATTGCTACCACCATACTCACGAGCGTCACTATTCAACAACTCTGTGTAAAACCCAGGCTCTGGAACCCCGACTCGGTAGTGAGAATGGGGCTGAGGCGTGAAGTTGCAAACTGTGATGACGAATTCGTTAGAATCAGTTGCTTGACGGATGAATGAAACTACACTATGGCGGTTATCGCTACAGTCAACCCACTCAAACCCAGACTGAGCAAAATCTTGGCTATATAAGGCTGGTTCAGAGCGGTAGAGACGATTGACATCAGACACAAACTGCTTCAACTGTTGGTGTGGTGCGTGCTGTAGCAAATGCCAGTCCAGATCACCCCAGACATTCCACTCGCTCCATTGCCCGAACTCCATACCCATAAACAGGGTTTTCTTCCCTGGATGAGTGAACATATAGGCCAACAAACAGCGCACATTGGCAAATTTTTGCCAATTATCACCTGGCATTTTACCAATGAGATGACTTTTGCCATGCACCACCTCATCGTGGGATAGAGCTAGCATGAAGTTTTCACTATGGTGATACCAAATACTAAAGGTGACATTATTTTGATGGAACTGACGAAACCAAGGGTCCATGCTGAAGTAATCGAGCATGTCATGCATCCAGCCCATATTCCACTTCAAGTTAAAACCTAGCCCGCCGACATAAGTAGGCCAAGATACCATTGGCCAAGAGGTAGATTCTTCTGCAATTGAAAGAACGCCAGGAAAATAGCTGAAAATGACATGATTTACCTGACGTAAGAAATCAGCTGCCTCAACATTTTCCCTGCTCCCATGCTGATTGGGTAACCATTCCCCCTCTTTGCGACCATAGTCAAGGTAGAGCATAGAGGCAACAGCATCGACGCGAATGCCATCGATATGATACTTATCAAACCAAAATAGAGCGTTTGCTACTAGAAAATTTCTCACTTCATGACGGCTGTAATTGAACACCAAAGTCCCCCACTCTTTGTGTTCCCCCTTGCGGGGATCGGCATGTTCATAAAGGTGAGAGCCATCGAAGTAAGCCAAACCATGACCGTCTTTAGGAAAATGACCCGGAACCCAATCTACAATGACTCCAATGCCATTTTGGTGGCATTGGTCAATGAAGTACATAAAGTCTTCAGGACTACCATAACGCGAGGTACAAGCATAGTATCCAGTCACCTGGTAGCCCCACGAGCCATCGAAGGGATGTTCTGCTATTGGCAGCAGTTCAAGATGGGTGTAACCTAGTTCCTTTACATAAGGGATCAATCGCGCTGCTAGTTCTCGATAGGTAATAAATCGTGCCCCTGGTTTGAGTTCTGAAACGATAACCACAGGCTCTACTGCACCACTATCAGTTATTGCGGGTTCATCTGAAGCTGCATGTAGCCAGGAGCCTAGATGGACTTCGTAGACTGAGATAGGTTGTGTCAAGGGATCGGCATGACGACGCTGCTCCATCCATTTTTGGTCACTCCACTTGTAAGCATCTAAATCGCTTACGATTGATGCGGTTTTAGGTCTAGCTTCCTGCTGGAACCCAAAGGGATCGGATTTTTCATAAATGTGGCCGTGCTGGTTTTTAATCTCATATTTATAGTGTTCACCTACCCCAATCTCTGGAATGAACAGTTCCCAAACTCCTGTAGGACCTCTACGCATTTGGTGTTTACGACCATCCCATTTGTTAAAGTTACCTAAAACTGAGACATTACGGGCATTAGGAGCCCAGACAGCAAAATAAACACCCCTAACACCATCTACTATTGCTAGATGCGCTCCCAATTTCTCATAAATTCGGTGATGGTTCCCTTCCTTAAACAGATGGAGGTCGAAGTCTGTTAAGCGGGGAGAACGGAAGGCGTAAGGATCGTAGATGATAAGTTCATGTCCATTTTCCTGAAGCCGTAATTGGTAGTTCAGCAGTTCTGGGGTGTCAATTGTACATTCAAAGAACTGAGGGTGATGCACCGAATACATAGGGTGCTCGGTTCGTTCCTCTGGCAAGATTACCCATGCAGCACTGGCATTGGGCAGGTAAGCTCGCACAACCCAGACAGTTTTCCCATTCTGTTCTATAGGATGGGAGCCCAGCACTTCAAAGGGATCGTGATGTTGATTCCCAATAATGCGGTCAACCTGTTCAGGGGCAATGGTTACAGACATAGAGCTACCTGGAATAAATTCATTAAATCTTTGCATGATTCTTGCATATACTATTCATATATATTTGCAAAATTTTTTTAGAGTTGTGATACCTTGACAGCCCAGCTTCTGGGTAAGCGGGATTCAATCCCATCACTCCTACTTAGGTAGCGGTAGAAAAGGTGCAAAAGTACGAATCAGTTTCAATAGGCGAAGCAAGAAAACGCTTTGCCGTACATCTGGACTCAGCGTCGGTGGAAATGGGCTGGTTGAGATTTGAGTTTGCAACTGCGCATACTCAGCAGCGGTAAGCGGTTTGCCATCAATGGGCGATCGCGCTTGAGTGATAATCTCTGTCCGTAAAATTTCTTCTGGTCTATCCCCTGGCGGCGGCAAGCCTAGAGCAGAAGGAACACTAACAGGCATCAATTGTATAAAAATACCAATACAAACACTCCAGCCAAACTGGCGGATGAATTTGCCAAACATATAGACAGCCGGAGGTATACCTTAAAACTCGTTCAGCAATGGTATCGCTTGTCCCAACGCTGGCTGGGACAAAAGCACAAGATCCCGTAGCCAAGTAGGTGGAATCTAAAAAGAGCGGTGCCACATCATTTCCGACTGACACCGACCCATACGATACTTTACGACATCTCTTTTGGTAAGGGGATGCTGGATAAAGCGTAATCTGCTGTCTACCGCCCAGTACCTATCAAGACTTGGAGGACTAATATCAAGAGCTTGTGGGAGATGGAGAGCTTGTGGGCGAAGTAGATGGAGACACAGTAGCCCCACCGGATGGAGACATGCTACTACCGGATTCTGAAGGAGACGCAGTGGAAGTAGATGAGGGACTAGATGTATCCGCAGGTGACGAGCCAGTGCCACCACCACCATTGTCACCACCACCACAGGAGGCTATCAGACCACTCAATAAACCGAATGCCAAAGCGAAAGCCAAGATTTTTGTTTTCATAACTCCTCGTTTCACCATTTGCGGCGAGAATAATGAGCCGCTCGTTGATTACGATACCGCATTTACTGATTTTTCTACAGAGGTGTGGACGTGAAATTTGAATCTTTCAAGTTATCACCAACCCGTAGAAGAGGTCTTCTGAGGATGACTTTACTAGCTTTCAGAGACATCTCTAATCAAGTCGTCTATATGCCATTGTTATTTTTAACATAAACCAATACTGTCTTCCAATCTCTTCCCCCTAAAGGCATAGCTTTGTAAAGTTGATGGTAGGATGGGGTCGACCATTATGAGCTTGTGAAAACTATGGTTGTTGCATCAAAATCTGCTACTCATACCCGTAGACGAAAAGTTTCACCAATAGCGACAGTCACTTCATCTCATATCAAAGCCAAAACCTTGGAGCTGAAACAGTCCAACTCTAGCGATCGAACCGTCACAATTCTGCCCAGTTCTCAAGCAACTCCACCCTGGCTGTCAAGGCTTGGTATCTGGCAACAACGCGTTTCTGTTGTGACGTTCGTGTTAGTGGCAACAACATTAGCGGCTTATGGTTGGACAGTCTATGATCAGCACAGTTGGAATCAGGCTTACCGCAAGCTAGTTTTACTACAACGCAACGAACGACAATTGACGACGGAAAGCGAAGAGCTAAAGCAGCACATAGCTAGACAAGCAGAAAAACCAGAAATGGGGCTGACACCACCCGATCCAGCTCAAGTCATTTTCCTACCAGAGCCAAAGAGTTCTAATATCACGGTTCCTCCTACTAAGCCGCCTAGCCGACCGCAACAGCCGATCTTAACTCCACTAGGATACTAATCCTTTGGAAGTAGGGACAAAGATGGGATTTGTATTATGAGGTAAAAAGTTTGGAAGTAGGGACAAAGATGGGATTTGTATTATGAGGTAAAAAGTGTAGTGACTCGCTTAGCAACACAACGCGCTCGCCATCGTCCTCAATCAAGGAAGAAGCAACCAGCAAACAATAAGATTAGAGGCTCAAAGCTACCCAGATTCCGGCTGCTGCTTGTTTGGTGTGTATTACTTGCTGGGATATTGGGACTTATCTGGAACTTGTACCAGTTGCAAATCCGACAGGGACCTATGCTACTGGAGAAAGCTCGACAGCAACAGATGGTCTATCTACGACCATTTATTCCCCGCCGTCCCATAATAGATCGTGCAGGAAGTGTGTTAGCCCTCGACCAGCCCGTATATACGCTGTATGCTCATCCAAAGCTATTTAAAGAGTCCAAAGAAACCATGGCTGAGCGATTGGCAGCAATTCTCAATCGCTCGTCCGCTGAACTACTCAAGCAGTTCAGAGCCCGTGACAGCGGTATTAAGGTAGCTTTAGCCCTGCCAGAAGAGATTGCTGAGCAAATCTCAAATCTCCATGCTAACGGTCTAGAGTTAATTCAACACTATTCTCGTCTCTACCCACAGCAGAGCCTAGCTGCCGATGTAGTGGGATATGTCGATGTGAACCGTCGCGGTCAAGCTGGCATAGAGTACAGTCAGGAGAAGCTACTAGAACGTCCTGAGCAGACAATAAAGCTAAGTAAAACAGGAATCGGAGCCTTGATGCCTGACCATGCTCCACCAGGATTCTTGCAAAGCGATGGCTTGCAGTTGCAATTGACCCTAGACAGTGGTCTACAGCGAATAGCTCAATCCAGCCTCGATCAACAGCTCCAAAAGTTCGGTGCTAAGCGCGGCAGTGTGGTGGTGATGGATGTGCGAGATGGTTCCATCTTAACTATGGTTTCCGAGCCTTCCTACGATCCTAATGAGTATTATAAGTCCGACCTAAAATTATTCCAAAACTGGGCACTGTCCGAACTTTATGAACCGGGCTCAACCTTCAAGCCATTAAATGTGGCAATTGCCCTAGAAGCTGGGGTTATCAAACCTAATAGCCAGTTCGAAGACTCTGGTCAGATTAAAGTGGGGGGATGGACAATCAGAAATGCTGAAGGGGAACATCACGGCCTCTTAGACATATCTCAGATTTTGCAGTACTCTAGCAACGTTGGCATGGTTCAAGTCATGCAAAAAATGCAGCCAGCAGATTACTATAACTGGCTGAAGCGGTTAGGCTTGGGACAATCTGTTGCTACAGACTTGCCTTTTGTAGCGAAAAGTCACTTACCGGATCGCAAGCAATTCATTACTTACCCTATTCAACCAGCAACTGCCGCCTTCGGTCAGGGAATTTCCCTCACGCCCCTTCAGTTGGTGCAGTTGCATGGTGCTTTAGCAAATGGCGGGAAGATAATGATGCCTCATATTGTTCGTGGATTGGTTGATAGCAAAGGGAATTTAGCTTGGCAACCCTCACTTCCAGCAGCACAACAAGTTTTTTCTTTGAAGACAACGCAAACTGTAGTGGAGATGATGGAGAAAGTCGTTGAAGTAGGAACGGGTACACCAGCGCAGATTCCTGGCTATCGCATTGCTGGTAAAACTGGCACAGCCCAAGAAGCAAATTCTCATGGCGGCGGCTACAGCAGCGCGCAAATCGTCAGCTTTATCGGCATTATCCCTGTAGAATCTCCCCGCTATGTCGTTTTAGCAGTGGTAGACGAGCCTATAGGCAACGTCTTTGGTGCTACTGTAGCAGCACCAATTGTCAAATCAGTGATGGAAGCACTGGTGACAGTGGAGGGAATCCCGCCAAGTCAGCCAGTGGCAGAATCGACTCCTAAACCGACTCCCTAATCTGGCTCTGCTGCACTTGCTCCCATAACTGAGCAGCGCTTAGGGCGGGGGCAAGGCATGAGAGACCTTGGCAAACTAATCCCACAGCTTTTTCTGGTAAATCGTCGGCTAGAGCTAGGACGGAGGTAGGTAAATATTGGGAGATGAGAGAGTTCAGTAATTCAGCCTGACTACGAATTAAGGTACAGTGGCGATACCAATCTAAAGCTGTAAACAGGCTCGGGCAAGCTTGAGGAGCTTTGTGCATAATACTGCTAAAAGCTTGGAGAGATTGTTCAGCTTGGTCGAGATAGCGGAGATCTTCTGTAAGTAGGGCTAGGCGAACGAGGTTGGAAATAGCGACACCATTAGCTGCTGGTGTGGCATTGTCGGCATAGCTCCGCTCCCGCAGAATCAGCTCCTGACTGACATCACTAGCTGTGTTGAAGTATCCTCCTAGTTCCACGCTCCAGAGGAATTCATCAAACTCTGCTTGGATGGCGATCGCTTTCATGTGCCAATGACTTTGATTAGGATCGCAAGCATATAGATCCAACAGGGCTTTGATGAAAAGGGCATAGTCTTCGGACTGCGCTATTACAGATGTTGTAGATGCATAATTGAGTCGGTGGAAACGATTATCCACCCACTGATTGTCTAAAATAAAGTTCGCAGCGCGAGCTGCCTGAGATAAATACTCTGGTTTTCTGAACACTGCATAAGCCCTTGCCAGCCCTGAAATCATTAAGCTATTCCAGGCGACAATCATCTTCGTGTCTGTAACTGGAGGAATTCGACCTGGCCAATGGCGAGTTTTTGCCTCGTGGTTATTATGGGCAGGAGGGAAGGTTGTCGAAGCATCTGCTTCTCCATAACGGACAGCAAATAGCTTCTTGAGTATTGCTTCTACCTGTTCGCTCAGCTGTCCGCCAGAAGAGCGCTGTAGCACGTTACGTCCCTCAAAATTGCCTTTGGGCGTAACGGTGAAGTGAGCTTGTAGCTCTGTCAACTCAGACTGAGTCAAACTTAGTTGCAGTTCGCTGTAGCTCCAAACGTAAAACGCTCCTTCCTCTGGCTCTACCTCAGTTGAGTGGGTGAAGCTATCAGCATCCTGAGCTGCAAAGAAGTAACCTGCGGACGCAGTCATCTCGCGCCTCAGCCATTGAACAGTTAGAGCGATCGCTCGCTCAAATGCTGGTTCCTGAACCCCTACACTCCAAAGATTTGCCAGATACTCCAGAATCTGACCGTTGTCATAGAGCATCTTTTCAAAGTGAGGAACAGTCCAGTTAGGATCAACAGTATAACGGTGAAAGCCACCGCCTACATGATCGTAGATTCCGCCTAATGCTAAATCTAAGCCTCGTTGAGTACATACCTGTTGGGGATCGTACCTGGAGGCAAAATTAAATCTTGTCCCTCGCAGTGCCAGTTCTGCGTAGGGGATCATGGGGAAGCGGGTGCCGTAATCACTAACTGTCAGTACTCCAGTGTTATCTTCCCAGCCTCGCTGCAATAGCTCGACGTCCAGTACCTGAGTTGCTGGTAGTATAGTAGTCTGCTGTAAGGAGTCGAGAATTACGGCTTTGCGCGCTTGCAAATCCTGTTTTTCAGTATCGTAGTAGCGGCGGAGCGCTTGTAGAACCTGCAAGAATCCAGGGCGCCCATAGCGCGGTTCTTGGGGAAAGTAGGTACCGCCATAGAATGGCACTAAATCTTCAGGGGAGAGAAAGACATTGAGTGGCCAACCTCCTTGCCCACTAATCATCTGTAGAGCCTGCATATAAATGCTATCAATGTCAGGTCGTTCCTCCCGATCTACCTTAATAGGCAGAAAGTTAGCATTCATGTAGGCAGCGATTGTCGGGTCGGAAAAGGCTTCACCTTCCATAACGGTACACCAGTGACAACTGGAGTAGCCAATCGAGAGAAAAATGGGCTTGTCCGTCTCCCTCGCTGTAGAGAGGGCAGCATCACACCAGGGCCACCAATCGATCGGATTCTCGGCGTGTTTGCGGAGATAGAGGCTTTGGGATTGGGCAAGACGATTAGTCATTACTAAACTAAAGTGCAAGAGTTGCCATCTTTGCCCAGTCTAGCGCCACCGATGCTGTACTAAACTTGCTATCGGGGCGGAGATTCGATGTAAAGTTAGGGTGAAATGGCGCTCACTGGCAGAAAGTGAATTCATTCCTACAGCGACTTTCAGTATGAATGTGAGGATAACCGCTTGAAGTATTTTCTCACGCATAGTTCACGCACCTCTCCACCTTAAGGTACTGCCGCTACAGTGCTACTCTGTGATAGCATCGCCGCAAATGGCTCCAATACATTAATTGAACCAACAGAGTCGAGTTTAGTTCCAAGAGAGGGGACAGAATAATAGCTGGCACAGAAGAGGCAGGGGGGAGAAAATCGATAAAATCAAATAAGAAAGTACTTGAATAGGCAGGCTGAATGATTCCTATCGTTATTGAACAATCTGGTCGAGGCGAACGTGCCTTTGATATCTACTCCAGACTCTTGCGCGAACGCATTGTTTTTTTAGGACAACAGATTGATTCCAACTTAGCCAACCTGATTGTGGCTCAGCTGCTATTCCTAGATGCTGAAGACTCAGAAAAAGATATCTACCTCTACATCAATTCTCCTGGTGGCTCTGTCACAGCTGGCATGGGGATCTTCGATACGATGAAACATATCCGCCCAGATGTCTGTACTATTTGTACAGGACTAGCAGCAAGTATGGGCGCTTTCCTTCTCAGTGCTGGTACTAAGGGTAAGCGAATGAGTCTGCCTCATTCGCGGATCATGATCCATCAGCCATTGGGGGGTGCTCAGGGACAGGCAGCAGATATTGAGATTCAGGCTAAGGAAATTCTCTATCACAAGGCGCGACTCAATGAGTTCTTGGCAGAACATACGGGTCAACCTCTAGAGCGGATTGCCCAGGATACGGAGCGAGACTTCTTCATGTCACCGGAGGAAGCTAAAAACTATGGTCTAGTCGATCAAGTGATTGACCGTCATGCTGCTGGCAGTCGTCCCGCGATGGCTGTCAGATAGAACTTTAGCTGAGCAGCTCTCTAGGAGTAGGCTGGGATTTCAGATAATTGAGAAATTCTAGTAATTCTTCCTGTGTCAGTAGTTTGCGTGCTCGCTTGCCATAGGTTTGAATCAAGTAGTCTCGTCCGGCTGCAGGGCTCCACCTAAGCCGAGCAAGTTCGATATCAGTTTGAGCGATCGCATCAGACAAATCCTCTGGTTCAGGCACTACCCGCTCCAGTTCTAGTATGTCGTCTTGACGATTAGGGCGACGCCGACCTAACTGTGTCACATTGTCAAGAGGAAGAGGTAGCTCCTCAAAACTGCTGTCTAGAGTTGGTGTATTCCTTAAGTCTTCACTAAAAGTGTCTGAGTCTTGAGCTGAGGGAGTAGCAGTCAGAGGTAAGCGTTCAGTGTTCAAGCTAACAGAGTTAGTAGAATCCGGAGGTGATGCTTCTGAAGGCATTTGTGACATGACTGATGGATAGATCGAGTCGCTCAAGCCAGTTATTGAGACCAAAGAAGGATTTTGATGCTTATGCACTAATCCTCCTATGGGCAGAGGCTCAGTCATCCCCGAGGTTGTCAGCTCGTTCACAGTTGATTGCAGCGGAAAGGACTCTGGCTGCGTCGCTAAAGTGAGAGGCTCAATTCCCAGAACCATCAGCGCCCGACTTCTTGCCCGATCTTCCGCCAGCTCTATAGTTTCGGCTGCTGCCATACCTGTGGACCGAGTTATACCCTCTACCTGAACTGAAACTCGAACCACGAATTTTCCTTGATGGATTTGCAGCAGCTCGGAAATGAGATTACCTGTAGGATAGCGAGCTTGGAATTGGTCTAACATAAGTACCCCAATACTCCAATGCGCTCTTATGTGCTGTCGCCTGACTCTATCTTACAAAGAATCGCCAGACAAGAGCTGGTTTTGTAGTTGCTTAATCCATTCATCATGAATTGCTATCTAAAAAATGCCAAATTTTATTGCAGGAGCTGTTTTCAAAAAAGGTAGCTTCTTCCCTAGAATAGTAAGAGGACGGTTCACCCTCAAGGACTTTCCTCACTGCCGATTTAACTGATTCCATAGGTGGGACAACTAGATTTGGCAGCAGTGTCTCAGGTCAAAAATCAGAGTCTAAGGGCGTAACGGTCGCTTCAGTCTAGACAATCAAACACCTACAATTTTGTTTGCTCTTTGCTGTTCGTTAATAGGTCTTGTGGCATCTCTGTTGGCGAATTTAAGATTCTTGGCGAACAGTACAGGAGTCACCAATTGTAGATGTGACAAGCGAAGTGAGAAGGCGATACAGCTTTTTGCCTACACTGCTTGCCTTGCTGGTTGATGATGTACTGAACGCAGCTTGGTATCAAGATCGTTTTAGGGATTGGAGTGAGGAAGTACGGCTTGCTTACTCTCTTTGCAGGAGCAAAAAAACATACAAGTATTCCTCAAAGAGAGTGAGGGTAGAGGGCAAAGAACCGCGTGTAGGGGGAGTTAAAGGGATAAAATTTTTAACTGGAGGCCGGTTCGCTACATGGAATTTTCAATCGCTACATTGCTTTCCAATTTCACCGACGACAAATTAGTGGCGGTCAAGGTTCTAGAAAAGAAACTTGGATGCCAGGACGAGAACAGTCTCAGAAAACTACAGATTGTGCTAGATGTTTTGCAAAAGATTGGTCTGTTGGTCAAAGATCGCGGTAAGTATCGCCGAGTCACAGAAGAAGGCGTGATCGAAGCTAAACTCCGCTGCTCCAGTAAAGGATTTTGCTTTGCGATTCAGGATATGGAGGGTTCGGAAGATATTTATATCCGCGAGAGCCATCTCAGTACAGCTTGGAATGGCGATCGCGTGCTAGTCAAACTAACTAAAGAAGGCAGCCGTCGTCGCAGTCCAGAAGGAGAAGTGCGGCTGGTTTTAGAACGCTCAAATCAGAGCTTGTTGGCACGAGTGAAACACCTTAATACAGGCTTTAGAGCTGTTCCATTGGACGATCGACTGCTATTTGAACTTGAACTTGAACCAGATGAGACTGATTTAATGCAAGCCATCGACCACCTAGTGCATGTGGAGGTTCAGCGCTATCCTCTAGGACAACATCCTCCCATAGGTCGGGTGGTGCAGATCTTAGGTAGCGATGCTGAAGCTGCCGCTGACATTGACTTGGTTTGCTGCAAGCACGATCTCCCCCGTACCTTCAGTCCTAACGTACTCGCGGCCACAGCGGGTCTACCCACTCCACTCAAGGAAACCGTAATCAAACAACGGCTCGATCTGCGTCAACTGCTTACAGTTGCTGTCACAAGTGAAGGTTCTATCTCCGCACGCCTTAATAAAAACAATAATAGTGAGAACGGCAATAAAGAGGCCGCTCTAGAGAGATTGTCTGTGAGCGAAAATGCTTTCACCCTAGAAAAGACTGATCCCGGACATTGGAGATTAGGTATTCACACAACCGATGTTGCCCACTACGTTCTGCCCGAATCACCACTCGACCGGGAAAGTCAAAAGCGTGGGAGCTGCGTATATTTAGGAGAAACAGTACTACCGATGCTGCCACAGGCGCTGGAAGAGAGCTGCTCTCTAGTGCCTGGAAGCGAACGGTTAGCTCTCTCTGTACTGATCACACTGAATACGGTTGGACAGATCGTGGAGTTTGAAATTCAATCCAGCGTCATTAAAGTTGACTATCTTCTCAACTCACAAGCGTTGTCTGTGACCCCTAAAACTGAGTCAGAAGATGGGGCGAGTTACGCAGCCTCACCAGTTGGAACAATTGATACTTCAACAAACCTTAACCATTCCGCACCTAACCTCATATCAGCCCTACAGGACTTAAACCCGGAGACAGCGGAACTGCTAAATCAATTGGCAGTTTTGGGTCAGGTTGTCAGAGAACAGCGACGGCAACGGGGTGGATTTGAACTTCAACTTCCATCATCCTATTCTCCCTATAACGACGAAGGTGAGTTAGGAGCTATGGTGGGAGCCTCAGCATCGTTACCATCGTTGCTGACGGAGTTAT